>JAABUP010000759.1_pt1 | contig 69575 bp, 97 predicted proteins | sample 5559201 | NCBI WGS metagenome assembly JAABUP01 (sample SAMN10711887, study PRJNA513373) | rock metagenome | isolation source: Antarctica rocks | place: Antarctica | reverse complement strand
AATTCGCCAGCTGTCCGAGGTGCATTAAAAATAAGAAATAATGCAATGAGGATCTATTCGATTAAATTTTATTCTGGCGGAGCGCGAGGAACATTAGTACGCGAGGATCATTAGTACGAGTACGGTAATTCAATACCTTGCAACTGGGTGTGGAGCCAGTTGTGACTCAGACATCCTGGCTTGAAAGCACAGGTGTATGTACATGTGGTGTGCGACAAAAACAAGATGGTGGCAGTTCTGCTCGACAAAAGCCTAGTGTCCCGTTGTTGGTAGTTTGGGCCAAGTAACGAGAAGTGCTGACCTCTGATGACGCTGTAAAAAGCACAGTCAAAAAGGAAATATCGGGCAGCCCGTCTTCAACCGCTTGCATAGAACAGTAACAACAAATACGTTGTTCTCTAAGTGGTTTGGGTATCAATCGCTCTCAGTCTCGACCCTAAATGAGTGACCACCTGACCTGATGTTGGTGAGTGAAAACAATGAAGCACTGAATAATTTGTTATGAAGGTAAGAGGCCATGCCATTGGACTCAAAAAACATGTTGTCCATGTAAAATCTGACCTTTGTAGCTAAAAGTTAGCAAATGCCGTGGTGCCATTTGTCCCATAGATGCTGCTCAACATTGGCTAATGATGAAGTTCTGTCTATTCTGCAAAGAAGTTCCTGATTTGCAACATGGCATTGTCATGAGTTGTGCATGCCACCTGCATTGCAACAACACTGTAAAGTTGTGTTTCCTGATACACAATGCACTTCTTGCTCCCCACTCAACTTGAAGACACATTCAAGCAGAGAGTCCAGAAGACAGATGAAAATTCCTGGATCAAGATAGACTTCAGAACACTACTCAGCCCACAAATCAGCTTACCTTAGGCGTGCATGAACATGCAAATGCAGCTGATCTACTCTAAGAGCTTTATGACGATGACAAAGGCCTGTAAAAGTACCACAAAAGGAACTTGACATGGGCAGCAAGGTACCAGCAACATTTGTGTGTGTATACCCAGCTCACTTGTGATGTTTCCGCATTCGCATGCTGTGCCGTGCTGTTGGGCAAGGTGATCAGTCAGGTAGCATGATGTCCCAGCTGTACCTCTGGACATTGGCAATGCATGTCAGCCATCTGCCTGTACCTGATGTGATGTTGCTGCGCCATCATTGCCACAGACTTGTTTGCTGCATAGAGCAGCTGCAAGCAGGCTGCAGGTGTACTAGTTGGAATGTTCACTGTCAAGGGTCCATGCATTGACAATTGACACATGAATGCTCATACCTGTGAACCTGTGCTTGGTGCCAATCATGTGAAGCATTAGAGCTTTATCCAAATGCCAGGAGATCTAACGCCTCCTGCAAATGAAGCTGCTTGAGTGCTGCGCAGTGGGCTTGAATGGGCACAGGATCAAAATGCTGTGCTGCTTCTGTGACTACCAGCGGCTGTTGATCATACCAGACTGTGGCGTGCAGTGGATGGGAAACAGTTTCTGCTAATAGGATGCACAGCAATGCGGGTGCTGCAGCTGGTACACTCAAATTCTGGCTTGTGCACAGAGACGTGAGCATATGTGCTGGCATATGTGATGGCTGTTGGTGATAGCACAGCCTGTATGTGTTCAGCTGTGTTGCAGCGCCAGCATTCCTTGTCTGCTGCATTGACTCTGTCTCTGAAGTCATCCTGCATTCTGTGCTGAAGCTCTGTCCTGTGCTGGAGCTAATTAGCCAAGGCTCAAGTATGACGATACACATTCATAGCAAGATCTTCCTGCCAGTAAAGGTACTACTGCTCTCTTGTATGCTGGTGTCTACTGCGCTTGACACTGCCATGTAAACGAGCTGACTCCTGGGCGCCATCTGGGCTATTGGGGTGCCAGTCTGCTTGCTGGTAATCTTGAAGTCGCTCAGAAGCTCCTTGATTGCGGACTACGATCGGTGAGATGCTATTTGATCTGCCAGGCTGGGAGCTATGCTGAAGTTGGTCTTCACTTGTGCTGTGTAGTGGGCCACGGACGCCTGAGAATGGCCGGTGACTACCGGCGTTGATGTTTTGACCAGATGGTGAGCGTGCCCTCATTGACCTGCTGGGTCCGCCTCTCCAGCATGGACCTGAGCAGTGATAGATCACCATGTGGTTCGAGAACTTGGAGGCACGAGCATGATGGTACTCTGCAGGAGTGTACACCCCTGAACGTTTTAGCGGCAACCCATCATGTCTTGCAGTCGATTGTGCTGAGAAGCAGCTGCAGCTTCCACGGAGAGATTGCACACAGCAGATCACGCTGCGGAGCATCACTGCGCAGAGCCTGTATCACGCGAGGTCGACGTGGTGATTTCCTGGCTTGTTTGACATGACGCCGCGTCGCAGCTGCGACCTCGAGGGTGTTCCTCGTCTTCACAAGCGACCTGCGAAGGAGCCGGCGAATCAGGTAAGTTTTTTGGTCTAACAGCTTCTGTAGACATAAACTGCTCATCTTATTTGGCGGAAGCTCCCCCTTGCCAGCACCATGGTCAGATGATAAACGCTTCCACAGAGCGCTGGGCACACAGATCCACCTACTGCAGACACGCGTGAGTGCAGCTTTCAAGTACCCCTGTCTGGAGAGCCGAGTGCTTTGTAGCAGTAAATGGGCATCTGAAAATATGCTACTGGCATTATCAGGCAAATCCATCACCTTTGGACTGTGTCAAGATGTTTCGATGGCTGCTCTAGCATCAGTGCGCCTGGCATGCCTCCTGTGTGAGTTGCAACACTGCTATTTAAGTGTAGACATCATAAACCATAATGCATTGTTGTACTACAATGCAAGATGCCAGTACTAGACTGATACCGTGAATGCTAGACATGCAATGTATTGTAGGTACCTGTATGATCCCAAGAGGACATTCCATAACGTGAACTCACATATTGTAAACTCACTCAAGCACTCCTCAGCGCAACTCATTATACAGCACTGTATGTTAAGCTAGCTTGCTGTTTGTTTTGCCTTGCAAGTGTATGCCTGCCTTAGCAACCAACCAATGGGCTGGAGTTGTGGGGGAGGAGTCAACTGTTGTCACCAATTTGCATGAACGACTTAGAGCTTAGGAAATTAAGTGCTTTACCACCCCACCCCAATATTTCAAGTAAACCTTTGCATCATGCATATGGCATAGTAACACCTGTGCATATCCTTGTCTCATGGGTGCTTGTTTTCATGAGCACAAAACAGAGTACAGCTGCACTCTCAAATGGGCTGTACAAATTTGGCTTCACACCAAAGTGGTCAAATCACAATACATATCATCTATGTTCACCACCAGACAGGTCAGGCGTTGCAAACGAGTTATCTCGTGCTGCCGTGTCCCCATCTCGATTGCTCCTCAGGAAATCTGGCTCATTCCCATGGGATCCCTCGGCTCGCCTTCTGTTCTCTTCCCACTCATGGCGCATATGCCAGCTTTGCTGGTTGACCTTACCAATTAGATATGAAACACCAGAGTTGTTTTCAGCCATCTCATTTAGGTTGGTCTCTATAGTCTCGCACATGGTCTCTGCAAGCACAACTGCACCTTCAGACAGCATTGTGGTGGCCCAATACGCTGGAGTGGCAAACTTTGTGCTTTTCTTCAGCTCTGCTGTCATGCCATGAAAGGCAGCAGACAAACTACATTTCCAACGTCATCAGCTTTAGCGTCAGAGCCACCTGTTTCCAACCTGCAAGCTGATTGTCATTAGTTGCATTGGTTACGCAACTAACCAAGTGCGCAAAAGGCAAGCTGACCAATCAGCGTGTGCTTGAATGACATGATGACAATCATGCAAAATGCAACATTCCTCATGGTCATGTAAGATGTCTTTAGCAAAGCAAGCAGACTGTTGCTACAACAGCAATCAATTGCATTTTGCCTTAATCTTCCGCTGCAATTTCAACCAGCATCACATGCCATGTGTGGAAAAAAACAAATGAAAGTCAGCCTCACAAGGCAGGATCCTAGTACGACAGGCAATTTTCCTGACCTAAAGGCAAGATCCCAAAGGGCTCTTCAATCTGAACACCAATTTCTTCAATGCCCAGCAGCAGAAAAGCAATGATGGCTGAAACTGGAATCATGGCCCAGTGACAAGACTTCCACAAAGTCAGGGGCATCAACCCCAACCAGATGACCAGAAATCTGGAAGTATGCCTGCGTGGCATGACACAACATGTGAAAAACTACTCAGATTGCAATCAATTGACCAGTATACTGAGGTCTGTCTTGAATCTTGCCATGGGTGTTCACTCACCATGAGTTGGCTTGTCTGTTAACACAGGCTGAAAACAGAAGCATGCTTTTAGATAGATTAAGTGTAGGCCAGTTTTTGCTGACAGCCTGCTGATCAATTGTCAGGATGTGCAAATGCATGTCCAGTCTGTGGGCACAACACTTCTGAGACTGAGAAACCAAGTAGTGACACGAATTCTACCTCAAGATCAGCCAGGTTGTTGCACCTGTGAGCATATGCCTGCAACTCAACTCTACCATTAACATGCATGCCAAATGCGAGGCGACCCTGGTGCAAGAAGACAGCTAAGGCCAACACGACGCTGCAACAATAGCAACCAAAACAGCGGATAAATGTGTACCTGCCAAATGCACTACCCAGCCTCAAAGTACACACAAACATGTCAGCACACTCAGGTTCAGTATATTTGCGTTTGTGACAATGGAAGCAACATGACTGCGATAAAGCTTCAGAGGTGTTGGTGGACGCTGGTTGGCTGACATGTCAATGTATTTTAGTGCAGCATGCATGACAGTTTCACCTGGTACATTGACAACAGTAACAGTAACAAAATTAATAACAATAACAGTAACAACAACGGCAACAACAATAATGACAATAGCCCACCTGGTATACGAAAGAGGTATGGGGGTTTTCAGGATGCGCTCGCAGCTGCCTTGTGCATCCATGAAGAAGGTGATGTTCTGGTCCATCCTGAACCTCTCAGTCGATACAATGCAGGAGCTCTCCACCAGGCCACTCAGTATCTGGAGGACATAGCTGGGCCTGTGCTTGGAAGCCAGCAGCAGCGCTAGCTCCTCAGGCTGCAACACAGCCTGCATTGACAGACAAGACTGTGACACGCTGTCATCTGGCCTCTGGCCTGTGCAGCAGTACCTCGACATTTGTGTAGGCTGTGGGAAGGTTGGTCAGAGAGCTACCCTGAAAGCGCCTCAAAGCTTGCACTGTGACTGCCATGAGCACCTACAAGCAGCATCTCATCAGGATGCTCACGCAGCCAAGTTTAATGCGACTCATGTCCCACTGCATGATTGAGTTGTACTTCGCGCATGCCACACCAAGCTTGTCGTTGTGCAGCCAGGATGGCAGAAACATCATGGATAAGCAACATAAAATATGTGACTAGAAGCCATGGTGTCATCACTGGAGCTGTACAGAGAGCAACAAGCATGTCTCAAGATTAGAGAGGAATGTCATGGTGACTGGCCTCAAGCTCAGCCTTTACATCGCCTTCCTCTCTCAGATGACACATGAGGGTTTTGGAGTAGGCTATGCTCCAGCGCTTGAACATGTCCACAAGCTCAGGTTCGTTCCCTGGTACAAAAGTCAGTGCCTGCGGCACAAATGCATGCCTTTGTTGAGGAAAGGTCAGCTCACAGCCAAGGTTGAGTGGATCCGTGCTTTATGTTGCACGTGACCTCACATTTCAACAGGGCGGAGTTTGTTGTGAGGAAGAGAAACTAGATGATTGTCGTGCCATACACAAAAGCACGTGTCTGCTGAATTACAGCAACAGTTGAGTAGAATGCTGGTAGTAACACTTGTGTGTCTTTGCAAAACTCTCAGCTGCGACACGAGCTGAGTAGGCGTCTACAGCACTTGTGACATGGCTAACCTGTCGAAAGATGTCCCTGGAGCGATTGGTGACCCCACCCCAGATGCTGCGTGCTTCCTGCCATCGCGCATATGAGGTGTTGGTCCTGAAGACTAAAAGGAGGGACAAGGCGAAGCTGGTGAGACTGAAGGGGGCTGTAGCTTCTATGGACAGACTTGGGGCCCCAAGAGCTAGGAAGCCACTCTGTACATTAAAGAGTATGATTCAGGTGAGGTTGAAGTGCTGTAGCTTTTGTAGCATCAAGATTAGTGCACTGCTAGAAAGGAAGTCATCCTGTGTACAAGGTGGTATAGGTCAAATGGGGATAGACTAAGTGGGGTCATGTAGCCAAAATTGGGGTAGGATTCAAGTGAGATGAAACTTGAGGATGGGCATCATGGTCCAAGGTTGAACTTCCTGCTGTGTAACAAGATGAGCAATTAACAACATGATGCATGCACTCATGCTGAGCTGAGCCAACATGTGGTCACCATGGCATGTCTAAGTGATATAAGGTAGGACGTTGCAGGTCAATAGCTTTACCTCGAGTAATGTCTCGTATACAGCGACAACGCTAGATAATGCTGTCACTATCAGCAATGGCTGAAGTAAACCCCTGACAATGCGGCTCTGCAGGTGCAGTGGGAAGTTCGAGACCTCTGGTGAAAAGTAACAAATTTTATGGAGTATTACGGATTTTGCAGCATTCACTTACCCCAAGGATTGTGAGGAGATGCCTACTATATCGCTTTGTGCTTCTATGTGCAGCCCAGTTCTTAAAGTTGAACACCTGTGTACACGCAAGCTTAACTTGTCTGAGCTGAGTCTGGACAGGTGAAAGGGCGAAGACAGTCAGCTGCGCCTCACGGTTCTCTTGTACTTTCTGCTATCTTCCTTTTCACAGTCTCGATCTACTTCATTTGTGGCGCAAATATGTAACCGACTGCGAGCCTGCTTTGCTTGCTTGAGACCTCTTGCTTGAACGCAGTGTCGAGCTAGGCGCCGTGGCTGGAACTGACGTTGCAAGGCAGCCGAGCGTTGGCGGTAGTTGGAGCTGGACTGCCAAATATGCGTAGCTGCAAATTTGCAGCATGCACAGCTCACGACAAACTGTGGCATGCTGGTCAAGGACAACATGCCAGCACCATTTCTGCGAACCAGAGCAGCAGCAAAGCTCCGGAAAGATGCCCGGCTATAAAACTTTGCTACACAGAACGTCCTGTAGAAGCAAGACAGCAGCATGCGCTGAAATATGCAACCCTCGTGAGACAAAACTATGAAACAAGTTTGAGGAATGCATTGCGCCCCACAGGGCCTTTGAATTGTGTGTGGCTGGTGAAGGGCCCAGGTCAACCTGCATTTTTTAAACGTCAGAAGGTCGTATTGCCCTTCGCTTGTGCCGTCTTGTTCATTGGCAGATGCAGGTGATCCTCGGTTGGGTACCTGACCTACGAACTATGCATGCTGCATGACCAGCTGACATGCTCACACGGCAGCTTAGCCTCTGCGTCAGCAAGCGCTGGGCCTGCCTCAGCCAGAAAAGTCTCCAATCGTGTCAGCTCACAACAGCATCTACATCAAAATCGCCAAACATAGCACCTGGCGTGAAGCGCTGCTGCGCTAGTCAAGCTGCTGCAAGCACTCCAGATGCGTCCGGGACCCCAGCGTCGTTTGTATTGTCAGCAGCTAGAGATCTTGCTGATGCTGGAGTGAGTGCTGCTGGACTTGCAACCTATGCTGAAAAAGCCAGCAGGTACAGACACAAAGCTTGTTTCTTTCTTCCCTTTTGTCCTGTCTTGTGGCTCATGGGTGTACTGTTTGCTTTCCAGTCAGTCTGTCTGCCCTACCTGTGCATGTGTGCGCCAGGATTCCGTTTTTGCTCCGCTGCCGGATATTGGACATTTCAGGCAACGATGCAAATCCTCTAGCAGACTGCTTGCTGAGCTTTGGTGCACTTTCGGCTAGGTGAGAGCATCGAGGGCATTTTGCATCAGCTGTAGCCCTTGCAAACAGTCAGCCTACAGGTGTAGGTCTGCACCTGCTGCAGAAACAAAAGCATACATCTGCAGACATGACTGTCTGTTGTGCATGCATGCCCATTTGCACTCCAGCATGCCATATTTGTGCCATCAGTACCTGCTTGATGCTGTACGACATGCATGATGACGAGCATAAGCATTGTCAGCATGCCCAACAAAGCTCATATCCCCTCCGGGTGCACAGCCTTTGTCGCTGTCTAAGTGCATGAATGCTATTGGATTTGTATATATATTTTTTGGTACTCCTTTCATGGTTTTTGCATCCTTTCGCTGCGTCTCAAAACCTGGTAGCATGCAGCACAGAAGAGTACAAGGCACCAGGACAACCTGAGCAGGAGGTCTTCCAAGACGGGTCAGGCAAAACTTGGGACAGATGCACAGTCACAGGACTCTTCTCATCAGAGGTAAACTATTGGAGCTGTGATTGCAGTGTAGCTCTATCACCAGCCAGACAGCTGCATGTGCAGAGAATGCTTTGCACACACGGTGTCGACTGCATTCTGCACCCACTGCAAAGCCATCTATACCAATGTGATCAGCGGATTGATTCAATTGTGTCTGGTGGTCAGTTTAGCCATGGCATACACAGAAATGCTAAGTGTTGCTGTTATGACTGGGCATGCTCTTTTCCCATGTGTGATGACAAATTGTGTGATGTATTGATTTCCCAGTCCTTGTCTGTTGACTCCCATGGTGAGTTCCAAAGACAGGGGTTTACATCCCCTGGTTGATTGATGGAGTGATTGTGGATTGTTGAATGTGAACAGGTGTTTGCAAAGTTGTGCTTGTGCTGCCTTTTCCTGTTCACCTTGCAATTTTGATACAGAACAATGCACTGACTCTGCAATTCATTGATGCAGCATGACATTGCTCAGACTCTGCAAATTGTGCAAGATGTGCTGAACATCACTGTGACTCAGCATCAGATAGAAGAGGTACCAGATCAAGAATGGGTCAATGCAATGAAGGTAAACTCACTCACTCACTCACTCACTCACTCACTCACTCACTCACTTTCTCGCTGGGAAGCAACAGGGTCTTCCCTTTGTTTTGTCCACTCACATGGTTGCTACTGTAGGACAGCTATCAGCCTACAGAAGTCTGCAAGGGGTTGTGGATTGTGCCTGACTGGTGTGAAACCCCTGACCCCAAAGCCCTCAACATTCGTATGGCTCCAGGCCTTGCATTTGGCACAGGTGGGCTGGCACAAGCAGACACAGTGAAACTGTAACCTCGAGCCCAACAGTTCATTGACATAGGCTGCTGCACATTGCATTTCTCGTGCGGCATGACATGGCAATCATTCCTGTTGCACACATGTTCATGTCACACAGGATTCTGATGCTCAGAAGCTCAACTTGCTTCCTGGCTTTCGGACTTCTGCAAGCGTGCTGCTGAGCTGCATGACACCTGACTTGCTTGTAGTTAAGATTGACCATTCAACATATATTAATGGCTGTGTCTATCCCCTAATGCCATGACTTAGCTCTTGGAGATACAGAAACGCCATTAGTCTTAGAGCACTGTCAGTTTCTTTGCGGAAGGCGAGACCCAGTCAGGCCTCGGATGCATGCACAGTTATTTAATCCCCTATGTGGGGACATCTTAGACCTGTACACAAATATCTATGGTTGCTAGCGTCTGTATCATCAGCTGTGTGTGATGATACAGGGGAGCACTCAACAACCAGGCTATGTCTCCAATGGCTGTTTGACAGGCGTGACAAGATTCTTGGGGCTCATGTGATGGATTATGGCACAGGGTCAGGAGTGCTGGCTGTCGCAGCCTTACTCATGGGAGCAGCTTCTGCGGTGAGGCACCGCAACGACATAAAAATGGAAGTAAATCAGCAGCCTGTGGAAAGATACCAAAAACTCACATGCCTTTTTATTTGCATGTTTGTTGGATCTGAAGCAGGATGCTATAATGACGTATTGCTGCCTTCCCTACTGCTGACTGCAGATTGCAAGGCATGCTTTGTACCTTGCAATGCAGAGTCTTCTAATGTTGCTGCTTTTCATCAGCATGGCTGCTAGAAAGAGGACAATGACGTCTGCTTAGAGTGGTTTTCAATAAGCGTTTAACAAGGCAGCATTGAGCCAAACAGCAAGGCTGCTTAGCAGTTGCCTTGCTAGTCGTGTCAGCCTTACAAGAGAGCTCTGCGTCCAAAACTGTCATCATGTCAAAATGCATGGATGTGATGTATTTGTGAAATGTGTAAGAGTGTGACAATGACCTTGCAGGTTGGGACAGATGTGGACCCTCTAGCAGTGAAGGCAGCCAAGGACAATGCAGCTCTCAACTCTGTTGGGGACAGACTCGTAGCTCTTCAGTGCTCTCCCTCTGTTCAGGTCTTCCTCCTCCCTCTTTTGCCTTGTTCTTACTCTCCTGCCTATTCCTCCTCTTCTTCATATTTTTATTCTACTTCTTCTTCTGATCCTGCTTCTTGTATTTCTTCTTCTTGGTTTTCTTCTTCTTCTTTCCCTTTGCATTGTCCACCTTCTTCTTGCTGTTGCTCTGGCGGTCAGCTTCTGCATGCACTATCAGCACGTGCAAGTGACCTTAGCAAGATGGGGGTGATGTTTTCCGGTCAGCCATACCCATGTTCATGACCTATGGCTCAAAAGCGAAGCTTGGCCTGTCGATTGACGCAGACCCCAGTCTGTATTTTACTGCTGATCATCACACAGTCTGTGTCAGGTGTGGCCAGCATTACATGCTCACTATTTCTTTGCGAACCCGTCTACCGAGTCCTTCTAGCGAACCCTCATATCACCAGACATGTACAGCAACGGACCTACACCGCATGATGTGTGATTCACTGTTAGCTCAGATCAGCCGGAGGCCTTCTTGGGTCTCTCTTAACTGTCTTGTCACTCCTTTGGGTGGGGATCCCTGTTCTCTATTCTTGCTGTCTGTGACCCAACATATCTCTCCAATGTACAAACACTGTTTACTAATTCAAGAAAGTTGTTGAGTTCACCTTCACATGTGAAAGAGACGCTTTTTGTAATAAAAGTGATGTTTCTGTATTTTCAAGAGCTGGTTTTGCTGGTACAGGGAGCTGACCCAGTGGAATGCATAGCATCCAGTCAGCAGCCCATGCAGTTTGACATCTGTATAGCAAACATACTGAGGGGGCCCTTGCTGGACCTGCAGCCTCGTCTGACTGCCTATGTCAGGCCAGGTGGCCACTTGCTGCTGTCTGGTATTTTGGAATCTCAGGTGCGTCGCAAACCCTGAGGAAGTGAATGCGATGATATGGCAAGAAAAAGAGATCTTTCAACAACTTTAGTTCGCTCTTTCATGCATCTTGTCATGGTGACAAGTGGACAAGTCTGGTGTCGGTAAGATGGTGCTCAAATGTAAGTAATCTATTTTCGTGACAGTATTGAGTGGGGAAGTCTCGCGCTCCTATTTCAGTGATAGAATGCCAGTCTCACCATAGCATGGCATCCCATGATGGCAATGTTTGACAACAGCCGCGTACAGGTTGCCTGTCTAGACTCATGCAATGCAAATGAGCTGATCTCACAATGCTTGTCAGTGTGCAGACTAATGCACTTGCGGCAGGTATTTGCATGAAATGTAAAGATACCTGTTTGATGGCAGGTGACAAGAGTACAGGATGCATATCAGAGCAGTTTTGCAGACATGCAGTACAAAGAAGAGAACTCATGGGCGTTGCTCACGGGAGTCAAGCGATGACCATTTGGACGCATACATGCAGAACAGCTGCAATTGTGCGTCTCAATGAATTCCACCATGCATTGGAGCTGTCTTTAACAGGGAAGTTTGGGTTGTCGAGTTGTGCAGTGAGTCATGGTACATCAGTGTGCAAGCTGTTTAGGCTGTTCTTTACTGTATCATGCTGGGCGCAAAAGATAGTAATACTTCATCGAAACACACTGCATATCAAGGCAAGTCAGCTGTTGCACCAACAGTCCAGGTGCCAGTACATGCAATCTCCGATTCAAGTTTTGTACATGCCGTACTTTATAAAGAGCATAAGGATCTTGCTGGACGTTGCAACACAGTAATGAAACCAAATCAGCAAATTCACATATTGACAGGTTGCACCACGATCAACAACACCTAAAAGACTGTATTGCATACTGTTCACTTGCAAACCCGCACAGTACACGGCCATCTCGGCGCCCCCTGTCCAGAGCTAGTCAGTGCCTATGCCCATGCAATAAATGGGCAGACATTACCTGTACCCATCATCAGCATACATGTCACATGTCAAGACATGACTTAAATTGCTTTTCACACATTGTTACCACCTGGTCTACCAGTGGGGTAGGCTCCAGCACCAGTGAACCTAGCCATTCCTGTTGCAGGCTGGTTGCCATCAAAGGAGGGCTCCCTCCATGGGCCTTGTCCCTCAAAGTCCCCACTATCTTTCTGTGCCTTCATTGATTGCAGCTCTTCCATTGTGGTCGGCAGCCGCTTGCGTCTGATGTCCCTGCCAAAGGGCCACCTGTGTGGAGCAGATACAAAAAATGGAAAAAGTTGGTGCCCTGCATCTTGGCTGGATAAGACTTTGGCAATGTTAGACAATGCACTGGTGCAGTCAATGCAAGCAGGTTGTTGGGCGCCAACAGCATGTTCAGTGAAAACAACCTATGCCTTAAAGGCGCCGTTGGGACTGGTGGGGTCCAATTTTGCAGCTCAAATCTGGAAGTCAAACACAAATGTAGCTTTGTCGAAGCATTTTGCAGTTGCCTGCTGAATACACTTTGCAGTAGTGCTGTGGACGAACGATGGGCAACTCAACCGGATGCATGCACAGTAGTGCCAAGAGACCAGCTGGGACAAAGCTACGATGCAGACAGCTCAGATGAAGTGTCACATCTCAATCAGTACAGCTCAGAGAAGAAAATACTCACAAGGCAAACAAGGACAGCTCGAACATCTGTAGAGCCGTTCCAATGCCAATCACAGTCAATGCCTGGATGATTGCTACAGCCCAGAACAGCAGGACAATCTCCCAGCCGAAAAATACAAGCCAAATAACATTGGCTATACAGGTGAAGGGGTGAATGGGGTTTGACCAGGGAGAAGTATGGTAATCAAACGACCAGATGTCCGAGTAGGTTTCTCTTGGAATGGGATCTAGGCAAAACCTGTACATGGTAATTAAATTTAACTGCTCAAAAAGCCTTATCTTAGTTGACATATGTGCATGTATCAGTGTCACCAAGCAGCATATACGACACGCAGTGCTTACACTGCAAACTTGAGGGTTTGAAGGCAAAACGGGATGCCTATAATGCTCATGGCCATGCCGACTGTAGCAAATATGTAAGCTATGAACAGAGCCCATCCGGCTGTCAGCACCCAAAGGATCCGACGGATGGTCAGCATGGGTTCGTTGTTGGACCAAACCATCAAGCGCTGAACGTTGTACCACACGCTACTGACAGTGACTGCCATGGTCGTGAATGGTAAAGCCTACGATCAGCTCAGGTGGCCCCCTTGGCCTGCTAGAACCGCACACTGCGACTAGTTCACCTGAAGAAAGTGCAGCCTAGACAGCGCATATCAAGACCAAGCTCTCACTCTGTGGGCTGCGCGCAGACGAGGAAGAGAGAGATTGCATTGCGAGAAACTTGCACTTTATTCCTTCATGTCGTTTCTTCGTCTCGATCAGCAAATGACAAGAGAGAAAGAAAAGATACAGTTTATTGTTTTGCTTTTCATTACCACCTTTGCCATCTACAACATCAGTGAAAACTGAGGAGATGCACTTGTTGTCAAGCTGGTTTGTGTGACGTCCTTGCAAAGGTTGCTTAGATCCTGATTCTTGATAGACACTCAGAGACCTGGTCTTATGACTGCCGCATTGATATAGCTTAAATATGTTCCCTTCAGTAGAGTGCTGGACCAGTCTAAAATTCACATCTGCACAGCCTGTGGTGCAAGGTAGGTTCAAGGGACGTGCACACCATGCTGAGTATATCATACCTTGCTACTGCAAGAAACTGACCTCTGCTTTTGTGCTTGCCCTCTATATCTAAGCATTAGATATTGATCACCAGCTGACATCCTGTGAATGACATGCCTCAAATGTACATAGCACTGCAACACTGCCTGACTGCCCTCAGATTAAATAAGAACAAACGTACGTCAGCATAGTGAGCATCACATTTGTCTGCAGTTGTAGTGCTGATGTTGATGATTGTTATGCCATACCTAGCATGTGTGGCAACTTTGTCTCTGAGAATGTCATTTCTCAGAATGATCATGCCTTGTTATTGCACAGTAACACAAAAAGGGGGAACACCACTGTCATTTGGCTTTCATCAGACTTCATGTTGGCTGCTGTTTTGAAGTCCTGCTTGAATTCTAGAAGCACATCTGGGCCATTGGGGTTGCTGTCATTGAATGTATTGTACGCTGACCAGCTTGATAAATATCCAATCTGCAGCATATTGCTCCTTGTTGAGCATCCAAGATGTATCATGTATCAATAGCTTGTGAGTGTGGTTGCTGATACTTGCCAGCTGACTTATACTCATCTGTCTTGCCATGTCTGTCTCAATACGGTGTACCCTTTTGAACATCTGGGGAGGAGGCTCAAGGTCTGCAGAGCGCAACAGTTGGTCCATCAAGTGGCAATGCAGCTGCAAATGAAGAACTCGCAGCACTTGCCCTGATAGTGATTGTCAATGTGTCTACGCTGTTTGCTCCAATAAGGCCCCATTGTTTCTTTGTAAAAGGTTTGCAGGACTTAATTTGCTTCATCTTGCTTTGGAAATTTAGGAATGTCATATCCCCAGATCGCCAAAGTGCCCTGTGGCTTTAGTATACGGCGTGCTTCTGGATAAAAGGTAGGGATATGGAACCTGCTTGATGAAGGTCATGGATTGTAAAGCCATATCTGTGCTGTCCCTGAAGCTGACTGCTCGGTTCCTTACCAGTGCAAAGCTTGAGCAACAGCGGCCAGGTCTGCAACTCCATCTTTAAGGCCAGAGTTTTCGGCTGCTCCCTCCTGGAAGCGAACGTTTGGGAACTTGCCGGCATGCTGCAGTTGGTCAGCGTTGTGATCTAGAGCAATTACACGAGCGAAGCGCTTGCTCAAGTCCTTCGCGGCTTGGCCTGAGCCGGTAGCAATGTCGACCGCGAGGTCTCGCGCAGGGAGTGAGGCCTGCTGCAAAATCACGTCATACAGCGCAGCTGGATATTCCGGTCTAAATTTAGCATAAGACGCACTCCCTTTGCTGAACAAGCCGGACAAAGAACTGGAAGCCGCGGTGCTCATAATAGAACAGTTGCGTGAAACCTATGCACACTGATCAGTCACAGCAACCCGGAACCAGAAGCTTGTATTCAAAAGCATTCTGCCTGCTGCGCTTAAATCAATGATGCGCTGCGAGGTGCCTGATGGCACAGCCGAAGCGGTATGCGAAACTCGAGCTTGTATCATATCGCTCGCGAGGGCGATGCCGAAAATGCCTTTTTACGCCCCATTCAAAGTGATCCAGCAACAGCTTTCCTTTCATCAATCTCTAGCACCTGCCGGATCGGGGTTTGCAGCGCAGCCATGACCATGAAACATGTAAGAAGTTAATCAAGCTGACAAGCAGGCAGTCAAGAGATGGCTTTGTCAGCTGTCTCGACGCAGCTCACAGTAGCACGTGAGCATGCATTATTGGGAGACTACAGCAGCGCTGTGGTGTATTATGCTGGCGTTCTGTCCCAGGTGGACAGGTACCTGATTTTATTCATGGTCGCTTTTTAGTGCCGATGTTCTGCTTCCGGGAATCGCCGCGGCGTATCTGTGCAGGCACATGCAGACAGTCACGGACTCCTATATGCTATCCAAATGGCAAGCTTGCAAGACTTCCTTACAATCAGAACACAAATTGGCAGAAAGTATACAGAAAGACAAAGATTCTTTTGCTGAGCCTGCAGACTCGGCCAGGCAGCTGGCTTACAGGTGTGTCCAGGTGTGGTTCAGGCCTGCTGCCCTCACTTTCAGACTATGCTGATTCAGCATTTCTACGTCTGGCTGCTACTTTGCACAATATGATCAGGACCGCAAGGGTGCTGCTGCAGAGTGGTGAAATTGCTGCCACACCAGTGAAGCGCAATAGTCGCCCTATGGCTAACAGCGTGGAGGCTAGTTCTGCAGGTTACCAGCCTGAGTTTACAATCCATGTGGTATGCCCCACTATTGTGTTCACCAACCAGATTCTTGTGCCAGTGTTGAATGACAGTTCCTTTGTGGATGACTCTGTGATCTGCTTGGACTATGCCAACGTCTGCTGCTTGACTGCATACAGAACCCAGCATTACTGTAACGATGTTACAACACTTCATGCACATAACACGCACATGGCGTCATTGTTTGATCTCTACGCTCTGGCCTCTGCTGACTTCCTGCGACAGATTTACGCATGCAGTGCAAGCCAACACCAGAAAAAAAGCTGCAATCGCACAGACAAATAAGAGAATTTCTGCCCAGTGTATTTGAGAGTCTTGCAGCAACCCTGTTAGTCCTGTCTACTCAAAATGCAGCTCAATCATGGATATCATCTTCCATGGATGGTGTGTGTGCTGCAGGCAGCGCCATGTGACAGGCAGCTGGCAGATGACCGACACAGCGGCTGGTCGATGCCAGCTGAGCCTTTGCAGTCTCCAAGGCTCATGTCGTCAACAGCTGATCCAGATGACCCTGATGTGAGACCCCGTAACCACAATCAAGTCTTATTCATGTCATGCATGCCTGACTGCCCAGTTGCATGGCATGAGACACCTCAATCATTTCATTGCATCATGACTGAGTCCCATGCAGAACAATCTACAGTGCTTGCTTGTCTGCGGCCCCGCCTATATGTCATTGTCTTGAAACAAACCCCATGGCTGTGTGTTGTCTTTGAAACATCAGAAGTCCAAGCGCAGAATACAGAAGTCACTGAGGCTCCTCAAGTCTGCAGGCCTATGGTCAAGTTGCATCTTTATTGAATGATGTCCCATTGTTGTGCAGGTGTGGCGTCCGCCCAGCCGCAACAGCTCCAGTCAGCTCAGACAGTCAGTCAGGACACCCAGGCGGCAGCAGGGGGACACCCCCACCCTACCCACCTGGGCCAAGAAGGACAGGGCTGAGGGCAGTCGTGGCCAAAGGCAGTCCTCAGGAGGCCCTGACCGCCAAGGTGGGCCTTGATGTAGTCACAGTGTTTGCACAATTTGGACTTTGCTCGTTGATGCTAGATCTGCAGCAGTCTGATGTGTGAGCTTCCACATGTGCTCGGCAGCCCGGTATACTACTTGGCTTCTCGTTAAATTGACGCCGAAAGGTGTAGTCTTTTCTTTTCTTTTCTTTTCTTCCACATGTGCACTGCAGCAAGCGTTCCTGTTACATGTCACAGCTGAAAGAGCCGACAGCACATGGGCAACATGCCTGCCTCATACAGCAGCACTACAGAAGACACTGACTGGCAAGGAGCCCTTCTACACCACAAGTGTTGCAGAGTGTTTGTGACACACAACCCATGTGCTTGCTGAGCGCTCTGGCTTGCAGGCAGCAACACTCCGGGAGGGCGCAACGTGAACCCCAAGGTAGACAGCTGGCGCACCCCTAAGGAGAAGGCAGCCCCTAGGGCTTCTCTGGGCGGCCCCAGCTACGCCAAGGTGTATGACGGCCCTGATCAAGAGCTTGCTGAGCAGCTGCAGAGGTACAAGTGCAGTCTGCAGTACAATAGCAAGCAGTGTGGACCACAAACAAACCTGTTTCTGTTCTTTTTGTAGGTGTTAGTCTCTGCAGTCCACGTGGAACTGTGTCCTAGGTGGGGTCCCGACCTGGGACCCTACCTGGTTCCTGACAGCTGTAAGGGGACCCAACCTGGGACCCCTTGACATTTGTCTCAGTAGTAGCTTGCATGCATGCTGTGCATCAGACAGCTTGTCCTGAACAGCAGTGCAACATGTCGCCTCGATGCAAAGGGACACAAGCACTCCCGTTTTCTGTGGTGTAGGCAGGGATTACAGCCTATGTGATGAAGAGAGTGCAAAACCTCTGGCATGCTGAGAGCGTCATCTGCTTCCAAAGTGTTTGCTTACACTGACCAGCCGCACGTATTTGCTTACACTGACCAGCCGCGCATGTTTGCTTACTCTGACCAGCCGCACATGTTTGCATTGTAGGGACATGCTGGATGCAAGCCCTGGCGTGTCCTGGGATGACATAGCTGGTCTGGCAGAGGCCAAGAGGGTCCTGCAGGAGAATGTCATCCTGCCACTGTACATGCCTGAGTACTTCCAAGGCATCAGGCGCCCTGTCAAGGTCTGCCTCTTCTACGTGATTGCCCTTTAGCTCTGGGCTGCTGCCCCCAGAGACTCCACACGCTTTGATAGTCAGAAGGCGCAAATTTCCTGTCTTTTGGGGTGGCCCTTGGAGGTGTTTCCCACCATACAGCAAATGTTTGCGTGCACTGCTAGCACAGCCTGATAGCTCGTGGAACACATTCTTGTTGCGTTGTGTGACAGTCAAAGATTGCACATGACCAGGGCCATGACACCTGCTGAAGCTGCATTGTCCAGGTCGCACTAGCTAGGTGCAAAGCTACCTTCTGCAATACCTGACTGCTGTCTGATCACTAGGCAGCTTCCCAGCCAACTGAAGCCGCAAGCCTGGTGTATATAACTTTCCACAGCGTGACATTTGCAGTCCTAAGCCTCGTCCTCATTTGGTACTATATACCTTTCCGTATATGACAGGCAAGATGGGTCAGTCAGGCCGCACACTGTGCTGGTGTCCATCTCCTGCAGAGACAGGCTATGTGTCTTTTCCATTTGAGGCCAAAAGTTGCCAAGTCTAATGCTGGCATCTAAAATTCTGCAGTGACCTCACTTCGGAAAGCCAGTGACCGTTGACTTGAGCACAAGCTGCCTGGTCCAGGTTGCTCATGTCACAAGAGCTGGTGCAAATGCAGGGTGTGTTGATGTTTGGTCCTCCTGGGACTGGCAAGACCATGCTTGCCAAGGCAGTGGCCACAGAGTGCAAGACCACCTTCTTCAATGTCTCTTCATCCACCCTAGCATCCAAGTACAGGTGATGTTTTTGCCCTGCCATCACAGCATGAGATATGACTCTAAAGCGCATACTTGCATGATCAGTCTATGGATGACTGAACCTCATGATTACTGTCCTGCTCAAATGACAGAGATTGCATGCAAGCATGGTTATCATGAAAGGCTGTCGTGTTTGAGCTGAAGGTTCATTACACTGTGGATTGCATCCACCAGTATCCCATCTGCAGGCATAGTCCAAGCATTATATGGCAGCGATCTCAGATGCAAATGCCATGACTGTGTCACAGGGGGGAGAGTGAGCGCATGGTGAGATGCCTGTTTGAGATGGCACGTGCCATGGCACCGACCACCATCTTCATAGATGAGATTGACAGCCTGTGCGCCTCAAGAGGGCAGGCCGGGGAGCACGAAGCCTCCAGGAGGGTCAAGACAGAGGTCCTGGTGCAGATTGATGGCATCAACAGTCAAGAAGAAGATGGGCAGAGGAAGCAGGTCGGCCTCTCTTGCACTTACCCAAAACTGGCAGAGCCTCCCATAGTTTGGCATAGTATACAGGAGGGATGGTAGCAAGATCCTGGTGTAAATCAAGGCTGTCCTTAGTCGAGGAGATGGGCAGAGGCAACATGTTGTGCTCTCTTGCATTAACCCAGGGATGGCATTCAGTGTCACACTCACATGCACAGACAGGCTTGCTTGTAAAACAAGAGTCAGAGGATTCAGTGCCAACAGTCAGGCACATGCTCACAGACAAGCTTAGTCGACTGCGAAGCCTGTGCTGTTGCAATTGCCCTTGATGGCGACAATCTATACCCGCTGAATGCTGACTGGTGCAATACATGCAGGTCATGGTGCTGGCGGCCACCAATTTTCCCTGGGACATTGATGAGGCCCTGAGGCGGCGCCTGGAGAAACGCATCTACATCTCCCTGCCTGGCACCTCTGAACGCAAGGACCTCATGCACATCAACCTCAAGGTGACACTCTGACATGTCTTCTGCAACAGGGTCATACAGTATGGTGTGCTGTACTATGCTAGATTATGCTATGCTTTGGGACAATATATATGGTATGGTATGGTATGGTATGGTATGGTATGGTATGGTATGGTATGGTATGGTATGGTATGGTATGGTAGGGACAATGCTGACAGTCTTGCATTGCAAATTTGCAGATTAGTGGTCTTGTGCTTGATCACCTTTTAAGGAGGGCTTGTCAAGGAGTGACATGCTTGCTCGCTAGTGAAGATGTTACACGCATGGTGCTGTATACTAGGCCCCCTTGCAGCTGCTTAGACAAGGCATGTGGATGCTGATGTGGACAACAAGCCATAGCATTACATGAGTTCCAATTTGTGCAGAGCCTACCAGAAATGTGGACAGCTGAGTGCCCAGGTACAAGTGCACGTCATCCTTGGACAGATCTGCATTGCACAATCTCAGGAACTACTGCAATGATTGTGTGTGAGGGGCGTGGGCGTCAGCTGCATGGCATAGTTGGTCTGCAATGATTGCGCATACACCGGTGTAGTGCCACTGAGCCACAGAAAATAATTAGCACAGGAAACAATTGGGGCAATTCAGCAAAGGCCAGATCAGCATCTTCCAGAATTGCCCATGACAAAGTGTGCGGCAAGCTAGCAGTGCATATTCCCTGTGCAAGGCATCAATTTGGAGTTAAAGACAGCCTTCCAACTGCTAGCTGAGAATCAGCCAATGGGAACACAAACAAAGTGAACACCTTGAAGTGGCTTCAAAGCTATATCAGCCATCAAGAGTGCAGATACTTGAAAATATGAGGTGTTATGCAACTGTGCATTCAAGCCAGGATGTCTGGTGAGTCACAACTGGCTCCACACCCCGGACAGTCAGGTACTAAATGAAATGCAGGGTGTCGAGGTGGAGCCAGAGGTGGACTTTGAGCTGCTGGCTGAGAAGACAGCTGGGTACTCTGGGGATGACATCACTGGTGTGTGCAGAGATGCTGCCATGAACGGCATGCGGCGCAAGATTATGGGCAAGACTCCTGAGCAAATCAGGTAAGTCAATGTCACCACACCAGAACATGTGCACTGCGGCAATTTGTCTCTTGAGAACTGCCTATTGATTATACCCAGTACACAGCCAACTTTGCAGCTGTATGCACATGAGGTCCTCACCAGAGGGCCTTATGCGCTCCATGCACTCATTATTTGCATCATGTTTTTGTGTCACTAGTGTCAGAGGTGGAGCGATACCAGCCATGTCAACACAGTAACTGATTTGTATGCCGCAGAGCCATGAGTAAGGAAGATGTACATGAGCCCATAAAGATGGAGGACTTCCTGCAGGTAAGAGTTGTACACATTGCATGTAAGAGCATGCATGATGTGTGCTTATGCTGGGCTCCAAATGATGTGGACACAAATGCAAGGGTGTTGTTGCCCCCTACTTATATAAATGTATCATGCTGCATGCTGAGGTACTTATGTGGAAACAAATGGTGCTTGCAGGCTGTCGAACGCATCAACTCCAGTGTGTCTAAGAACGACATCAAGAGGCACGAGGTTTGGTTAAAAGAATTTGGTAGCGTCTAGCATGAAAATCATAAGCGCAGATCAAGCACGCTTTGGAACAGTTGTATTATACTTGCTGGGTTGACCGCTGTACAGCAGCAATATTTTTTATACAGAGAGCTGCTCTGCTGAACTGGGTTTCTGAGGCTAATATCACTCCTGGAGTGGTTTTCAGCAGCAACTATATGCTTGTACGAGCAGCAGCAACTTCAAATTTCATTCAAGCATTTGACAATGCTGTCAATGCAAGTTGCTCTTGCAGACTCTTGAGACCAGTCATACTGCAAAGTTCCTTATGTCAGCAACTTGCTATAGTGCAAGAGTTGCATCACATGACATCTGAGCTCTGCACTTGAATGGCAGGCACACACTGACGTTCCAAAGTGTGCATGAAGCGCAGCTAAAAACCCATTTGGTAATAAGTTTTAATGAGTCTTTGACTGATAGGCCAGACTTAAAGTGGCTCAATGCAGATTGTTGAGCCAGAATCGTTGTTGTTTGTAGACTGCTGTTTGAATGTGACACATTGTCCTGCACTTCTTGCATATGGGAGAGTGTCATCCCAGCCATGTTTCAGCCTGATGATCACCGCCAGCCCCAACTTTGCCCCTAGCAGAGATGGTAGCTCGGCCCCACTCTTTTCTGGCATTCTCAAAAGCTGTTGTATCCCTCTGCAACTGCTTGGCTGAACCACCAAATCCCTGCATTCAATGTATATATACATTGACACCAGCTAAAGATTTCTCATTTAGCTCATTTAGCACTTGCCTGTGTGACAGGAGGAGATCAAACCACTTGCAAGACAGGCTTGTACCAGCAATGACGGCAACTGCTACGTAACATGGGACCTGAGCATTTGCATGAGCTTGTCGCTGCAAGACAATGGTGCATGAGCATGTTGCTTATCTTGCCTAAAGCTCAAGGCAACATGCATCAATCAGGTGATGCATGTTCACCTGTTTCCGCTTGAGGCGCTGCTGCTTGACAAACTGCATGAGCTCATCTATGCGTGACTGCTGGGAGTTGCAGAACCTCCCTCTCTGCTGCACCAAGTCCTGCACACAGCAGCTATCAGACTTACCGACCGGCCAAAGCTTGTAATTTTCTTCTTCTTCTTGTCCAGCAGCAGCAGCGTTTGAAAGTCACAGTTGGTTCCTCCAAGAGCCTGATGGACACAGATTACTACGATTGCCTTGGCAGTACCAGGCACACACTACAGCTGTGTACTGGAGAACAGCACGAAATGGTATGAGCAGAGAACAAGGCACTTTGAGCCACATGCCAGTGTGAGGCTAGCAGCTCTTTGGTCTTTCTTGCTTGCAGACATCTGCCAGCATGACTCATCAGTGACTTGAGTATCAGCCTTATGGAAGTACCTGGTCAAGGACGCAACATGATTGAGAAGTGAGTCAGTTGGACACCAGAACACAGCAGGTAACTCAGGAAGACACCTCAGCAAGCCAGATCGAGATGTTCTCAAAGAGTGATTTCATCAGGCTGTTCAAGCTTAGAAGCTTGCTATGTTACCTCTATTGCCAGGTCAACTGAGGTCCTGGCCCAAGCATGGCCATAACATGCCTTCATGGTGTCAAAGCAGTCCAGCAAGGCTTCCCGTTTCATGCCGATGATCTCCTCTTTTGACCAGGTACTGGGATTTGCCAGCTTGATCTTCCTAGCGGCAGGCAGAAGTACATGATGAGGAGAGGCAGACTTCTGGGAATGACTCCAGATGCGTAGTAACACAATGTCGGCAGGTTTGCTTGTAGCGCAGTACAAAACCCATGTGAAGCAATGTTGACATAAATCGTGTACCATTCTGGAACAATCATGTCAGATCAGCCTGCTGTGCGTGTATACAACGCAACTGCAAGCAGCAGAGAAGCGTAGAGCTTGTAAACCGCAAGCACATTGAATGCAAGCCCTAGCACTTCAGCGGGAACATTTCCAACAGCGATGCAAAGCAGCTGCATGCAGTTCTTCAACGGTGCTTTGCATACCATGAGTGCTTTTCTGCCACAGACGAAGCCAAGCAGCAATGCCTACCTCTTCTTCTCTGGCACAAGGGCATTCAACCTAAAGGGGTCAGCTTCTGGTGTTTCAGCTTCTTCACTCTCCACAGCATCCAGCTCAGGTAGCTGAGGCTCCTCAGGGAGTCTAGCCTGAATGTCAGACTGCTTTTGATCAGACCCATCAACAAGCATTCAGCTTTCTTGTTTGCATATACACAAGACAAGATTTCTCTTCTGTGCAATGTTGAGCAAGCCACACTTCTGAGCAACTTGTGGCCAATTTGTCAACAGCTGTATGTGTGCGTTGCCCCTTGATGCCTAGCTACAGGCTGTGTGGTGTAAACTACTGGCAGGCATTCATAACCAAAGACTAACTGCAGGCAACATTCAGCTCCTGAATGAGGTTTAAGGTATGCAGTTATGCAGGAAGCCAGAGCGGCAGCTGTGTGCCCTATGCATGTGATTTCAACTTGCATGCTACCATACCAAGTTGAAAATGTGCCCAATAAGCAAACCAGTTCTGATGGGGGAGAAGGTGTCAAAGAACATATACTGATATGCTCGTCAAGCCAGCCGCAATTACAACATGGCATCAATGTTCATCAAACATGCTGCAGACTGTCATACTGATTCTGACCTTGACGGCCTGTAGAGCTTGTTCATCTTGTTCTGTAGCTTCAGGCAGATGCAGGATGCTTTCCTTGATGCCTTTGAGTGTTTTGTTGAACTCAAAACTATCATCTGTGTGCAGCCGATTGCGAATGACTGCCCAGGTGCCATAGACGTCCAGCTGAGAAACTTCTCGAGGTGTAAAAATCTGCTGCATGCAAGGCAAATGATGCTCTGAAGCAGTGCTGTGCGAGGTGTTGCTATGCTGACTGCCAACACCGGACCTCATACATGGAGGCACTCAGGACTGTACCTATTCCCTAGGGGTCAAACCCTAGGGTAGGGTACAGTCCCTAGGGAACACCCTAGGGAAAGACATGTGTTTGATGAGTGAATGAAGTCGTGTGAAACAATCAATGGGTCGCCATACTACACAGCTCGAGGGTTTCGCAGAAAACCTCGAGGATTTGCGGGTTCCCTAGGGCGCACATGGAAGCCCCGGGGTGCGAGCAAACAGAGCATGGCAACCAAAGAGCCAAGATTGCAATGCACAATGAAGTTACCAGATGCGCATGACTTGAGGCCATAGGTGCATCAGCTCGATGAAGTGCCACTCTAGGACGCAAACTTAAAGAAAGTCAAGGCTTTGGAAGCGTTCTGTGATGTACACATTATGTCAGCATCGCACGTGCATGCACAGAGCAACCAAATTAGCATGCATGGCAGAGGCACACCTCTGTTTTGCTGGCCAGGGTGAAAAGCTTGGTGTACTCTCTTCGTAGCTGCGGGTCTTCCGTGTTTTTGGTGTCACGCAGTGAGGCTTTCAGAGCCTGAAATCGCAAACAGAGTTACAGACGCTGATGCAGGTGAGCAACTGTTTGCAGGAGGAATGCCGTGAATGTGCAGCCAGGGCTGCAGCTCAGTGAGTGTACAGGAGGACAGAGTACCACCTCAAAGACAAGCTTGGAGTGCTCTTGTCCTATGTTTTGGTCAGCAACAAGCTTCCGCAGCAGCTCTGAAGCTTTCGTGAACTTTCGACCTGAGCTTATGTGTGTTGTGATCTTGATCAGAGCGGCTGCCACGTGGTCTTGACCCACAAGCTGAGGTTCCTTGACTGAAGTGTTTTGAGGCTCAGCAGAGTCCAGCTTAGCCCGCTTGTTCGGTGGTGCTGTTGCTTCTGCAGGGTCTTGGACGCGTTTCTGTGCTGTTTCAGGCGGTAAGCTGCCGAAAAGCGCGGACATCGTATGTGTTACAGATCTTGACCTGCAACAGTATGACTCCGACTTGTCTTGGCGCGATGCAGGATTCTTCAAAGCCTATTTGCATCAGCAGCACATACAAATTTGCAAGGACTATCAGATCAATTCACAGATGAACATGCATGCAATAGAGAACAGAGAATGTCTGTGGCGTTGACTGTTCTTAAGTTACGCACGGCGTCTTAATTGTGCACGTGATGCTCGCTGTCCGAAGTCAACAACAAGAAGTGTGTAGGCGCTACAAGAAATTTCGCTGTAGCCCTGTCACTGTGCAGCACATCACTACGCGCATCGAAGCAGACCCGATCAATTCCGCTATCGAACCAGTCGAAGGCTGACCTTGCCTTCGTTCCGCATTTATCCTTTGACCTATCGCACCTTGATCGCGATCGCTTGTTATTCGTTCGCCTGTTTGGCCAGCCCCCTCGTTGCGCTGCAATCTTACGCCTGAAATCCGGCTGTTGAAGACGCCCATTTGACAGCTTTGCTGTTCCTGCTTTCCTGTCTGTCTGATGAGACTGTGGAGAGAATGGCTACCGGAAGACGTGGCTCGCGAAGCCACGGAGGAAGAGCCCAAACGCTTCGCTGCAATTGTGGCAGGCTGGTCCAGAGAGTGGCAGCAGCACCATGACCCCGCGATGACGTTGAAATGGCTGTCCCTGTTCAACAGGCATGCACCGCTTCAACCGTCGATGTGCCTTTGCTTGACTCACTTGCACCTTGACGACGCATAGCAACGGACGCTGTGACCGTCTTACGACTTGGTGTAAGGGTAAAAGCATATACTTGCAAACCAAGCTGTGTCTTGGCTTGCCTGCAGCTACCTGCAAGCCAAAGGAGATTACAGCTCAGAAGATCTAAACACTGCTGCATATACTATCCTTGATATTCTGCTGCAATGCGAGCACAACTCAGCAGCTCAGGTATGCTTGAGCAACCCCCTGCTACTATTTTCAATTGCACCCACTGGGTGCTGTTTAGATCAATTAGCATGCGTTACAGGCTCGCTGGGCTTCTGCTGCTGCACAACTGCTACGGACATGGAGGCATCAGATCAATATCGTCGTGCCATGGCGCCCTCTCTACGATCTTCTGCATGCATCTTTGAGATTGTCCAAAACATCATATGAAGGTAAGCCAGCATGATGTGTGCCACAAAGAATACATTCTTACATAAATTCAGATCTGTCGCATGCTTGGCCAGTTGCTGTACACCCTTAAGTTTCCCTCATGCTCTCATGCGTGCAGCCATGGAGTTTTCTGGAGCTGTAATCACACAAATCCTAGTCTGCGGGACTTGTCATGGACTTGAATTTCCCTTGCTCTGTGTTACTCTGATACACCTGTTTGCTTCTTGTAGGGGTTCTGATTCTGGAGACTAAGCAGTCCTCCCTGTTCAATCTGGTGCATCGCTGCAGACGCTTCTTTCCTGCTGGTATGTACTGGAGTCTTATTTTGACGCGACATGGTGCCTTTGATCAATGGGTGTATATCAAGCTCATGCTTGGCCTTACAAGCCACACTTTGATTTCTGTGTACATGCGCAACTGGGTTGCTGCAGCATTCACTCAATTGACGCTCTACTGCGTGTGTCGCTCGTGATTTTCACGTACTTGTGAGCATATAGCGCTCCCATTGCAAATTACAGGGGTCATGGTAGACCCAATAACTGACTGCCACAGGTAACATCAGACCCATCTGATGTTATTCAGGCAGTGCAGAGGAAGTCTGGCAGGAACTGAGGCCAGCCCTGCAGAATCTGCACTCACCCACAGCACAACAGGTAAAGCCCTTTGCCTTTTGACTGCGTGAGTTGTAGGTATGAGCAGAAACAGGTAATAGGCTCATTTTGTGCTCATACCCACAGTCCAAATACCTGACTACTGCAAAGGAAACTGAGTTTTTGCCAAAGATGGCTGCATGTCGAAAGTCATTTGAAGGCAGTAACATACCCCTACACTTGCATTACTGAGCACGTTTATAATTGACCAAAGGTGTTTTGGATGACTGTGCTTGCATTTCTGAAGCTATCAGTAGTGCTGAATCGAAACTCATCTTGGCCGAGTCTGACCCAAGTGTGGTGCAGGCACTTGGGTGGCTGTCCCTGTTCCTGCCCACTCATGGCCTGTCCGAGGGGGAGGAAGGTTGGAATGACAGGATTGCTGACTGGATGGTGTTGTGGGAATCTGATGCCCACAACAAGTTTTGGAGGGGCCAATGGATGCTCATGTTTGCCCAAGTGGCCAAGCATGACACCCAAGGTGGGGAGACCACCAGCACAACATTCCTGCACCTTGTTCACGTCAATGCTGCAGAGTAATGGCATTGCCTGCCAGTGCCATGATGCAGCCTAGAGGTTGCACAATGCCTGTGACAAATTCAGGACCTGGCACCTCTACTAGGTATCCCATTCCATGCCAGCAGAGGTCAAGCAAGATGCAAGGCTACCAGTAATGTTACAGGTTGGAGGCAAAAGCAGACTGTTTCCTCACCCCATCACACACCATCATAGAGCATGCCTTGTCCATGCAGGTCGGGGTGCCTGACTCTGCAGTGGGACAAATGCATTTTTGCTGTGCTGCCTTTGGTGTATGCTGCTGACACAGTGGCACAGTTTGTGATAGTTCTATGCTGCTGGCACTGAGGTAGAGTGGCTGGATTGCCTGCAGGCTTAATCAACTGGCGCCCTTACATGCCCCGTCTCTTCAACCAGCTCCAATGGGCGTTCCAGGTCCCAGTGGGCACTGCAAGCGCCACCCCACCCTTCAGTATGTCCATGCATGCGAGCATTCATTCATTCATTCATGCAGTTGGCCATTGTCTGCCTCCCTTGCAGTATGAAACAGTGAACTAGCTTCTCGCATTGCGGCACACACACCTTTGGCCCTGTATTTGACCAGACCGCTGCAATTTGCAACTTCACCTTGTGGAAGTTGCTGTCAGCGTCAACTCAGAACAAGTGGTAGTTCCTTGTCTCAAGAAACATAGGATCAAGTAATACAGTTGTGGGATCCATGCCTACACAGGTAGGATGTTGCGCAAAGGCTTACAGTCTGTGCTTTATTTAGGCAGCGCAAACTCCCCAGTTGCAATGGCGTTGTTCCATGGCGAGGTGCACACGCTGGCTACCACTGCTGGCAAGATCATTGTCTACACTCTGGCCACCACCCTCAGTAGCCCTCATAGCAGTGGCAACCCAAGGCTTGCCAGATCTGGCAGCGGCAAAGCGCCCCTGCAGGGGCAAGACCCACAAAGGGAAGATGCCCCAGGTGTAGATGTGGTGCTGAGTCAGCTTGAGCAGCTGGTGGACCTGTTAGAGCAATATTTTCATCCCAGTAACAATGGCAGGTATGAAAGGAAAAGAAAACTTTACGGTTTTCAGCGATCGTAACGGGGGCCTCCTAAGGCGGCAGCCCCAAGCTCATGGCAGGTGTGGTTGTGTAGTCTAGCCACCAGAAAGCGCTTCCTGTTGCTATCAAGTTTTGAACACACATGCTAGTCACACAATCATCATAGAAACATGTATGTGTACATGTACAAGGGTTTCTCAAAGACAAGACACAGACACACATGTTTCTTGTGACAGTGGCAAAGCCTTTGTTGGCAAAGCCGTTGCAGATTCTTACCAGACTGGCACAACTGAGTTACAGTTGCCCCAGCTTGGCCGTAGCTGCTATTTCAGTTTTACTGATGCTTTAGCCTTCTTGTAGCAGATACACTGGCAGTTACAGTAAATTAGCTACCGTACATCTCCAGAGGTCCCTTTCAGCAAGTCGCATGTTACATATACACTACCGCTTACAGTCAACAGCTCCCATACATCTCTAGAAATCCCTTGCAGCAAGCCACTAGCATGCTGTCGCCGTCTGACTTCAATATTGACCTGATGTCCAATGCAGGTGGAACAAATACCTGGCCAAGTTTGTGAACTCGCTGTGCAAGCACCTGAACAAGCGCCTAGCAAAGGAGGCAGCATCACCACAGGGCCATATGAGCAATGGCACAGGGGCCGGCAGCGGCACTGGAGCGGTGTCAAGTAGCAGACAGCATGTGTCCACAGAGATTCAGCACAGAGTCGCTCAAGTCATCCTGCGCATGGCAGACAAGGCTCAGTACAGCAAGGTAGGTCAGGGGGCATGGCTGACCCAAGTGCGCCTAGTGAGGATGGGTGAATACCTGTAGAGGGCTTGATGCTGTGAAGGATGGGTCTGTCCCATTTAAGGGTTCATCACCGTTGAGGATGGCTTCACCCCTGTAGACAATGAGTTCTCATCAATGTGCCTTTATGAACTCTGCTGCTCCCATTGTTGCAGCTTAATAGAGTGTCTCAGCAAGTGTACCATTCTCAGGGGGTTAAGACATTTGATCTGTGTTCTGATAGTGTGACCGCAATCGGGTCGCATCAAGTATCGTGCCGTGACAGCTGTCGGCCTGTGTGTTGGTGCAGGACAACACCTTGGCTGTGGCTGCATGCTCTGCCTTCTCCCAGATGGCCTTCATTGCGCCAGATCTGGTGCTCCCACTAGTGCAGACGAGGTTCCAGGTGCGCCGCTGACTTGACATCAACCCAATCTGTGTTGCGCAAATGCACAGACATCAAAGTATGGGTCATATGGTCAGTGTGGCCGGTCTACACCGTGTGCTGACCAGGTTGGCAGTACTAATGAGCATCAGCTTGTTGCTGGGTGCCAGTGCAGATCAAGCTGCAGAGTCACGGTTGCTTGAAAGCAACAAACACAGTGTGTTCAGCATCAATGACAGTGTGAATCTCACGACAGGTCTGAGTTGGGTTTGGGGTCAGCTGACGCAAAACTGGGTTTGAGACGAGTGACAATGCTGCAGGTGGCCTTGGAGAGTGTGTCTGCCACGCATCAGCTGGTCAGTGCAATCCACACCTTCGCCATCTGTGTGCGCCCCCTGCTGCTGACAGGCTTCGCCCCAAACCCTGACAGCGCAGAAAGCGGCCCCGTAGATGCTGCAGAGCACAAGGTGTGTGGTCTGTGGACTTCTGTGTCAGGCAGCTGGTATCGTGTACATACTCCCTTGTTTACTCCCCTACATTGTAACAGGCATTGTAACAGGCAGCTCAAATTAGCACACGAGAAGGCAAACAAACAAGAGAGGCAACAAGAGGCATGCAGTAGCAGGCTTCGCATGCCTGTGCTTCTGGTGTTGTGAATCGGCCACTTAACTTTGATATCAATGCTGCGCTATGGTGGCTGATTGCACCCGAGTAATGTTTGCCTGCTTGCTAAGCTTGCTGATGGCGTGCTTTACATGGATCACACTGCTTTGCAGGAGGCAGGGGCGCAAGCAGTGGCAGGAGCCATGATGGCCACGCTGCCTGGTATTGATGCCAATGACCCACGCAAGACTCTGGCCTGCTTCAGGTTTTACAGCGTGGTGTTGTCCAGTGTGGGTACTCTGCAGGTAAGTCTACAAGACTTGCTCTGGCTGTTGCTGGCGTCACAATGCAGAATGAGATCTTTGTGCAATGGGGATATCTCTGGTGTTCACCATCTGGCTGCAATGGGTCTGCAGCAGGTGATGTATTGGCTCACACACCACCACAGACCCAAGGCGATACCAGATTTGGGCAATTGCTGTTGCTTCTCAGGAGTTGTTTTGAGTACATTGCGCTGCTTCCTGCAACACACGCATTCCAAACCAGATGAAGTGCAGTTATGAAGCCAGACAATGGGTAGCTCTAGCGCTGATGGTGCTCTGAGTGCTACACTATCAAAGGGACAAAAGCACTTGGGTGATCTCTGTGAGCGTGTGATGCATGTGGCCTTCTAATTCTGCAAACACAGCACTACTGTCCTGCTCTTTGGATCTTGCAATGAATCACTGCAGGCAAGTATATCCCCACCAAAGCAAGCACATCCCCATTCAAGCAATCGAAGTTAAGCTCCTCCAAAAATCCCTCACTCAAGCAATCACAACCCTATTCAAGCAACCATAACCCCACCCCTGCTCAGGCAACCACATCCCCACTCCAGCAACTGCAGCCCCACTCAAGCCATGGCATACCCACTCATGCTCAACCAAACATGACACACATTCAGGATGCCGGCAGTATGTGTTGCAAATCTTGCTATGGGCGCCCGAAGCCTTTCTGGCTGATCTGCAGAGTGGTCCTGGGTCGCTGCCCCTATACACAGAGGAGTGGGTAGAAGAGCTGCTGTCCCGGGTGTTTGGCATTTTGGGCAACCTGGAGGCGCCGCAGACGCGCAGTGATCATGCAGCAGTGCAGGGCAATGCCTCCTCTGCTGCCTCTGATTCTGCATCCTTTCTGCTGGAGGGCAACAGCATGTTCAGGTGAGAGCTCATTCAGCAAGAAAGGTCCACATGTTCTCGCAGTCATAGACTATCAAAGCGGCAGGCAAGAGCTAAGACCACAGGCGACAGCCCAAAATTGCAGCTGAGTTCAATTGTAGGCTGTGCAGCATTGGCTGTGCAGCATCACAGTTCTTTGAGTGATTGCATGCATAAATGCTGGCTTGTCACAGCATGTCAGGTGTGAGCCTTGGAGTACCAGATTTGATGTCACATGCTGCTAATGTACACAGTGTCTACTGTAAGATCACACTTGTGTGACACGGACATGGACAATCTGACTGAAACTCCAATAGCTTTGTGGGCAGGTGCAGATTTTTTGCACATTGTGTCATCCTGTTGATTGTCTGTTGCAAAAGCCTATGTACAAGCACTGAGTGACTACTAAGCTGTGTGTTGTTGCAGGCCAATGATGGAGCTGTTGTTTGCTCGCCTGCCCGAGGACCTGCAGCTGCATGCCATCAAGCAGCTGGCACGCTTTGTGACCACTACAACTCTGGCATCTGTCACCAATGAGACCGCCCTCATCTGCAACGCCGCAGCCTGGGCTGCACCTGAGAAGGGTGTGGAGTTGCTGCTGAAGCCACTGCTGGGCAAGATCGAGGAAGAGGTGAAGCACGATGGCACAGCTGGCTCTGGGCGCATGTCAAAGGTAGGTTAGCTGCTCCTGTGACGGTTCTGCCCTTCTTCAGCTGGCGCTGCTGAGGTGCATGCAACAGGACACTGAAAATCAATGGCTACAACATGGAGAGTCCAGACGTACTACACACAGTAGAACAAAACTTCCAGTGACTGTGTGTCAAGCATGTCCAAAGCTGAATCCTTATCACTGGTTTCACATTTCTCACAGGAGTCACAAACCCTGACTTAGGTCAGAATGCAATGAATTGAGGCAAACAGTGAGCTTTGTGTAGCGTGAAAGCAAGACACAGGGTGACAGCTAAGCATGTCTGGGTCAACTCTGCACCTTTCCCTACCAGACATCAGGTTGAACATTGGTCAGGTGTAGTTTCACGCTCTACCACACCGTCACTCATCTTGATGTCTCGTCAGACTGGCTGCTTCAATGCTTCAAAACTGATCAGGTCAGGAAGGCGCCTCACAAAGCTAAACTCTGGCTGGCTGTGTAGTTCACACAAGCCTGGTCTGTCAGCATCAAGACAAGCTTCATCACAGCTTCTCGGTTTTGCACAAAAGCTGAATGATGTGTACAACCGCTGCTGCAATGAAGCAAGTCTTGCATTTCAGCAGCTGTCTTACCCAACAAGCTTAAGCAGTATCATGTGAAGTCATCCAAGTACTGCACCATCACTGCTGCAGGCTTGATTGACATTTCATAGCGCTGCATTGTGTGAAGCAATTTTGGGCTCTGTATGATGCTGAATGGCATTATGGCGTTATGGCGATGTGAATGAGCAGCAGGACAGCAGTGCTTGAACTTCTGACAGGTACTTTGGCGCTGCCAGGTAGCAGAAACACGTTACAGGCTTCATTAAGAATGTGTTTACAAGACTGTGTAGTGTGCTGTGGATATTGTGCTGCTAACAGAGCTGAACAATTTCTTGCTTTTGCAGCAAAGCACAGCCTGAAAGCTGACCAGTACTGCAGACAGGCAAGACCAGAGTTTGCCATGTAATAGTATGTTAATTTTTGGCTTCGATTGTCTGCAGACCTGTTCTAGCATAATTTACACGGCAACATCTGATCTTGCCTGTGTGCAGTACTGGTCAGCTTGCAGGCTGTGATTTAATGCAAAAGCAAGTAATTGTTCAGCTCAAGTAGCAGCATGGTACCTGCAAGACACTATACAACCTGCTAAGCACATCCTGGAAGGTTTGCATGGCATCGCTTGATGCCTGTCATCCATTAGCAGCTGACACACAAAGCAAGAATGTCAAGCAAGTCAGAGACATCAGACTGACTTTGTGACCAAGTTTGGATGTGCAGTTAAGCTGTAGGCTCCAGCTGTCATCCTGAGCTTTGCTGCTACGCACACACAGCGTTGCACGACACATGTTGCCTTCAGTCAAGCATCATCTTTCAAGTCTTGGTCAGGCCTCACAATGTGCGTCTCCTGTCATACCTCATGCCATTCAACTTTGTTCACGTTCTGTACTGTACCAAAGTGGGTTGCACCTTCAAATGTAGGGTTTGGCATCAGCAATCAGAGTCTTCAGGCCAGTGTGCAGGCCGACAGAGCCGGCTTCTGCAAAAAGCAGTCATGTCCTGGACTCGATAAAACTTAGTCGCAAAAGCCACATTGATCAGCCTTCAGACTGGCCTCGAGAAAGTATTGATTATGTCAAAGGCATTGTTACAGTTCCTTTGCCCAATCTGCTATAGGGGTTTTTGAGCTCATGCACAACACGTGTGCAACGGCAGTGTACAAATCTAAGCCTCCTCGACCACTGAAATAAATGCAATTTGTTGTTTGGCGGTGTATGTACGTTGACCATCTTCATGCGGAATCAAATTTGTTTGACATGTCAATTTTAGCTCGATTTCTTTAGATCAGGGACTCATGTGGAGTCATCTAAACTCGACTAAAGAATTCGAGGTAAGTTTCCACATCAGTCCCTCTTGTTGTGTATGTTTGCCAAAACCACTGTCTTGCACAGCTTTCTGGGGCCACAAACTTGAGCTGTGGCTGCAGGAGGTGAAGTCAGACCCAGAGCAACTCCCACACCTCTGAATCTGACTTCAGCTCCTGCAGCATATGTTCTTAGTGTGAATACAAACTGGTTTGATGGGACAGATCTTAGCTTGATTTCTTGAGTTGACTTTAGATGAGTCCACATGAGTCCCTCTTGTTGTTTATGTTTGCAAAAGCAACCGTCTTGCACAGTATTCTGGAGCCACAAACTTAAGTTGTGGCTGCAGAAGCTGAAGTCGTATCTGGAGGTGTGGGAGATATCCAGAGCGACTGCCGCACCTCTGGATCTGACTTCAGCTCCTGCAGCCACAAATCCAGTTTATAGCCCCAAAATGCTGTGCAAGACGGTCGCTTTTGCAAACATGCACAACACAAGGGACTCATGCAATGCTGCAGGCTGCAAAATTGTCGCTTCTGGACCGTCTTCTTTGTTCATAAGGGGGGCTAAAAACCCAGAGAAGAAGATGAAGTACGACACCCATACACCGGATGTGTGCTCAAGGGTGCACGTCATGAAATTGGGCGGCTGAGCTTTTGGTGTATGTGTGCTCACCCTTGAGCACACATCTGGTGTTTGGGTGTCGTACTTCATCTGCTCCTCTGGGGTTTTAGCCACCTTATGAACAAAGAGGATGGTCCAGAAGTGATGATTCCTCAACCTGCAGCATTGACCTGCGACTGAGTGTACAAATCACAAACAATGAGCCCATAAGTGGCCTGTGAATGATTACATATGCAAGCTATTGTGTGACTCACAGAATCACCTGTTGCTGTTCAAGAGCAACTGCCACACCTCTGGGTCTGACTTCAGCTCCTGCAGCCACAAGTCAAGTTTGTGGCGCCAGAATGCTGTGCAAGACGGTCGCTGTTGCAAACATACACAACAAGAGGGGCTCATGTGGCATGCATGCAATCATTGAGTCTGGCACAGCTGAATGTTGAGTGAAGCAGAGCAATGGGCATGTGCCTGCCCACAGATATATAGCAGCATGGTGACAAACAGCACGAGAGGTTACCTCCCACATCACCATGCATTTCGAGTACCACAGCATGCCCTGTGGTGTGTCTGTTGTAATGCACTGGGCCTGCAACATTGAGATTATGTCTGTTGACTCACAAAATGCCAGACATGCTGTCGTCCAGCATGACAAAGAAATGAGGCTTTTCCTCTCACCTCCAGCTGAATCATGCTGCTGTCTGTCTGTCATGGTTAGACTTCAGGAACACGTGTTATACATTGATGTGCATGTGACGCTTGACCAGTGGGGCAGATTGACAAGCTGCCTCAGGGAAGCAATGCTCCAGGTGTGAGCAAGCTTTACAAGAGACGGTTGGTACAGAGTACCAGCACAAGCTCACAGGAACAGCAACATGTGTGTATGACAACTCATGTATGCAAGTCAGCTGCCCCACAGCTATATCTCTATTGAATAAAGCTGAAATTCTTAACTCCCCTACCAAAAGACGCCAAAACTCCAAGGTGTCCACACATGTGACGTAACGCAAGAAATAGACTTTCTTCGAGGTTTCTCACATCCAACGTCTCTTAACACTGAGGTTGGCCTAAGACATGCAAGCCATGATGCGTTCCACACACACCATCTCACAAGTTTGGGAGCCTGACAGCTTTCATAGACATCACACATGTAATTTGTACATCAACTGCTGACCTCTGCCTTAGCCAGAGCCATCATAAAAATATAATTGGACTGAAATGCTGGTGTATTGCATGCAAGGCAGGTTGGGCAAGCCTCTTGCAACCAGACCTGCAGCACTGATGTGAACTCTACTTGGAAGCCTTGCCACGGTGAAAAACTGTACCGTCTCCTCCACAGTATCTGAAGCAATGGCAGCAGTATTGAGACGACCCAGTGAGTCTGCTGCTGTGGCAAGGTCTTTGTGTAATGTCTGAAACACATATTTACTGTGGCTGTGCAATGCCTATGATGACAATGATCGTACGCGTTTACTACATTGTAAGCATCCTCGCTCCAATCTACTCTCACCAGCGTACAGATTGTGTTTTTCCACGTGCTGAAATCATCAATTTGATTTGATTGCTCTTCCAAGAACCGCTGTGAGCACTGCCATGTGGTGCAAGCTACGCAGGAATCTGCAATAATAACGCCAAAACTTAACTATCTTGCTGATTGGATCTATAATCTTTTAGAGCTTGTACGATTGCAGTTGGCACTGCAACATGTCTTCTGAGTGTGACTACTGCACTTAGGGATGTGTTGCACTCAGCACACTTCCAGCAGATGCGTGCTGTGCATGTATCAGCAGATGTGTCTGCTCTAGTTGACAACGTGCTGCACTCAGCAGACTCCCATTAGATACGCAATGTCTAAAAACAAGCACTTGTCTCGCATCACACAGTTGCCAAAGCGAGACCGTTTGCACAGGCAACGATTTCATAAGGCGTTCATGCCACCAGCATGCAGCATGGAGTGGTAGCAACGGTAGTGTCTGTACAGTCTGCATACTGATGTGGACCTCCACCCTGTGATGCGTGTGTGCGTGTGTTTGCTCAGGATTGCCACTTGAGTTTGATCCTGCATGAGGTTGCCGCTGCACTCTTATTTCCATGGTAAAAGAGTCTCAGATATGAAGGCCAGACCAAAGTCAGCTCTCAAGGCAATGTGTGTACCTTCCCATACAAGGGAAAGCACAGGTTTGCTGGATCAAGCCTCTGCAGGGCGTTGGTAGACTTAGCATTCATATGGGCTGGGCCTGGAATTGTCCAGCGCATGAGCATGCCAGGTCTGCCCACACCTGCCCAGGCTGCAAAGGTCTACATGCAGCAGCAATATCCCACAACAAAGGCGCGCTCTTGGGCTGTTGCTAGCAGTTATGGCACCCTTATTTGAACCAAGACTGTCTTCTTTGGCCAGGTCAGAGGCCCCGTTGACAGACCCAGGAGCTGCAAGGACTGCGCTCTGGCAAGAGAAACCTTGCACTCTTATGCATCGCGCCTTTTTCTGAGTTCGAACAGATGACAACACCCCAGCTGGACCAGATGTCTCACAATGGGGCCGGCAGCATCACTCTCTGTTAGCAGAACGTTGGTGCATGCTTTTTGCAGAGGCAAAATCAAGTCTGTCCAGCGCAAACGCGTCGAGCGGTGCTGGTCTACGTTGGCAAAAGACAGATTTAGTCTTGCCTCTGTAGCCAGCATGCATCAATGTTGCTGTGCTAACAGGAGCTGAACACTCTGCACACATGACGTAGCTGCTGGAACCCAGTTCTGGGCGCAGTTGTACCAACCGCCTGCCTGCCCAAGAAGCAGCAGTGCTATACGTGCAGACAGCATCATCTTGGTGTCGCGCCCTTGCAGGTAGTACATATTTGTAGGTGCATCACATCTCTCTCAATGATGATTGTGCTGATATGCAGGTTCAGGAAACCACCTTGGACTGGCTAGTGGGGCTGGCAGCTGCAACAGCCCTTCACCTGGGGCCCGCCATTCTGCCCCTGAAGATTCAGATCAACCGAGTCCTGAAGGCCCTCTTTGCTGCTCCCTCCAAGGTGAACTCACCTCCTCATGGCTTCCCTGACCAAATGAAATGCTGTGATTATGACAGAAACTTACTGAGGCGGCAGCTCAGAGTTGCTTTGCTCATACAGAAACTTGTTTGACACAAATGCATTGCACTTGCTGCAACTTGTGTGCCTGCTGGATGCTTTGAGCGCCTCATAATGGTCAAGGCTTGCCATGATGACATTCATTATTTGCATATGCTTGGCAACAGGGCGCGTGCTTGGCAGCAATGCATGTGCACGGCACATTTTGCGTCTGTACGTGTGCATGTGTGTGAGTGTGTAATCGCTCTGAAAGTATATTGACTACCAATGCAGGCTGGTCAAGGGGCAGCATCCAAGCTGCTGTCTCCTGTGTTGGGCTGCCTGACGGCCCGCTACCCCCTGGACCAATTTGCCCCCACCCCAACAGACCCCACCTCTGGCAATGCATCAGGCTCAGCTTCTGACACAGCTCCTCAGGGCGTCAGTGTTGAGTCATGGCTGGGCAGCAAGGCACGAGGGAGCCACACCAGGCAACATGCGCCTAAATGGCATCAGCCCAACTCCCAGGAGACCCAATTTGCAGAGGAGCTGATGCAAACTTTCTTAGTCGGTGCTGCATCTCAGCTGCAGGAGATTAGTCAAGGGTCTGCACAGGGCGGCAAATACCCCAAGGAGACCATCCAGGGTCTGCTGATCCAGATTGAAGGCGCCCATCATGGATTACGCAGTGCCCTACCTGATTTCACCTCCGAAAATTTGCCAAACCCCTCAGGGCAGAAATTAGCCCTGGTGGGGTCTGCAGCCCCAGGGATCGGCGGCCCTGAAACCAGGGATGCAACAGCCAAGAGCCTCATTGCGGCAGCAGGATTCATTGGCGCAAATGACTACGACACTCTAGGAATTTTACTCAAAGTCATGAGCGGCATGCTGAGTCGAGGAGCTCATGAGTTCCAGGAAGCTATGGACAGCTTCAGCTCTTGGAAGAGTGACCAGGATGTGGCTTTTGATCCACCATTGGCTGCATTGCTGTTTGACCAGGTATGTGGTTTTGCATCATCATCATGCCAACCTCTGCTCTGCACTTGCATCATTGCGAAATGGCTTTCTTCCTAGCTAGCTTAACTTGCAGGTTTTTCTGCAGATCTGCCACACTGTCCTCTACAATACAGTTGTTGCGTATTCCTCCACAATGCTCATGAGTCTGTTTTTACTGCATCTCGAGGAAGCACATTTGTATGCTGCACATCTGCAAGCAGCCATGCATGACCTGCAACCTCAAATTCGTCCCTCGCTGGTGCGCACTGTTAGAGAGTGAAGATAGGTCAGGTGTCTGCCCACGCGCTCTTTGTCATAGCACACCTCTCACTGCAATCTCATCGTAACCACAATCATGTTGCAACCCAGACATCAAGAGCAAAAACTCAGAGCTCACAAATGGTCTGAGCGATTGTTGCTGATGTCTGAAGCGAAAGGTGATTGTGGTTACAGTGACATTGTAGTGAAAGGTGGGCTGTGGCAAAGAGCTCATGGGCACCGGCTGCATCACCAGTAGGCCAGCACATGAGTTAAGAGGGCACTGCTATGGTCCATGCTGGAAAGAGCTTACGTTTTTTTTGTCGTTTGTCTCTCTCATGAAGCGACTTGTTAGTTACCAGCAGTGCTGATACAGGCCAGATACGCTCAGTGCTAACTTCCTGCTGGCTGACAACTTCATGAGAATCAGCTGCAAGCCATGGTCACATCTCTCAATTTGACTCAAGGCTCCAGCAAACAGCTGTCTGGCCGTTGTCCTGCGATGTGTGCATTTCAGCTGTTGCCTGCTGCATTGGCGCTGGCAACTGCATCTGATCATGGTTGTATAGCTCAATCTTTGCCCTGCAGTACCAGGGCAGTGGCAAATGGGGTAGGAGGAGGCCCAGGTGGCTGATGGTGGAAAGGGCGTACCTGCACAGCCTGTGGAGGGCCAGCCAGGCTGCCCACAAGAGCCAGGCCACCTCTGACCACCCCTCAGCCCCCCTGGACCGCATCCCACCTATGCACAAGGTCAGCATGCACCGTACAATGCTCCTGTTCACAGACTGTTCTCTTCGTATTCCTGTGAAGCTAGAGTCATTGTGGGTACTGTAGCTACACTGTACTTGACGTATAATCACAGTTTTGGTATAGTTGAACCATAGCACCATAGTTTGTGTGTAGTCAACACTGCACTATTTCCTATAGCTTCCAAAGTCATTGTGGTCAGTGGTCAAACTACATTGCCTTCTGGAACATGTTGAGTGTTGTCATGGCTGATTTGTCTGCAATACCCTAAGAGTGCAAGCAGCACTGCGGCAACTTGCACATTGCAGCCTGCTGATCCACAACTGGGCGTACATACATAGTGACGGCTCTGCAATGCTGCTAAAACTGCCAAACTTGCAATGTGCTGAACCTCTGGTCAGACTTGGGCGTGATGATGCAGGCTCTCGTGCAGCAGCTGCTACACTTCAGCCTGCACAGCTACAAGGGAGTACGTGACACAGCAGTTCTGGCGCTGGAAAGCTGCATGAAGCAGTACCCGGCATACATCATGCAGCTGCTGCCAGTCCCCTTGGCTGCACTGGCAAAGCTTCCCATACCCCAGGCTGACTTGACCAACCAAGTGCATGATCTGGCACCAGAGGTGTTAGATAGTTTGAGGGGTGCAATGAGGGAGGCAGCGAGCAGCAGTACTGTGACTACTAGTTCAAAGGCTGATGACGCGTCAGCAGCAGGTGAGTACTGGCATCCAGTAAAGTCTAAAGCACTGTGACCACTTTCAGCATTGGCTGTTCGCCCTGTCCTGTGTTTGCTTTCGGCTTTGTATCTGCCGTGCTGCTCTGACGCAGTGCAGAGTATAAGACCCTCTCTTCTCAGAAGCATGGCTGCTCAAGTTCTGTTTTCCGGAGCATGGTTTGTATGCAATGATGCTGTTTGTGAATCTACATCAAGCTTGGAATGTGCTGATGCATGCTTGAAATGCAATGCATAATGCATTCTGCATCACTACAAACCACTCACCCACAGAGGCACTGCAGCAAGCTCACTCATCCAATCAAATCATCTACGACCCATTCTTTCCATGCAGAGACAGCCAAAGAAGACAGCGTCGCGCAGGGCGCCGCAGCCTTGCTAAGGGCGCAGTCCCTCTTCAGGGCAGTCTCCAGGCAGCCCTCTGCCCTGGCGGGCCTGGTGGCTGCACTGATGGCGGGCAGTCAGTACAACAGCCCCAAAGCGCAGCAGGCCATTCTGGATTGCTACCTGATGTTTGCTCTGCGCTTCATCAGACCCCCTCAGCTCGCACTTGCACAGGTCAGCTTTGCATACGCCTGCTTGCTTGCTTGCTTGCTTGCTTGCTGGCTTGCTTGCCCGCTCGCTTGCTTGCTTGCTTGCTTGCCTGCTTGACCGCTTGTTTGCTTGCTTGCTTGTTTGCTTGATTGATTGGCCAACTCACTGGTTGAATGGAGGATGGACGAGTGGGTAGGTGGGTTGGTCGGTGGTTGGTTAATTGATTTGTCAGTTGGTTGGTTGTTGGTTGTTGCTGACGGGACAGCAGCAGTCATAAAACCTGACAGCACTTAGGACACACTCATGGCATTGCCAGGTCACCAGGCATCTGCACAGCAACTTCCCATATACTCGTCACCATTTGGAGACACAATGATTATCCATATCATACACGATTGGCGAGACTGACAATGTTATCAGCAGTGTCCTATGAGAAACCTCTGGTGGCGTATTCTGCACTGCACGTTTGACTTGGCAACAGCCTTGAGTGTGCAATGGTCCAATGCAGGCATCTGGCAGGGAATACCCAGACCCAATCCAGAAGCTCTTCACTGATCTGCTACATGTGGTCGGACCTGGTCAGATGCACTGGCGCTACTCTCTCAGAGCAGATGCGGTGCTGCTGTTCCTGCTGCCGCCCACAGATGCTCACTCAGCTTCCCTGCTGACTCAGCACTACCTGAGGTTAGTGCTGAGTCAGCTGCTGAGTCAGCGCTCCCTGGGGCTGACAGGGCTGCTGTACCTGCTGCGCCAAGATGATGACTGGGCTCAGGTGGGACCCATGTGATGCAGGCAGTCATTACTGACCCAAAGATTTTGGTCAAGCCATATTACAGCTGAAGTCACCTTGCAGAAGCAAGGCAGCACTCTGTGGTTAGAACACTGTTGCTGCAGCTTGCTGATGCAAACAACTGCCAGACAGCTCACACCTTGGCAAGCCCACCACATGCGGTCCAGTGTATGGTCCTCCAAAGGTCGTGCAAAACACAAGTAATGCGGGTGTTGTTCAGGGAAGCGTGAAGGAAGCCGTGAAGGGAGAGGTTGTAAGGCACCTAGAGGCACAGGCAGGCTTCGGCAGTGCCCTGCTGGACCAGATGTCACATGCTCACCCCCAACCCGGCTCTGCCAATGACGCCTCACTTCAGAGGTACTCTCAGCTGCAGCAACCCCACATGTGTCTATCAGGCTGTTAAGGCATGACTAGGATCATGCAAGTTTTCCTCCTGAATTCAAGACGTAGGCAGCAAGTGCCCGCACTGAGTGCTGTCCACTCAGCGGTCTTCGCCGGATTCTTTGCTGAATTGTTGGCACCATGCAAGCTGTGTGGCAGAGCAGAATGAGCCTGGGAATTATGATGCACACTATTTCAAATAGCCATAGACTATGTACTGAAAGAAAAACGTATCAATTTTCACAAAATAATTACATCTTGCTTTCCTCTGGTCACAATAGCTGCCTTTCTCTGTCACATCTTTACACCCTGTAGCATTAGACCCTATCACAACATTTCGCTTGGTCAGACTACAGAGGAGCTGTGCATCATGTCACATCATGTACAGCAGTGAGTCAGCAACAAGTCACAAGCCTTAGTATGCATAGATCGCAACATGCCCAGCATCTTTGTATGCCACCATGAACAGCAACGTGCTGCACCTATGTGGTGCTGTCAGATGCAGAAGTTAAACGTTGTATGCATTGACCACAGCATGTCCAGCACCTTCCTATGCCGATATGTATGGGCAACATGCGATGTGTGTGTATGGTGCAGTCAGATGCAGAAGTTCATGAGCATGTCGCGAGACGATATGGTGGTGAACAGCTTGAGCGCCAGCTTCGACAAGATGCAGGAGTGGCCCTTCTGTGTGGGCAGCCCTGAGGGCATCAAGGACCAGGCCTTCCTGGTCCGCCAGGCCCGACTCGTCCTCGCCCTTGCAGGTCAGCTTCCCTCTTTTGCTCGCCACAGCTCTCTCCCACCTGCTGCTGTGCTTTGATCGCTGAGTCAAGGATTAGCTTTGCTCTTTAGCTCATGCCACAGCTCTCTACACTCCTCACTCACCTACTGCTGTGGTGTGACTGCTGAATCAAGGCTTTTCTAGAGTTCCATCTCAACTGCTCTACTGGCGTGCCTTGACTGCTGGATCAAGGGTTGCTGGATCAAGGGTTGCTGGATCAAGGGTTGCTGGATCAGGATAAAGGTCGTGGCTGGCTGGCAGTCTGAAGACATGGGTTGACCCTCCCATGTCTGGTCATAGGCTTTGCGTGCACCCACTCTGGCATTCCTTATGCCATAGCTGTCCAGGCTACTCTCAACCTGTACATCAATCAAACAAGCAAGCCTGCTTTTGGCAAGAATGTGTGCAGTCGTCCTAGGCTGATTGCTCTCATTCTTGTTAGAAGCAGTGTCCAATGCTCTGCATAGGTCGCGGCTGACATCGTTCCCTAGCTACTGCAAGACCGTGCTGTGCACACTGCCTCGCAACGAATTTTGTGGGAACTCAAAGACCTGCAAGCCAAGCACAACACACCATTTGGGGCCAGGTCTTCATGCCCTGCCCTTCGTGCCCTGCCAGGCTTGCCTTGCAATCGGGCTTTTGCTGCTCTCCTGGCAATCTTCCCATCACAACAATGCAGAAACACCAATACAGGCTGATACACTGCCAGCAATGCAGCAGTGCAGTCTTCCTCTGGGGACATACCTCTGCAGATGATTTAGCTCCGGGCTGCCGCCTTAGAAGGCTCCTGTTATGAGCGCTGAAAAGTGTAAAGTTTCCCTTTTTGTTCTTTCCAAGTGACTTAGCTGTGCAACTGATCATCAAGCAATTTCACTGCGTCAGTGGTGGTCAGGAATATATTGTCCAGCCACCATGACTGACGCTCTTGAACTTGCTTGATCAACATATGCATAGCCAAGTGATGTGGCCCAAGTGACGTGCAAATACTTGTCAAGGAATCTATTGCACCAATAGGCACAAGGCCTCAATGCTTTGCGCCGCTCATCACAGCCCAGCCCTTGCAGCTGTGGCCTCCTGTTGTCCTGTAACAGTTTTGACAGAACTCTTTACCCCTCAAGCAGACACCAGTGTGCATACACAGATCAACGGTCTCTTGTTTCAAGAGGGGTCTGATCAGTCGCAAGACTATGTCAAGGACAGCACTATACAAGTAACAAGTCAATCTTTTGGCAACCTGTGTTGCGAGAGGAATGGGCAATCAAATGTAAATTTCAAGAGAAGAGCAGCTCTAACATCAGCCAAGCGTACCGGGTCACCAGTTTTTAGAGCCTTGCATGACCATGGACATGATGATGCTTTGTCTGCTATGCTCACACAGGCTACACACAGCAAATGGCCTGTGATGAGGAGTGGATCATCAAAATATGCAGCCACTGTTGCCGCACCAATATGTAGGTGGGACAAAAGTGGCTGAGCAGCATGTAGAGCCACAGCTTCTATGCAATGACAGGCAAGCCTTGTTGAGCAGCAAATTCAGGTCCAAGCACAGTCCTACGTGGTCACCAAGTGGCATTCTTGTGCCTGTTCAGATAGAAAAGGAAAACAAGAGAACGACACGAAAGAAAAGATTGTGTCTTGGCATTGATTAGAGAAAGCCCATTTTGATCAGATGTGATATATAGCATTTGATAGCATCAAATCAACTTCTTCCAGATTGTGTTGTGGTGTCACAACTCAACCTGGAAGTGCACAGTGACTGTCAATTGGGCGGAACCCAAAACCAAGGTTCTTGATGAAGTCATTATGCAGAAAAGATAAAGCAGCATCAGCGCTGCAGAAGCTTTCTCATTGCCTCGTGGCCCTTGCATCAAGCAGCAGGCCAACCTATTGCTGCGCAGCAAGTCACAGCTTTCGCAGCTTGCAAGAAAGGTCTTTGTGGTTGACTTTGGCTGCTGCGTAACACAGGCTGCGTTGAGGGTGCACTACAATGACAGGCCCTGATCTTGTAGTCAAACTTTTACGTGCAGTCTGTTTTTTCTTTTTTGCATGTGTGGCTCACAAACCAGGCTTCCATGTTAAAGCACGACATGCATATGTCTGCATGTGTGGCTCTCAAAACAGGCTTCCATGTACAGCATGACATGTATATGCAGACAGGAGCAGGCAGCAACAGTTCGGACCCTCAACTTGGCTTGTTGCCTTGATATAGGGGTTTGCGGCTGTTGCTGAAGGCACAATGTGCACAGTCAGTCACAACAGCAGCAGACCCCTATGTCAAGCAGCGTATCATGCCCAAGGCTACACAACATGACATGTGGCAGAGTAGTGGCAAAAGGTAGACGAGCGATCAAGAAGCTGCTCAAGAAGAAGCTGCTGCTTTGTTCACTCTTGCAGCCTTTTGCTGGTGCTCGCTTTTGTGTACAGCGTGTAGGACCCGGCCGGCACCATTCAACTGGCTGATGACCTGGCCTTCTGCTCGTATGTGTCCCACAGGGAACATTCATCGGCTGTGTACCAACGAGCGTGAGCAGCATGTCATGTAATCAGCAGTCTACCGATCTACCTTGGACAGGTTGAAGTCAGAGGTCTCTGTCATCAGTGATACTTGCTCAGCCACGTTTTGTAGGGAGTCGTCTTGCCTACGTGTGCTTTGCTTGGTGGCAGGGTCTTGAGTGGCTGACACTATAGTGTGATGGCACAAGCAGGCCTGACCTGCGTGCTTGTGAGCCATCATGATGTCTTATTCAAGCCACTTATGTTGTGCTCTAGGTTGTGCACCATCATCAACTCATTGTGACCCAGGCTGTTGTTGTCATGTTGACGACGAGCCCTGGCTGCTCTGTCACCAAAGAATCATTCATGTGATGCTTGTGAGAGACTGGTGGTGTCTCAGCCTGAAAAGCCGGTTTCTTGACATTTGTCGATTGGGAAGTGTCTCAGATGCATCTTTCATCTGACAGCATCAATGATCTACTGAGTTTGGAGCTGGAAGGCATGGGACTGATATTGGCTTCTGCCTCTGTTTTTGCGAACATACTCAAAGGCCTGTTGCAGTACCATGCATCTCAGCCATTGCTAAGATTGCTCCAGCAGCAATCATGGCACTTTTTACCGTGAGTCCATGTGCATCTGTCAGATCAGCTTGCGCTTTAGCCTTGTGATGCCAAACACATGGTCTGACCTCTTGTGGTAGCTCATAACATTGCCTGCACTTGCTTCTGGAAAAACTTCAGATGCTTTGCCCTGATTGCTCCACACAGTGATAGGTAAACAGGCTGCCACATGTTCACGCCCAGTGCACCATCAGCACTGCATGCTGTTGATTGACCAGATGGATTGGTCAATTGGCGGTGGTTTTGCATGGAGCCTGTGGCTGCATACGTGGCACAGTGAGGATCGGTATATACTCCTAGCGGTGTAATTTTGCATGCTTTCAGTTTGTGACAACAGCAAGATTGCTCACATGTGTGGAAGGCATGAGGTCATGCTCAAGGCACCTCTTGTGTGGCATACTGTGATGTTCAGACCTGAATCTCCAGCTGCCCTGCCCAAGAAGCTGTTGCTCTATCAGGTCGAGAGCAATGAACACCCCCTGGTCATGGTTGCAGACCTTGGTGTGAAGTTGTCCAGTTTGATCTAGAGCACATCAACAAACGGTGTTTTTGGCATGCTGTTGAGTTTCTTTGATCAGACTGAACAGCTTCATGCCAACTCTATGACCAGGCTGTATGCCAAAACAGGGCTTCAGACAGGGATTTACTCAGCACTGCATGTACAGACTCTAGGGTCATCCATCATTCACTCCTTCATTCAAACACATGTTGAATGACAGAGTGAGTGTTAGATACTTCAGCTGCCATGCGTTACATCAGTGATCAGCACCAATCACATCATGAAAACACTGTATCTGCTGCTTTGCGCATTTGCATCGGAGTGTGAAACAATCACAACAACAACAAACCCAAAACTCAACAACACTTTAAGAAGGATCAGTTCATGTACATGCAGAATGGCCCCATGGGTTGACACACTGTCTGTTGCTTGCAGAGACAGCGCCTGAGGCAGTTACGAAGGCGCTTCAAGGGCCGGTGCAAGAGGCCCTGCAGCATGGGCAGGATGAGGACAGGGCGCGTACCTGCGCTGCTGCTGAGGCCCTCTCAGGCCTCCTCGCCTCAAGAACAGCCTTTGAAGTGTCACCAGGTGACTCGATGCATCTATCCATTACATACACTAGGTTCACAAACTTGTCCAGCCTGAGTTACAGCACAGTAATACATGGTACTGTTGGTTTACTGACTGCCAAAACAGGAGCTCATACTGCAGGTACTCAGAGAAGTATGTACCTAGTTGAGGTAAGTTCGTGTAGTGAGGGAATGAATGACGCTTTGCGCATTCGTTGTATCTTCAACATCCCATTGTTACGAATATCTACAGCATACCTTCAATGTGTGCTCGCAGCATCCTCAGCTCTGCATTACACCTGGGGTCTCAAGGGCTTCTCTCATTGGGTCTAGGGCATATTTAAGAAACAGCTGCTTCTCTCTGTGAGGCCTGGCTGAAAAGTCAAGAATGGAGTGTCAGTTTGGCTGTTTTCTCACAGGCTCAGGTGGCAGTGCATGGGACAGCTGGCTGAAGGGCGCTTTCCAATCAGCCCTTGCAGCTGCCCCTCTGGACATGGCAGAGGCCTGGGCGACGGCAGTGCGTTTTGTTGTCAATGCCCTGGCTTACACCAACCCTGCTGGCATGCATGCTGTACTGCAGGTTATCGTACAGCAACCACCACAGGGTAAGCTACTTTGCAGTGCTACAGACAATGCCCTTGCCTACACCAACCCTGCTGGCATGCATGCTGTACTGCAGGTTATCATACAGCAACCACCGCAGGATAAGCTACTTTTCAGTGCTGCAGCGCACACATGTGTCTGTTGGTCTGTAAGACGCACAGGCTTGCTGAGACAGCAATGTGGTATTATGTATGCTGTTGAATCTACTGTTGTGCGAAAAATGCGCACCATCAATTTAGCTTTGCGTGTGATATCTATATGCATAGCTTCATCAACAAGGTGACTGCCTTGTCATGCAACTACAATTGCTTCAGCATTTAGTCTAGGACATGACACAGCATGCGCAATGGTACTTTAAGCAAACAAGCCATCCAACATTTCTGGTTGCTGTTGATGAAAGATGCGCACTGTTTGTAGCAGGAGCACCCTCTTCAGCCATGGTGAAGCGTCTGAAGTACATTGGGCAGTGTCTAGAAGAGCTCAGCTCACTGGCTATCACTGGCACTGATGACACCAACCCAGCTGCTGCATACACTGCTTCGAGCAACCAAATCACGCTCAGACCTGTGGTGAGTCCGGAGGCAGTGAGGGCGGGCAGGAGTTTCCAGCAGCAGTTTCTGGAGGAGCTGCCAGGGCTGATGGTCAGGCCTGGGGAGGCTCTCAGGCACCACCTGGCATGGTACAGCCCTCATCATGTATCATTCACCATGTGATCTGCCGACGTCTTTCTTCATGATCAAGTGCATGGTACAGCCCTGATCATGTGCCATCCAGCATGTGATTGGCCAAAGTCTGTTCATGATCAAGTGCAGCTGCCAGCAATGGGTGCTGGACAGCCTGGTCAAATGTGCTATGTCCTGGGAACTGGCCACTGGAATAGCTCACTGCGATTGTGTAGATTCACCGACCAGCTCAACAGGTCACAAAAGTCAATGCCATCCGCAGCTGATTGCACCTGGTTGGGATCTGCAGTGGACTTCACTGTGTTCTGTTGATTGTCCACCTTATTGGTAGAATGTGACAGCATCAGATTAGCTGGGTTGCCAGGATGGTGCTGTTCTATCCCAGTCATTGGCTACTGATACTCATCTAGGCAAAACTGGCTGCACCTCAAAAGGAAGCGCTGTTCATCTCTGACTGGACAGGCCTCATGCCAAGCAGGAGTGATGAAGCAGTAGACAGAAGAGGGCTGGCCCAAGAGCACGCTGCACCAATTCGTACTCGCCTGCAGTCGGGTCTCCCCAGTACTTGGATGACATAGCCATCTTACAGCAATGGCAAGCACCAGCTGCCTCCACCAGCCTTGTTGGTTGATGGGGAGGAAGAGTTTGAGGTGGCTTCAACCAGCTGACATGAAATACATCATGTGAGCAATAACCTAATGGATGTCTGCTGAGTGGAACAGCAACATTGCTTGATCGTCGTGACTGTAGCAGAATTCATAGAACTTGTGGAGCAATGCCTTCTGCTCAGCAAGTTCTTCGAGTTCTGTTACATTCACGACAATCAAGCAATGTGGCTGATCCACTCAACAGACGTCCATTGGTTGTTGCTCACATGATGTATTTCATGTCAGCTTGTCAAAGCCAGCAGCCCCAGTAAAGGGGGGGGGGGGGGTACTGCTACAGGTTCTGTCTTGCTGCACTTGAGTATACTGCGCTGCAGCGTGCTTCTTGGCCTCCTCGCTTTTGTCTAGTCGTCTACTACTTCATCCGACTGTCTAGTGTCTACCACCTTGTCTACATGTCTACTGGTCCACTACTCTTGTCCACTCTGCTTCATCACTCCTGCTTGGCAGGAGGCCAGTCAGAGACGACTTCTACAAACCCATCAGAGTCCTGTGTGACTTCTTGTGTTCGTGTCAACATTATACAAGCATATTCTAAGACTTAGCTTCTGAGCAGGTGCCACAAGCACATGTGATACTGCACGGCTCATGACAAAAGCAATGTGCTGTACTCTATGAAAGTGTGGCACATTCTGGGGACCAGGGTTTCAGCATATGTCTGCACTGAGTCATTTTTTCCAAAGGGCAGGACGTCAACCATTATAGTTGCCGTATATATGCAGATCTCACTTGCAGAAGCAGGCATGACCACAATAGAGCTGTGCCACCATTGAAGTCGTGCCCTATGTACACTTGAGGGTGGCAACCCATGTTCTGAGTTTATATGAAGCATTTTGTGTCATGCTGCGCTGTAGCTATTGCTCAGTCACATGTCATTGAGTGTGTGCACAGGTGCGGGGCCATCCTGTGTGACTCACTTCTGTGGCAAGCGCCTTGCTCATCAGCATCAGGACACGAGGCCAAGGCGATGGAGGTGGACGGCCCAGGTGCAAGTGGCAACAGCAAGCCCTTACTGAGGTCACATGTGGAGGACTACTGCAACGTCATTGTTGAAGGCATGAAGGTGGGTCTTGCATGCTGCCTTGCATCACTGCATGAACCCTGAAGCTGGCCTTACTATACCCTAGAGCTGGCTTTGCATGGCTGCATCAACCCTAAAGCTGGCCTTGCATGACGGCATGACTCCTGAAGGTGGCCTTGCATGACTGTGTGAAGCCTAGAGCTGGCCTGCATCTGCAGCAAGTCGGCTTACCATGTTTGCAAAATTGCAGCAAGAATATGCTGGCGCACAGTCCATTTTAGAGGCACCATAGCTATAGCAGCAATACAGCATTACACAGCATCTAAGAGCTTCGGATCAACCCACACAGATGCTGGTTTGCAGGCTGGTGCAGCAGCAGTAGCATCAGACAGCACTGACAGAGGGTCAGGCAGCTCCACCCCCACAGCCAGCACCGCCCCTACAGGGCCCACCCCCATGGACAACGACCAAGCCATCCTCAGCTCAGCACTCGGCACCTCGAGAGGCACAAATTCAGAATCTGCTCCTCAGGGCTCAGCTGCAGCCAATCTGGCAAATGGACTCAAGGCAGAGTCAGATTCGGTCATGGAGGAGGCGAGTACCATTCCTCAGAATGTACTTCAGAATGGAGATGCATCCAGGCAGGAGGACTCAGAGGTGACTGGACCCTTGGGAGCTAATGAGTCAGGGGTGACTGGACCCAACAGGCTACATTCTGATTATGAAGAAGAGGTGGCGCAGCTGGGCTTTGCAGTGCAGTTTGTGGTTCAGGGGCTGCGGAATGGGGCAGGGCCAAGCCTGATGCCCCTGCTGGTCCGCCTGCTGCCCTACCTGCTGAAAACACAGGTGAGCTTGCAAATTCATTCCTTATGGCAATGATCACACCTTTACCGTGTGCTGAACATCCCACAATGGGGAAATTGTGTCTCAAGTTCTCATTGGGCGAAATGCGCATGACATGTGTGCTCGCCTGGCAGTCCATGTGATTTGAATTTCATTATACAAGTTCCCATCCTGGGCAAGGAATCCATCTGGTTGTGATGTGGGGATGCAGGAACTGCAAACCCCAGAGCTGCAGCCTCTGTCCATGGAGTCTAAAGCAGCCCTGGCACTGCTGAAGTACCTGCCTCTCACCCCCCAAGCCATCCCCCAGGTACCCACCCTACCTTCTTGTCTCCATGCTCCTTCTGTGCTGTCTCACATCTGCGTGACACTGACCTCCAACCTGGGTGTGCTGTCTGCAAAGTGTGGCTGCTGATATGCCTAGCTACTCCGGAAGTTGCGCAGACTGCAGCTGCAGTCTGCCTTTTGTACGAAAAGCCATATCAACAGCCATTCATACTGTTGCAGCAACTGTGATCACACCTTGCTGGAGACATATCCCTGTGATCACCAAATATCAAATGGTGCCTACAGGGAAGCCCAATGTATCTCATCCCCGGGCTTTTCTTTAATCAATGCCGAAAGGCTTAGTCTTTTCTTTTCTTTCAAATGGCGCTCAGCATCTTTGCATTCTTTCTGTTGACTTGTTCATCATTGTCAGCATCTGCAACTCGTTCCGTTCCACCGTGAGTCTACATGCACAGACCTTCAGGCTACCTCATTGTGTTTGTTTCCCTTGTCACTTTGCGACAGATTATTCCAAAACAGTTGAAAGTCAACCAACAGCATGTGCTGATTGTGCAGGTGATTGAGACCCTGAGCAGGTCATCCCACATTGAGCCCTGGGCAGCCCGGGCGGCGGGCTTGGTGTTTGCCCAGTACTTCTGGTTCAGGCACTGCTTCCTGCTGACCACACACCAGGGGGAAGCTGTGCAGCAGCTGGTGGTCAGCATGCTGTCTGACAGGAAGCTGGAAGTGCAGGACCTGGCTGCTGCCTCCCTCTCAGGTGGGGCTCATCTCCATGTTGTTGCATATTTTGGCTATGGGTATTGGCAAGGTTGAAAACTATGATCATGAGTGGGACACCGATCACAGTCAATGATGATATAGTGATCAGTATCCCACTCATGATCATACTTTTCAACCATGCCAATAGCCATAGCCATAGCTATAGCCATAGCACCAGCCATGATTATTATCATAATCGTAATTCTGCAACATACATCACGATTGTGATTATGGCTGTCTAGCTGACACTGCTGCTTGAATAGGAAGTTCACAGATTGCAAGCGTCAATGATTTTATTCAACAATCATAATCATAACAATGACCCTGCAACATACATCAGAAGTAAATGTCATCATCATTACTTTTGATGTACATGGACGAGTCACGCTTGTGATTATGATTGTTGAATACAATCACTGCTGCTTGCAACCTGTGAGTCTCCTATTTAGGCAGCAGTGTCGGCCACATATAATGTTGGCTTCAATGCTAGCTGTGGCTGTGCTGATGTGCATACCGTGGAATACATGAGCTCCCTGCATATGTTTCCTAAACTACAGTGTGCCTGTCACAAGCGCTGCTGCACAACATTAACACGCCTCAAACCGTGAATGCAGGCCTATTGAAGGGGACAACTCCAGCACAGTTTGAGCAGCTGAGGCAGGACTTCCTGCAGAAGGTGAACCATATGTTCCCTGCCAAGCAGCGTGGCAAGCGGCCAAGCCTCCCGCCTCAGAAAGGTGTGGCAAGCCCTTGCTGCATGTCAAACACACTCTTCAGTATGTTGCAAGCCCTTGAATTCTGCCAGATTCCTTTTCTGTGTTGTGCAGCCACGCTAAGCATGCGCAGCCCAGCAGAGAGGGCCTGCATTTTGTATGAGCTGCTTGCTTGAGTTGCTCCTGTCACCAAAAGTCTTGATGTACTTATGCAGTACATATACTTACGCACATACAATTATGATGTATTCATGTACACTTACGTACATATACTTAAATAGATACCCTGAACCCTGAAGGCAACATGCTATGTGCTGCTTGTCACCAGGTTCAGCCCCATCAGTGAATGAGCGACATGCGGCCTTGCTGGGGCTGAGGGCGTTTGTGCTGACCAGCCCTTATGATGTACCTGCCTGGCTGACTGACGTGTTGATGGCCCTGGTGAGAGCAGCAGCAGAGCCGGCTCCCATCAAGAAAACAGTCAGGCACAGCCACCTCTCACGTCTGCTCAAACAAGAATTTCTTTGCAACACTTGCATTGTTGAGTTTTGTGCGCTGCTTGTGTCTGAATGAGCAGTCTTGCTTTTGTCTTTTTCTGCGCCTCAGAAGCCAAGTTAAGCTTCTCTAGACATGACACTGCAAGCGCTTAACACGTGAGTTGTTGTGTTTGGCTGTGAGCATGGCTGACCTTGCTGAGAGGCTGATGCTGAGGTGGATGTGCAGGAACACGCTGGGCGAGTTCAGACGTACTCATGAGGAAGCAGGCCTGGCAGAAGTGAAGAGGTTGCTGACATCAGATCAATGGGATGCCATCCAAGATGTGTCATCACCAGCAACCTACTTTGTATAAGCAACACTCGTTTTAGTTGTGTATAAGCGCATGCTGTCACTTCCTCAGCTTGAGAATGTGCATATTGGGTCTGGACTGCCACCTTTCACTTCACGGTAGCTGCAGCCTGATGTAAATTTTCTGCAGATTCAATGCAGCAGGCCTGGCTTTTGTAATGATGTCATGTAGTGTACCTGTTACAGCCAAGCAGGCTCTGATACGTGCCAGAAGTTGCTTGCAAACATAATGAGGTGGTGGTCCTGAGGCAGGATTGCAAAGATGCAGGTGATTGACGTCCTCCTTTGCATGTGCAGTAATCTGCTCATGGTCATGCTTGATGCAACTTGCAGTGCTGCCATAGGCCCTAAGGGAAGACATTGAGGTTGATGAATGAACGAATCAACTGGCAGAACATCCTGCCACTCCTTGTCTTGCACACACGTTTCCTGTCCACATGCATACACATGTGCAACCTGCGTCAATCCCTCAGGCATCTCTCCGCATGCACTCATAGTTACATCTTGCTGTCTTTTCAACAAAGCTGCATGTGCTGCAGGCCAATGAGCAAGCTAGACACAATTGTGATCTAGATCTTGCTTGACCATGCTCCAGCCTGCATTTTGGGAATCCTTATTTCTTCTCTCGAGGCCGCCAGTCAAGACCCCAACCTGCAGCATCGCCTAGGAGATGTTTGTGGGGCTGATCATGATGCTGACATCACTGCCAGGCGCACTTGAGATGAAGGTCAAGCCTGATGGCACAGCTGCCTCTGGTTGCAGGCGACCAAGGTAGCTTCATTCCCATCTGTGACAGGCATGGGTGTACATGTCATCTTCTGCCACCAGCTCTGCCCTGGCACACAAGACTGCTCAAGCAAGGTTGGACTCCCGACGCATATGCTGCATGAAGCAGAAGGTTGTTATAGTTTAGTCGTGATCGGCCTAGTGTACAAGGCCTACCCTGATGGATGCCGGAATGAATATACATTCCTGCCAAGGCTAAGGCCCTATCCCGTGAGGGGGCATTGGACCTTGTATGTCAGAAGGTCATCTTTGGTAGGCAAGCACAAAATTTGTGAGGCCGTTGAGAGTACAGCACAAGTTTTGCATGAATCCAGCGCTTGCTTGCGTGGCAGTCACAGATGGCTTCACACCCATCATGTCGCTGTCTTGGAGGTTGTGCCTATGTCTAAACGGCAAAACACCTCAAAGGGTTTTGCCATGACAGGTCTGTGTTACATGTGCCCATCTTCATGCTGAAAACAACCAAAAATTGATTCAGTTCTCCTTTCAAGAACCGCTTTGAGCACTGGCATGAGATTGACAGGTGCAAGCAATGCAGCAATCTGCAGCAATGCCAACATTTGAGCATGTTCCTGATCAGATCTGTCACCACTGATGAGCTTGTATGATTACAATTAGCGTTGCAACATGTTAGTTAAGCTGCCACATGTCTTCCGGTGCGCCTGCTGCGTTTGAGCCACACAGCTGCTCGCACAGTAACACAAGCAAGTACCAGAGCAAGCACAGTGAGAGGCAGACATGCGTAAGTACTTGAATGTGAGCTTGGAGTCTGCACTCAGACTCAACACAGCCATTGCAGTCGGGGGATCAAGGCATGGAGATGGCTGTAGAAAGAACAATCCTCAGCTGAGGAAGGGTGTGTGACGAGGGCTGACATGTTACCTTGTTCCTCTTGCACTGCCTCACAGAGGTCCAGGGTTGCCATGCCATGAACACGGCAGCCCTTGACTTTTTTGAGGAAAGCCTGCTGCAGGTATTACCTTACTAAGCATTTACATCCCTTCAAGCATGCTGTAGAGCTGAGGACCCAAAGACAACAATTGGCTGACTGCATAGTATGTCATAGCGATGGACTGCCTACCTACTCAGGTGCCCATTGACATTTTTTCCAAGTGTGCTGTAGAGCTGAGAACCCAAGAATGATGATAGCAGACAGCGGCAGGCAATAATTCTGCTCCATTCTTTGAAACAGCTTGTAGTGGGCTCATGCCAAAGGTGCATAAGCGCTCTACAAGTTCACTTACTGCACAAAAGGAGGATGCACTGACTGGTATGCTCAGACATTGAGCATTAACATGCGGCGAAAGTGCAGAAGTCATCGTGTTTTGACCTAGCAGTCAGGGGTATCCGATAAAGGTGGTAAGAGGCAACTGACTGACACCCTCAAAACGTGAATCTGTGGCCTTCAGCAGACTGCATGTCAAACATACGTTATATTTGTATGCAATTGTGGCTCTAGGCAGCGCTAGTGATTGCCACATTGTCCAGCATTGTCTCTTGGCTGAATGGCTTTACATCTTCGTACGTGCACCTATCTGTTGCTCAGCGGCAACAACAGACAGGTGTGACATGAAGGTGTAATGCCATTCAGCAACAACAACTGTCCTCCAAGTGGTGCCTGCAAGAGACATATGTGGCCGCTCACATGCTAGTACACCATAATGTAGGCATATGGCTTAGCTGCTTGGCTGTCATGCTGTGATCCTCAAGCCAAGCACACTAGCAGTTTGTTGATGAATTTACTGGCCAGCATTCATGGCACATCTGAGGCAGCGATGACACTGTGCGGGGTGGTGATGTTGCTTGGTGATCACATACATGTGCACATTCAGGGGCATCTCTTGGCGCTCATTGTTGTCTGCTGCGCTAGCATGGCTTGTGTTGTCATGGCTGAGTTAGGCTCAGCAGCACTCAGGATCTTCACCTGAGACTGAGCATGCTAAGTTATCTTTTACGATTGTATCCTTCTCCTGAAAATCAGTTGCATGGTATGTCATCAAATGCAGGGTACAAAAGGGGGACAACTTTCGCTGGCCCTCATGCTGGCTAGCTCTTCCTAGTTGCACTTGCTCAGAAGCGGCTGCATTGATGACCATAGCTGCCTGCTGACTTTCCTTTGCTCTGCAGCAAAAGCATGCAAAATCATACCACTTGTGGCATGTCTGCAATGCCAAGTAATGCTTTTCTGTATTGCTCATGAGTCACTTGTGCCTGTACTCCACTCTAAACACATTGCAATGTGCATGCCTTCTGATTGGTCCGCATGACTGCATACTGCTGCAAGCACAAGTTCCTAGGTTTCTGACTGTGGGGTAAGTTTGACAATCAGACACAAGGATCTGTCAGCAGCCGCGTATCCCACCATCTCCATTGGCACGCCACTGTGCATGGATTTGTTTGCATGCACAGTGGCACGTCAAAGAAGATGGTGGATAGATCCTTGCACATTGAGGCAGGTCAAGCAGGCATTTGCACACAGTGACGCTACCACACAGAAGTTGCCGTTACAAATACCACTGTCTTTGGTTGCATGTCAGTGTCTTTAGCGCCGGGCATGCTTGCCAGCGTGCTCAACTGCTTAGGGGACAGTCAACGGGTAAGAGGATGTGTTGGTCTTCTTACCCCTTAGTAAGCTGTAGTGAGAGGATCAACAGCTCATCTGACCCCTGCCCTGCCCTTGAGTGTCAAGATGATTTGATGTCAAGGGGCTCTGCCTGGGGATGCATGCTGCTGTGCTGAGGAGGCTTTTTGCCGTGATGGGGATACATGCTGCTGCATCGGGGATACTTCTTACTGTACCCGGGACGCGTGCTGCTGAAGTGGGGATGCTTCCAGCTGTGCTGGGGATGTCTGTTGCTGGATGAGCAGGATCTTATGGCCTGGCAGTGTAGCTGGAAGAACTGAACAGGGTACGCTGTCGCAAATTGGATTCCAAGTAGTATCAACACTGATAAGTTTGTAGTGTTGGCGTCAGCCAGAAACCTCGTAACAACGTTGTGATGAGGTTTCTGACTGATGCTAACCTGACTGACTGACTGACTGAGCTACATTGTTACTAGCAGTGTACGGTTACAATGTTTTTTCATCTGCCTTGCACACGCAGCTTGGCAACAGACTTCACTGTGCAATGGTCCAATGCAGGCATCTGGCGGGCAGTACCCAGACCCAAGTCAGGGTACTTGAAGTTCTTCGCTGATCTGCTACATGTAGTTGGTCCTGGTCAGATTCACTGACGATACTCCCTCAGGGCAGATGCGGTGCTGCTGTTCCTGCTGCCGCCCACAGATGCTCAGTCAGCTTCCCTGCTGACTCAGCATTACCTGAGGCTGATGCTGAGTCAGCTGATGAGTTGGCTGCCAAGTCAGCGCTCCCTGGGGCTGATAAGGCTACTGTGCCTGCTGCGCTAAGGTGATGACTGGGCTCAGGGACCCATGTGATGCAGGCAGTCATTACTGACCCAAAGATTTTGGTCAAGCATGCCATGTTCAAGTCATGCTGCAGCAGCAAAGCAGCATTCTGTGGTCAGAGAGCACTTGCTGCAGCTTCTCAATGCTTACCGATGCAGCATAATGCCTGGACGGCTTGCACATTGGCAATTTAAGTCATATGTGCATTCAAAAGCATGCGCAAAACGCGAGCAGTGAGGGTGTTGTTCAGGGAAGCATCAAGGAAGCTGTGAAAGGAGAGGTTGTGAAGGCCCTAGAGGCACAGACAGGCTTTGGCAGTGCCCTGCTGGAGCAGATGTCACATGCCCACCCCCAACCCGGCTCTGCCAATGACGGCTCACTTCAGAGGTACTCTCACCTGCAGCAAACCCACATGTGTGTATCAGGCTGTCAAATGAGTGGGGTGCTGCAAAGTGTTTCCTGAGTTCAACCTGTATCCAGCAAGTACACACAGTGATGCTGTCCAGGTCAGCTTTGCTAATCCATTGGCTTGCTGATTCAAACCTGGCTAGATCATGAGTAAACTTGTGGCATAAATTTTGTCAGTTTTTGCATCCATTCTACACGAAAAGTTTTGCCCGCTAAAGATGTCACTCACCTACTGCTGTGCTTTGATTGCTGAGTTAAAGCTTTCCCACATTTTCAACTCGATTGATCTACAGTAGACTAACTTGCAATAACTGTCGTGCCTTGACTGCTGTGTCGATGGTTGCTGGATGAGAATCATGGCTGGCCACTCAACTGAGCGTTGCTGCAGATGCAATTTGATTGCATCTGTGACATTGCTCAGCTGTGTGGCCAGCCTGAAGACTTGGATAGACGATTTCCGCCCTCTCATTTCTGCCCTCTGATTGCTGGCCCTAGCTGGCACTCTGGTGTTCCTTATGTCACAGCTATGCAGCCAACTTCTAATTTGCACTTCAAATAAGAAAGCATAGGCACTGCAGTAGGCAAGTCAGTGCTCTGGCGGGCACATCTTTTGTAAAGTGGAAGCAAAAACTGGGAAACATCTGTAAAAAACCTCCTCATGATCAGTCAGCACAGGTGATATCTAAGACTTCTTGCAAGAGGCAACCGACTTACATCCTCTCATTTACATCCTTCCTTAATGTGAAAGTGTCTTTCCAGTGGTATGACCAATGATGCATCAAAGTCATAACGATGCCATCGTTGAGTAAAGCCACTAGAAAGACACCCAATGTCACTATCTCCTTTGACATGCCAATGTGCATGAATTTGCTTATAAATGTAACGACATGCACAGTGGCATGCCAGAGTAGATGTTGGATGGATACTTGCACATTGAAAGGGGTATTCGCAGGTTAAACAGGTGGTGCAGAAATACGCACACACTAGCACAGCGGTGTTTTGCTGATGCCCACAACAGACATGCATGTAAGTTGCTGTTAGAAGTGGCAGAGTCTCAGGTTGCAAGCACATCAGCAAGACAGCTGACAAGGCCTGCTGGGGCTAGTCTGGCTTCAGCATCAGCATATGAATCACTTCTAGTGCATGGTAGACTGTAGAGCCTGTTCCCAAGACTTTTTTGAAACAAATCACAGTTGTGTTATCTCACTGTAAACACATGTGTAAAAGGGCTGCCATGGTTACAGCACTCAGGTGAGCACCGACCCTCCTCCAGGCATGCAGTAGGGCTGAAGAACCAAAGATCCTGAGAGCCTGCTGGTGTCTGCTCTTAGGATCTTCGGCTGCTTGGCTCTACAGCACGCTTGGAGGAGTGTCGGTGCTTGTTTGAGTCTGTATCAGGTCCATCAGCAGACTGGACCGTCGTGCAGAAGCAGGACCGTTGTGCACTGCAAGTCCTGTTACTGCATGACGGTCCGGTCTGCTTCAATGGAATGCCTACAGTAGTGGGCTTGTGCTAAAGGTGCATAAGCGCACTACAAGTCCTCCTACTGCAAAACAGGAGGATGCACTGAATCTGCTCTGGCTTCAGCTTCAGCATACGAGTCATTTCGAGTGCATCAAAGACTGCAAAGCCCAGCGTGTCACACCAACGTTAATCAACTTGAAAGGCTTTGAAAAGCTCCCTAGGGGCCGTGTCTATGCTGTTGACAAGTTTTTCACATGCACATTTGCAATAAGCATGAGCAGAAATGGGTGAAGACAGTGTTTTGCTCTGGAAAACTTTCTGAATCCTGTCATGCAACACACTTCTGAAACAGAAGCTGCTCCTGCAATCATTTGTTGTATCTTTGTCTTGGTTCATCCTAGTCAATCTGTGACAGCTTGGATATGATGCGCCAGGTTTGAAGTTTTCTATGCTGTTACTTTAGGTGTATACTCAGTCTAGCCCAAGTGAATGCTACTCATGGCTGTGTCTTCAGCGCTGGGCATGCTTGCCAGCCTGGCCAGCTGCTCAAGGCACAATCAAGTGGTGAGAAGAACAGGAGGTCCTCTTACCCTTAAGAGGATCAACAGCTCAGCTTCCAGCTTCCCTGCCCTTGAGTGTCAACATGGTCTGACTTAAGGATGTCAAGGGGCCCTGCCTTGGGAGACACACTGCGGTACTGGAATTGCTTCTGGCTGAGCTGCAAGTGGATGCTGCTGTAGTGGGGATGCTTCTTGTTGTACTGGAGATACGTTTTGCTGCATTGGGGGTGCTTCTTGCTGTACTGCAGATGCATGCTGCTGTACTGGAGACGCTTCTTGCTGTAATGGGGATGCTTACTGCTGGATGAGCAGGATCCCATGGCTTGACAGTACTGTTAGAAGAGCTGCACAGGGTGCGCTTCTGCGGGGATTGCGTTCCAGGTAGTGTTTGTACTGGGAATCCTACTGGGAATGCAACTCGCTGGAGCGCACCCTCTTCAGCTCTTCCTGGTACATTGTGGGACATGCGACACTGCTCAACAACAACTTCGACTTTCTAGTTGTTGCTGACTTGCCAAATACTAGTTGCCTGCGTTACTGATTTAGACTAGGAGTATGCTGGTTCTCCAGGCTTGCAAATAATCATATTGGTCATGACCAATACACATGCCTCAACAATGATTACATGTCCTTGTGTTCACATACTGATCACTTGGAGATGCTGTATTGCAATGTATTTTGCAATACCTTACTCAGCGTACTCAGCAGCCATACTCTTGCGTTTTGGTTGCTCAAGTCTGCTGAGTCAAGTCTTGCAGAGACGATCGTGGCACTTCAATGATATGCAGTTGGTCCTGTCAAAGCAACAAGCCTGTGTGTCATACAGGCATGTGTCAAACATGCCAGCTTACTTGTTGCTATCAATCGAGGGCTGACTGGCACATTGTTTCTTTTAGACAGGCTGACTTCAGAACGATGTTAATGTGGATGAAAGACATTGACCAGCACACAAAGGGGCTCCCGGAGTCCATGGACAAGGCACCATTGTTTACAAAAAGACCGCTGTTCCTGCTAGCTGTGTTGTTCAGGTCAACCGAGTCACACTCAGACCTGTGGTGAGTCTTGAGGCAGTGAGGGTAGGCAGGAGAGCAGTTTCTGCAGGAGCTGCCAAGGCTGTAGGGCAGGCCCGGGGAGAGCCTCTGCAGGCATCTCCTAGCATGGTACAGCTAAGATAGAGGGGCTGGGGGCACACTCCTGGAGGCACATGACCTGAAGGCTGTGATAGCGAGCCCTTGCTTAGACTGGGCGGGCGCAAGTGTTGAAGCAATTGTTGCTGAAGCCATGCAGCTGAGGCATCATATATGTCTGGCTGGCTGCATAGCTGCACTGCAGGTTTCCTGATAGCAAGACCAAGATAGTCCCCCCCCCCCTAACAGTGAACATAATGCCTGGCAGTTTGGTACAATTGCAAGCAACACCGTTGACAACCGTGTTTTGCAGCCTATCAAGTCCATCTGGAATCTGCTACCTTATCTCAGATGCAGACTCAAGTGTTTGCTTGTGCACTGTCACTAGGTGCACCTCCTGGCACACGATCAGGCACATGAGTTCGCATCTGAAAAGACATGAAGGATGAATGTCACGCTTCAACCATTGACATCATTCAGCGAGAGGCTGCTGCGAGTCGTGTGATGGCAGACCGTACGGGTGTCACGCCAGGCCTCCCAAATTATTAGTAATTAGACTTGGTGCAGCTGGGGCACAATATAGCCATCATAATTGGATGCTAGAAAGGTTTGCAGTCCTAGTCATACATGCAGGACACTGTATCATGCCATACCTTCATCTGCAAGACATCTACATAGTTGCGTTACTAGCAGATCTTGCAGCACCGGTCATATAGGCAGGGCAGGCCCTAGGGGGCTGTATGACTGTGGTATGACTGATGTGGTACAATCCTCTGTCCCACGTACATGACGAATGACCAGGACTGCAACACATGCCAGCAATGGCTCCCACTGCTCCTTGGGGTGCAAAGATTACTCTATGTTACAGACAAGCGGTACAACATCGTACTTCTCAGGCTTGCTGTCTAGACAGGAGGCTGCATTACCAGTCAGTTGTCAAGCAACAGACCTGATGCTTGACAGCCAACTGATAGAACTGCCTTCTGGCTTGTGCCACAGCTGTGTTTGAATATGCCATATATGACCTTGCAATTGCCAACAAAGTGCAAACAGCTTGTGCTGAGTGAGCAGCTGAGAGGCAAGCAAAGACATTTGTTTGTGCCCCATGTGAATAGAGTGTGCCTATGAATGCCTCCAAATATGTGCTGCATGCCTCTTGTAGTAGTGGTTGCCACTGGTGCTTTGTTGATCAACAAGCACAAAATTTCCAGTAACAGCAGCATGGTTGTGGTATGTCAGAGACAATCTTTCAAGGCTAAATCCTAAATCTCAGTATCTTGGAGGTTGTGCCTGTATCTATACAGTGACACACCCTGAAGGGTTTTGCCGTGACAAGTCTTTACACGTGCTCATCTGTGTCCTAGAAACAACAGTACAATGATTCAGTTGTCCTCTCAACAACCGCTTTGAGCAATGCCATGAGGTTGACAGGTGCAAGCAATGCAGCAATCTGTAGCAATGCCAACATTTGAGCATGTTCCTGATCAGACCTATCACCACTGAGAGCTTGTATGGTTACAATTGGCACTGCATGACATTAGCCAAGCCACATATCTTCTGGGTGAGACTACTGCATTAGAGCCACACAGCTGCTTGCATAGTAGCACAAGCAAGACATGCGTAGATACTTGAATGTGAGCTTGGAGTCTGCATTCAGACACAACACAATCATTGCAGTTGGGGGATCAAGGCATGGAGATGGCCTTAGAAAGAACAGTCCTCAGCTTAAAAAGGGTGCATGACGGGGGCTTACATGTTACCTTGTTCCTCTTGCACTGACTGCTGCAGCAGACTTCCCTCGCATAGGTCCAGGGTTGCCATGCCATGAACACGGCAGCCGTTGACTTTTTGGAGGAAAGCCTGTTGTAGGCAAGCATCAACATCCCTCCAAGCATGCTGTAGAGCTGAGGACTCTCAGACTGCTGGTGCCCTCAGCTCTACAGCATGCTTGTAAGAGCGTTGGTGCCCACCTGAGTCTGTATGCAGTCCATCAAAACAGGCTGGACCTTTGTGCACTGCAAGCCCTCTTACTGCACGACGATCCAATCTGCTTCAATGGACTGCAGCTGCCTACAGACTCAAGTGAGCACCAACATTCTTCCAATAGAGCTGTAGAGTTGAGAACCCAAAAATGAAGAGAGCAGACAGCGGCAGGCTGTAAGTCTCCTCCATTCAAGCAGACTGGACTGATGTGCCTTACAAGAACTTGTAGTGAGCTCGTGCTGAAGGTGCAAAAGACACTACAGTGAGAAGAGCTGCAAAGGGTGCGCTTGTGGGGATTGCATTCCAGGTAGTATTGGTACTGGGGATCCTACTGGGAATGCAACTCGCTCAAGCGCACCCTCTTCAGCTCTCTCAGGTACAATGTGGGACATGCGACACTGCTCAACAGCAAGTTTGACTTTCTAGTTGTTGCTAACTTGCCAAGTGCTAGTTGCTAGTGTGACTGATTCTAGACTAGGTTTATACTGCTTCTCTAAGCTTGCAAATGGTCATATTGGTCATGACCAATACACATGCCTCAACAATGATTACATGTCCTTGAGTTCACATACTGATCACTTGGAGATGCTGTAATTGCAATGTATATTGCAATACCTTACTCAGCGTACTCAGCAGCCATACTCTTGCGTTTTGGTTGCTCAAGTCTGCTGAGTCAAGTCTTGCTCTAACGATTGTAGCACTCCATAATATACAGTTGCTTCTGTCAAAGCAACAGGCACGTGTGTCATACAGGCATGTGTCAAGCATGCCAGCTTGCGTGTTGCTATCAATCCAGGGCTGACCGTCACCTTGCCTCTTGTAGACTGGCTGAATTCAGAACGACGTTGAGGTGGATGAAAGACATTGGCCAGCGCCCAAAGGGGCTCCATGGACAAGGCACCATTGGTCAACAAAAACAGCATTGTTCCTGCTAGCTGTGTTGTTCAGGGCAATCGAGTCACACTCAGACCTGTGGTGAGTCCTGAGGCAGTGAGGGGAGGCAGGAAAGCTTCCAGTAGCAGTTTGTGCAGGAGCTGCCAGGGCTGTAGGGCAGGCATGGGGAGAGCCTCCACAGGCATCACCTAAGCATGACACATATGCTCACCTGGCAGTCTATGTGACTTGTGATTCAGTTTTCAAGTTTCCACGCTGGCCAAGCACTTTGTCATTCTGTGGTGTGAGGATGCAGGAACTGCGGACGCTGGAGCTGCAGCCTCTGTCTATGGAGTCTCAAGCAGCCATGGCGTTGCTCAACTACCTGCCTCTCACCCCCTGAGTCATCCCCCGGGTACCCCTACTTTCTTGTAAGTTTGATCACCTGGAGACATGTCACTGTGATTGACAAACAGCAAACACTGCTCGAGCAATGTTGAACAAGCCAACAAGAAGAATACAGAGATGCTGAGCCCAACATTGTCAACATGTGCAAGTTACTTCTGTTCCAGCGTGAGTCTACATCCAGAGAGCTTCAGGCTATCTCATTGTGTGTTTCCTTGTTCACCTTTATGAGCTTTTAATTCAAAACAGCTTAAATCCAACCAACAGCATGTGTGCTGATTGTGCAGGTGATTGACACCCTGAGCACGTCATCCCACATTGAGCCCTGGACAGCCCGGGCGGCGGGCTTGGTGTTTGCCCAGTACTTCTGGTTCATGCACTGCTTCCTGCTGACCACACACCAGGGGGAAGCTGTGCAGCAGCTGGTGGTCAGCATGTTGTCTGACAGGAAGCTGGAAGTGCAAGACCTGGCCGTTGCCTCCCTCTCAGGTTGGCTCATCCCCATGCTGTTGCATATCATCATTCATTATGATCACAGTATTAACCATTGTAACCATCAACTGATCTCATCCAACATCAGATCAAAAGGAACTGTACACCCCAAACCTAACTCGAAAAGGATGAAGTGTACTTCTGTGTTTGGTTATGTTTGTGATTCATATTATGGTTATGATTATGGTCATGGTTATGGTTATGGTTATGGTTATGGCTATGGTTATGGTTATGGTTATGGTCATGGTCATGGTCATGGTCATGGTCATGGTCATGGTCATGGTCATGGTCATGGTCATGGTCATGGTCATGGTCATGGTCATGGTCATGGATATGAAATACAATCATTGTTGCTTGCTTGGCAAAAACTGATGCCTGAGTTGCCTGAACCCTTTAACAGGGATTTGGTGCAATTTTGGTCAGGCCCTGATTTTTTTTTGGGAGTGCAGTTACAGTTGGCCAGCTGTACACATTAATTCCCACACACAGACAGTTACAACAGGGTAACGACTTGGCAAACACAGCTGCAGCTGGCTGGAAACGTGCCACTCGCTGTCTGGCCCAACGGAGTGCAACAGGCAAGCAACTACACAAGTGCTTCTGCTGTAATGAGCCTTGCCATGCCAACAGAAAGAGCATGTAGGCAAGTCGGGCCTGGAGGCAATAAGATGACTTGACTCCATGTCTGAAAGTCACCTTCTTTCCTTCAGGCCCGACTTGACTCTGTGCGCTCTTATTGTTGGCATGGCGAGGCTCACTACAAGCAGAAGCACACTTGTCGCCAGCAACAAGGCGACTTTTGCAGCCATCGTGAGTCACAAATTGTGAATCCCTTATGCATCCGATCAGGAATGTTCTTGATCAGACCCATCACCAACTGAAGTTTGTATGAATACAGTTGGCGCTGCAGCATGTCAGCCAAGCTGCTACATGTCTCTCGCTGTGCCTGCTACATTTTAGCAACACAGTTGGTTGCACAGTAATACAAGCAATAACCTGAATCTCAAGAGCAAACACAGTTGGAATTCCAACTCCTTCGAAGCAGACATGCGTAAATACTTGAACTGACATTGTGAGCTCGGACTCTGCACTCAGACACGACACAGCAGTTGTGATCAGGGGATCAAGGCATGGAGATGGCCTTAGTAACAGCAGTACTCACCTGAGGGCGATTGTGTGTGCGGGGCGACCACAACACCCCCATGCACTGACTGCTGTAGCAGGCCCTTGACTTGTGTGAGGGAAAGTTGCTACAGCAGTGAGTGCAAGAGACAAGTCAAGGGCTGCCCTGGGCTGCCATGGTCATGACACTCAGGTGAGCACCAACACTCCTCCAAGCATGATGTATAGCTGAGGACTCAAAGATCCTGAGAGCCAACCTCTGTCTGCTCTTTAAGTCTTTGGGTGCTCAGCTCTGCAGCACGCTTACAAGAAGGTCGGTGCTCACCTAAGTCTGTAGGTAGTCCATCAAAACAGACTGGACTGTCGTGCACTACAAGCCCTCTTGTTGCGGTAACATTCGTGTTACAATCAGCAAAGTACCAACAGAGCACACGGCATGATTTGTGCGCAATAGTAGCACTATGCAGTGACGTGTCGTCATTGATCAACGGTAGCAACGCCAAAATGTGATACCACTCAACAAGAACAGCTGTCCTCCATGGGCTGCCGGGAGACATACGGAATCAAACCTACACGTAATGGAGTCGCAATCCAATTATGGCAATGGAGTTGCAATGCAATGTTGTAGTGATAACTTCAGAAGTTATAGGATGGTTTTGATAGTTGCACAGCAATTCTTTGCTGATGTTCACAACAAACATGCATGAAAGTTGCTGTAACAAGCGCTGGTGTCTCAGGTTGCAAGCATATTAGCAAACTAGCCGACAAGCTTGCTGGCCTTAGTCTGGGTACAGCATGAAAGTATGAGTGTGAGTCATCTCTAGTGAAATGTAAACTGCAGAACTCGTGTCAAGGACTCTCAACACCAACTGTAAAAACCTTGCAAGGCCTTGAAAGGCCCTCTAGGGGTTGTGTCTATGCTGCTAAGAATTTGCTACACTCACAGCCGTGATGAGCATGGCCGGAATGGTTGAACAAGATGTTTGTTCCCGTCATGCATCACACTTCTGAAACAGAAGCTTCTCCTGCAACTATCTGTTTCATCTAAGAGATTGTTTGTCCTCGTCACTTCACGGCGGCTTGAATGTGATGCGTCGGGCTTGAAGGGTATTGTATTTTCACTTTAGATGCAGAACCAGTCTGGCACAGTTGGATGCTACTCATGTCAGCGTCTTTAACCTTGGACCAATTGCTCAAGGTACAGTCAAAGGGTAGGATGACGTGTTCTTCTTCTTACCCCTTAGTAACAGGATCAACACCTCATCTTACCCCTTCTCTTCCCTTGAGTGCCAAAATCACTCACTTCAAGAAATGTCAAGGGGCCATACCATGGGAAATGTGCTGTTGCGCTGGGGATGCTTCTTGATGTGATGGGGAAACACGCTGCTGTGTTGGGGATCCCTTCTCTGTACTGAAGATATGTATACTTCTTGCTGTTCTGGGGATGTATGTTGCAGGATGAGCAAAGTCCCATGGCCTGATAGAATAACTAGAAGAGCTCAGTAGGTTGCGCTTCTGCAACTTGTGTTTCAGGTAGTACTTGTTAACAACGGTCTGAACCCTAAACCTTAAACCGTAAAACCTTAAACGTTCTGAGGATACTGCTGGGGTTGCGTGCTGAAGCGCATCCTGTACAGCTCTTTCAGTTGTACTGTGGGCCATGTGATGCTCAAAAGCAACTGCTGTTTGTTGCTGCAGCTGGCTTGCCAGGTCGACCATGTGGCTGATTCTGGTCAGGTTGCATGCTGATGAACCATGCTTGCAAATGACCGGTACACATGCCTCAACTATGATTATATGTCTCATGTACACTGTTACACTATATGTTGTGTGTACATTGTACGTCTCGGGTACACAACGTTGTTAACAAGTAAACTGATCAGTTGGAGTTGATGTACATGCAACACATTGCGTAATACTTCACTGTAGACAGACTACCTTATAAGAGATTACATTAACTGACAGCAAAACTGAAGGGGAATGAAGACATAAAAAGACATTGGGCAGCGCCCAAAGGAGATCCAAGGACAAGGCAACAGTGTTTATGAGAGACACTGATATTCCTGCTTGCCGTGTTGTTCAAGGCAGCTGAGTCACACTTCTCAAGGTAAGGGTTCAACATCATTTTCCCAGCCCACTGAAGATAAGTGTTATGTTGTAGGTGTACATCATGCATGGCAGCTTTTGCATTGGCTACTGAATGCTGCTGGATGCTGCTGCCTGCCTAATCCGTATCATCGTTTGATTTGGGACACTTGTTAATATACTTCAGGCAAAAGTCCATGTATGCATGCTCTCTTTTACGCATGAGTACTTTCATGTCAGCAAGTGAATGTGCTTCACTGAACATGCATCAATCAATTACTGCGTACACCAGCATTGCTCTTGCCATCTGGACCGACTGATGGACTCATCAAAAGGCCTGTCTGTGGCTGTTTACCCATTGCTGGAGGCAAGAGTGTATGAGCTCTCGCAGAACCCTTGCTGGCAGTCTTCTCCATTCTTACTTTTCTTCTTCAAAAATATTCAATAAAAATATATTTTAAATGTAATCAAATAATCTTAAAATATAATCAAATCCTACTAAAATACTAACATGTTAATGAAATCATGAAAGCAGTGCAGCACGCAGCAACTTGCATGCATGGCTATAGGAGCAAGCTGCTTTGAGAGAGCAGTGGCATGGCCTGACCCTCAGATGGACTGCTGCACAAGGAAAGCACAGGAAGAAGCCCAACGAGAATCAGCACAGAGGCAAGCTGCAATGCAGGTAAACTCAATTTGCTGTCTGAACATGTGTGGGAAAATTCCAGTTGCCAGGATGCAGGCATGCAGCAAGGTTCATGGGACTAGTGAGTTTGATCAGGTGACCAAGCAGAGTGACATCAGATGTGAGATCTGACCAATATGACATCGCTGTTGATCAGTCCACAAGAGTACGCTCAACTAAGCTTGCCTTTTCGCATGTTGTGAGGCATATGTGCGCAATTAGCTGCGCCTAGGATGCCCCGGACGCCAGCCTACCTGCTGCAAAGCAAACTCAAAGGTGGGGAGCATCACAAAAATGCAGATTCGGGTATTTTTGTGATGCTCCCCCCGCCTCTTTGTTTTGTTGATGCTCCACCTGTGCAGCCACCTCAACATTGCTCAGAAATTGCTCTCGGTATGTAGACTCTGCAACCCTCATGTTTTACTCCTTTGCTGTTGCCCT
>JAABUP010000758.1_pt1 | contig 69671 bp, 74 predicted proteins | sample 5559201 | NCBI WGS metagenome assembly JAABUP01 (sample SAMN10711887, study PRJNA513373) | rock metagenome | isolation source: Antarctica rocks | place: Antarctica | reverse complement strand
CACCCCGGCCCCCCCGACCCGGACGATCACGTCGAATGCCCCCGAGATCGTCGGCTCGGCCACCTCCTCGACGACGGGCTGATCGTGGTAGGCGTGCAGGCGGACGGCCTTCATGTGCTCTCTCCCTGTCCAGTGGTGGGGTAACGCTGGTGGAGCATGCCGCGGCAGATCCCGGTGTTCGCCTCAGCGCTGACCCGGCTCAGCCGAGCCCGCCCAAGATGCATCGGTAGCGCACCGTGCTCGACCGCGGCGCCGGTCTGCGGGTCCACCAGCAGCGCGTCGTCGGCACCAGCCGGTAGTCCCAGCTCCGCGCGCCGTGCGCACAACCGGTCCAGGTCCGCCGACGGAGGTACCTGCCCCAGGGTGAGCTCAGCCAGCTCGGCGTGGGTGCGCCCAGCGGCGAGCAACGGCCTCACCACTCGGTCGGTTCCGGCGAGGACCGCTCGGCGGGTGAAGTCCCGGCGCAGCTCGTCGAGTTCGGCCGCCGCTTCGTCGCCGAAGGAGCCGACAAATCCCGAACGGGCCGCCACGCCGGCGTTGATCGTCTCGGCGGCGAAGTGGTCGTCCAGGACGATGTCAGCCCGGCGCACCCCCGGCACGGCGCTCGCCGCCTCATACGCATCCGCCACCATGAGAAAGGCGAAGTTCGGCGCGCAGAAGTAGGTGGGCAGGCGCAGGTGCACGTCCGCCACCCCATCGGCGTCCACGGTGCATGACGCGACGAACCCGAGGTCGGTGACGGGTTCGTCGAGTTCGGGATCGCGCACCGTCCCGAGCGCGGCCAGCACCGCGGCCGGAGTGGCCGCCAGACGCGCCGGGACGGTGGCGGTCAACGGGAGGCCCCCTCCGAGACCAGGGCGGCGTCATCCTGGGCTGCCGGGGTGCCGGCGTCGGCGGGCAGTTGCAACTCCGTGGGCACCTCCAGGCCGTAGAGCTTGGCGGCGTTGAGCCCCAGGATCTTCTTCTTGGTGGCGGTGTTCACCCGCGGGTAGTCGGAGAACTCATCGCTGGGGTAGTCCCAGTCGACAAAGCCCTCGACCTGCCATTTGGGTTCCCAGATGCTGTAGTCGCTGCCGAAGGTCATCTTGTCCTCGCCGACCCAGAACAGCAGCTCACCCATCACTTTGGCGAAGAACTTCGGCCGGGCGTGCATCAGGCCGCCGATCACCACCGATAGTCCCGCGTAAACGTTGGGCTCCTGGGTGGCCATGAAGCAGAAGTCCTCGATACGGGGCAGGCCCACGTGCTCGACGATGAAGTTCAGCTCCGGGAAGTCGGTGGCGGCGTGGTCCACGTCGGCGACGTCGAAGGCGTCCTTGTCCAGTGGCCAGATGGTGGGGCCCTTGTGGACGTGGACGTTCTTGATGCCCAGCTCTTGGGCCTTGGTCAGGAACCGGTAGCACTCCGGGTCGCTGAGCTTGTAACCCCGCGAGCCATTGTTCCACTCCGCGGTGTAGAGCTTGATCCCGGTGGATCCGTACCGCTTGACGTTGTCGGCGAACTCCTTCATGCCGGCGTCGCCGTCGCGCGGGTCGAAGCGGGTGTTGACGACGAACTTGCCCGGGTGCTGCTCGGCTAGCGCGGCGTTGCGTTCGGTGGTGTTGAATCCGTCGCGGTACCACTCCTTGAGGTAGGTCGGCTGGAACACCGCCACGTCCACGTAACCGTCGGTGAAGACATTACGCATCAGGTCCTCTTCGGAGGCCTTCTGGAAATGCTCGATCGACCAGTGGGTATCCGCTGGTCCCAGGCTCTGGTAGGCGTGGAAGCACTCGATCCAACCCTTGGCGTACTGCTCGGCACCGGCAACCCAGTTAGCCGGGCTCGCGTCCCAGTGGTGCATGTGGGAGTCGACCACGAAGTAACTCTCGCCGTCCTTGGTGTACACGGCATTCTCCTCAGCAGTTGGTGCTCAACGGGTAGTGGGCAGGTCCCAGTCCATGTACGCGGCGGCGTCTTCCAGGCTGGCGAACATGATGGTGCGGTCGTCCTCGTGCACCATTTTTCCGTAGTGGGTGGACATGTTCTCTTCGAAATCGGAGGAGTCGAACGACCCCGGTTCCTCGCCGAGCGCCTCGGAGATGTCGTCGAAGACGAAGTCCATCCGACCCACCGCGTCGAGGCGAATCATGGACGGCAGCGGGGTCACCGTGACGGCGTCTTGCAACGACATCACCTGGGCCATCACCGCCCCGACCTGGTTGTTCATCAACGTCACTCCACAACGCCCGGAGGGGGTGTTGTCTGCGTCGAACGGGCTTGGCGCGGTAGTGAAGCTCCTGGCGGTAGTCATGCTTTCAGCTCCTCGGGGATGGCCAGACCGAGATCGGTGAGGATCCCGGTGAAGCGGCTCTTGACCCGGTCGAGGCCGTCCTCGAACCGGGGGGGCTTGGCGTCGGTCTGCGACCACAGCGGCTGCAGGGCGCGCGCAGCCAACAGACACCGCGGCACCCAGGTGCTCAGCCACTGCCCCATCAGCGCCTTGTTGTGCTCGGCGAACTCGCGGTCCTCGGTGAGCAGCTGCAGCATCGCGGTGGTCCAGCGCAGGTCGCGCACCGCGTAGTCGTGTTCGCCGACTCCGACCACGGTGGGAGTGACGAAGTCACCGTTGCCCGGTGCGGCCTGCTGCACCAGGTGGCTGCGGAACAGCTCCCCCACCAGCGGCTCGAACACGATGTTGGTGGCGAAGACCGCCTCTGCCCAGTCATCGACGCAGGTCAGCTGTTCGGTGACCTTGCGGACCCCCTGCCAGCATGGGTCGGAGTCCCAAGCCTGGATGTGCGCCGTCCCGTCGAACCCCTCGATCTCCTCGGTCAACGTGAGGTTGTACAGCGCCAGGTCCTGGGCGAAGCGGATGCGGTGCATGGAGTTCACCGAGATCGCGTTGTTATGCATGTTGGTCGGCGCGCGCCGGTTGGCGTTGGCGAAGACGTACAGCCCCAACCCGTGCTCGACGTGCATCCAGGCTCCGACGTGGCTCTCCACGAACTGCACCCAGTTGGGGTTCCACTGGGCGAAGGCCTTGCTCTCCCGGGCGGCCTCGATGTTCGCGGTGATCTGGCGGACCACGTTGGAGTTGTAGCGGTAGAAGGTGAGTTCCCATTCCTCGTTCGGGTCGCGGAACTCGTGCCAGCCGTGCGCCGGCCAGTCGTAGCCCTTGCCGCCCGAGCCCGGGAAGCGTTCGGGTATCGGTCGGTCCGAGCCCCACGCCTTGAGCTTCGTCCAGCCCAGCGGGTAGCCACCCTCACCGTCGGCGAAACCGTAGATCCACCCCTGGGAGAGGTAGTGCCGCGGGTCGGGTTGGACCTCGACGGTGACGTCCTCGTAGTGGGTCTGCTTGCGCTTCTGCGGGACGAAGTAGTTGTAGCTGCGCGAGGTGGAGTCGGGGAAGACCTTGGCGCCGGCCTCCGCGTCGGTGAACTCCGGCTTGGGAACGCTCCGCTCGGTGGGTGCCTGTGGGACGGTGGTCGTCATGTCGTCGGGTCTCCTTCGGTGTTGCCGGTCGTGGTGAACTTGTCGTAGTAGATGCGGGCCTCAGGCGTGCCCAGGGTTTCCAGCGCCACCATCGCGGCCTCGACCATCGGGGGCGGACCGCAGACGTAGGCGTGCGCCTTGGCCAGGTCGGTCTCGTGGCGGGCCATCACGTCGGTGACGAAGCCCGTCTCGCCGTCCCAGTGATCGTCTGGTGCGGGCTCCGACAGCGCTGGTACGTAGCGGAACCCGGGCAGGGAATCTGCCAGCGCGCGCAGTTCGGCGTCGAAGCACAGGTCGCGCCGGGCTCGCGCACCGTAATAGAAGGTGGCGCGCCGGCCGGTGTCGCGCTCGGCCAGCGAGCGCAGCAAGGACAGGATCGGCGCCATCCCGGCCCCACCGCCGACGAGCACGATGTCGGCGTCGCCCTCGCGAAGGGTGAACACCCCGAACGGGCCGGTGACGGTGAGGCGGTCGCCCACGGCGAGGGTGCTGTCCAGGAAATCCGAGAACACCCCGCCCGGGTACACCTTGATGACGAACTCGAGCTGGCCGGAGTCCCGGCTGGTGGTGTTGGCCATGGAGAACGACCGGGTGGTCTGCGTGCCGGGAAGGGCGATGTCGACGTACTGGCCGGGGAAGAAAGGCAGCTCGTCGGCGTCCTCCAATGCCAGCACCAGGTGGCGCAGATCGTGGGTGACCGACTCGACGGAGACCACCGAGGTGCTGACCTCCTTGATAGGCAACCCGGAGCGGATCATCTCCTCGTCGTAGTTCAGGAGCTCGATCGTCACGTCCTCATACACGTGCGCCCGGCACAGCAGGGTGAAGCCTTCCTCCCGCTCGTAGTCGGGCAGCGCGAAGTTCGAGTACGAGTCGAGTTCGATGTCCTCGCCTTCGAGGACGAAGGACTTGCAGGCCGCGCACTGACCTTCCTTGCAGCCGTGCATGAGCATGATTCCCTGCTCGGACGCGGCACGGAGGATGTTCTGCGTCTCGGCGACTTCGATGTCGATCCCGACCGGTTCGAAGCGCACCAGGTGCTTGTCGCTCATGATCGCCTCGTAACTTTCTCTGCTGCGCCGCGCGGGACGGTGGTGGCACCGGTGGGTGGGGTCCGGATCGGATCCGGACCCCACCTGCCGGGGTGGTGCGCTCAGACCTTCTCCGGTGCTGGCCGCCCCGCCGGTCCACCGAGGATGTAGTTGGCGTGGAATGCCTGCTGCTCCTCCTTGCTCATCTCGTTGAGCAGCACGTTCGGGCTCTGCAACGGCGCCATCCGGCGCAGGTGGTCGAGGTTCCACATCTTCTTGGGGTCCAAGTTCAGATGCGGCTGGGCCACCAGGGTGTGTCCGTCGTCGCGGACGTAACCCATGTCGGTGACCACGTCGGCCCAGTTCCAGCCGTGATACAGCGTCTCCCACTCCCGCTTGCCGATCAGCTGACCCATGTTCGGGGTCTCCCGGCCCTGGTAAGTGGGGCGGAACGCCTCGACATTGGTCCACCGGCAGGCCTCGTGGCAGTAGGTGCGCGTCTGCCCGTCGACCTCGGCCATCACCATGTCCTCACGGACCAGGCACGGCACCATGCAGGTCCAGCACCGGTGCGGGTACTGGTAGTCGACGTCCTCGGCCACGATCGGGTGGTGACCGTTGGCCACCGAGAGCCGGCTGTAGTTCTCCCACCAGGCGCCGTACTTGTCGTACCAACCCGGGTACTTGTACTCGAACCACTCGAAGTCCTTGTCCGTCATCGGGTCGATGCGCCAGTAGTTGGCCAGCCACCCGGTGGCGAAGAACTGGGCTACCTCGTGCACGTAGCCCTTGTTCCAGATCTGGTTCCAGGACTCCTCGATCAGGTCGTGCGGGATGACCAGGCCGTATTTCTCCAACGGCACCAGGTAGCTGCGGTAGTAGTCGTCATAGATCCACCGTCGCCACATCTCCGCGTAGCTTTCCCGGTCCTTGCGGCGGTCCTTCGTGCCGTACTCGATGAAGGTGCCGATGGCCGCGTCGACCACCCGGTGGTTGTTCCACCACGCGTAGCGCAGGTCACGCTCGAGCAGCTGGTGGTTGCCCTCGTCGGACAGGGCCATCAGCAGGGTCGCGTAGCCGTTGCTGATGTGGCGCGACTCGTCGGACTGCACCGAGTGGAACACCGTGGGCAGCAGGTAGTCGCCGTTGGCCGCCGCCTCGGCCGGCATGGCGACGAAGAGCGTGTTGGTGAACGCGGTCTCGGCCACGATGGTCAGGTAGATGCTGGCCGCGGTGATGGCGTCACCGGTGATGAAGCCTTCGGCGAACTGACGCCCGATCGTGCCGCAGTAGTCGTTCTGGAAGTTGCGCAGGCTGGAGTTGAAACCAGCTGGGTCGATGTAGTTGTTCATGTAGAGCCGCTTGAGGTTCTGCTGGATCGTCGAGTGCCGAACCTCGTCGATCATCTGGATCGCCTGCCCGTTGTGCAGCTCGGGGTTGGGCACGTTGTGGAACAGCAGCGGCATCGCCCGCGCAGCCGAGATTTCCGGCAGCGGGATGATCGAGAGGAACAGCTTCTGCCACTCCAGCCATCGGGGCTGGACCTGGCGGAACATGTTTCCGCGGATCGCGCCGTCGGCGGCGCCGTAGACGCGGTGGTCCTTCTCCTCCTGCATGGGGAAGTAGGACCGTAGGACTTGTTTGAGCGGGTCCTTCTTCTTGGCCTTGCTGAACGTGTAGTCGGTGCCGTACTGCGTCACCGGCTCGTGATAGAGCGGCTCCCAGGCCAGCTCCTGGATCTTCTGGTGGGCTTTTGCCACGCTCTGACGCGTCATGTGGTCCCTCCTCGGGTGAACTGACGTAGGACCAGCAAAGCCGCCCCGGGACCGGGTTGGGGTCTCACCCTGAGACGCCGGTCACACCAACCGCTCATCGCTGGCCCAACACCGTGGTCCGCAGCGTCTCCAGGTGCTCCCGGACGTCCTGGGTGACCTGGCGGTTTCCTTCGGCGGCTGGTTCCACCCCGAGCATCCGCAGCAACTGTTCCGCTGCCGGGTGCGGATCGCCGGGTTCACCGAGCACGGGGTGCAAGCCCTCCGAGACCAGGTGGTCGAAAACCAGGTGCACGATGCTCCACGGGTTGTACGTTTCGCTCGCGCCATGCGCGGGTACGTGCGTCTCAGGCATGCTTGCCTCCCACCCCCGGTGACCGCACCGGCAGGTGACGTCGGTGTCACGACCCGGGGTGCCGTTTACCTTGAGCGAGTGACCCCGGCTCGGCGAGTCTCATTCTGAGACGAGCGAGTACCCGCAGCGGGTTACCTTGGAGAAGCGCGCTCGCAACCTCGGGCGGCGCGACGGTGGAGTGAGGTCCCATGCCCCTCGGGCGAGGTGTCGGCACCGATGCCGACGAACTGAGCATTGCCCAGGCACGGGTGCGTTTTCTCACTGACGAGCAGCCCGCTCACGCCTCGGTCCGTGCGGCGATCCTGGCGTCCTGGACGCGTTCGCGCCAGTACAGCGTGGCCGCGCAAGGTCTGCAGATGCAGCACCAGCGCGACCCCAACCTCGACACCCCGTTGACCCGGGGAGCGGAGCCGGTGCTGCGGCACCTGTCCGAGCAGTTGGACGGGCAACCGTTGAGCATCGTGCTGACCGACGCCTCCGGGCTCGTGCTGAACCGGCTGACTGCGGACGCTCAATTGGCGCGCCACCTCGACCGGGTCCGCCTGGCACCGGGGTTCACCTACGCCGAGTCCGCTACCGGCACCAATGGCATCGGGACCGCGCTGGAAGTCGGGCGCCCGATGCACGTGTTCGGGCACGAGCATTTTGCCGAGGACTTGGAGGACCTGGCTTGTGCCGCCGTGCCCATCCGCCACCCCGTCTCGGGCCGCACGATCGGCGCGGTGGACCTGACCTGCTGGCGTCGCGACGCCGGAGCCTTGCTGCTCACGCTGGCGAAGTCGACGGCCAGTCAGGTCACGACCGCGCTGCTCGCCGAGGCCGGCCGACGCGAACTCGATTTGCTGCACGCCTACCTGCGCGCCTGCAACCGCACCAGCGCCATGGTGATCGCGATGAACAGCGACATCGTCATGATGAACGAGCTGACTCAGACCACGCTCGGGCCTGATGACCAGGCCGCGATGATCCGGCACGGGGCAGAGGTGCTCACCGACCGTCCCGGCGCGGTGGTGGTGACCTTGCCCAGTGGCACCGTGCTGCGCACCCACCACCGATTGGTCCGCGCTGACGACGTGCTGGCCGGCGGGGTGATCGAGGGTCAGGTGGTCGAGCGGCCTGCTGGTGTCGATGCCACCCTCGTCACGTCCGCGATGCCGCTGCCAGGGTTGGTCGGCTCCGGGGCGCTGTGGCGTCGCGCGATCAGCGAGGTCCTCGCGGCCAGCGGGGACGGCGCCTGGGCGGTCCTGCAGGGTGAGGCGGGGGTCGGCAAACTCGCGCTACTGCGTGCCGTGCACCAACGCACCGCCCCCACCCGGCGGTTCACCGTGGTGGATGCCTCCTGCGCCAGCGACCCCGGCTGGATGACCGAGACGCTGCGGGTGTGCGCTAGCGAGACGGGCCTGATCGTGTTGCGTCGGCCGGAGTTGCTGGGCGGGGTGACCCTGCGGGCGGTGACGGCAGCTGTGCAGGGTGTGGCCGGCCGCGCCGACACCATGGTGGCGATGACAACCAGTGCGGAAGGTGCCGGCTCCGCCACGGCTGCGTTGCTGCGGTTGTTCCCACGCACCGTGGTCGTCCCCCCCTTGCGCCACCACGCCGAGGACGTCCAGGTCCTGGTCCCGTTCTTGATCAACCGGCTCGGTCACGGCGGGCGGCTGACCTGCTCGGCCGAGGCGATGCAGCTGCTCGTGCGGCACGGCTGGCCGGGCAACGTCGCCGAGTTGTTGGCAGTGCTGCGCCGGGTCGCGACGCTGCGCCGTTCGGGGTCGATCCAGTCCACCGACCTGCCCGCCGATTTGCATTCCCACAGCCGGCGTCGGCTCTCAACCCTGGAGTCGATGGAACGCGACGCGATCATCGCCGCGCTGCTGGATTCCGGTGGCAACAAACCCGAAGCCGCCCGCGCTCTGGGCCTGTCGCGCGCCACCATCTACCGCAAGATCCACGACTACGGCATCGCGAGCCCGGTGCTGGCCCGCGGCGACGCCCACCGCCCGGCCGATCGCCGGTGACCCGCTGCGGGGGGACCCCGCGTCGCAGCCTGTTCGCCCGCATCGAAGCCGATCCCCGCCACGGCCAGGTGCACACCTTGGCTGCCGAGTCGGTGGGTGAGCGGGTCTTCGCGCGGTGGGCGATGGCGCGCATCGGTTCCGACGGGTCGCCGGACACGCCGCTGATCGCTCACGACGAGGGGATATCCGCCGCGTCCAGCCGGGGCACCACACCCGCCCAGGACGCGCTGCTCACGGTGATGCGCGAGGCTGCGACCGATGCTGAATCCGCTCCTACCGGAGCGCCGAGGCAGGTCTGAGAGCCGTCCCCGTCGCAGCCGCGGACGGGGAACTCGGGCGATAGGGTCGTGGGACAGCTACCTGACCACGATCCTGAGGAGCTCACCCGTGGAGTACCGCACGCTCGGCCGCAGCGGTTGCACGGTCTCGACCCTGGCGCTGGGCACCATGACGTTCGGCAACGAGACCGACGAAGCCGGCTCGCACGCTCAGCTGGATGCCTTTCTCGACGCCGGGGGAACCCTGGTGGACACCGCCGACGTGTACAGCGCGGGGGTGTCCGAGCAGATCATCGGTGCCTGGCTGGCGAAGCAGCCCACCGCGGTGCGCGAGCAGGTGGTGCTGGCCACCAAGGGCCGTTTCCCGATGGGTGAGGGACCCAACGACGCCGGGTTGTCCCGCCGGCACCTCAGTGCGGCCCTGGACGCTTCGCTGCGCCGGCTCGGGGTGGACCGGGTGGATCTTTACCAGGTGCACGCCTTCGACCCGTGGACCCCGCTGGCGGAGACCATGGGCTTTCTCGACGACGCGGTGCGGGCCGGAAAGGTGCACTACGTAGGGTTGTCCAACTTCACCGGCTGGCAGCTGCAGCGCGCGGTGGATCTCGCTGAGCACCGCCACCTGTCAGTGCCGGTCACCCTGCAGCCGCAGTACAACCTGCTGGTACGGGAGATCGAATGGGAGATCGTGCCCGCCGCCCAAGCCAATGGTCTCGGTCTGCTGCCCTGGTCCCCGCTCGGCGGCGGCTGGCTGACCGGCAAGTACACCCGCGACGAACGGCCGAGCGGTGCCACCCGGCTGGGGGAGAATCCCGACCGCGGGGTGGAGGCCTACGACGGCCGCAGCAGCCGTCAGCGCACCTGGGACGTGGTGGACGCGGTGCGCGCCGTCGCCGACAACCGCGGGGTGAGCATGGCGCAGGTGGCCCTGGCGTGGCTCGCCGACCGGCCCGCCGTGACGTCGGTAATCCTGGGGGCGCGCACCACCGAGCAGCTCGCCGACAACCTGGGTGCCGCCGGCCTGCATCTGTCGGGCGAGGAGACGGCAGCCCTGGACGCCGCCAGCGACCCGGGTGCGGCGGACTATCCCTACGGCGGTCCGGGCACCGAGCAGCGCAGCAGGCGACTTGCCGGTGGACGCTGACCGGGCCCAGCGCTCAGTCGAACGGGGTCGCGGTCCGCCCGACCAGGTCCGCCACCGAGTCCAGCACCAGACTCGGCCGGTATGGGAAGCGCTCCACGGATTCGGCCGTGGAGATGCCGGTGAGCACCAGGATGGTCTGCAGCCCCGCCTCGAGCCCGCTGAGCACATCGGTGTCCATCCGGTCCCCGATCATCAGGGTGGATTCCGAATGTGCCCCGATCTTGCGCAGCGCACTGCGCATCATCAACGCGTTGGGCTTGCCCACGTAGTAGGGCTGCTGACCGGTGGCGGCGTTGATCAGCGCGGCCACCGCACCGGTCGCGGGCAGCGACCCCTCCCGGGAGGGTCCGGTGGTGTCGGGGTTGGTGGCGATGAACCGGGCACCCCGCTCTATCAGCCGGATCGCGGTGGTGATCGAGGTGAACGAATACGTGCGGGTCTCCCCCAGCACCACGTAATCCGGGTCCCGGTCGGTCAGCACGTAACCGACGTCGTGCAGGGCCGTGGTCAGCCCCGACTCCCCCACCACGTACGCCGTCCCGCCCGGTCGCTGATCACGCAGGAAGCTGGCTGTGGCCAGCGCCGAGGTCCAGATGGACTCCTCCGGCACGTCCAGCCCGGTGCTGAGCAACCCTGGCCCGCAGGTCGCGCGGGGTGCGGATGGAGTTGTTGGTCAGCACCACGAACGGGGTGCCCGCCGCACGCAGCTCGGCCAGGAACTCATCGGCGCCGGGTACGAGGTGATCCTCGTGCACCAGGACCCCGTCCATGTCCATCAAGTAGGTCCAGCGGGCGTGACCGTGCTCAGGGTCGTTCACGGGGCTGATCTTTCCCTGTCGCATCCGCTGCCTGGTGCACCGGCCGCTCACCCGGGGTGGATCGCGACCTCGGTGGCCTTCACCGCGAACCAGGCGCGGGCGCCGGGAACCAGTTCCAGTTCGGCCACCGACACGGTGGTCACGTCGGCCATCAAGCCCCCCGTGGCGCTGACTCGGACCAGCTCACCGCGCGCCTCCACCGCCGCGATGACCACCTCCACGGCGTTGCGGGGGCTGCCGCCCGGCGGGTGGGTATGCACAGCGACCGCCGCGGGACTGAACACCGCCACCGCCGGGGAACCAGCGACGCAGGCCTCGTAGAGCAACCCAGCGACGTGGGCGCCGTCGTCGGCGCGCAAACCGTGTCCGTCCACGGTGCCGGCTACCAGGTTCAACCCGGCTACCCGGGCGGCGAAGGCGCTGCGCGGGCGGGCCAGCACGTCCCGGGTCCGGCCCTGCTCCACCACCCGCCCACCGTCGAGCACCACCACCCGATCCGCCAGCACCAGCGCGTCCAGCACGTCGTGGGTGACCAGCACAGCGGAGCGGCGTTGGGCTCGCAGCACGGTGCGCAGTAGCTGGCGCAGCGCCGGGGCCGCGGCCACGTCCAGCGCCGCCATCGGCTCGTCCAACAACAGCAGCCGGGGCTCGGCGGCCAACGCCCGGGCCACCGCGACCCGTTGGGCCTGCCCACCGGACAGGCGCTCGGGCATCCGGGTGCCCAGCTCAGTGGCGTCCACCGCCGCCAGCCATCGTCGGGCAGCGGCCCGGGCGGCCGCCCCGGGCAACCCCCTGGCCCGGGGACCGAAGGCGACGTTGTCGGTGGCGCTCAGGTGCGGGAACAGCAAAGCTTCCTGGGCGAGCAGGGCAACCCCGCGACGGTGCGGTGCTACCCAGGCACCGGTCGCGGTGTCCACCAGGGTGTCTGGGCCAAGGGTGATCCGGCCGGTGTCCGGCGCCAACAACCCGGCCACCAGCGACAACACCGTCGACTTCCCGGCACCGTTGGGTCCCAGTAGTGCGAGGACCTCCCCCTCGGCCACCTCCAGGGCCACCTCGATACCGCGGGTGGGCAACGCGACGTCGACTCGCAGAGCGGTGCTCATCGAGCACTCTCGCGCGGTCGGGCCACCAGGACAACCACCACCGCGATCACCACCAGGACCAGCGACAGCGCCACCGCAGCATCCGGGTCGGTCTCGCGCTGCAGGTAGATTTCCAGCGGCAGGGTGCGTGTCACCCCCTGCAGGCTCCCGGCGAAGGTCAGCGTCGCCCCGAACTCCCCCAGCGCGCGGGCGAACGCCAACACCGCACCGGCAGCCACACCGGGGGCTACCAGCGGCAACGTCACCCGCCACAGCACAGTGGACGGACGGGCGCCCAAGGTGGCGGCCACCGCCTCGTAACTCCGGCCCGCGGTACGGACCGCACCTTCCAGGCTGACCACCAGAAACGGCAACGCCACGAACGTCTGGGCCAGCACCACCGCGGTGGTGGAGAAGGGGATCTGGATGCCTAGTGTGTTCAACTGCTGACCGAGCAGCCCGCGGCGGCCGAAGGTGTATAGCAGCGCGATCCCACCGACGACCGGGGGCAGCACCAGTGGCAGCAACACCAACGACCGCAACAGCCGCTGACCGCGAAACGACGTACGGGCTAGAACGAGCGCCATCGGCACCCCGAACACCACACACAGCACCGTGCTCACCGCCGACGTTCGCAGGCTCAGGCCCAGCGCGGCGCGGGACGACGCGGAGGTGACCAGAGCCGGGAACTGCGACCACGGCACCCGCAGCACCATCGCCAGCAGCGGCACCAACACCAGGGCAGCGCCCAGGCTGGCCGGCACCCACAACCACCGCGGCAGCCCGACCGGCACCGGGCGACGGCGGCCAGCCACGTTCAGGGTGCCCCGAAGCCGGCCGCAGCGAGCACCTGCGCGCCCTGAGGACCGGTGATGAAGGCAACGAAATCCGCGGCGGTGCTGGGTGCCCGGGAACCAGTCAGGGCGACGATCGGGTAGGTGTTGACGGCCATGGCGGCTTCGGGGAACGTCACCCCTGTCACCCGGCCGCCCGCACTGCTGACGTCAGTCAGGTAGACCAGACCAGCATCTGCCTCCCCGGAGCTGACCTTGCCCAGCACGTCGGCGACCGACGGCTCCTCGCTGACCGGGGTCAGCCGGACTCCGGTGCCCTGCTCCACGGTCCGCGCTGCCGCCCCGCAGGGCACCTGCGGGGCGCACAGCACCACCTTGACGCCCGCGCGGGACAGGTCGGCGAACGAGGCGATCCGTGCGGGGTTGCCCGGCGGGGTCGCGATCTGCAGGGTGTTGGTGGCGAAGTTGACCGGCGCCCCCGCTGCCTGACCCGCGCTGGTCACCTTGGTCATGTTGGCGGTGTCGGCAGAGGCGAACACGTCGGCGGGCGCGCCCTGGCCGATCTGGGTGACCAGGTCTGCGGAACCGGCGAAGCTGAAGGTGACCGCGGTGCCCGGGTGCGAGGCTTCGAACTCGGTCCCGAGCCGAGTGAACGTGGCCTGCAGCGAAGCCGCGGCAAACACGGTGATGCGGTTCGATTGTCCGACGCCGGCACTACTGCCGCACCCGGCGGTGACCAGCGCGGCGACCACCAGCACGATCCACGTCCTGCTCACAACCGCCCACCCGGGGTCTCCACCACCACGGTGGTCGCCTTGACCACCGCCACCGCAACCACACCGGGTTCGAGACCGAGCTCAGTGACCGCCTCGCTGCTCATCAGGGACACCACTCGATGCGGGCCGCACTGCAACTCAACCTGCGCCATCACCGCATCGGTCACCACCCGGGTAACCAACCCGACGAACCGGTTACGCGCCGAGCGCCCTACGGCCGAGGGATCCGCGGTAGCCACGGCGTGCCCACGAGCGAACTCCGCCAGCTCGGCTCCATCGACGACCTTGCGGCCGGCTCCATCCGACGACGCGGTCAGGTCGCCCGAGTCCACCCAGCGGCGCAGGGTGTCGTCACTGACACCCAGCAGATCGGCAGCCTCACGGACGCGATAGGACGGCACTGCATCACCATATCCGCGTTTGCGCTTCAATCAAGCATACCGTGCCGCAAACACGGACTTTCTCTTGGTCGCAGCGCACCCGGCTGTTCGCAGTAGCGGACGACCTGGCAAGGTCGGTGCATGGACTTCGCCCCCTCGGCGCGCGCCGCCGAGCTCACCGCAACGATGCGGACCTTCCTGGACGGGCAGGTACTTCCTGCTGAGTCCGAGTACGAGGCGTTTCGAGCGCAGCGCCGAGGCACCGACGCCGAGCACGAGCTGCCCCCGGTCATCGAGACGCTCAAGGACACCGCGCGCGGGCTGGGGTTGTGGAACCTGTTCCTGCCCTCGGTGTCGGGGCTGACCAACGTCGACTACGCCCAGATCGCCGAGGTCTCCGGATGGTCGCCAAACATTGCGCCGGAGGCGATCAACTGCGGCGCGCCGGACACCGGCAACATGGAAACCTTGCACCTGTTCGGCACGCCCGAGCACCGGCAGCAGTGGCTGACCCCGCTGCTGGAAGGCGAGATCCGGTCGGCCTTCGCGATGACCGAGCCGGGGGTGGCCTCCTCCGACGCCACTAACATCGAGACCTCGATCCGTCGCGACGGCGACGACTACGTCATCAACGGGCGCAAGTGGTGGATCTCCGGCTCGGCCGACCCGCGCTGCGCGGTGTTCATCGTGATGGGTAAGACCGACCCGGACGCCCCCCGCCACACTCAGCAGTCCATGGTGCTGGTGCCGCGGGACACCCCTGGGCTGGAGATCGTCCGGCACCTGCCGGTCTTCGGCTACCAGGACCAACACGGCCACTCCGAGTTGGTGTTCACCGACGTCCGGGTCCCCGCCGCCAACCTGCTCGGCGAGGAGGGTGGTGGATTCGCCATCGCCCAGGCCCGCCTAGGCCCCGGCCGAATCCACCACTGCATGCGCCTGATCGGCATGGCCGAACGCGCCATCGACCTGATGGTGCGCCGGGCCAACTCCCGGGTGGCCTTCGGCAAGCCGCTGGCCGAGCAAGGGGTGGTCCGCGAGGCGATCGCCACCAGCCGGATCGAGGTCGAACAGGCCCGACTGCTGGTACTGAAGACCGCGTGGCTGATCGACTCGCACGGCTCCCGGGGCGCGGCCACCGAGATCGCCGCCATCAAAGTGGTCGTGCCACGGATGACGTGCACCATCATCGACCGAGCCATCCAGATCCACGGCGGGGCCGGGGTCAGCGACGACACCCCGCTGGCCTACTTCTACGCCTCCGCCCGCACCCTGCGCCTCGCCGACGGACCGGACGAGGTGCACCTGCGCACCGTCGCCCGCCACGAGCTGGCCAGGCACAGCAGCTGAGACGCTGGCCCACCTAGTACGCAGGGTGCGGGCTAGGCTCACCAGATGAGTACCGTCTCGCTGGGCCTGCCCGGTCTGACGTCGACCGGGGGTCCCGGCCGCGACCCGGCCCGCCCGGAGTCGGCTGGTCTCCTCGACTCCCACGGCCGGGTCGCCACCGATCTACGGATTTCGCTCACCGACAAGTGCAACCTGCGCTGCACGTACTGCATGCCGGCCGAGGGCCTGGACTGGATGGCCGATTCCGAGCTGCTCAGCCGCGCCGAGATTGGCCGGCTCGTCGCCATCGCCGTGCGAACCCTGGGGGTCACCGAGGTTCGGTTCACCGGCGGCGAGCCCCTGCTGCGCCGCGACCTCACCGACATCCTCGCCGACGCGGCCGCGCTGACACCGCGCCCCGAACTCTCCCTGACCACCAACGGCCTGGGTCTGGTGCGCAAGGCGGCGGCGTTGCGCGCCGCTGGCCTGGACCGGGTCAACGTCTCCCTCGACACCGTGGACCGGGATCGATTTGCCGCGATCACCCGGCGCGACCGGCTGCACGACGTGCTGGCGGGAATGTCAGCGGCGGCCGACGCCGGACTCACACCGGTGAAGGTGAACGCCGTGTTGCAGCGCGGCGTCAACGACGACGAGGCCCCGGCGCTACTGGAGTTCTGCCTACAACAGGGCTACGAGCTGCGGATCATCGAGCAGATGCCGCTGGACGCCCAGCACCAGTGGAACCGTGCAGAGATGGTCACCGCAGAAGAGATCCTCGCGTCCCTGCGCACCCGTTTCGCCCTGACACCCGAGCCCGCTGCCCGGGGTGCGGCCCCAGCCGAACGGTGGCTCGTCGACGGTGGGCCGGCCACGGTGGGAGTTATCGCCTCGGTGACTCGGCCGTTCTGCGGGGACTGCGACCGCACCCGGCTCACCGCCGATGGCCAGATCCGCAACTGCTTGTTCGCGGCCGGTGAGACGGACCTGCGCGGGCTGCTGCGCGGGGGCGCAGACGACGACGCCATCGCCGCCCGCTGGCAGGACGCGATGTGGGCCAAGCTTCCTGGTCACGGCATCAACGACCCCAGCTTCCTGCAACCCACCCGGCCGATGAGCGCCATCGGCGGATGACCGAACCGGGTGAGCTGAGCGTGCTCGTCCGCTACTTCGCTGCTGCGCGGGTGGCCGCGGGCGCTACCGAGGAGTCCGTTCGACTCCCCGACGGCGCCACGGTGGCTGACCTGGTGGCGATGATCGGTAACGGGCGAGATGAGCTCGCCAGAGTCCTGCTGCGGTGCTCCTACCTCCACGACGAGGTCGCGGTGCGCCACCAGACCGAGCGGTTGGGTGCGCATTCGACCGTCGATGTGTTGCCGCCGTTTGCTGGGGGCTAGCCGGGTCCCGATCGGTGCTGTGATCTGCATCACATTGTGGAAGGGCAGCCACCCGACCTGGCCGGCCCCGATTGTGGGCGTGACCAGTGCGGAAACCGGGCTTCGACGCAGTGCTGCGACGGCTCGGGTTGCCCCGAGGCTAACGCTGGGTGATGTGACGACGCTGAGAATGACCCGTACGGTCATACCCGGCCGGAGCACACCGGCCGAACACCGGCCCGCCACGCCAAGCCCTGCCCCGCGGGAGCACCGGTGCCCCCGACGAACCATCAGGGGCAGGGACGGGGGACCCACGTCCTCAGACGATCGGCTGAGTCACCCACTCAGCCTTGGGGTGAAGCCGCGCAACCACCGGCGGCCGGGCAACCTCCTGTGCCCGAACCCGACAGCTCACCCCGTAGGCGTACGGAGAGGATCCAACCCGCATGAGCATTTCTCACGGCCGGCACCGCAAGCCCAGTGCCACCCGCCGCCGCGTCGCGCGCGTCGCGGTCAGCGGAGTCGCCCTCGGCGCCCCCGTCGCGCTGCTGTCCACTCCGGCCCAGGCCGCCTCCGCCTCCCAGTGGGACGCTGTCGCCCAGTGCGAGAGCGGCGGCAACTGGGCCATTAGCACCGGCAACGGGTTCTACGGCGGACTCCAGTTCACCTTGAGCACCTGGCAGGCCTTCGGTGGCTCGGGCAACCCGGCCGCCGCCTCCAAGGCCGAGCAGATCCGGGTAGCGGAAAACGTTCTCGCCGGTCAGGGCAAGGGCGCCTGGCCGGTCTGTGGCGTGGGCCTGGGCGCCGCCTCGGTGAGCTCGTCACCCGCCCCGCAGGTGGCTGCCCAGGCGCCAGCACCGGCGCCAGCCGCCAAGCAGCAAACACTGGCCGTCCCGCAGCCACAGCAGGAGCTGGCGCACACCTACCCCCAGCCGGTGCAGGCCGTCCCGCAGATCGCCGCGTCCGCTGTGACCTACACCGTCAAGTCCGGCGACACGATGGCCAAGATCGCCCAGGCCAACAACGTGCAGGGCGGTTACCAGGCCTTGTTCGAGCGCAACCGCGACGTGGTCGAGAACGTCAACCTGATCTTCCCTGGCGAGCAGCTCAGGCTCTGAGTTCCGTGAACGTCCACCGTCAGCCCCGACATCTCACGCAGGTGCCGGGGCTGACGGCGGGCGTGATCGGCTAGGCCGATCCCACCCACTCCTGGGTGCCGTCGGCGAACTGCTGATGCTTCCACACCGGAATCCGTGCTTTGACCTCGTCGACGAGCAGGGCGCAGGTCTGGAATGCCGCTGCGCGGTGGTCGGCTGACACTGCGCAGGCCAGGGCAACATCCCCGACGGCCAACGGGCCGACCCGGTGGCTGACCGCCAGCGCCCGCACACCACTGACCCGGGCTGCTACGTCCGCCGCGACGTGCGCCACCAGCTCGGCTGCGCTCGGATGCGCGGAATAGTCCAACGCGTCAACCTGCTTGCCGTCGTCGTGATCGCGCACCACCCCAGCAAAACTCACCACCGCCCCCGCCCCGGCGTCGGCCACCAGCTCCTCATGCGCGGCGACGCTGAGCACGTCGGTGGTAACGGTGGCCCGGGCAACGCGCGCCGTCATCGGTGATCGCCCCCCGTCAACTGGTCCAGCGCGTGCTCGAGCACCGGCCCCAACACCGCCAGCCCGTCGCGCACCCCACCGGTGGACCCCGGCAGGTTCACCACCAGCGTCGCCCCGGCCACGCCGGCCACCCCACGGCTCAAGATGGACGTCGGCACTGCGCCGGACCCGGAAGCCCGGATGGCGTCGGCGATGCCCGGCACCTCGTAGTCCAACACGGCGGAAGTCGCCTGCGGTGTGGCGTCGGTCGGACTGATTCCGGTACCGCCGGTGGTCAACACCAGGTCCACCCCCCCGGCCAGGGCCGCTTGCAGGGCGTCGGTGACCGGCGGGCCGTCACCCACCACCACCGGATCGCCGACGCGGAATCCATGCTCCCGCAACCACGCCACGATCACCGGACCGGTGCGGTCGGGGTAGATCCCGGCCGAGGCACGGTTGGATGCCACGATCACTGCTGCGGTGCTCACCGTGCCCACTCCCCTGACTTGCCGCCGGTCTTCCTCAACACCCGCACCCCGTCGAGCACTGCGCCCGGATCCACCGCCTTGACCATGTCGTGCAGGGTCAACCCGGCCACGGCGACGGCCGTCAGCGCCTCCATCTCCACGCCGGTGCGCCCGGTAGTGCGGACGGTGGCGGTCACGGTCACGGTGCTCTCCCCCAGCGCCAGGTCCACACTCACCCCGCTGATGGGCAGGGGATGACACAGCGGCACCAGGTCCGGGGTGCGTTTGGCCGCCATGATCCCGGCGATCCGGGCGGTGGCCAGGGCGTCACCCTTGGGCAGGCCCGCACTACTGATCAGCGAGAGCACCTCGGGGGTGGTGCGGAACGTGCCGGTCGCCACCGCGGTGCGCGCAGTGACGTCCTTGCCGGTGACGTCGACCATCCTGGCCGCCCCGGCGGCGTCGGTGTGGGAGAGCTCAGGCACTGGCCACCTCGACGTGCTCCTCGGCCTCGGCCGCCGCCTGGATGGCCGTGAGGTGCTGCTCGGCCGCGCTGCGTACCGCCGCGGCCACCGCCGGGGCCACCGCGGTGTCGAACACGCTGGGGATGATGAAGGACGCATTCGGTTCGGTGACCACGTCGGCGATCGCGGCCGAGGCGGCCACCATCATCCCGTCGGTGATGTCGCGGGCGCCGGCGTCCAGCAGGCCCCGGAAGATGCCCGGGAAGGCCAGCACGTTGTTGATCTGGTTGGGGTAGTCGCTGCGTCCTGTTGCGACGATCGCCGCGTGCGGCTGGGCCAGGGCAGGGTCGATCTCCGGGTCGGGGTTGGCCAGGGCGAAGACGATGGCGTCGGGGGCCATCGTGGCCACCTCGTCGGCACCGAACAGGCCCGGGGCGCTCACCCCGATAAACACATCCGCACCCACCAGGGCCTGTACCAGGGTGCCGGTCGCCCCGTCGACATTCGTGTGCGCGGCGATCCAGGCCAGGTTGCGGTCCATCCCCACCCGGTCCGGGTGCACGATGCCGGCCACGTCCACCGCGATGATGTGCGCCGGGGCCAGCGGCAACAACAGCCGGATGATCGCGCTGCCGGCCGCGCCCACCCCGCACACCACGATGCGCACCTGGTTCATCTCCTTGCCCACCACCCGCAGGGCGTTACGCAGTGCGGCCAGCACCACCACCGCGGTGCCGTGTTGATCGTCGTGGAACACCGGGATGTCCAACAACTCGCGCAGCCGTGCCTCGATCTCGAAGCAGCGTGGCGCGGCGATGTCCTCCAAATTGATCCCGCCGTACACCGGGGCCAACAGCTGCACGGTGCGGATGATCTCCTCGGTGTCCTGGGTGTCCAGGCAGACCGGCCAGGCATCCACCCCGGCGAACTTCTTGAACAGCGCGGCCTTGCCCTCCATCACCGGTAGCGCTGCTGCGGGGCCGATGTTGCCCAGCCCCAGCACCGCCGACCCGTCGGTGACCACTGCGACGGTGTTGCGTTTGATGGTCAGCCGGCGGGCGTCCGCCGGGTTGGCTGCGATCGCCTGGCAGACCCGGGCCACCCCCGGGGTGTAGGCACGGGACAAGTCGTCGCGGGTACGTAACGCCACCTTCGAGGAGATCTCGATCTTCCCGCCGAGGTGGATGAGGAAGGTGCGGTCGGAGACCTTGCGCACCGTCACCCTAGGGAGGCCGCCCAGGTGTTCGGTGATCTCGGCGGCGTGCTGCTCGGAGCGGGCGTTGGCGGAGATGTCCACCACGATGGACGCGGCGTGACTGTCCACCACGTCGAAGGCGGTGACCACCCCACCGCAGGTACCGACGGCGCTGACTAGGTCCCCGGCCGCACTCGCCGTAGCCGGCGCCTCCACCCGGATCGTGATCGAGTAGCCAGGGCCGGGTACGGGCATCGCGGGCAGACCTCCAGCTCGGGGCGAACGTGGCACCGAGCCTAGTGCCGTGCCGGAAGACGCCCGCTCAGCGGTTGATCACCGTTACCGGGTGCACGTAAGGCACCGACGCCAGCGGGAACTCCACGTCACCGAACGGGGACAACCCACCGGCGACCGGCGAGGCGAGCTCGCTGACCGGATGCTCACCCTCGCCCAGCTGCGGCCACGTCGGGTCCACCCAGTGGCTCTTCTTCTTGCCGTCCTGCACCTTGGCCATGGGCGTCATTGTGCCGCTCGACCGCCCAGTCGTACAGCGGCGACGCAGCCGCGGCGCCAGGTCACTACCGTTGGCCGGTGATGCCCGCCCCTGACAGCCTGGCCGCCTGGTTGACGCGCGCCACCGACGCCGACCTCGTCGCGCTGCTGACCCTGCGCCCCGACCTCGCCCTGCCCCCGCCCGCGGACTCCGGTGTGCTGGCGGCCCGGGCCGGACTGCGCGCCTCGGTGGCGCGCTGCGCCGACGACCTCGACACGTTCGTGCTGACCGTGTGGGAGGCGCTGGTGCTGGCGGGGGCCGATAGCCGGGGCGTCAGCCAGCCCGAGGTGGCCGCGCTACTCGGTCCCGGCGTCAGCGCAGACCAGCTGACCGCCGCGCTCACGGCACTGCGCCGTCGCGCTCTAGCGTGGGACGGCGATGAGGACATCCCAGGTCTTCGGGTCATGCCCGCGGCCAGAGAGGTGCTGCCACGCACCGTAGGCCGGGTGGGTCGGGCGTCGCCGCAACTGGTCGGGGTGGACGTCGCGGCCTTGCTTCGCGAGCTAGACGAACCCCGGACCGCATTGCTGACCACCCTGGCCCAGGGGTCCCCGCTGGGACGCACCCGAGACGCTGCCCTCGACACTCCTGCCGACCGCCCGGTGCCGCAGTTGTTGGCCGCCGGCCTGTTGTTGCACGTGGACGAGCAGACGGTGGAGCTACCCAGCCAGGTCAGCGCCGTGCTGCGCGGCGATCACCGGATGGGTGAGGTCGCGGTCAGCCCACCCGCTGCGCCGCCCACCCGCTACGACGTTCGTGCAGTGGACGATGCGGCGGCCGGGCAGGCGTTGGAGATGTTGCGGCACGCTCATGACGTGGTGACCGCCCTGGCGGCTGCGCCCGCACCAGTACTGCGCTCGGGTGGAATCGGGGTGCTGGCGGTGCGCCGGCTGGCCAAGCAGACGCAGCTGGACGAGGCGCGGGTGGCCTTCGTGCTGGAGCTGCTGGTCGGCGCCGGTCTGGTGTGGGCCGGCAGCGCGGGGGACGGCCGGGCCGGGACAGGGCGGGCGGGGACAGGACGGTCGGGGGACGGGTCGGGCGAGGAGTCCTGGGCGCCGACCACGGCGGTGGATGCCTGGCTGCCCGCCGAGCCAGCCGCGCGCTGGTCGGCGCTGGCGCAGGGATGGCTGGAACTGACCCGCTGGCCCGCGTGGGTGGGGCGCGATGACGAGCGGGGTAAGCCAATCTCTGCACTGTCCGACGAACTGCGCCGATCCTCGGCACCGCGCGATCGCCGCCGGGCGTTGGGCGTGCTTGCCGACCTGGGCGTGGGTGGCGCACTGGCGACCGAAGCGGTGGAGGCGGTGCTGAGCTGGCGGTGGCCGCGCTGGGGTGGCCGCGGGCGCCGCGACGTGGTGGCGCAGGTGCTGGCCGAGGCCACCGCGATGGGGGTGCTGGGTCGGGGCGCGCTGAGCACACCGGGGCGCACATTGCTGGTGGCACCCGGGACCGCGGCGGCGGCCATGGCGATGGCACTGCCCGAACCGCTGGACCACGTTCTGGTGCAGGCCGATCTCACCGTGGTGGCACCCGGACCGCTGCGCCCCGAACTGGAGCGGGAGATCGGGTTGGTGGCTGACGTGGAGTCGGCCGGGGCTGCCACGGTGTACCGAGTGAGCCCGTCCAGCGTGCGCCGAGCACTGGACGGTGGGCGCAGCGCCGACGACCTGCATGACCTGTTCGCCCAGCGGTCCCGGACACCGGTGCCGCAGTCGTTGACCTACCTGATCGATGACGTCGCCCGCCGACACGGCCGGTTACGCGCAGGTACGGCCGCAGCCTTCCTGCGCTGCGACGACGAGGCCCTGCTCGCCGAGGTGCTGGCCTCGGCGGTGGCCGGTGAGCTGGGTCTGCGCCGGTTGGCGCCCACCGTGGCGATCAGCCCGGCCCCACTGCATGAGCTGCTCGGGGGGTTGCGCGCCGCGGGGTTCGCCCCCGTCGGGGAGGACGCGGCCGGGGACGTGCTCGACCTGCGGCCAACCGGAGCGCGGGTGGCACCGCAGCGGCCGCGGCGTGCGCCCCCGACGGCTGCGGGGGTGCAGCAATGGGAGGCGGTGGTCCGGGGGGTCCGGGCAGGTGATCGTGCGGCCGGCATGACCACCACCGATCGGGTGGTCGCCGACGGCAGCAGGGCCAGCGGTGTGGCCACCGTGGCCGTGCTAGCCCAGGCAGCCCGCGAGCACCGCAGGGTGTGGGTGGGTTACGTCGACGCCCAAGGGGTGGCCAGCCAACGGGTGGTGGACCCGGTCAGCGTGGGCGGTGGGGTGCTGGAAGGCTTCGACCCGGGCGCTTCGGAACTCCGGCGCTTCGCCTTGCACCGAATTACCTCGGTAGCGTTGACCGAACCCTGACAACGGCGGCGCGGAGTGTGTACTGCACCGCCAGCGGTTGCCCCTGCTGCACGGCAGCGGTTCTCGCTGGTGAGAACGGTGTGCGCTGCCCGGCGACGATCGGGTGGATAATGGTGGGTCGCCGCCCAACCAGGAGGAATGCGTGACCGATGGACCGTTGATCGTCCAGTCCGACAAGACGCTACTGCTCGAGGTGGACCACCCGCTCGCCGGTGAAGCCCGCCAGGCGATCGCCCCGTTCGCCGAGCTGGAACGTGCGCCCGAGCACATCCATACCTACCGAATCACCCCGCTGGCCTTGTGGAATGCCCGCGCGGCCGGGCACGACGCCGAGCAGGTGGTGGACGCGTTAGTCCGGTTCTCCCGCTACGCCGTGCCGCAGCCCCTGCTGGTGGACATCGTCGACACCATGGGCCGCTACGGCCGACTGCAGCTGGTGAAGAGCCCGGTGCACGGGTTGGTGCTGATCAGCCTGGACCGGGCAGTGCTGGAGGAGATCCTGCGGCACAAGAAGATCGCCCCGATGCTGGGCGCCCGGGTGGATACCGACACGATCGTGGTGCACCCCTCCGAGCGGGGCCACCTCAAGCAGGTTCTGCTCAAGGTAGGTTGGCCCGCGGAGGACCTGGCCGGGTACGTCGACGGGGAGGCGCACGAGATCTCCCTGGACACCGGCCCGGGTTCGTGGGAGCTGCGCGATTACCAGCAGATGGCGGCGGACTCGTTCTGGGCGGGCGGCTCCGGTGTGGTGGTGCTGCCCTGCGGTGCGGGCAAGACCATGGTGGGCGCCGCAGCGATGGCCAAGGCCAAGGCCACCACCCTGATCCTGGTGACCAACACTGTCGCCGGCCGGCAATGGAAGCGAGAGCTGATCGCCCGCACGTCGCTGACCGAGTCGGAGATCGGTGAGTACTCCGGGGAGCGCAAGGAGATCCGGCCCGTCACCATCGCCACCTACCAGGTCGTCACCCGCAAGACGAAGGGCGAGTACCGCCACCTGGAACTGTTCGACTCCCGGGACTGGGGACTGGTGATTTACGACGAGGTGCACCTGTTGCCCGCGCCGGTGTTCCGGATGACCGCGGACCTGCAGAGTCGTCGTCGCCTGGGCCTGACCGCCACCCTGGTGCGGGAGGACGGCCGCGAGGGCGACGTCTTCTCCTTGATCGGCCCCAAACGATACGACGCGCCGTGGAAGGACATCGAGGCCCAGGGCTGGATCGCGCCGGCGGACTGCGTCGAGGTCCGGGTCACGCTGACCGACGCCGAACGCCTCGCGTACGCCACCGCCGAGCCCGAGGAGCGCTACAAGTTGTGCTCCACCGCCCGCACCAAGATGCCGGTGGTGCGCTCCATCTTGGCCCGCCACCCCGGTGCCCCCACCCTGGTGATCGGCGCCTACCTCGACCAGCTCGACGAACTCGGCGCGGACTTAGACGCACCCGTTATCCAAGGCTCCACCACAAACCGGGAGCGGGAGAAGCTGTTCGATGCGTTCCGCCGGGGGGAGATCGGCACCCTGGTGGTGAGCAAGGTGGCGAACTTCTCCATTGACCTGCCAGAGGCCTCGGTGGCGGTGCAGGTCAGCGGCACATTCGGCTCGCGCCAGGAGGAGGCGCAGCGGCTCGGGCGGTTGCTGCGGCCCAAGCACGACGGGGGGCAGGCGCACTTCTATTCCGTGGTGGCCCGCGACACCCTGGACGCCGACTACGCCGCGCACCGGCAGCGGTTCCTGGCCGAGCAGGGGTACGCCTACCGGATCACCGACGCCGACGACCTGCTTGGGCCACCGATCCCCGAGGTGGGCTGAGCGCGGACTCCCCCTTCCGCAGATAGCGGGCTATTTGCGGTTCAGGACGTCATTTGGCCGCAAATAGCCTGCTATCTGCGGGGGTGGGCCTGTGGACAACCCCCCAGGTTCGAGGTTCGGTGCCCCGGACCGAGGGGCGGGTCCGGCAACGTGGCGCACCATGACCACTCGAATGCGGCTCCGGCACGTCGGCGGACCATTCCGCGGCTCCGCTGCCGTGGCTGACGGACTGCTCACCCCCGCCCAGCTACGCAGCCCGCTGGTGCGGCGGCTGTTCCGTGGCGTCTACGTTCCGGCAGGAGTGATCGTCGATCACCTCCTGCGGGCTGAGGCAGCCACGCTGCTGCTTCCCGGCAGCGCCGCTATCAGCGGACGGTCTGCCGCCGTGGCGCATGGCGTGATCCTGCCCCGCGCGCTGGACCCGGTCGAGGTCAGCGTGCCGGAGGAGCAACGCTTCGGGCCCCTCGTCGGCATGGACATCATCCGGACCGAGCTCGTGGCGGCTGACCTACGACCGTGGGCCAACGCCCTGGTCACGACCCCGGTGCGGACGGCGTTCGACCTGGCCCGCTCGCGCGAGGTGCACGATGCCGTGGCCGACGTGGACGCCTTCCTGCGAGCCACCGGGATCACCCCGGCGCAGGTGCAGCGCTACTTACGCGGCCGCCGTAACAACGGGGTCGCGCAAGCCCGGGAAGTACTGGAGCTCGCCGACCCGCGGTCGGAATCGCCCCGTGAGTCCATCGTGCGGTGCCACCTGAACCGGGCGGGGTTGTGGCCGGTGCCGCAGCTGGTGGTCCGGCTGGCGAATGGCTCCTGGGTGCGGGTCGACCTGGGGTTTGAGCGGGAGCGGGTGGCTGTGGAGTACGACGGCGGCTGGCACGCCCTGCGCGAGCAGTTGGCCAAGGACCGGGCGCGACAGAACAGCCTGCAGAGCGCGGGGTGGACCACGGTGTTCGTCACAGACACCTCGTTGTCTCGTGGACCCGGGTCGCTCGTCGCCGACGTCAAGAACGCGCTCGCCCTGTCCCGCTGGGCCGCTTGAACCCATCCACACTTACCCGCAGATAGCGGGCTATTTGCGGCTCCGAGAGCTCGTGGACCGCAAATAGCCCGCTATCTGCGGTGGGGAGGGGGCTATGGGCTATGAGCGGGTGATCAGCCAGACCAGTAGTCCGCCGAGGACGACTCCCGCCGCCACCGGTGCGACTCGCTTGGCTACGGCGCTGCCGCCGGAGTCGAGCAGGTCGATCGCGTCCGGCGTCGGCGGGTAGTTCACCTTCGGCCGCGGCTTGGGCGCCGCAGCCAGCGGGGGTGCGGCGTTGGGCACCGGTGCGCCCAACCCAGGCGAGGCCGCACCGTTGGTCGCGGCCGGGGCCGCCACCTCCGGCGTCTCGGCTGCGGAATCCACCACAGGCTCCACTACGGACTCCGCCTCGGCCCCCAGCCGTTGGCCCAGACAATCGGCGAACTGCCCGATGATCTTCCCGCCCACCTCGGCGATGATCCCCCGCCCCAGCTGCGCCGGTTTACCCGTGATGGACAGGTCGGTGAGCACCACCACACCGGTGGACCTCGGGCTGGACTCGGTCAAGGTCATGGTGACCGTGGCGTTGGCCTGACCGTTGCCGCGGGAGTCCTTGCCGTTGGCTTTGATCACCGCCTTGCGGGTGGACTCGTCTGTGTCGACGTACTGACCGGTCCCCTTGTAGAGCATCGCGATCGGACCCAACTTCACCTTCACCGTGCCGGTGAACGAGGTGGCGTCCGAGCCGGTCAAGGTGGCACCGGGAAAGCACGGGGCCACCCGGTCGGGTTCGAGAAAAGCACTCCACACCTCGGCGATCGGCGCGTCGACAGTGAAGGAGTGCTCCAGGTCCATCAGTGCACCCCGGCGGCCGTGGCCAGCGCCCGTCGGGTCAGCACACTCGCCAGGTGCGTGCGGTACTCCGCGTCGGCGCCGATGTCGCTGCCCGGCGACGTCCCCTCGGCGGCGTGCTCGGCCGCGGCCCGGAAGGACTCCGCAGTGGCGGGTTGCCCGACCAATGCCTGCTCGACCCCACTGGCCCGAACCGGGGTGGCGGCCATGTTCGTGAGCGCCACCTTGGCCTCGGCGATCGTGCCGCCGTCAATGCGCAGCGCCGCAGCCACCGCAACGATGGACCACGCCTGCGCGACCCGGTTGAACTTCTCGTACTGCGCGCCCCAGCCGGTGTGCTTAGGGATCCGGATCTGGGTGAGCAGCTCCCCGGGCTCCACCGCGGTGGTGAAGTAATCCTGGAAGAAGTCCGCGACCGACACCTTCCTGGTGCCCCCGCCCGCAGACGCGATCACCAGGGTTGCATCCAGGGCGAGCACCGGTGCCCCCAGGTCACCGGCCGGGTCGGCGTGCACCAGCGCGCCACCCAGGGTGCCGCGATGCCGGATCGACGGGTCGGCCACAGTGGCGGCGGTGAGCGCCAGCAGCGCGGCGTGCTCGGCCACCTGCGGGTCGTTGACCACCTCGTAGTGGGTAGTCATCGCGCCGATGACCAGCTCGCCACCCTCGACGCTGATGCCCCTGAGTTCAGTGACCTTGCTCAGGTCCACCACCACGGTCGGCGCGGCCAGTCGCAGCCGAAGCACCGGCAGCAGGCTCTGCCCACCGCCAAGCACCTTGGCGTCCTCACCGGCCTCGGCCAGTGCGGACAGCGCCTCGGCGACCGTCGTCGGGGCCACGTAGTCAAACGATGCGGGAATCATGCCTGGCCTCCGTGGATGTGCTGCTCGACGGTGCTTTGGTCAACGGAATCCGAAGCGTCGGTGGATCCAAGGCCTCCCCCGGCCTCGGGGGTACTCCGGCCGGCCGGACCACCGGCGGACAGGGTGCCCTTGGCCTGCGCGATGGCCCGCCACACCCGCTGCGGGGAGCACGGCATCTCCACATCGCTCACGCCGAGGTGGCGCACCGCGTCGAGCACCGAGTTGACCACCGCCGGGGTGGAAGCAATCGTCCCCGCCTCCCCGACACCCTTGACGCCCAACGGGTTCGACGTCGCCGGGGTTTCGGTGCGGTCGGTGTTGAAGTGCGGCAGGTCCACCGCGGAGGGCACCAGGTAGTCGGCCAGGGTGCCGGTCAGCAGGGTGCCGGACTCGTCGTACACACCCTCCTCGTACAGCGCCTGAGCGATGCCCTGGGCCAGGCCACCATGAATCTGGCCGTCCACGATCAACGGGTTGACGACCTTGCCGATGTCGTCCACACAGGTGTAGTTGATGATCTTGACGAAGCCGGTTTCGGTATCGACCTCCACCGCGCACAGGTGAGTCCCGTGCGGGTAGTTGAAGTTCTCCGGGTCGAACGTGGCGTCGGAATCCAGGCTCGGCTCGGTGCCGTCAGGCAGGTTGTGCGCGGCGAACACCGCAAGGGCGATGTCGCCGATCGCCACGCCCGCCTCGGTGCCCTTGACGCTGAATCGGCCGCCGGAGAACTCCAGGTCGCCCACCGACGCCTCCAGCAGGTGCGCAGCGATCGGCCGGGCCTTCTCGATCACCTTGTCCGCCGCCTGCACGATGGCGATGCCCCCCACCACCAGCGAGCGGGAACCGTAGGTGTCCAACCCCTTCGGTGAGGTCTGGGTGTCCCCGTGCAGCACCTCGACGTCCTCGAACGCCACACCGAGGCGGTCGGCGACGATCTGGCTGAACGCGGTCTCGTGACCTTGGCCGTGTGGGGTGGCCCCGGTGACGACCTCGACCTTGCCGGTGGGCAGCATCCGGATGGCGGCGTGCTCCCAGCCGCCGGCGCCGTAGTTCAGCGAGCCGAGCACCCGCGACGGAGCCAGGCCGCACATCTCGGTGAACGTGGAGATGCCGATGCCGATCTGCTTCACGTCACCGTTGGCGCGGCGACGCTGCTGCTCGGCGCGGAGCCCGTCGTAGTCGAACAGGGCCATCGCCTTCTCGGTGGCGGCCTCATAGTTGCCCGAGTCGTAGGTCAGCCCAGCGACGGTGGTGAACGGGAACTCGGAGTGGGTGATCCAGTTCTTCTTGCGCAGCTCCATCGGCTCCATGCCGAGCTCGACGGCGAGTTCGTCCATGATCCGCTCGATGCCGAAGGTTGCCTCGGGCCGGCCGGCACCACGGTAGGCGTCGGTCCACGTCTTGGTGGTGAAGACGTTGGTGCAGGCGAAATGGTAGGCCGGGATCTTGTAGATGGCATTGAACATGAACGCCCCCAGCACCGGCACACCGGGGGTGACCAAGCCAAGGTAGGCACCCATGTCGGCCATCAGCTCGACCTTCAGGCCGGTGACGGTGCCGTCCAAGGTGGCGGTGATGGTGATGTCCTGGATCTGGTCGCGGCCGTGGTGGGCAGCCAGCAGGGACTCCGAGCGGGACTCGGTGATCTTGATCGGCTTACTCAGCCGACGGGCCACCAGCACCGACAGCAACTCCTCCGGGGTGAACTGCAGCTTGCCGCCGAAGCCGCCACCTACGTCGGGGGCGATCACCCGCAGCTTGTGCTCGGGCAGGCCCAGGGTGAGTGCCAGCATGGTGCGCACGATGTGCGGGACTTGGGTGGCCGACCACAACGTGAGCTGCTCCCCGGTCGGGTCGCAGACCACCGACCGCGGCTCCATGAACGCCGGGATGAGGCGCTGCTGGCGGAACCGCCGGGTGACGGTGACCTCGGCGTTGTCCAGCGCATCCTGAATAGCTCCACCGGAGCCCGCCTCGCCGGAGTCGAAGACCCACAGGGCGTTACGGTTCGTCCCGAGCTCGGGGTGCACGAGGTCGGCACCCTCGGCGAGCGCTGCCTCCATGTCCAGCACCGCTGGCAACTCGTCATAGTCGATCTCGATCCCGTCCAGTGCGTCCACCGCCTCGACAGCGGAGCGGGCCACGACTAGCGCCACCGCCTCGCCGGCGAAGTGCACGGTGTCCACGGCGATCGCCGGGTGCGCGGGGGCTTTCATATCGGGGGTGATCGCCCAGGCGCACGGCAGGCTGCCCTGCTCGTCCTTGAGGTCGGCACCGGTGTAGACGGCGACGACGCCAGGGCGTGACGTGGCGTCGGTGACGTCGATGCCGGTGATGGTGGCGTGCGCGAACGGGCTGCGCAGGATGGCCACGTGCAGCATCCCGGGCAGGGTGATGTTGTCGGTCCAGCGGGTGCGGCCGGTGATGAGGCGGGCGTCTTCCTTACGCAGGCGCGCCTTACCCATCTCCAGGGTGGGGGCTGCGGAGTCGATCGTTGCGGTCATGACTCACTCACCTGCTACCGGGGTCGGGGTGCTTGCCGAATGGGTGCCCGGCGCCATGCTCTTCGCGGCGGCCTGGACGGACTTGACGATGTTCTGGTAGCCGGTGCACCGGCAGAGGTTGCCCTCCAGCCCGTGGCGCACCTGCTCCTCGGACGGGTCGGGGTTTTCCCCGAGCAGGTCGATGGAGGCCATGATCATGCCGGGGGTGCAGAAGCCGCACTGCAGACCGTGGTTCTCGTGGAACGCCTTCTGCACCGGATGCAACTGCCCGTCGCGGGCCAGGCCTTCCACCGTGGTGATGTCGGAGCCATCGGCCTGAACGGCGAGTACCGAACAGGACTTGACGCTCAACCCGTCGAGGCTGACCGTGCAGGCACCGCAGTTGCTGGTGTCGCAACCGACCACGGTGCCGACCTTGCCGAGGCGTTCGCGGAGATGATGGACGAGAAGGGTTCTGGGTTCGACGTCGTCGGCGTAGTTCACACCGTCGACGGTCATGCTGACGCGCGTCATCGAGCCTCCCGGAGAGAAGTTCGGCCCGCGGGGGCTCCCACGTGACCGACGTCACCCACCTTACGAGTTGGGACGTTGCATCGGGGTTGCACGATGAATGCGCAGCCCGTGCAGGGGCAGTGGGCCTGGGCTGCCCAGCGGGAGGTTCACCCGCGCCCGCGCCCGGTCCCGCAAGGGCGACCCCGCCGGAAGGACCGTCAGCAACGCCTGCCACATGCCGGTGTCGTCGCGGCCCTGCGGGGTGGCTATCCAGTCGAGCAACGCAGCGGTGTCCTGTGGCGCTCCGAGCAGCGCTGCGCGCACGTCGGCCCGCAGTTCCTCCCGCACCGCCACGACACCGGGTGCTACCGAAGCGGGCAGCACCGGACCACGGCAGGCCCGTACCGCGGCCGCGCGATCCCCGCAGGCGAGCTCGGCCCGCACCTCCGCCACGTCAGTGCGCAGCGGCAGAGTCAACCGGTAGGGCCGTGACCCGACCAGTTCCGCCCCGACCGCCCGGCGAAGCCGCGAGACCTCGGCTCGCACGGTCACCGTGTCGAGGTCGCCCTCGGCCAGTTCCACGGCCAGTTCGTCTGCGCCCATCCCCTCGGGACGTTCGGCCAGCAGCAGCAGAATCTCGGCGTGCCGCAACGAGAGGGCGATGCTGGTGCCGCCGATGTGCAACCGGGGTCGATCGCGGCCAAGCAAGGTCAGCCGGGCAGCGCTACCGGCGACCACCCTGGCGTCCAGCGCCCGCAGCAGCAGTTCGGACTCCGCCGCCGCCGCGGTCGCCCGAACCAGAGTCAGCATCTCCGGCGCGGCGACCCGGTCGCCGCCGGTCACGTCGATGACGCCGAGCAGTTCGCCGGTCCTGGGGTCGTGCACCGGTGCCGCCGAGCAGCTCCACGGTTGGACGGAGCGGCTGAAGTGTTCGGCCCCGAAGATCTGCACGCTGTGATCGAGGGTCAGTGCGGTGCCGGGGGCATTGGTCCCGGCGGCGGCCTCGCTCCAGTCGGCGCCCTCCACGAAACGCATCGACGCGGCCCGTCGACGCAACGTCGGGTCGCCCTCCACCCACAGCATGCGTCCGCGAGCGTCGGTGATGGCCACCAGCAGACCGGTCTCGGCGGCGTCCTGCACCAGCAGGCGGCGCACCACCGGGACCACCGCGGCCAACGGGTGACTGTCCCGCAACGACTTGAGCTCGGCATCGTCGAGCACGACAGCGGCGCCGACGGAGTCGGGGTCGACCCCCCGGTCACGGCTGCGCACCCAGGAATCCAGGATTAACGGGCGCACCGCGGTGGCGGTGGCACCCGGACCCGGCCCGCCGGTGGCGGCGGCGTCGAACGCGGTAGCGAGGAACGATTCGTATGCCGAATGCACCCGCCGCGACAACAGCGCGACGTCCTCACCGTGGCGCCAAGCCAGCCACGGGCTGCTCACCCGGCCACCATCGACTCCGGGCGCAACATACGGCGCGTGGACCACGTCATCGGGCTCCTCCTGGTGAGCCCTATCACTGTAACCCGGCTCACCGATACCGCAGCTGGGGGCGCAGCGCGGCGGTGCTGCGGTGGCGCCACGCGCCCCGCCACAACCCTGCCCCGTAGGCCAGGTCGTCTGCGCGTTTGGCCACGAGGTGGCGCACCGGATCCAGCCCGCGCCCAGCCGCGCGGTGCACCCACCAGTCCCCCACCCCCTCGGCGACGCCCAGGACCAGCAAGGTTCGCCGAGCGCGGGCCGACACCAGCGCCACCAGCAGACTGATCGGCCACCAGTGCCGCCACGCGGCCGACGTCAGTTGCCACGCAGCGCCGACGAGGCCCTGCGGTGCCAAGCCGAGGGCGGTCCACCCGGGGTGCTGCAGCTGCGGCAGGGACCGGGACAGCCGCTTGGTGGCCACCGCGGTGACGCCGGCCGCACCGAGCAACCCCGGCCAGGTGGCCGACACCGCGAGCACGCACGCCGCGGCGGTCCACGGAGCGAGCCGCACTGGCGGAACCAGCTGCGGGTGCCGCCAGGCCAACGCCGCTGCACCGGTGCCGTAGAACGCCTTACGGGCCAGCCACGGGCGCACCCTGGTCCGATGCGAGTGCCCGACGGTGGCAGCCGGTTCGTAGCGCAGCCGCCAGCCCTGGGCGTGCAGCCGCCAGCACAGGTCGACGTCCTCGGCCACCGGCATGCTTTCGTCGAAACCCGGCCAGGACTGCAGGGACATTAATGCCGCCACCCGGACCACGAGTGCCGCGCTGGGCACGTAGGCGACCCGGCTGCGCGGTACGACCGGCGCCTCCTTGGTCCCCAGGTCCAGCGAGGAGCGCACCGACTCGTAGCGGCCGACCCAGCCCCGCGTCGTCTCGGCGGTGGCCACGATCCGGGGTGCTACCAAGCCCACCGCCGGATCGCTGAGGTGCGCCAGCAGCGGCGCCAGCCACCCCGGATCGGGGAGCACGTCGGAGTCCAGGAAGGCCACGAACGGTGTTGCGGCGACAGCCAGACCGGTGTTGCGGGCGGCAGCGGCCCCCCGGCTGCGGGCGTGCCGCAGCACCCGCACCCCAGCCGGGGCCACCACCGGCGTCGCCGAGCCGTCATCGACCACCACCACGGCCATCCCCGCCACGGCAGCCAGCACCGCTGCCAACCCGGTAGGGTTGTCCCGCACCGGGATCACCACGGTGACGTCGGCGGCGGTCGGTCCGGGTGCCGGCCGTGGATGGGCCACCCCAGCGTCCAGCAAGGTGCGAGCCAGTCCCGCGGTGCGCGTGTCCCGGACCTGCAGGATGCCGGCGCCCACAAGCTGACGTGCCAAGGGTGCCAACCTCAGCAACCGGGGCGGCGAGCCGCCCAGCAGGGCAGCACCAGCGTCCAGGCGGCGCACCGCAGGGTCGAGTTCGACGGCGAAACCGGTCGGCAACCGGGGAGTCACCGCAGCGCGCCGTGGTCCTGCGGGGACCATCCGGCGACGGCGGCGACGAGCCGGGCCGCCAGATCGTCGAACAACTGCGCCCCCTCCGCAGCACTGGCTCCAACCGGGTCACCGAGCACCCCGTTGGCGCTGACCGCACGGATCCCGCCGGCCCGCAAGGCGGGCATCAGCTCCGCAACCGGGCGCACGTCACCGACCGCAGCGTGCTCCTGCCGCACCGTTGCTGGAGCCAGGTGCAGCATTAGCGACGTCTCGGTCCGCCCGGCGTGCGCGTCCGGGGTGTGGCCCGCCCCACCCACCGCGCACGGCCACCACGAGACGTCTCGCCCCTCCTGGCGCAGCAGCGCCACGGCGCGGACCACCGTGGGCGCATTGCCGCCGTGTCCGCTGACGAACAGCAGCCGCGGCGCCCACCGGCACGCCGAGCGCCCCAGCTCCACCAGCAGCAGGTACAGCGCCTGCGACCCCAGGCTCACCGTGCCGGGAAACCCCTCGTGCTCCCCGCTGGCGCCGTAGTTCACCGCGGGTGCGAGCACCGCGCCCGGCGTGGCGGCGACCAGCGCCGCGGCGGCCGCGGTCGCGACCTGAGTGTCGGTGTCCAGCGGCAGGTGCGGCCCGTGCTGCTCCACCGAGCCGACCGGCACGACTAGCAACCCCGGGCTCACCTGCGGCCAGCTCAGCTGCGCCAGGGCCGTCACCAGCACTCCTTCCTCGTTGGAAGCAGGCACGGTAGCGCGAAGTCGTAGCACCGCCTGCCCTGGTCTGGCGTGGGGGTGCTGAGATCATCCCCATGATCGGATCAAGCGCGGGGAATCCGCCCACCCGCGCACACCTGGGAGTCATTGCGCCCGCCATTGCGGCGCGAGGCGGAGGCGCTGCTGGGCGCGACCGAGGCCGCAGTGTTCCTGACCCGGGTGCAGCGGCACCTGCTGGACCTGTTTGTGCCGCTGGAGCGGGTGTACGGCGCGCAGGCGGAGTCGTTGGTGGGGAGGGTGGTGCGCCTCGCCCTGGACGCGGCGGCCACTCGTCCGTCCGAGCTGCGCCTGCTTGACCGTCGCCGCGAGGTGGACCCGGTGTGGTTTCAGCGGGCGCGGATGCAGGGCTACGTCTGTTACACCGAGCGCTTCTGCGTAACCCTGGCGCAGCTGCCGTCCCGGGTGGACTATCTGGCCGAGCTGGGGGTGACCTACCTGCACCTGATGCCGTTGTTGCGTCCGCGGCCCGGGAGAACGACGGTGGCTACTCCGTCGTCGACTTCCGTAGCGCGAACCCGGCGTTGGGCACCATGGCCGAGCTCAGCGCTGTGGCCGAGTCGCTGCGAGGCCGTGAGATCAGCCGGTGCATCGACCTGGTGTTGAACCACACCGCCCGCGAGCACCGTGGGCGCAGGGCTGGCTGGCTGGCGAGGAGCAGTTCGCCGATTTTTACACCGCGTACCCGGACCGGGAACTGCCCGACGCCTCCGATGCCACGATTGGTTCGGTGTTTCCCGACCGCGCACCGGGCAACTTCACCTGGGTGCCGGCGGCCCGGGGCGGGCAGGGCGGCTGGGTATGGACCACTTCTGGCCGTACCAGTGGGACCTGAACTACGCCACCCGCAGGTGACGATGGCGATGCTCACCGAGATCCTCTGGCTCGCCAACCAGGGCATCGAGGTGTTCCGGATGGATGCCGTGCCCTTCCTGTGGAAGCGGTTGGGTGGCTCGGGGCACAACGAGCCGCAGGCGCACGCGTTGCTGCAGGTGCTGCACGCCGCCGTGCGGATGACCGCACCCGCAGTGATCTTCAAGGCCGAGGCCATCGTCGCCCCGGACGAGTTGGTGGGCTACCTCGGTGCGCACGAGCGGTACCGGCCCGAGTGCGAGCTGGCCTACCACAACCAGCTGATGGTGCAGCTGTGGAGCGGGCTGGCCACCCAGGATGCCCGGTTGGCCACCGTGGCCCTGGGCCGGATGCAGCCGATCCCCGCCGAGACGGCGTGGGTGACCTACAGCCGCTGCCTCGACGATATCGGGTGGGCGATCAACGACTCCGACGCCGCCGCGGTGGGCTGGGAGGGCGCTGCCCACCGCCGTTTTCTGAACGACTTCTTCGCCGGCACCTTCCCCGGTTCCTACGCCCGGGGGGCGCGCTTCGGCCACGAAGAGCGGACCGGGGACGCCGGATCTCGGGGACGGCGGCGGCGCTGTGCGGGGTGCACTCGGCCAGCACCCCCGACGAGCTGGCGTTGGCCGAGTGTCGCCTGGTGCTGCTCACCGCGGTAACGCACGGATTCGGGGGATTGCCGCTGCTGTACCCCGACGACACCCGGGTGCTCGCCTGGCACCGCCGCCACCCCCGCAGCGGGCACTTCATCGGCCTGGCGAACTTCAGCGAGCAGCCGGCGTCGGTCGAGCTCGGCGCGTTGTTCGGTCTGGGACCCACCGATGCGGTGCTCAGCAGCGACAGCGGGCTGGCGGTGCGGGACGGGCGCCTGGTGTGGCGGGATTGGGGTTCGCCTGGTTGGCCCAGGAGTGATCGCCTGTGCTGCACCGGTGCCAATGGCATGGGGCACGGCTCGACTCAGCCGGGTACGTCCAGGATGAGCCCGAGCACATCGCGGATCTGGGCAAGTGCCGTGGGCCCCACATTGCCACGCACGTTTCCCATCCGAGCCGCGGCCACGGATCGGACGTGCTGACACTGGGCGGAGGAAGGGTTGTCCAGGCCGTTGTGCCGATCAGGAGCGATGGCCACCTCCGATGCGAAGCCGCGCAGGGTCGAGGTGAGCGGAACGACCTGCACGACCGAAGGCGCAGCGTCGAGCACGCGTTGCGCGGTGACCACCACTGCCGGGTGCCGAAACCCAGCCTCGCGCCCGATCGGAGTACCCAGATCGACAGCGATCACGTCACCTGAGGTCAGCATCGAGCCAAGCGACGTCAGGTGCGCTCAACTCGGCGCGAAGATCAGCGGCGATCTGATCCTGGCGCAGTCGCCGGACGGCGAGCGCCACCGTGTCCCCGACACTCGCACCCATCGCCGAGGCAAGCTTCTTCAGTTCCTGGTGCGTCCGCGAGTCGATCCGCACGCTGGTGCTGTGCATGCACAGAGCCTACGCGTAGTGCATGCAACCGAGAGGGTGCTCGATCAAACCAGCTCGGCGCACCAGCACTCGGCCTATCGCCTGTGCTGACGACACCAGGGGCCGGCCCGGGGCGGCGACGCTGGCACGCAGCAGGCAGGGGGCGTCACCGGCCGTGCAAGGAAGCGAACTCACCGGGCGTCATGGCCGTGGCCTTCGCGAAGTCGCGGATGAAGTGCGGCTGGTCGGCGTATCCCAGTGCCGCCGCGACCTGCGCGAGCGTCGTCGAATGATCGCGGAGGCGTTCGGCGGCCTCCTGCAACCGCCGGCGCTGGATGAGCCACTTCGGGGTCAGACCCAGGCGGCGGTGCACGAGCCGTTGCAGCGTCCGCTCGGACAGGCTGAACTCTTCGCAGACCTGCCCGACCCGGGTGACAAGGCTGCTGTGCTCCACGAACGCCACCAGCCGGTTGACGAGTTCCCCCTCAGAATCGACCGGCAGGCAACGGCGCAGCGCGTCGCCGTAGGCCACCATCGCTGACCGGTGCGCGTGTGGCGAGCCGGGGTCGTTCGTCATGGCGGCGCGGACCCGGTCGACGAGGTGCTCGCCGGGCGTGCCGAGGACGTCGGTTAACTCCACGAATCGGTCGGTGAACGCGGACACCGGCGTCTTCACGAGAAGGTAACCCGCGGCCGGCGCGCACATCACCCCGACGGCCCACCCGTCACCGGTCAGTGTGGTGGTCGACAGGCCCGATACGACGCCGTAGAACCTCGCGTACTCCGCCGAGATCACCAGCAGGCACACCGGGTACTGCAACACCTTCTGGGCAGCTTCGCGGCCGGGCGGCACCGACCAGACCGGGATCCAGAACCGCTGCAGCAGACCGTCGAACTCCGAGGTCGGCTCATAGCGATACATCACGTGCGAGCTGTCGCGAGGGTCCTTGAGGTGCGCGCGCTCGATCGTGTCCAACGGGGTCGGGGGCGCACCCGGCGCCGTGTTGTCGGGTTTCATCAATTCCCAGGGTGCCGCACGACCTAGCTTGACACCATGAACCACACCACGATGCAGTACGAGCAGGCTGGTGCTCCGCTGACCGTTGTCCTCGATGCCGTCCCCGCCCACGACTGGTCGGCGTCCTCGCCCTGCGAGGGCTGGTCGGCGCGCGACGTCCTGCGGCACATGATCCACACCCAACGGGAGTTCATCACCGGCCAGCGCGTCGGCCTGGGCGAGCCGCCGGACATCGGGGCCGATCCCGCCACCGCCTGGCGAGCGCACACCAGGCGGGTCGTCGAGGCGATGTCCGACGACGCGGTCCCCGCCATCGCCTACGACGGCCACTTCGGGCCCACCACGGTCGGCGCCACCCTGGAGCGGTTCTACATTTGGGACATGCTGGTGCACCGCTGGGACATCGCACATGCCGTCGGCGCGGACGCCGGGTTCACCGACGCCGAACTCGACCAGATCGACCGCGGCGCAGCGGGTTTCGGCCAGTCACTGCACATGGACGGGGTGTGCAAGCCCGCGTTAGAGCCGCCGGCCGACGCTGACCGCACGGTGCGCCTGCTGGCTCAACTAGGTCGAAAGGCCTAACGACACGGCTCTACCGGACAGTGGTGCGGGCAGATAAGCAGCACGTTGACGGTCTTGGGCGACCCGTAAGCCCGGCCCGGGTCGTAGACGCGACGGTCGAAGAACAGGTCGTCGACCACCCCTTCTCGCGGGGCCGTCCGGCATGGTGTCATGACGGCCACCATGGACGCAGCGGCCGCAACCGATGCCACAAGCCTTCGTGTCCTCTTCAGCGGGCGCCGCGGCCGGCTGCTGCTGGCGCTGCTGTTTGCCGAGTTCGGCGCCGCGGTGCAGGGCATCGCCTACTCGTCGGTGCTGCCCATCGCATCCGACGCCCTCGCCGGCACCAACCTCTACGGGGCGACGCTGGCGGCCGGTTCGTTCAGCACCATCCTGGTCTTGGCCGTCGGCCCGGGACCGTTCGCCCGGCTGCGCCCGGCTGCCCTGCTCGCCGCCGCCACCGTGCTCTACGTGATCGGCACGGCGCTGTCCGTCGGGGCCACTGCGATGGCAATGACCCTGGTCGGCACCATGGTCGGTGGCATCGCCGGCGGAATGCTCGCCGGTTTCGGGCTTGCCGCGCTGGGTGGGTTGTTCGACGACGACGTGCGTGTCCGGGTGTACGGCCTCTTTGGCCTGGTATGGCTGTTGCCCTCGCTGGCGGGTCCGGCCGTCAACGCCGCCATCACGGTCGCGTTCAGCTGGCGAGCCGCGCTAGCCTGGGCCGCCGTCCTGGTGGTCACTGCTCGCCTGCTGATCAGACGCGACATCGACTTGGTCCCGTGGAAGCGGAGCACCGCCGCTCGCCCGTCACCCGCCTGGACTGCCACCCTGCTCGCCGGGTAGCTGCTCGCTGGGTTGGCGACCTCCCCGGGGAACGGCTGGGCATCGTGGCTGGGGCGATTTCCGTCGGTGTCAGCGGCGCCGCGTGGGCACTGGTCGGCCTCAAACCCCAGATCGTCGACCTGTGGGTGGCAGTGCCGCAGCGGCTCGGTCTCGCCCTGGTTGTTCTCGGATTGGCCGCGTCGGCGGTGTCACAGGTCGCGCTCCACGAGCTGTCGCGTTGACCGTCCTCGTCGTGGGCTGGTTCGTGGCCGGTCTCGGAATGGGCCTGGCCTACGCGCGGATCTCGTCCTCGGCCATGAACGACCTACCGCCGGACCGCATCTTCCCGGTGGCCACCGCCGTCGACTTCGCGGAACTCTCCGGCGCGGCGGTCGGCGCCTTCGTCGGCGGGGGCACGTATGCGCTGATTCGCTCGGTCGGTGCCTCCGCTCCCACAGCGCTCGGCTGGTCCTTCGGGCTGCTGACCGCGGTCGCCATCGCGGCCCTACTCCTGTCCGGTCGGCTCTCGGCGCAGGTGTAGTGACGGGTTATCGCCGACGATCAGCGTTTCGGCATGAGGTGATGCGCCCACCGCACGGACCCATGCCGAGACGCTGATCACTGGTGCTCACCTGCCCGCCAGCCAGGTCGATCCCCTGCGGTTCGACGCCTGGGCGAGCCACGCGTCTTGCACGACCTCGGCCAGCTCCTGGCGAGTGAGTTCACCGATCCGCGCGGCCCGCAGCAGCACCGACGGGTGACCGTCGAAGTGCGCGGTGGTGAAGAACGGCGAGGCCGGATCCTGCACCAGTGCCTGTTTCTCCGACTGCGACGCCACCCAGAAGACAATCACGTCGGGGTAGCGTTCCCCCGTTTCCGGGTCGGTGGCGTCCGGCCGGGGGGTGCGGAAGAAGACGAACGACTTGCCGCCCACCTGATATACGGCGTTGCCGCTCGGTCCGCGACTGACCTGGACGTGCGGCATGCCCAGTGCCACTTCGTGCACGTCAACCACCCGCGCTGGGAGCAACTCCGCGGACATTCGCCTACCGTAGGCGGCGAGCCCCATGGTGACCGTCGGCCTGGTCCGCGCTGATCAGAGGTTCGGCATCAGATCGCGCGCCCAGCGCACGGATTCATGCCCAAACGGCGATCATCCGGTCGAGCGGGTCTCCGCGGCACCAAGCTCGCGAAGGAAACCGGGCGGTACGATGACGTCGGCGGCACTGAGCTCACGCACCGAGGCCCGCCCCAGCCCCAGCACCGCGGAGTCGATGCCACCACGCAGGATGTCCAGCACGTTCTCCACCCCGGCTTGACCGTTCGCGGCCAGTCCCCATAGGTACGCGCGGCCGATCAGCACCGCACGGGCACCCAGCGCCAGGGCCTTCACGACGTCGCTGCCGCGCCGGATCCCGCCGTCCAGCAGCACCTCAATCTCCGCCCCCACCGCCTCGGCCACCACCGGCAGCGCACGGATGGGGGCCGGGGTGCCGTCGAGGTTGTTGCCGCCGTGGTTGGACACCGAGATCGCGGTGACACCGGCGTCGACCGCGCGCCGGGCGTCGTCGACGCGCATCACGCCCTTGAGCAGGAACGGCCCGCCCCACTGCTCGCGCAACCACGCCACGTCCGCCCAGGTGGGCAGTGGGGTGTTCATCCAGCCCCCGTAGGCGCCGAAGAACGTGGGCGCGCTTCCCCCGGGCGGGGTGAGGTTGGGGGTGGTCAGGTCGGGGATCGCACCACTGCGGGCGAAGTCGTAGAGCCATCGCGGGCGCAGCACGCATTCGGGGCCGAAGCGCAACGCGGCCTTGAGGTCCACCTTTTCCGGGATGGCGGGGCTGCCCCAGTCCCTGCCCTGGGAGAACGACCAGTCCAACGTCATGATCAGCCCGACCGCGCCGGCGGCGCGCGCCCGTTCCATCCGCTGTACCAGCACATCCCGGGTGCCATCCCAGTACATCTGGAAGAAGGTCTGCGGGTTGGCTGCGGCCACCTCCTCGATGGGCTTGCTCGCAAAAGAGCTCAAGCCCATCGCCACCCCGCGCGCGGCCGCTGCCCGCGCCACCGCCACCTCCCCGTCGGGGTGCACGGCTTGCACGCCGGTCGGCGAGATGAGCACCGGCATGGACACCGACTGGCCCAGCACCGTGGTGGACAGATCCCGGGTGCTGGCCAGCCCAGCAACGTGCGGTGCAAAGCCCAGCTCGGCGAAGGCGGCGGTGTTGTCATCGGTGGTGACACCCCGCTCCGACCCGGCCACCAACGCGCTGTACACCGATTTCGGTAGCCGCTTCTTGGCCAGCCGCTGGGCCTCAGCGACGGTTTCGAACCAGGCACCGCTCACCGGATCACCGCGCTCAGCGGGTTCTCGTCGCAGATCTTCGCCGGCGCCAAGGCGTGCACCGCGACGGCGGGCATGCCCAGCGTGGTGGACTGCCCGCGCACCGGCCCGGTGTGGGAGTGGTCGCCGGTCGGTTTGGGGTTGGCGGTGCGGTCCACCTGCGCCAATGCCAGCTCCCCGTAGCCCTGCACGCATTCAGGGTCCGGCCCGTCCACGGGCAGCCCGGTGAAGAACTTCGCTGCCATGCACCCCCCGCGGCAGGTGTCGAAGTGCTGACATTTACTGCAGGCGCCGCCGGTCTGGGGGCTGCGTAGTTCGGTGAACAACTCCGAGTGCTGCCACACCTGCTGAAAGCCGCCGTCGTGCAGCAGGTTTCCGGCCAGGAACGCGTCGTGAATGGCAAACGGGCAGGCGTACACGTCACCGATCGGGTCGATCAGGCACACCACCCGCCCAGCCCCGCACAGGTTCAGCCCGGGCAGGGCGTCACCGAAGGCGGCCAGGTGGAAGAACGAGTCGCCGGTGAGCACCCCTTCTCCGTGTGCCACCAGCCAGTCGTACAGGTCCCGCTGCTGGGTCATGGTGGGGTGCAGCTGGTCCCATACGTCGGCGCCACGGCCGGAGGGCCGTAGCCGGGTGAGGCGCAGCGTGGCGCCGTAGCGGTCGGCGAGGGCCTTGAACTCGTCCAGCTGGGCGATGTTGTGTCGGGTGCAGACCACCGAGATCTTGGCGTCGCGGAAACCGGCGTCGGCGAGGTTTGCCAGCGCGCGGCAGGCCATGTCGAAGGATCCGGCGCCGCGCACCGCATCGTTGACGTCGGCGCTCGCCCCGTCCAGGGAGATCTGGACGTCGACGTAGTCGCTGGCCGCCAGCCGCTGCGCCACGTCCGGGGTGATCTTGACGCCGTTGGTGGAGAACTTGACCCCCACCTGGTGGGCGGTGGCGTAGTCGACAAGTTCCCAGAAGTCGCTGCGCACGGTGGGCTCACCGCCGCCGATGTTGACGTAGAACACCTGCATCCGCTGCAGCTCGTCGATGACCGCCTTGCACTGGGCGGTGCTCAGCTCGCGGGGGTCGCGACGGCCGCTGCTGGACAGGCAATGCACGCACGCCAGGTTGCACGCGTAGGTCAGCTCCCAGGTCAGGCAGATCGGGGCGTCCAGGCCGAGCTCGAAGGAGTCGACGAGCCGGGGTGTCACCGGGGCGAGCGCAGCGACGGGGAGTGTCACCGGGGCGGGGGCAGCGACGGGGGGTGTCACCGGGGCGGGGGCGTGCAGTACTGCGGTCATCCGGCGGGCCTCACTGTCTCGTCCCGCGGGACGATCATGGTGGAGCTGGCCAGGGTCGCCAGCGCTCGGGTGTAGGCGGGCAGCGCCTCAGGGCTGATGCCGGCGGCGGTGCAGGCGCTGCGGGCGTCGGGGTGCGAGGCCAGCGACTGCACGACTGTTACCACGGTGCGGTTCTTCAGGAAACTGAGCTTGCGGGTGCCGAAGTGATACAGCAGCGCCCCGAACGGCTCGGGCCGCAGCGCCACCTTGTGGTGCAACTGCCACGCGAGATCAAGATCCACGGGGAGGTCCAGGTCCACAGTGGTGGGGCTCAGTACACGCCGCACATGCCGTCGATCGAGACTTCCTCGACGAGGGTCTCCTCCACCAGCGGCTCGTCAGGGGTGTGGGGTGTTGTCGGCTCGGCCATGGCACGCTCCTCGGTTCAGGGTGACGGGGGTCACCAGCAGGTAAGCAGGACCATAATGGCACCGGGTGCCGCTGGGAAGGCCAGGAGGAGGCTGACGTGGACGTTGCGCTGGTGCCGTCGACGGAACCGCCCACTCGGGCAGGGTCCGCACTAACCACCGCACCCGCTGCCCGGCCTGGTCGCCGCCGGGTGACCACCCACGCCGACATCAGCCACGCCGGAATCGAGCTGTTCACCCGCCACGGCTTCGAGCAGACCGGGGTGGGTGAGGTCGCCGCGGCCGCGGGCATCTCCCGGCGCACCCTGTTTCGCTACTTCCGGTCCAAGAACGACGTGCCGTGGGGCGACTTCGACGCCGAACTCGACCGGATGCGCCGCTTCCTCGCCGCACTGCCCGACGACACCAACCTGGCCGAGGGGTTAACCCTCGCCCTGGTGGATTTCAACACGTTCCCGCCGCAGGAGGCCCCCTGGCACCGGCAACGGATGGCGCTGCTGTTCGGCGTTCCGGCGCTGCAAGCGCACTCCGCGTTGAAGTACGCCGGGTGGCGGGAAGTGGTGGCCGAGCACGTCGCCCAACACACCCGCACCTGCCGCACCGATCACCTGCCCCGCACCGCCGGGTGGGTACTGCTGGGGGTCGCACTGGCGGCCTACGAGCAATGGCTGACGCAAGACGGCACCGATCTACTGAGCCTGCTACGCCAGGGGTCGGCCCTGGTCACGGTGGGACTGCGGGGTGCGCGACCGTAGGATCCACGCCGATGAGCGAGCCGCAGGAAGACCAGCAGACCTTCACCGACCTTGGGATCGACGAGCGGGTGCTTCGCGCGCTGGCCGACGTCGGTTACGAGAGCCCGTCGCCGATCCAGGCAGCGACCATTCCGCCGCTGCTGGCCGGGCGCCATGTCGTGGGGCTGGCCCAGACCGGCACCGGCAAGACGGCGGCCTTCGCAGTGCCGGTGCTCTCCCGCATCGATGTGACCCAGCGCAGCACACAAGCTTTGGTGCTCGCCCCCACCCGGGAGCTGGCGATCCAGGTGGCCGAGGCGTTCGGCAAGTACGCCAAGCATCTGCCCGGGTTGCAGGTGCTGCCCATCTACGGCGGGCAAGCCTACGGCGGACAACTGGCCGGGCTGCGGCGCGGCGCGCATGTGGTGGTCGGCACCCCCGGCCGGGTCATCGACCACCTGAGCAAAGGCACCCTGAACCTCACCGAATTGCGTTTCCTGGTACTCGACGAGGCCGACGAGATGCTCAACATGGGCTTCGCCGAGGACGTCGAGACGATCCTGGCCGACACGCCAGCGGACAAACAGGTGGCGTTGTTTTCCGCCACCATGCCCGCCCAGATCCGGCGCATTTCCAAGAAGTACCTCACCGACGCCGCCGAGATCACCATCCGCACCAAGACGGTGACCGCGGCCAGTACCCGGCAGCGGTGGTTGCCAGTGGCCCACCAACGCAAGGTCGACGCCCTCACCCGCATCCTTGAGGTCGAGGACTTCGAGGCGATGATCATCTTCGTCCGCACCAAACAGGCCACCGAGGAACTCGCGGAGAAGTTGCGCTCGCGGGGGTTCTCCGCAGCGGCCATCAGCGGCGACGTAGCCCAGGCCCTGCGCGAGCGCACCATCGGCCAGCTGCGCAACGGGGCGCTGGACATCCTGGTCGCCACCGACGTCGCCGCCCGCGGCCTGGACGTGGAGCGGATCAGCCACGTCGTGAACTTCGACATCCCCACCGACACCGAGTCCTACGTGCACCGGATCGGGCGCACCGGCCGAGCCGGGCGCACCGGGGACGCGTTGCTGTTCGTCACCCCCCGCGAGCGCCACCTGCGCTCGGCCATCGAACGGGCCACCCGCCAGCCGATCACCGAGATGGCGTTGCCCTCGGTGGAGGACGTGAACGCCCAGCGGGTCGCCAAGTTCGCCGACGCCATCACCACCAGCCTGGGCTCCGACGAGCTGGCGCTGTTTCGGCGGCTGGTGGAGGACTACGTCCGCGAGCATGACGTGCCGATGGCCGACGTCGCTGCCGCCCTGGCCGTGCTGTCCCAAGACGGGGCGTTCCTGCTGCGCCCCGAGCCACCCGCCCCGCCCCGTCCACCCAAGGCCACCCGTGCCCCCCGGGAGCCCGCCGCCGAGCGCACCCAGCCGAGCGGACCGCTGGCTACCTACCGGATCAGTGTGGGTCGCCGGCACAAGGTGCAGCCAGGGGCGATCGTGGGGGCTATCGCCAACGAAGGCGGCCTCAGTCGGGGCGATTTCGGCCACATCGACATCCAGGGCGACCACAGCCTGGTGGAACTGCCCGCGAAGCTAGCGCCGCAGACCTTGGCGCGCCTGGCAAGTACCCGAATCTCCGGGCACCTCATCGAACTCACTCCGCACGACGGACCGTCGCCGAACCGCGCCCGTCGGCCACCGCGCAGCTGAGCCGACCTCCCCGTCCGGGCAGGTCCGTTCCTCTCCACCGGTACCCAACCCAGCGGTGCGGCAGGGTTTGTGATGGCGGCCCTGTTGGGTGCGTGATCACCGGTTTACCGTCGGCGCCACCCCCGCCGCCGATGTCGAGAGGATCCCCGCCGAGAAGGTCGATGACCTGCTCAAACCGTTCCCCATCAAGGAGTTTCACCCGTTCCCCCGCGTCATGATGGGCCCCGGGGCGCACGAGACGATCGGGCCCGCGGCACTCAAGTTGGGATTCAAGAAGACCCTGGTCATGACCTCGGGTCTGCGTGGCACCGACACGGTGCACACATCGTGGAGTCGATGCGCTACCACGGGCTTGAGGTCGTGGTGTACGACCAGGTGGAGTCCAACCCCCAAGGACTACAACGTGATGGATGCCGTCGCGATGTACTCCGAGGCCAAAGTGCGACAGCTTCGTCTCCATCGGCGGCGGCTGCAGCCACGATGCGTGAAAGGGCGCCCGGATCGCGGTCGCCCACGACGGCCGCAACGTCAACGAGTTCGAGGGCCCGATCGGAGGGGTTCATGGTCTCAGCTGGGGTGGTGAATGGCGCCCTGCAGGGCGGTGAGTTGCGCCCCGCCACCGCCCCAGCGCCCGGCGATGATCTCCGCCGCGATGGACACCGCGGTCTCCTCCGGGGTGCGCGCCCCCAGGTCCAGCCCGATCGGGGAACGCAGCCGAGCGAGCTGGGCATCGGTCATCCCGCGCTCACGCAGCCGCTGCTCGCGGTCGTCGTGGGTGCGCCGGCTGCCCATTGCCCCCACATAGGCCGGGCGCTGCACCCAGCCGTCGTCACCGAGGGCCAGCTCCAGCAGCGGGACGTCGAACTTGGGGTCGTGGGTGAGCACGCACAGCACGGTGCGCTCGTCTAGGCGCCCGGCGTCCCGCTCGGCCAGCAGGTACTCGTGCGGCCAGCGCACCACCACTTCGTCGGCGTCCGGGAAGCGTTTGGGGGTAGCGAACACCGCGCGCGCATCGCAGACCGTCACCCGGTACCCTAGGAACACCCCGATCCGGGCTGCGGCGGCGGCGAAGTCGATGGCCCCGAACACCAGCATCCGCGCCGGGGGTGCGTAGGAGGCCACGAACACCTCCATGCCGTCACCCAGGCGTTCCCCGTCCGGCCCGTAGCGCAGGGTGCCGTTGCGCCCAGCCGCGAGCAGGCCCCGGGCATCGTCGGTGACGGCGGCGTCGGCGCGTGCGGAGCCTAGGGTGCCGCTGGCGGTGTCGCCCTGCGAACCCACCCCGAACAGCACCAACCGCCCGCCCACCCGCGCCGGGTCGGGGTGCACGGTGGTGGTGGCCACCGCCACCGGGCGGCCGGCGGAGATCGCCTCGGCGACGTCTCCGAGTTCGGGGAAACTGCGCTCGTCCAGCCGTTCGACGAAAACGTCCAGGATGCCGCCGCAGGTCAGCCCGACGGCGAACGCGTCGTCGTCGGAGACTCCGTAACGCTGCAGCACCGGCACCCCGTCGGCCACCACCTGCTGGGCAAGCTCGTACACCGCGCCTTCTACACACCCCCCGGAGACGCTCCCGACGACCGCGCCGTCACCCCCGAGCAGCATCGACGCCCCGGGCTGGCGCGGCGAGGACTTCCAGGTACCTACCACCGTGGCCAGGGCCACCGGGGAGCCCTGGCGCCACCAGTGCACCGTCTCGGCCAGCACCTCACGCATCTGCCACCACCTCCACGAGGTCCTCCAGTGCCCTCAGCGAGTGCCCGGACAGCAACCGGTGCAACGCCGGCAGCGCCGCGACGATGCCCGACTGCACCGGGGCGTACCCGGCCCGCCCGGCGTGCGGGTTGGACCACACCACAGCCCGGGCCAGCCGGGACAACCGCGCCACCTGCTCACCCAGCAACGCGGCGTCACCGCGCTCCCAGCCGTCGGAGAACACCACCACGACCGCACCCCGGGCCAGGCCACGCTGGCCCCAGCGGTCGATGAACACCTTCAGCGTCTCCCCCAGCCGGGTCCCCCCGGCGTAGTCCGGCACCGCAGCCGCCACCGCGCGCAACGCCAGCTCGGGATCGCGGTGGCACATCGCGCGGGTCAGCCGGGTCAGCCGGGTCCCCAACGTGAAGGTCTCCACGGTGGCCGGGGCGGCGCAGGTCAGCACGTGAGCGAAGCGCAACAACGAGTCGGCGTAGGGCGACATCGAACCGGAGACGTCCACCAGCAGCACCAGTCGGCGTGGGCGGGTGGAGCGGCGGTGGTGCACCGGCGCAACCAGCTCGCCGCCGGCTCGCAGCATCCGCCGCACGGTGGCGCGGGGGTTGACCGGTCCACGACCAGCGGGCCTGCGCCGCACCGCCCGCCGGGTGGCTGGGCGGTACCGCAAACCTGCCAACAGCACCTTCAGGTGTTCCCGCTCGGCCGGGCTGAGTTCGCTGAAGTCCTTGCGGCGCAGCACCTCGGCGGCACTGGCCGCGGTAGTCAGCTCCTGCTCGGGTTGCTGGGGGTCCTGCGGGGTGGGCGGTGCACCGGACAGCGAGGCCTGCACGCTGGGTTGGGGCAGCTCGGTGGGGGGCGCGACCGCACGGCGGGTCGCGGTGCCGCCGTACCAGGCGGAGAACGCGGCGTCGTAGCGGGGCAGGTCGTCGGCCTGGCTGCACAACGTCATCCGCCCGGCCCAGTAGGTGGACACCGGCCCGGCCACCGCGTCCTCACCCAGCGCCGCGACCGCTTCCAGGTACGCCCGGCCCCGGCTGGGATCGGCCGGCACCCCGGCGGCGCGCAGCACCCGGACGAACCCCAGATGCGCCCGCAGCAGTTCCTCGCTCACCGCAACAGCAACCCGTCCAAACCCAGTTGGGTGACCTTGTCGGAGTCCTCGCGGTACTTGAGCACCGCGCCCAGCGTCGCCGCAGCCGACTGCACATCCAGGGTGGTGCGGCCCAGCGCGTGCAGCGCGCAGGCCCAGTCCAAGGTCTCGGCCACCCCGGGCGGCTTCAGCAGGTCGATGCTGCGCAGCGCCCGGGTGGCCAGCGCCACCTGACGGGCCAATTCGGCATTGACGTGCGGCAGCCGTTCCCCGACGATCGCCACCTCCCGCTCCAGATCCGGGTGGTCCACCCAGTGGTAGAGGCAGCGCCGCTTGAGCGCGTCGTGCACCTCGCGGGTGCGGTTGGAGGTGAGCACCACCAGCGGGGGCACCGCCGCGGTGATCTCCCCCAACTCGGGGATGCTCACCCGGTTCTCCGCAAGCACCTCCAGCAGGAACGCTTCGAACTCGTCGTCGGCGCGGTCAATCTCGTCGACCAGCAGGACGCACGGTGCCAACCGCAGCGCCTGCAGCAGCGGGCGTGCCAGCAGGAACCGCTCGGAGTAGAGCTCCCCTTCCTGCACGTCGGCGCCGCTGGCCTCCACCGCCCGCAGGTGCAGCAGCTGACGGGGGAAGTCCCAGTCATACAGCGCCTGGCTGGCGTCGATGCCCTCGTGGCACTGCAACCGCACCATCGGCAACCCCAATGCCTGCGACAGGGCGGTGGCCAGCGCGGTCTTACCGGTGCCCGGTTCGCCCTCGCAGAACAGCGGCCGTTGCATCACCAGGGCCAGGAAGGCCGCGGTGGCCACCCCGTCGTCGGGCAGATAACTCACCGAGCGCAGCGCAGCGGCCATGTCGGCGGGGGAGGCGATATCCACGCAGCGCAGCGTATGCGTGCTGTGAGCCGGCCCACCACGCGGTGGCCGACCCCACTGCCCGACCAGGCGATCATGGCCACGATCTGGCAGCGTCTGGACCGTCACGAAGGTTCAGCATCCATCGACTCGAGGAGATCACACCGTGCCCATCACCGGGGTCACCAACTACGCCCACGTGCGCATTACCGTCACCGACATCGCCAGGTCGCGAAAGTTCTACGACACGGTGTTCGGGTTCCCGGTGGCCTTCGAAGTGCCAGCCGGTGCCGACGAGGCCACCAAGGCCCAACTGGGTTTCCTGTTCGGCGGCGTGATCTACCAATTCCCCGGTGGCCTGCTCGGATTGCGCCCGGTGGCCAGGACGGGCGACTGCTTCGACGAGGACCGAGTGGGCTTGGACCACCTGAGCTTCCAGCTGGGTAGCCTGGCCGAGCTGGAAGCCGCCGCGAGGGTGCTCGACGAGGCCGGCGTCGCGCACGAGGGCATCAAAGACCTCGGTGACGGCGGGTTCGCCTTGCTGGAGTTCCGGGACCCCGACGGGGTGGCGCTGGAACTCACCTCACCCAACTAGTCGCCGCCGACACCCATGTTCGACGACTTCACCGCCACCAGCGTCGACACCGACGGTGCCACCATCTCGCTGGTGCACGCCGGGTCCGGTCCCGCGGTGCTGCTGCTGCACGGCTACCCGCAGACGAAGGCCATGTGGCACGAGCTTGCCCACCGGCTAGCCACCGACCACACCGTGGTCGCCGCCGACCTGCGTGGCTACGGAGACTCCTCCCACCCGGTGACAACGCCGGGCACCGATCACGCCGAGCACTCCTTCCGCGCGATGGCCGCTGATCAGGTAGCGGTGATGCGCGCCCTGGGCCACGAGCAGTTCGCCGTGATCGGTCACGACCGCGGTGCCCGGGTGGCGCACCGGATGGCGCTGGACCACCCGGACACCGTGGCGCGGCTGGCGGTGCTGGACATCGTGCCCACCCGCCACGTACTGGCCACTGTGGATCTGAGCGTCTCGATGGCCTACTACCACTGGTTCCTCTTGACACAGCCAGAACCCCTGCCGGAGAAGCTGATCGGCGCCGACCCCGGCTGGTTCCTGCGCACCACCCTGGCCGGGGCACTGGCCGGGAGCCCAAGTGCCTTCACCCCGGATGCGCTGGCCGAGTACGAGCGGTGCTTCACCCTGCCCGGCACGGTCCACTCGGTGTGCGAGGACTACCGGGCAGCGGCCAGCATCGACCAAGTACACGACAACGCCGATGCCGCGGCCGGGCGCCGGGTAGCCCAGCCGCTGCTGGCGATGTGGGGCACCCGGGGCCTCGTCGGCCGCCGGTACGACGTGGCCGGGGTCTGGCGGGAGTACGCCACGGCCGTGCACGGTACGTCGGTGGATGCCGGGCATTTTCTGGCCGAGGAACGACCCACCGAGACGCTGGCGGCCCTGCGGGAGTTCCTCACCGGTTAGTCCGGGGTGTCGATGTCGGCCCCGCTGGCCAGGTCGGCGCACTCCACGGCGAGGACGTCCTCGCGCCCACGCAGGAAGTCGCGTGCGCCGTGGTCACCGGTCGCCGCGTCCGCCACGGCAGCCCAGTGCGAGCGGTGCAGCAGCACCGGGTGCCCACCGCTGCCGTGGTAGCTGGCCCGCGCCAGAGGGGCATCGGCGGCGAGCACCCTGGCCACCACCGCCGCACCCACGTCCGGGGTGTCCACCAGATGCAGCACCGCGACATCGGCGTCGGTCCGCGCCGCCGCAGCCAAGCCGGCCCGCAGCGAGCCGCTCATCCCGGCGGCCCACTCCCCCGCGAACACCGGATACGCCCCCGCCGGCACCAGATTCACCGCTTCGGCAGCGCCAGCGCCGAGCACCACCAGTACCGCCGCGCAGCCACCGTCGAGCAGGGCAGCAACCGCCGCCCGCAGCCACGCGCCGTCGTGGGCCAGCACCTTCGGGCCGCCATATCGGGTGCCTGCCCCCGCCGCCAGCAGCACCCCGACCGCGTTCACCGCCCCATGGTGCCGCACCGGCAAGGGGGGACACCGCGCCGGTTGCCCGGGTGCGGTGTCCCCCGTCGTGCTGGGTGACGCGGTAGGACTACTTGGCCGCCGGCGGCTTGTACCCCGCTGCGGTCGGGCCCTCGTACAGGCCGTTGCTGACGTCCTTGAGCCCACCGGCCTGGGTGGAGTCGGGCCGGAAGATGTAGACCTTCTGGGTGGGCGCGGCGCCGGGCTTGGTGTAGTCCAACGGGGCGAGCGTGCCGGTGTCGACGGCGTTGGACGCGCGCAACGCAGTGTTCATCCCGTCCCGGGTCAGGTCGTTGTTGGCGCAGGCCTTCTTCATCACTTCGGTGTAGGCCTTGGCGGCACCGTATCCCCAGGTCAGTCCGCCGTCGAGCTGGTCACCGGGGTACTTGGCCTTGTAGTCGGCCACGAACTTCACTGTGCTGGGGTCGGTGCCGTTGGGCTGCTGCCAGGACGCCACCCCGTACAGCAGCTTCTCCAGGGCGGGCCCGGCCGGGGTCTTGAGCAGGCCCGGGGAGAAGTTCGGGTTGCTGGCCAAGATCGGCACGTTGAGCCCGATCGCGGCGTCGACGGCGGCGACGGAGGCCGCAGCAGTCGGTGCCGCCGTGAGCGCGATGGCTGCCACGCCCTGGTTCTTCAGGTCGGTGACCTGGGCGGTGAGGTCGGTGTCGGTTGACTTGATCTTCTTCTCGACCAGGGTGAGGCCATTCTTGTCGGCGGCGTACTTGCTGCCGGCGAGCGCATTGGCGCCGTACTCACCCTCGAAGTAGATGTGGCCGATCTTGTCGCCCTTCTTGAGCAGCTTGTTGGCCAGCGCGTAGTCGATCGCGTTGATCATCTCGTAGTCGTAGGTCGAGCCCACGATCATGATCTCCGGGTTCGCCAGCAGCGTCGACGCCCAGGCAGCAGGAATCGCGATCACCTTGTCGGCTGAGTACTGGTCGAGCAGTGCCGCGCTAATCGGGGAGCCGATCACCTGGGAGTACCCCAGCACCTGGTCCTTGGTCTGCTGGTAGAGCGTCACTGCGTTCTGCACGTTGTACCCGTGGTCCTTGACGATGACGTTGATCTTGCGCCCGCACACCCCGCCGGCCGCGCTGACCTGATCGAAGTACAACTGCTGCGCCTGGGTGATGCTCTTACCCAGGGCGGCGAACACCCCGGTCAGGTCGGTGAGTTCGCCGACGGTGATGGTGTCGGCCGTGACACCGATCCCGGTCTTCACCGCCCCGCCTGCCGCGGGGCTACCGCCGCCGGAGGACGTGGTGGCCTTGGTGCTGCAGGCGGTCGCCAGCAGGCTGAGAGCTAGCACGGCAACCGCCGCGCGAGCTGGTTTCTTGTACATCGTGACCTCCAGGAGAGCAAAGCCGCGCCGGACGGCGGGCCGTTGTTCGGTGACGCTCCTCGACAAGGGGGAGCAGGGACGGGGTGACTCGCTGGTCGGCGAGTCGGGGAAGGCCGGGTCGACACCTCGTGAGCTCAGCCACGTGCTTGCTGGTCAGCCAGGTTTGCGCCGCACACTTCGGGTGAAGCCCTGCGCCAGACGTCGGCCGATCGCGGCGAGCCCGCCCGACTCGAAGATCAGGAAGCCGACGATCGCGGCGCCGAAGACGTATCGGGCGAAGCTGCCGGCGTCGATACCGCCGGAGCCGGGTGCGGCCAGGAACGGCAAAGCAGAGCTGTACTGGCTGAGTAGCTGCGGCAACGCCACCACCAGAATGGCCCCCAGCGCAGCCCCTCCTACCGACCCGAGTCCGCCGATGATGATCATGGCCAGGAACTGGATGGACAGGTCGAAACCGAAGGTATCCGGGACGATGCGGGAAAAGGTCAAGGCGAAGAGCACCCCGGCGAGCCCGGCGTACATCGAGGACACCACGAACGCCGAGGCCTTGTACCGCCGGACGTCCACGCCCATCACAGCGGCGGCGATCTCGCTGTCGCGCACCATCTGCATCGCCCAACCCGGCCGACCGCGCAGCAGGTTCTTGGCGAACAGGTAGGACAGGACGACCAGCACAAGGCCCAGATACCACAGCTTCTCGAACCGGCCGAACGCCACGTTGAGCACGTACAACTGCGGCTCGGCGGTGTCGAAGACGAACCCGAACAGGTTGAACGCCGGCACGTTGCGCCCGTTGAACCCGCCGGTCACCGTCTCGGCATTGAACAGGATGTGCTGGCCGATGAAGACCAGCGCCAGCGAGGCGATACCCAGGTAGATACCGCGCAACCTGCTGGAGATCGGGCTGAACAGCAGCCCGAGGAACCCGGCGAGCAGCACGGCCAGCACCGCGGCCAGCATGGTGGGCAATTCGAGGCCCACCGCGGTGATGCCGCCGCCCACCCCGGCGGTGCGGCCGGAGAAAAACGCGTAGGAGTAGCCACCGACTGCCAGGAAGAAGGCGTGCGCCAAGGAGAGCTGCCCGGTGTTGCCGGTCAGCAGGTTCAGCCCGATCGCCCCGATGATGGCCGACATGCAAAACAACCCGGTTTGCAGCAACGAACTGGGCAGGTACAGCGGCAGCACCGCGACGAACACCACCACCAGCACCCGCAGCAGCGTGGGCACGCTGGGTCGCCGTCGGCGGGCCAGCGGCGCGCGCCGCGTGACCGGTGCCGGTGACGCGCCTGCGGTGCTGACTTCGGTGGCGTTAGACACGGGCGATGTCCTTGGTGCCGAACAGTCCAGACGGGCGCCACAACAGCACCAGGATCATCACGATGTAAGGCATGATCGAGCCGAAACCACCGCCAAGGAACGGCAGCTTGTCCTCGTAGCCGGAGGTCATGGTCTCCGCCAGACCGACCACGATCCCGCCGACCAGTGCCCCCGCGGTGGAATCCAGCCCGCCCAGGATGGCGGCGGGGAAGGCCCGGGCGGCTATCAGCCCGGTGGTGTTGGTGACACCGGGCGTCGGGAACGCGACCAGGAAGATCGCGGCAATGGCGGCGAGCGTTCCCGCGATCACCCAGGACAGCATCGAGACCCGGCCGAGCCGGATGCCCATCAGCGCGGCGGCCTCGCTGTCCTCGGCGGCGGCCCGGGTGGCCACCCCCCAGCTGGAGAACTTGTAGGCCGCGAAGAACAATCCCATCAGGACGGCGGCAACGACGATGGCCGCGATCCGGGACTGCGGCACCGTGAAACCGCCCACGGTGATCAGCTTGTTGCCCCACGGGTCGCCAGTGCTGAGCACCTTCGACCCGATCCGCCGGGTCATCTCGGTGAGCAGGATGACGTCCACGCCGATGGTGAGGATGGCCAGGGAGTTCGCATCGCGTCCGCGTAACCGCCGGATCAGCACCACTTCGATGAACAGTGCGCCTGCTGCGGACGCGGCGACCCCGAACAGCAGCGCGAGCCAGAAACCGAACTGCTGGCTGTTCACCCCCACCACGTATGCCCCGAGCAGCAGCAACGACCCGTGCGCGAAGTTCACCACCTCGGTGGCCTTGAAGATCACCACGAATCCGAGCGCGATGAGGGCGTAGATGAAGCCCAGAGACACCCCCTGGATCAGCAGTTCGACGAACTTGGTCACGAGGGGTCCTCCGTGCTGTTGACGGGTGCGGCGGCACGCTGGATGTGACGGTCGGCGTCGTCGTCACCGGTGCCGAGGTAGGCCTGGATGACGTCGGGGTCGTTCTGCACCGCGGCGGGCGGTCCGTCGGCGATGAGCCGGCCGAAGTCCAGTACCGTCACACGGTCGGAGATCTGCATGACCAGGCCCATGTCGTGCTCGACCAGCAGCACCGAGACATCCAGGGTGTCGCGCACGCTGGCGATGGCGCCGGCCATCTGGGCCGACTCGTCGGCGTTCATCCCGGCTACCGGCTCGTCGAGCAGCAGCACAGCCGGTTCCATCGCCAGCGCGCGCGCCATCTCGACCCGCTTCTGGTCGCCGTAGGACAGCAGACCGGCGGGGCTGTGCAGCTTGTCGGCCAGGCCGAGGAAGTCCGCGATTTCCTGCACCCGACCGGCATGGCGCGCTCGTTCCCTGGTGGCGGTGCGCCAGCGCAGGCCGGTGGTGAGGAACCCAGCCTTGGTGAGGTGATGGCGTCCGAGCATCAGGTTGTCCAGCACCGACTGCGTCTTGGACAGCGCGATGTTCTGGAACGCTCGGCCCACCCCGAGTGCCGCGATTCGGTGTGGGCGCAGCCCGGAGATCTTGGCGTCCCCCAGGTATACCGCGCCGTCAGTGGCGGCATACACCCCGGAGATCACGTTGAAGCAGGTGGACTTGCCCGCGCCGTTGGGGCCGATCACCGCGTGGATGGTGCCGGGGGCGACGGTAAAGGACACCGCGTCCAGGGCGGTTACCCCGGCGAAGCGCACCGTGAGGTCAGCCACGCGCAGCGCCGGCAGCTCGGTGGCGACTGCGGCGGCGTGGGTGCCGGTGCTCATCGCTCCCACCGGCTCAGGCTGCGGGTGAGCGGGGCGGGCACGGACGGCGACGCGGACGCCGTCTCGGGGGTGTCCTGCCCGGTGGTCTCGGCACTGGCCGAGTCGCCCAGGTACAACCGCCGCACCGCGTCGGTCTGGGCCAGCTCCGCCGCCGCACCGGACAGCGACACCCGGCCGAGGTCCAGCACGTAGGCCAGGTCGGCGACCTCCAGGGCCATCGCGGCGTTCTGCTCCACCAGCAGCACAGCGACCCCACGGGCATTGATGTCGCGGATCACCCGGCCCACCTGGCCGATGATCTTCGGAGCTAGGCCGAGCGAGGGCTCGTCCAACAGCAACAGCTTCGGCTCGGCCATCAGCGCGCGACCGATGGCCAGCATCTGCTGCTCGCCCCCGGAGAGCAGACCCGCTCGCCCAGTGCGCCGGTCGGCCAGCACCGGGAACATCTCGAAGACCTCTTTCTGCAGCCGACCGCGGGCCGAGCGCGTCGAGTTGCCCAGCGAACCGGCCCGAAGGTTCTCCTCCACCGTCAGCCGACCGAAAATTCGGCGCCCCTCGGGCACCTGCACCACGCCGGAGGCGACGATCGCGGCGGCCTCGCGCTTGAGCATGGATTTCCCGTCGAGGGTGACCGAACCGCTGTTGACCGCGCCGCGGTGCAGCCGCAAGGTCCCCGAGACGCACCGCAGCAGCGTCGACTTGCCAGCGCCGTTGCTGCCTAGCAGGGCGGCGACTTTGCCGTCGGGCACCGTCAGCGACGCCCCCTGCAACGCCCGAACCGCACCGCCGTAGGTGACGTGCAGATCCTGGACCTCGAGCATGCAACTCCTCTGGGCAGTGCAGGTCGGACGGGGTGAGACCTGGTCGAGGGTTAGGGCGTGCGGGCAGCGGGCGACCGCATGGTGAGGTAAGTCATAGCGGATGCGGAGCCGGGTTGCCCCACCGCCACGCAGATCGAGACCTAACCGTGTTACGACGAGGTGTCCGAGCGACGGAAGGTGTTGCTGCGCCCGGTTTCCGGTCAGAGTCCCAGTTCGCGGGCGATCAACATCAACTGCACCTCGGTGGTGCCCTCGCCGATCTCCAAGATCTTGGAGTCCCGGTAGTGCCGGGCCACCGGGTAGTCGTTCATGAAGCCGTACCCGCCGTGCACCTGGCAGGCGTCGCGGGCGTTGTCCATCGCGGCCTCACCGGCGATCATCTTGGCGATCGAGGCCGCCTTCTTGAACGGTTGCCCGGCCAGCATGCGCGCCGCGGCGTCGTAGTAGGCGGTGCGGGCGGTGTGCGCGCGGGCTTCCATCCGGGCGATGGTGAACGCGATCGACTGGTTCGCTGCGATGGGGCGACCGAACGCCTCGCGCTGGCGGGCGTAGCGCACGCTCTCGATCACACAGCCCTGCGCCGCGCCGGTGGCCAACGCGGCGATGGCGATGCGCCCCTCGTCCAGGATGCGCAGGAAGTTGGCGTACCCCCGGCCGCGCTCGCCGAGCAGGTTCTCCTCCGGGACCCGCACGTCGTCCAGGCTCAGCGGGTGGGTGTCGGAGGCGTTCCAGCCGACCTTGTCGTAGGCCTTGCCGACGGTGAACCCCCCAGTGGGTACCGGAACCAGGATGGCGCTGATCTCCGGGCGCTCGCCAGCGACGCGGCCGGTGACCGCGGTGACCGTCACCAACCGGGTGATGTCGGTTCCGGAGTTGGTGATGAATTGCTTGCTGCCGTTGATGATCCACTGCCCGGAGTCCAGCACCGCGGTCGTCGCGGTTCCGCCGGCGTCGCTGCCCGCCTGGGGTTCGGTCAACCCGAAGGCGCCCAACATCTCCCCCGAGCACAAACCGGGCAGCCACTGCTGGCGTTGGGCAGCGGTTCCGAAGCGGTACACCGGCATCGCGCCGAGGGACACTCCCGCCTCCAACGTGATGGCCACGCTCTGGTCGACCTTGCCCAGTTCCTCCAGCGCCAGGCACAGGGTGAAGTAGTCCCCACCCATGCCACCGTGCTCTTCGGGGAAGGGCAGCCCGAACAGGCCCATCTGGCCCATCTGGCGCACCACCTCGTAGGGGAAGCTGTGCTCGCGGTCGTGTTGCGCGGCTACCGGGGCTACCACCTCCCTGGCGAACTCCTCCACGGTGGCGCGTAACTGTTCCTGCTCGGTGCTGAGCTGGGTGTCGAGCATTCAGGGCTCCTTGTCGGCGAGGGCGGTGACGACGCGCGAGGGGCTGGGCCGGCCGAGCTGGCCGGCCATCCACACGCTGGCGGCGACCATGGCGGCCAGGTCCACCCCGGTGTCGATCCCCAGTCCGTGCAGCTGCCACAGCAGGTCCTCGGTGGCGAGGTTGCCGGTGGCCGAGGCCGCGTACGGGCAGCCGCCGAGTCCGCCGGCGGAGGAGTCGACGGTGGTGATGCCGTGCTGCAGCGCGACGAGGGTGTTGGCCAGCGCCTGGCCGTAGGTGTCGTGGAAGTGCACAGCGAGGTCGGCGACGGGCACTGCCGCCAGTTCGTGCAGGACGGCGAGCACCGAACCGGGGGTGGCCACCCCGATGGTGTCGCCGAGGCTGATCTCCTGCGCGCCCATGTCACGCAGCGCGGTAACCACCCGGGCCACCTGCGCCGGTGCCACCGCACCCTCCCAGGGGTCGCCGAAGCACATCGAGACGTAGCCGCGGACTGCGAGGCCCTCAGCGCGGGCGGCGGCCACGACCGGGGCGAACACCTGCAGCGATTCCGCCAGGCCGCGGTTGAGGTTGCGGCGGGCGAAGGTCTCGGTGGCGCTGGCGAACACCGCGACCTCCCGGACCCCGGCGGCCAACGCCCGGTCCAGGCCGCGCCGGTTGGGCACCAGCACCGGCATACGCACGCCCTCCGGGGCCGGTCCCAGCTCGGCCAGCAGGTCCTGCGCGTCGGCTAGCTGCGGCACCCATTCCGGGCGGACCAGGCTGGTCACCTCCACCGCGCGGTGCCCGGCGGCGACCAACCGGCGCACGAACTCCGCCTTGACCTGCAGCGACACCATGGCCGCCTCGTTCTGCAACCCGTCCCGGGGCCCCACCTCGTAGACGGTGACCCGCGCCGGCAGACCGGGCACCGCCGTCGCACCGAACTCACTCACCGGTCGCCGCCACGGTCACCAGCAGCGCATCGACCGCGACGCGTTGGCCGACCCGGGCGTCGAGGGTGGTGACCCTCCCGGCGTGCGGTGCGCGGATGGTGTGCTCCATCTTCATCGCCTCCACCACCATCAACGGCTCTCCGGCGTCGACCTGCTGGCCGACCTGGGCCGCCACCGCGAGCACAGTGCCCGGCATCGGGCTGCGCACCTGGGCAGCGCTGGCGGCTGCCACGGTGCTGCGCTGCGGTGGGAGTTCGGTGACCGGCCAAGCGGACCCGCCCCGGCCCAACCACAGGGTGCCATTCTGGGTGGCGACCAGGAAGCGGTGCGTGCGGCCGTCCACCGTGAGCACCAGCTCGGCACCGGTCATGGTGGCGTCCGACGCCACCGGCCGGCCACCGTCCACGCTGGCCTGGTCGCCGCGCAGTGCCACGTCCCCGGCGCTGGTGCGCCACCGCAACGGCGCAGGCTCGCCTATCCGCCAACCGGTCGGGGCCACCCACACGTCGTCGCTGCGCTGGCGGGCCACGGAGTACTGTTGGGCCACGGAGTACAGCGCGAAGCCGAGCGGCACCTGCACCGGCACGGCGGTGTCCACCAGGCCCGCCAGCTCGCGGTCGACCAGCCCGGTGTCCAGCCGTCCGGCCTGCACCTGCGGGTGCACCAGCAGCGCCCGCAGCACACTGATGTTGGTGCCTACCCCCAACACCGCCGTCCCGGCCAGCGCCGCATCCAGGCGGGCCAGCGCGGTGGCGCGGTCCGGGGCGTGCGCAATCACCTTGGCGAGCATCGGGTCGTACTCCGCGCCGACCACGGTGCCCACCATGAGGCCGGAGTCCACCCGGATCCCCGGCCCGGTGGGCTCACGCAAGGCCAGCACGGTGCCCCCGGTAGGCAGAAAAATCGCCTGTCCGTCGTGAATCGTCACAGTCTCGGCGTACACCCGGGCCTCGATGGCGTGCCCGCGGCACACCACGTCGTCCTGGGTGAGCGACAGCGGGAAACCGGCGGCCACCCGAAGCTGCTCGGCCACCAGATCCACCCCGGTGACCAGTTCGGTCACCGGGTGCTCCACCTGCAGCCGGGTGTTCATCTCCATGAAGAAGAACTGCTCCGGGTCGGCGGCGGAGACGATGAACTCCACCGTGCCCGCCCCGGTGTACCCGCAGGCCCGGGCCGTCTCGCAGGCCGCAGCCCCGATGCGGGACCGGGTGGCGGCGTCCAGCAGCGGCGACGGCGCCTCCTCAATGATCTTCTGGTGCCGCCGCTGCAGCGAGCACTCCCGCTCCCCCAGGTGCAGCACCTGGCCGTGGGTGTCGGCGAGCACCTGCACCTCGATGTGGCGGGGCTGGTGCACGAACCGTTCCAGGAACAGGGTGTCGTCACCGAAGCTGGCGGCGGCCTCCCGGCGGGCGGTGAGGAGTGCTCCGGGCAGCTGCGCCGGGGAGTGCACCACGTGCATGCCCTTGCCGCCGCCGCCAGCTGAGGGCTTGATCACCACCGGGTAGCCCACCTCGGTGGCGGCGGCCACCAGGTCGGTGTCGCTCATGCCCGGCTCGGCGCGGCCCGCCACCACGGCCACCCCGGCGGCGCTGACGGTGCGTTTGGCGCTGATCTTGTCGCCCATCAGGGCGATCGCCTGCGCCGGTGGCCCGATGAACACCACCCCGGCGTCCGCGCAGGCCCGCGCGAAGTCGGCGTTCTCGGCGAGGAAGCCGTAGCCGGGGTGGATCGCCTGCGCCCCGGTGGCCGCAGCGGCGTCGAGGATGTCGGGGATGGACAGGTAGCTGCCGATGCGGAAGGCAACGTCGGCCTCGAGCACGTGCCGGGCGCGGGCGTCGGCCTCGGTGTGCACCGCCACCCCGGTGATGGCGAGGGTGCGCAGGGTGCGCAGGATGCGGCAGGCGATCTCCCCGCGGTTGGCGATCAGCACGGTGGCGAACTGGCTGGGCTCGGGCATCGCGCTCACATCCGGAAGACGCCGTAGCCAGCCGGCTGCAGCGGTGCGTGGGCGGCGGCGCCGAGGGCCAGACCGAGGACGGTGCGGGTGTCCGCGGGATCGATGACGCCGTCGTCCCACAGCCGGGCGGTGGAGTAGTAGGGGTTGCCCTGCGCCTCGTACTGCGCGCGGATGGCGTCGGCATCAACCCCGCTGCCCTCACTCACGGTGGTGAGCACGGCGGCGGCCTGATCCCCGCCCATCACCGAGATCCGGGCGTTGGGCCACATCCACAAGAAGCGCGGGGAGTAGGCCCGTCCGCACATGGAGTAGTTGCCCGCGCCGAAGCTCCCGCCGATGATCACGGTGAGCTTCGGCACCCGAGCGCAGGCCACCGCGGTGACCATCTTGGCGCCGTGTTTGGCGATGCCGCCAGCCTCGTATTCCCGGCCGACCATGAACCCGGTGATGTTCTGCAGGAACACCAGCGGCATCTGACGTTGGTCGCAGAGCTGAATGAAATGCGCGCCCTTGAGTGCCGATTCGCTGAACAGCACCCCGTTGTTGGCCACGATCCCCACCGGGTGCCCGTGCAGGTGCGCGAACCCGGTGACCAGGGTGGCGCCGTACTCGGCTTTGAACTCGTGGAACCGGCTACCGTCGACGACCCGGGCGATCACCTCGCGCACGTCGTAGGGGGTGCGCACATCGGCCGGGACCACTGCTCCGAGGTCGGCGGGGTCGTGCACCGGTGCTTCGGTGGGGGCGAGAGACCACGGGGTAGGGGTGCGGGGGGCCAGGGTTGCCACGATGGTGCGCACGATGGACAGTGCGTGCGCGTCGTCGTCGGCGAGGTGGTCGGTGACCCCGGAGGTACGCGAGTGCAGGGCGCCGCCACCGAGGTCTTCGGCGGTGACTACCTCCCCGGTGGCGGCCTGCACCAGCGGCGGGCCGGCCAGGAAGATGGTGCCCTGTTCGCGCACGATGACGGCTTCGTCGCTCATCGCCGGCACGTAGGCCCCACCGGCGGTGCAGCTGCCGAGCACGGCGGCGATCTGCGGGATCCCCCGGGCGCTCATGGTGGCCTGGTTGTAGAAGATCCGGCCGAAGTGCTCGCGGTCGGGAAACACCTCGTCCTGGCGCGGCAGGAACGCCCCACCGGAGTCGACCAGGTACACGCACGGCAGGTGGTTGTGCAGCGCCACCTCCTGCGCCCGCAGGTGCTTCTTCACCGTCAACGGGAAGTAGGTGCCGCCCTTGACGGTGGCGTCATTGGCGACCACCACGCATTCCCGCCCCGCGATCCGCCCCACCCCGGTGATGATCCCGGCACCCGGGGCGTCGTCGCCGTACAGGCCGTTCGCGGCGAGCGCGGACAGTTCCAGGAACGGGCTGCCCCGGTCCAGCAGGGTGTCCACGCGGTGGCGCGGCAGCAGCTTGCCCCGGTCAGTGTGCCGGGTTCGACTGCGCTCCGAACCGCCCAGCGCGGCGCGGGCCAGGCGGGTATTCAAGTCGTTGACCAGCGCGGACATCGCCGCGGCGTTGGTCTGGGCATCGACTGAGGTGGCGTCGAGACGCGAGCTGAGCACCGGGGCTGCGGTCACCCCGGCGACGTTAGCAGACGTTAACGCCGGGGTGTTAGCGATCGATAACTCGCGGGGGGAGTCCGACCCCGCCCCGGCCCGCCCTGCCCGCCCCGGGCCGACCGGCGCATCATGATGCTAGCCTGATCGCATGCGTACGACGATCACCTTCGACCCGGACACTGCCGCGGCGGTGGACGAGCTGCGGTGCGAGCGTGGTGTCGGGGTCAGCGCCGCCGTCAACGAGCTGCTCCGCAGGGGCTTGGTGCGGCCGGAGCCGCCGCAAGCCTTCACGCAGCGCACCTCGACCGGGCATGCGCGGATGGACGTCGCCGACATCGAAGCGGTACTCGACGTTCTCGACGAATCCGCGCAGCGCTGATGCTGGTCGACGCCAACCTGCTGCTCTACGCCGAGGACTCCTCGAGCCCGTTTCACCCGCAGGCGCGGGATTGGCTGACCGACGTACTCAACGGCGACGTGCGGGTCGGCCTGCCGTGGCCGAGCCTGTTGGCCTTTGTGCGGATCAGGACCCATCCGCAGGTGTATGCGACCCCGTTGACTAGCCAGGAGGCCTGGAGCCGGGTCGATGATTGGCTGGCCGCGCCGGCTGCCTGGATACCCGCGCCCACCAGAGGGCACGCCGCGGTGCTGGGGTCGCTGATCCGCCGCTACCACCTGAGCGGCCAAGCGATCCCGGACGCGCACCTCGCCGCGCTGGCCATCGAGCACGGTGTGGTCGTCTGCTCCGCCGACTCCGACTTCGCGCAGTTCGACGAGCTGCACTGGCTCAACCCCGTGCGGCCGTCACAGCCAGCCCCACGGAGTTAGTGACTGCTAACCTCCGGTTGTGACCGTGCCGCGCCGCGAGCAGCTGCTGGAAGTGGCCGCCGAACTGATGGCCGAGCGCGGATACCACGGTGTGAGCATCAACGACCTGGGCGCCGCCGCCGGGGTGAGCGGCCCGGCGCTGTACCGGCACTTCGCCAACAAGCAGGCCGTGCTGGGGGCGATGCTGGTCGGGATCAGCCAGCGGCTGCTGGCGACCGGGCAGCAGCGGGTAGCCGCCACCGGCTCGCCGGAGCAGGCACTGGTCGCGTTGCTCGCCTGGCACGTGGACTTCGCCCTGGGCGAGCCCGACCTCATCCGGGTGCAGGACCGCGACCTCGCCTCCACCACGCCGGACGACCGCTCCCGAGTGCGCCGGCTGCAACGGGCCTACGTGGAGCTGTGGGTAGCGCAACTGCGCGCGGTGCGCCCCGAACTGGCCGAGGCGGTGGCGCGCGCCCGGGTGCACGCGGTGTTCGGACTGCTCAACTCCACCCCGTACGCCGGGCGCGGCCTGGACCGCGAGCAGATGGCCCGCCTGCTGCAGGGCCTGGGTTCCGCGGCGCTGCTGGCCGAGGCGTGAGCCAGTCCCTCCCCGGCCCCGCCCCGACCATGGGTCAGCGACCGGGTGGGCCTGCGCGGGGTATGGGTCACCGACACCGCCCTTACCGTGCTGGAAACCGCGGTGACCCTGCCGGCAGGTTCGACGTTCCTCGATCGGATGCTGCAGACCCGAGCCTCATTGGAGGCCCTGCTGCGCGCCCACCTACGCAACCCAGGGTGGAGGGGGGCCAAGGCCGCCGATGGCGTGCTGGCCGCGGCTTCCGACCGCGCCGGATCCGATGCCGAACGGGCCCTGCGCCGGCTGCTGCGCCGCGGCGGGCTGACCGACTTCCGGGTGGGCTACTGGGCGCACGGTTACGAGATCGATGTGGCCTTTCCCGCAGCCAAGGTGGCGGTGGAGGTGGACGGCGGGGTGGCACCACCAGGCCGATGCTTCCGCCACGACCGGACCCGGCAGAACGTGCTGGTCGGCCGACGGATGGGGCACGACTGCTACGGTCGCGCACATGAGCACTGTCGCTTCCCGGGACCTGCGCAACCACACGGCCGACGTACTGCGCCAAGTTTCGAGCGGAACGCGCGTCACGATCACCGTCAACGGGCAACCGGTGGCGGAGATCAGTCCCCTGCGTTCGGCGCGCGCCCAGTTCCTGTCCAAGGCCGATCTTCTGGAGATCATGGCTCGGCGACAGGCCGATCCCGGGCTGACTGACGACTTCGCGGCGCTTGCCGGACAGACCACGGCGGACCTCGGCCCGCTGTGACGCCTCGAACTGCGCTACTGGACACCAGCGTGCTGATTGCCCGGGAGAGCGGTCGGCCGCTCGATACCGACTCGGTGCCTGAAATCACCGCGGTGAGCGTGGTGACCCTGGCGGAACTACACGCCGGGGTACTGGCGGCGCGAGACACCGCCACCCGTGCGCGCCACCTAGCCACACTCGACGCGATCGCCGTCGTGGAGGCGCTGCCGGTGACCGCCGAGGCGGCCCGCCACTGGGCCACCCTCCGGGTGCGGCTGGCCGAAGAGGGGCGCACCGCGAAGATCAACGACCTGTGGATCGCAGCGATTGCCGCGGCCAATGGGATGGATGTCCTCAGTCAGGACACCGACTTCGACGCGATCGAAGACGTCGGCGGCCCCACCGTCATCCGGGTGTGACGCCACCCCGGGAAACGACGATCGGGAAGCGCCCGTAGTCATCGCGACCACAGACGCTTCCCGATCGGGTCAGCGCAAGAGGTAGAGCAGGCGGGGACTTAGAAGTCCATGCCGCCCATGCCGCCCATGTCGCCGCCACCGCCGCCGCCAGCGGAAGCACCGGCCTTCTCGGGCTTGTCGGCAACGACGGCCTCGGTGGTCAGGAACAGGGCCGCGATGGACGCCGCATTCTGCAGCGCCGAGCGGGTGACCTTGACCGGGTCGTTGATGCCAGCCTCGAGCATGTCGACGTACTCGCCGGTGGCCGCGTCCAGCCCCTGGCCGGTGGGCAGATTGCGCACCTTCTCCGCGACCACGCCACCTTCAAGTCCGGCGTTGATCGCGATCTGCTTGAGCGGGGCCTCCAGCGCGACGCGCACGATGTTGGCACCGGTGGCCTCGTCACCTTCCAGGTGCAGGGTCTCGAACACCGAGCTGGCCTGGATGAGCGCCACGCCACCACCGGCGACGATGCCCTCCTCCACGGCGGCCTTGGCGTTGCGCACCGCATCCTCGATGCGGTGCTTGCGCTCCTTGAGCTCCACCTCGGTGGCCGCTCCGGCCTTGATCACCGCAACACCGCCAGCCAGCTTGGCCAGACGCTCCTGCAGCTTCTCCCGGTCGTAGTCGGAGTCGGAGTTCTCGATCTCCGCGCGGATCTGGTTGACCCGCCCGGCGATGGCGTCGGTGTCCCCGGCGCCCTCGACGATGGTCGTCTCGTCCTTGGTGACGACGACCTTGCGGGCACTGCCCAGCAGGGAGATGTCCGCGGTCTCCAGCTTGAGGCCGACCTCCTCGCTGATCACCTCGCCACCGGTGAGGATGGCCATGTCGGCCAGCATCGCCTTGCGGCGGTCACCGAAGCCAGGGGCCTTGACGGCGACCGACTTGAAGGTGCCACGAATCTTGTTGACGACCAGGGTGGCCAGGGCCTCGCCCTCGACGTCCTCGGCGATGATCGCCAGCGGCTTGCCGGACTGCATGACCTTCTCCAGCAGCGGCAGCAGGTCTTTGACGGTGGAGATCTTGGAGCTCACCAGCAGGATGTAGGGATCGTCCAGGGAGGACTCCATCCGCTCGGTGTCGGTGGCGAAGTACGGCGAGATGTAGCCCTTGTCGAAGCGCATGCCCTCGGTGAGCTCGAGCTCCAGGCCGAAGGTGTTGGACTCCTCGACGGTGATGACGCCTTCCTTGCCGACCTTGTCCATGGCCTCGGCGATGAGCTCGCCGATGGACGGGTCGCCGGCGGAGATCCCCGCGGTGGCAGCGATCTGCTCCTTGGTCTCCACCTCCTTGGCGGTCTCCATGAGCTTCGCGGTGACCGCCTCGACGGCCTTCTCGATGCCCTTCTTCAGCGCCATCGGGTTCGCGCCGGCCGCGACGTTGCGCAGACCTTCGCGGACCAGGGCCTGGGCCAGCACGGTAGCGGTGGTGGTGCCGTCACCGGCGACGTCGTCGGTCTTCTTGGCGACCTCCTTGACCAACTCGGCCCCGATCTTCTCCCACGGGTCCTCGAGCTCGATCTCCTTGGCGATGGACACACCGTCGTTGGTGATCGTGGGGGCACCCCACTTCTTCTCCAGCACGACGTTGCGACCCTTGGGCCCCAGCGTCACCTTCACCGCATCAGCGAGGGTGTTCATACCCCGCTCGAGGCCGCGGCGAGCCTCTTCGTCGAACGCGATCATCTTGGCCATTGCGAAGTGATCCTCCGGATTGGGGGTGACACGTTTGCTGGCCAGGCCCAGTGCCCGCGACGGACGACCGGGGGTCACGAACACCCGGTCTCACCGACCCGACCTGGCACTCACAGGTGGCGAGTGCCAACTCCAGTTTTAGCACTCGACACCGGCGAGTGCAACGCGTGCCGGGTGGGTGCCGCCCGTTCAGAACACCACCAGCAGGGTCACCACCACCAAGGCCAGCACCCCCAGCACGGCGGCCGGCACCACCCACCGCTGCCCAGCCGGCGCCTCGGCGGTGAACAGGGCCGCTGTGCTGGCGGGCAGCGGGTCCCGCAACCGCAGGGCGGCCACGTCGACTCCGCCCACCTGTTGCGCCATCCGCACTCGCGGAGCCGGTTGTGCGGTACGTAACGCGCCAGCGGCTCGCTCCAGCAATTCCCGGCAGCTCCCTGGTCGGGCACCGGGCTCCGCGGCCATCCCCCACCGCACCACCGCGTCGATCTGCGACGGATCGATCACCGCGGGCAGGGCGAGCACCGCCGACACGGCCGGCACCACACCGGTCAGATGGGCGGTGACCACCTCGTCCACCTCGCCGAGGAAGGGGGCTCGTCCGCTGAGGCAGGCGAACAGCACGCACGCCAGGGAGTACACGTCGGTCCGGGCGTCGACCGGCTCGCCGCGCAGGTGCTCAGGCGCGGCGTAGGTCGGCGAGCCGAGGAAATCCCCGCTGTGGGTGCGGTGCCCGACCCGACCGCCCTGGGTAAGGCCGAAGTCGGCGAGGTAGACGTGCTCGGCCGCGGCCCCCTCGCCCAGCAGCACGTTCGCCGGTTTCACGTCCAGGTGCACCAGGTCGTGGTCGTGCAGGGCGTCCAGGGCACGGGCCACCTGCTCCAGCAACAGCAGGGTCCGCTCCGGCGGCAGCGGACCGCCGGCGATCACCCGGGCCAGGTCGGTGCCGGCCACGTAGCGCATGGCCAGAAACAGCAACCCGTCGATGTCGCCGAAGTCGTACAGCGGCACCACGTGCGGGTGGTCGACGGCGCTGGTGTTGCGTGCCTCAGCCACGAACCGTTCCCGGAACTCCACGTCGTCGGCGAGGGCGGCAGACATGATTTTCAGCGCGACGGCGCGACCCAACCGGACGTCGGTGGCGCGGTACATCGTGCTCATCCCGCCCTCGCCAATAACCCCGTCGACGCGGTAGTGACCGAGGCGGCGGCCCACCAGATCCCCCGGCTGCTCAGCCACGCCGGCAGCCTACGGTGCAGGATCGTCGCTGTGCGCACCGTTGCCGAACACCAGTCCGTCGTCACCGCCCTGCTGACGCCTACCGAGGCGGTCACTTTGGCGCTGGCCGACGCCGCCGGGCTCGTCCTGGCCGCCGACCTCGTCGCCGCCAGGGCGCTGCCCCCCTTCGACAACTCGGCGATGGACGGCTACGCCGTGCGCTGCACCGACATCGCCCCCGCCACCGAGTCCGATCCGGTGGCCCTGCCCGTCGCCGAGGACGTGCCAGCCGGCCGGGTGGATGGCCCACCGCTGGCGCCGGGCACCGCGCACCGCATCATGACCGGTGCGCCGATGCCGACCGGTGCCGACACCGTCGTGCAAGTGGAGGCCACCGACGCGGCGATGGGCACCGTGCGGGTGCTTGCGGCATGCCGGCTGGGCACCCATGTGCGTAGAGCCGGCGAGGACGTGGCCGTCGGCGAGACCGTGCTGGCGGCCGGCACCCGGCTGGGGGCTGCGCAACTGGGGCTGCTGGCGGCCCTGGGTGAGCCGACGGTAGGAGTGCATCGGCCACTGCGCGTGCTGGTGCTCTCCACCGGCACTGAGCTGGTAGAACCGGGGAAACCGTTGCGGCACGGCCAGATTCACGAGTCCAACGGGGTGATGCTGGCCGCCGCGGTGCGAGCCGCTGGTGCCGTCGCCGAGCAGCTGCATTTCGTGGCCGACGACGTGGCGCAGTTTCACGCGGCGTTGGCAGTGGCCCTGCCCGAGGTGGACCTGCTGATCACCAGCGGTGGGGTCAGCGCCGGGGCGTACGAGGTGGTCAAGGACGCGCTCACCGGTCAGGGGGTGGAGTTCGTCAAGGTGGCGATGCAGCCGGGGATGCCCCAGGGCGCCGGTGTACTACGGGGGGTGCCGGTGGTGACACTGCCCGGCAACCCGGTGAGCGCTTTGGTGAGTTTCGAGGTGTTCCTGCGACCGGCCATCCGCGCCGCCATGGGCTACACCGACATCCACCGCCGCCTGGTGCGTACCCGGCTCAGCGAAGCTCTGGAGTCTCCTGCGGGCAGGCGGCAGTTCCGGCGCGGGGTCCGCGACATCGCCGGCGCGACCGTGCGCCCGATCGGCCCACCCGCCTCGCATTTCCTGCGCTGGCTGGCCGCCTCGGATTGCCTGCTGGACCTTTCCGAGGACACCACCCGCCTCGAGGTCGGGGCCGAGGTGGACGCGTGGGTGCTGGACTGAACTACCACTGACCTGGGACCATCGGTTCGTTCGGTGGAAAGCGCCGAAAGTGGACAAGATCAGCGTGTGACGTGCCGGGCCGCCAGGTCCGCTGTCACACCGCACCGACACACCACGAGCAGGGAGTAGACATGACCACCACGGTGGGCCTCATCGGATACATCATCATCGGCGGCCTGGCTGGCTGGATCGCGAGCAAGTTCATGGGCACCGACGCCCAGCAGGGCATCGTGCTCAACGTCGTCGTCGGCGTCATCGGCGCCCTCATCGGCGGTTTCATTCTCCGCGCGTTCGGGGTGAACGTCGCCGGCGGCGGCCTCATCTTCACCTTCTTCGTCGCGCTACTCGGCGCAGTGATCTTGCTGTTCGTGGTGAAGGCGGTGACCGGCAACAGGTCGCGGCGCTGACCGGTCGCCGGTCGCTCTGAGTCCTCCATCGGCCGGGCAACAGCAGTACCGCGGGCGGGCGGGTCACGTAC
>JAABUP010000757.1_pt1 | contig 69681 bp, 70 predicted proteins | sample 5559201 | NCBI WGS metagenome assembly JAABUP01 (sample SAMN10711887, study PRJNA513373) | rock metagenome | isolation source: Antarctica rocks | place: Antarctica | reverse complement strand
TGGGTATCTTGAAGGTCTGAGACTTGAAATTATGATTCTTAGCCCCTAGCGAAACGTCCCCAACGACTGAAGTGATGGTGGACGTCTCAACCTCTGCGGTCAAGCGTTTGCGCTCGACTTGGTGCAGATCATCTTGCATGGAAAACATCGCCCTCACAAGTTCTACCTCGTCCCGCTTATCTTTACCTTCTCTTATATTCTGCTTGATACGCTTGACACCTTCAACTTCCCGCTGCTTCTTTTCGACTTCCCGCCTTAACTCTACCAGTTGACTCTTACTCTTGCCGAGCACATTGCGGAGAAAGATCTTAGCATTCTCATCGACTGCCATCGCATCATCGTCGTGCCAGACGGGACTCGGCTCGAACACCATGTCTGATGGCTCTTGCCAGCCTGCTACGTTGTGACGGACGAACATCATAGAGTCGAGCGAAGGGGCGTTCCGTGGGATTTCTGAGGACAAGTACTTAAGGTGATCCAAACTTCGAGAAAGCGCAGAAGTCTCCAATTGCGCAGCAAGTGACCAGATTGAGTTCAGCTTAGACACGCGAAATTCTGACAGATCTTGTAAGCTCTACCGAAGCATATGCATCAGCATGTTGTCCGAATAGGATTTGAGGACTAAGGGGCATCTTACATCTAGCAGGTCAGGGACATACTCATGATAGTACCTCTCTTTCTGCTTGTTCGTGACATTGATGCTTATGACGTATGTATTCTACTTCTTATAAGCTCGTGTGAATAATCCACTGAATTGGTCAGCACACCAACCTTTACATTATGCATGTCCAATATCTGTTGCTGATACGCATTTTGCGCCTTCTGCTTCCCATGATCAAAAGAAGTCTCTATCCTCTTTCGTCGATTTTCCACCTCTTGACATACCCCATCGTAGCGGCTCTTCGCTTTCCTCAAGTCTCCGTACGATCCGTCGCGCTCTTTCTCCAGTCTCGCTGCATAATCCGCGTGGCTTTTCCGAAGCTCTTCATAACGGGAGGCGAGTTGCTTCAGAGGATCGGCAATTTGCAAGACGAGCTCTGATGAGAATCGATCGTGTTCGGCAGCTCGCGACTCAAGGGTAGACAGTTGCGTTGTCCAAGTCGTCAACGAAGCACTATGTAGAGAGCAGTAACACTTAGTGTAACGAAATTTTCACCCATCCCACAGGCAACCACCGTACCTTTCGAGCGATCCCGGAGTCATACTGGGTGTATCTCCAACGCTCAAACTGCTCGACTTCCTTGCCTTCTTCTCGAAGTATTTCTGGGCTAAAGCATTGAGCTTGGAACTGTACTCCTTCTCAATGGCGCTACGTTCGCGGTAGAATTGCTGAATATCGTCAAGCCATAGTATGCCGTTTGAGACCTGTCCTCTGTAAGCACGCGTTTACTTGGAGGTCCAGTAGGAGCGCATTGCATGAAGCTGACAGTGAAATACTGCTAGGAGGTATCGTAGAGTCGTACCCATGCATTAACCGGTTTGAAGGCATCCTAACCGGTCGTGGATGTCAGGACACTGTACACTGAACGTTTTTGTAATCACTTCTAGGTCGGTACCTTCAATTCTGTGCCGAAGCTCGGCGCAATGTCCACCTCAGCCATCGCGCCCTCATAAGATAGATGCTATGTCTATAGCCTAGTCATTGAAGATACATGAGACCTTATTACCAAGCGCAAAGTATTTGTCCGTTGGAACCTTTGAACAGGCTGACATGAAGGGTGGCGAGATGATAGCGGCCTGACTCCCGCACAACAGGGGTTGATTACATGTATGCAGGGTTGACAGGACGGCAAAGGCCGAAAATTGCCCCACCAAAAGCAGAGCCGCTCGTTCAAGCTTGACCTCGCCGTCGTCAAACTGTGACAACTCGTGCCGCTCTCATTTGAAGTCTGGAAGTGTCTGTCCGCACCCTTATTCACTTTGGCGCAGCTCTCTGTTTTAGGCGGCCGAGCCAACAAGGCTTTGCGCCTTCATGGCTATATAGTTTTCATACGATCTGCTGGACACCTTTAAATTTTCAACCTCTGCAGCTCAAATCGGAGAGCACTCAAGCCGCCAGAACACAATTATTCTCACTTTCCGCATACTAAAGTGTGCTTTTTGAATCTACAGTCCGACTAGAGAAGACCCATTTTGCGCTCAGGCTGGAGCAATGGCGTCCGAACAAACGAACAGCGCATCTGGCTCTCTCGAGGGTCGCATCACAAAGCCAGCATCTTCCAATGGTACGAACGTCGCTGCGCAATCCCATGTGCCTGGTAATGCTCTGACTACAGGCTCATGGGCGGACGAAGTTGCGTCACCGGTCGATGCTAATAAGGAGTCGTCCGTAGGTACTGAGGCGAAGGCCAAGGAGAGCAGCTTGGGCATGGCCCAGACTGATGGTGCTGGCGAGGAACTGGGAGGGTCTAATCTGCAAGAACCTGAGTACGACGTCGAGGTGAAATTGAGTGACATCCAGGCGGATCCAAACAACCCACTGTACTCTATCAAGAGCTTCGACGAGCTTGGCCTGTTAGTTCCTACGTCTAATACTTTGAGTACGACGCTAATGCGCACCCCTATACCAGAGAGGAGAATATCCTCAAAGGCATCTACCAGATGAGGTTTCAACGTCCATCCAAGATCCAAGAGAAGGCTCTACCACTCCTACTCGGGAACCCTCCTGCAAACATGATCGGCCAATCTCAATCTGGCACCGGCAAGACTGCAGCTTTCGTGCTCAATATCTTGTCTCGTCTCGATATGTCTCCTACCATGCGCACTACTCCCCAAGCTCTCTGCTTAGCGCCAAGCCGTGAGCTTGCTCGCCAGATCATGGGTGTTGTCCAGGTGATGGGAAGCTTCATCGAAGGGTTAACCGTCTCGCCTGCCATTCCTATGGATGCCTCCATGCGTGGTAGAAAGATTGAGGGTCAGGTTGTTGTTGGTACTCCAGGCACTGTCATGGACATGGTCAAGCGTCGCACCTTGGATGCTAGCCACATCAAGGTCCTTGTACTGGATGAGGCCGACAACATGCTGGATCAGCAGGGTCTGGGGGAGCAGTGCCTTCGAGTGAGGACGTAAGTTTGCGGGTTACCTTTGGCTTAACAAGCCCTCAGCTGATTGTGGCTCGCAGTATGCTTCCAAAGTCCGTTCAAATTGTTCTTTTCTCGGCCACCTTCCCCGACGCAGTTGTGCGCTATGCAAGCAAATTCGCTCCCGGCGCCAACCAGATCACATTGAAGCATGAGGAGCTCACTGTCGAGGGCATCAAGCAATTGTACCTGGATTGTAATTCTGAGCAGGATAAGTACGATGTGCTTGTCCGTCTTTACGGTCTTATGACTATCGGTTCCTCCATCATTTTTGTGAAGGTAAAACTCATGCTCCGTACAAAGCCTTAACATATGGATACGCTAACACATGGCAGCGCCGTGATACTGCGGCAGAAATTGAGCGTCGTATGACTGCCGAGGGCCATAAGGTCGCATCTCTTACTGGTGCATTTGAAGGTAGCCAGCGCGACGTCATCATTGATGCATTCCGCACTGGCTTAGCCAAGGTCCTCATCACTACCAACGTGCTTTCTCGTGGCATTGACGTCCAATCCGTTTCCATGGTCGTCAATTATGTATGTGATCGCCCTTTACTCAACTAGTCGTGCTTGCTGACTTGCAACCAGGACGTGCCTGAAGATGGACACGGCAATGCTGACCCTCAGACCTACCTCCACCGTATCGGTCGTACCGGTCGTTTCGGTCGTGTTGGCGTCTCTGTCAGCTTCGTCTATGACAAGGCGAGCTGGCGCATGCTCAACGAAATACAAGAGTACTTCAATGTCAAAATGACGAAAGTCGATACATCGGATTGGGATCAAGTGGAAGAGACCGTCAAGCGTGTCATCAAGAGCTCGAGAGCAGGCAGTAATCTCAGGAGCGGTAACGAGACCGAAATGTGAGCACGAACGATCGAGCCGAGCGAGCGACGTTAGATTCGAAATGGTTGGGATTTGGCTGACTATATTTGGGGGCGTTAGGGAAGTGGACCAAGGGTCTGGAACCAGGGTATGATGTGACGGGTTTTCCTATGACAGAAAGTCCTCGTTTCAACCAAGAGTGGTCAAGGCACATAGCTCATAGAGCAAGTCCACCTGCTGCTTGATGCTCGCCTTTGGCTGGTAGATTCATCGTCCTCCATAGGGTATTTAGCTGGACAAGCTAATCAAAACTTCTCGTAATCACAAAACATCTCGGCCGGCATAGGTAGAGATTCCCGAACTTTATCAGAAGCAAACTGGTAAAAGGTTCAAGTTTAACACCAAGGCTGTCTCTAACGGATCGTAATGGCGGTTTCTATCGGAGTACGTGTCCTACCAGTCACAACTGCTTGATAAGAGTTTTGCTAGGTTCTGCAGCGCTTTTTGATCTCCCTCATCAAATCCATTCCTCACTGCGCAGTCAATATCAATGATTGCCACTACCTGGATGAGAGTCAGATCCGATGCATATAACATGGCAAGGAAGAGCTCTTCGAGAAGCTTAAATCACCCACTATGACAGTGAGCAGGAAAAGACAGAATCCACATATTAGTGAGGACACTTTCCCCGTGTTGTAATTTCCAAAGACGAAAGTAGGGCTTCTTACCTTGCCTTCACTTATAATTGGTACCACGACCTCGCTGGCAGAATCTGCGTCACATGCAATATGTCCCGGGTACTGTTCAACATCATGAACTAGCTGGGTCTGACCCGACGCCGCTGCAGTACCGCAAACACCTCTACCAAAGGCGATTGTCTGGCACGCAACTTTGCCCTGGAATGGCCCCAATATTAACTGGCCCTCTTGCATTGGATCAAGTACGTAGAAGCCTAAGAAATCAAGAGTCAAAGCGTGTCGATCAGGACTGCGGTTTTGAAGCCATACCGGCCCAATTGACCTGATGGGAAGGACTTGGCAATGACAGGTATGCATGCCAAAGTAATGAGGCAGTATTTGCGAGGTTGCTTAGAGGCCATCACGATTAACGGTTGCCGATGCAACTTAAGTGTATGGCAACATGTGCTATCTTACCACACCTTGATAGTCACTTATCAGCGAATTATGAGAAAATAGGTATGGGTGGCGGTATCTACCCAGTTCCGCTGGCCGTCAAAGAGGGCTTTGGCTTGCTCCAGCACCTGCTGGTACGCTTCCTGTTTGGTTACGCCAGGAGCAAAATGTGTTGCCTCAGCGTGCACCTTGTAATCGTCAGGATATGATAGACCCGGGGCAAAAGGAGCGCACCATTATCGACTCATTTAGTGTAACATCTACAAAGTAATGAAGTACAAGGTTGTTCTGCCATATGAATTAAGGAGTTATCGGAGCCAATCACGCCGAAATCAATACTTCGTACAACTTCGTTCAGCGCTAGCTTTGGATCAACACCCTTACAATTAGAGTCAATCATACCGTACAACCGACCTTATCAGTGTGACCAACCAATAGCTCGGGCCAGTGTGTGGAGTCCTTCATCCCTCACCTCAAACCACCTCTCATTCCTCACACTCACCTTCGCTTTATAATTGTCTTTCTTTCGAAGGACCTAATCCCCTTCAAGTATTCCTCACCCCATCCATCACTCTTTCTCAGCGTCAATTTACCCTTCTCCCCAATATGGCAGCTTCAATGCCGTGTCAAGACTGTGCATCTGGTACTTTACATGGTGGAACGCCCACTGGGAAAGTCATCGCACTTCACGGTTTGCCAACATACGTCACCGAGCCACCATCAGGTACGCCAAAAGGAATAGTCGTCATAATTCCAGACGCTTTCGGATGGGAGCTTCCGAATACCAGAGTGCTGGCAGACAGCTACGCCAAAAAGGGCAACTTCAGGGTTTACGTACCTGAGTTTATGGATGGTATGTATCTATACACCCTCCAAACAAAGATCAGATGTTTAATACCCAAGATAGGGCACTCGGTTACACCCGATTTGTTGACCAGCATGGACAAAGTGATGGCAGATGAACAGGGGATTCTTGGGAAAATGTATATTGGAGTCCAGCAATCCTCGATCATTGATATCTAACGCAACATCAGCCTTCCCGGCGCACGAGCTGCTTCTAGTTTCCTCCCTTTCATGTATTACAACCGCCTCTCGATCACAAAACCGAGGGTCTTTGACTTTTTCAAAGCACTCCGCGACAACGAAGCTGCGGACCTTCCTGTTGGTACGGCGGGGTTTTGTTGGGGAGGTAAATTGGTCACGCTTCTATGCCAGGATTCCGAGAAGGCCTCCAATGGCAAAAGTCTGGTTGACGCAGGTTTCACTGCGCATCCCAGTGGGCTGACCTTGCCAAACGATGTTGAGGCCGTCCAGAAACCCCTGAGCATCGCGAATGGGACTCTCGACTTCCAGCTTACCATGCCGGGAGTGAACCAGATTCAGGAGGTTTTCGGGAAGAAGGAACAGGGAAGATACGAGATTGTGGTTTATGAGGGAGCCAAGCATGGGTTTGCCGTTAGGGGAAACCCAAAGGTGGAGAGGGAATTGAAACAAGGAGCAGAGGCTGAGGATCAAGCAATTGCGTGGTTTACGAAGTGGTTAGGGACGTCGGCGTGATTGTATGTTCTTTAGGCGTACTTTCTTCAAAATCGTAACGTATCACGGAATCCTGGGTCCATAGCCGTAGCAAAACACTGGTGCATCAATGAAGAAGAACAACACAGATGGAAAAAGTAGATGGAGCTAATCAGATGCACAGCACAGCCTTCCTTTGATGGCAATCAGCCACCTCATCGCGGAACTGTTTACGATGACGGTGAGAGTACATCAAATATCTTTCGAGATGTAGTCCCCACAAATCACCAGTGCATTGCCTGGGAGTGTCGTTCGCGGCTCAGATATGCTGTCAAATTTAGTCCTCGGTTTTGTCCTCCTCTTTTGTCTTGTCATTCTTGGCCAGCGACACTTTCCCGCTGCGCCAAGATGACCCGAAGGCACCGGGCCACTGCCAAGTCCGAGAGGTAAGGTACTTTCCGCTTTATTTTACTGCGGGTACCCACGGTGTACCCCTACACTTGATTCTAAGTTTGATATATACCCCATACCTTACTCGGATAATGACTCCGCTATACACCTTTACTACTAGACAACTACTATAACTACAACAGTGTTAAATAATAATAATGAAGTCAGAGAAGACTTATTAATTTAAGTGAAGCTACAATCACATATAAGGTCTGCATAATAGTAAGATCAAGAACATTCCTTTCAGTCATGACTTTCAGTTATGATTCTCAGATAAGAAAGTGTGTTGAATTAGTCTCTTTTCGAGTATTATAATCATAGCCATTCACATTAATTTAACAATTCAGTTGTCTTCATTTAACATCTTTTAAACATGATGATGATGTCTGAGATGTGATTGTGATGTTCTAAATCACTCTGTGATAGTTGTATAGTAGTGAGATAACTTAGAATCAAGTGTAGGGGTACACTGTGGGTATTCGCCGTTTATTTTATGCACAACCCACACGCGTACCCGTCCTTGGCAACCTCCTCTCAATTCCTCCATCCCGCTCCTGGCTCCAAGTCAAAGCCTGGGCAAATCAGTATGGGCCTCTCCACCGAAGATACTGCAGGAAGGAAGAAAGTGGTTGTGTCGATGGAGAAGACTGCGAAAGAACCGCGAAGAGAACCACGCATACTCTATTCAAGCAGGGAGCAATTGCCGATGGCGCCGGGACTTGAGATCTTTGTTCTTGCCATATAACGGTCAGTAGAACATTTGCTTGGCTATACAAGCTTTGGGACTGTCAAAAGCCGATGTGTCGTGATCGCCTTCAATCTATTTTTGTGGAGGCTTCGTGCTCGCTACCATTGTTCAGGCCCATCAGAGATCGAAACTCTTGCTCCTTGCGTCGTATTTACGTTGATATTTGCCATCTACATTGCGTATAGACGCTAACAGACGACACCAGGGCTCCGGCGTCGTGGTAGGAAACCCACACAGCTTCTTGAATCGAGTTATCTTCTCTATGACCTTATTCGGAGTCCGGCCGACTACGAGCGCTGCTTCGAATGGTATAGCTCAAGCGTCATCCTACGCCTTGGCTTCGGTCAAACCATAGGGTCGGGCGACGAAGATTATGTTCGACGCATCTTAGGGCTGGTGCATACCGTTGAACGAGTTGCGTCCCCCGGCGCATACCTCGTGGATATGTTTCCGTTACTAATGTATCTGCCAAAGCGGCTTGCACCGTTCAAGCTTGAGGGCGAGGACTGACATAACGGAGAGCTTACACTATTTCGTCAGCTGCAAGATAACCGCAGACAGCACTTGAAAGAATGGACCGCCGGCCCGTCGTTTACAAGGAAATTCTTCGAGAAGCAGGCCGAGTACGGCCTCAGTGATGACGGAGGAGCTTACGTGGTGAGCACACTGTTCGAGGTGGGAATCGAAACAATGGCAGCTGGGATGATGTCCTTTGTCATGGCTAAGGTACGTCATCCAGAATGGCAGAAGCAATTGCAAGAGAAGTTGGCGATTGCAGGATGGCTGCCTTTACGACATGCCGAATCTTCTCACTCTCAGAGCGGTCGTCAAGGAGGTCCTCCGATGGCGGCCTGTCTCAGCTGGAAGGGTGCCGCATCAACTTATTGAAGACAATATATATGATGTCTTTCTTCTTCCCGCCGGAGCTAATGTCCACGCCAATCAATGGACCATTCCCGCTAGCCAGCGTTCTATCCGGACACAGAGAGTTTCAACCCCGACCGCTGGCTCAGTACCAAGTTCCCCACCTATCGTGAACCCGTTTCCACCTTTCCCAAACTGCAAAACTTCTCGGCTCTCGGCTTTGGTCGATGTATTTGGCTGGGTCAGAATATCGCAGAGCGCTCTATGAACATCTTAACCGCGAGAATCACCTGGGCTTGTCAGATCAGCGAGAAGAAAGGACTTGGATGGCAACGATGTTGCTGTCCCTTGGTATGAATATACAACGGGCTTCAACGTCCAACTCAGAAAGTTCGAGTTCGACTCAGTGGCGAGAAATGAAGCGCGGAAGGTGGTCGTCGGGAAAGCTTGTAAAGAAGCATTAAGGACCAATCCTCTTATGATCGGGCAGTTCATTCCTATATGAAGACATTTCTGGTCAATTTGGCGATGCAGAATATTATATGAGGGTAATACTTACTCCGTTCTCTCGAACATTCCTGACGCAATCCTTCAAGGGATTCCCGAACCCACATATGACCCCAGTCTACGCCACTTCATGGTTTTCGTCTCCAGCAAGGTTGAAAGTATCACGCATGGCGTCCCTTCAGACTTCGAAAGTGGACATTAAGCCGTGGATGCCGGGCAACAAATCAACCGATTTTGCGCACAAGGAGAGCGTTACGACAACATGGTGACCGACCAGGTAATTGACCCTGCTTCCCATTGCATTGGTCCTTCGTTCGACCGGCTCAGAAGCGAATGGACTTAAATTGTCTTGCCAATACCGTCATTCATGGACGACCGTCATTTCTTCTGCTGGGTCTTGGATATGTTTCTTCGAGGAAGCACTTGTGATGTACGAGAGACATTGCAAAGAATCATCCACCGCCATTCTTCCATAAACAGTGGCAATATGCTCAGAAAGCATTGCTTTCTCTGTCCAGACGAGACATAAAACAATCAACACCTTGCCGCGCCATGTATCCCTCATACTGTTAGCTTTCATGCCTTGCGCCCTCGGGATCTGAATTACTACCAAGCGGCTCAAAGTCGGCCACGGCGGAGTTCATATGTCATAGCTACGGCTAGTCCCAGTTTCTGCGATTCTGGCTGGATGCCACTCCTACCATATTCCGTTTTCGTAATTTGCAACACATATTGGAGCTTGATAACCATTTCAACAGTAAACGCAAATGTGAGTTCGAAGAAACTCTAGTGTTTTTCGGACCAAGAGTAAGGACAACGTCCTAGACTCCCGCCAGCTCCGAGTCATTCCAGGAACGACACCCGGTCCAATAGATTTGATAGATTCGTGGACGAGGTGTTGGCATTTGTCTTAAACCTGGAAGGAAGAGACACTTACAGGTTCGAAAGAGACGCGAACCTCAACTCCACGCCTGCTCGTCATGATGCTACCGTCTCTGGACTTGTTTGCAGGACACTAGAACCTAGAGAGAATCACGAACGAGGAGATTGCTGATGCGACTGGTAGTGCGAACAGGGCGGTCTTGTTGATACAATGTGATAGAAAGAGACATAGGAATCACTTCACAAGGGAGATTTGCTGAAGACGCAGCCTATCTTCGTACTTAAGTGGTGTGCTTGTCGGAATGATCCGAGTCGTAATCTGCTCTGACGCTCTTACAAGTCACACCTCATCAAGTTAAATTGGCCGGAGTGTTAAACCTTCGATGACGAATCTAGCAAACCCTGTCTTACTCACCTGACATGCAACACAACTTCCCATTCATTACACTTCCTTCTTTTAACCACGCTGTTCCGCCTCAGTCACCAGCTCATCGACATAGAAGCCTTGCAATCAAGTCGTGACTTCTCAGTGTTTGACGTTTGACTTTCTGGAGCTCGTTGACATTTCATGACAGCCTTATGTCGGTTGACAGTCGCGTTTGACGGGATCCTGAGCATCTTCTAACAACTTTCAGGTATAACATAAGGTAAGTCCTACTAACTCCTGCATCTCTATAACTCACACCTACTCGTCATCTCTTTCATTCACACCTACACCTCCTCACCTCACGCCTCCATTTCTCCCTTGACCTACAACTATTCACTTTACTTCTTCAACTTTTTACCTCCCGCCTGAATCTCACTAGCCCGCACATGCAACGAGTCACTTCACTTCTAAAATTCCCTACTTCAATCCTGCCCCTCTCTATCCCGCACCTGCAACTAATATTTCACTTCTACGAATCTCTACCTCACGCCTGCATCTCTCTAGTTCTTCAGCTCACGCATGTTGGCACTTCTCCGCATCTCTCGACTTCACTCCTACAAGTCTTTACTTTGACATTCCCCGAAATCAACACTCGATTAGTGGAGTGCAGTGCCTTCTCTCTTAACTTCCAAGCCTCTCAAGTACTCTCACTATCATTTTAACCTCAGCTTACCTAGCCAGTTCGGTGCTGATTAGCTCCTGAACACTACTTCGTACCATGGCTTCAACCAAGCTTGCTATGAGAGGCTCTGGTGGTGGGAAAGAAGAGAAAGACAACAATGGGGATGATCGTAACGATAAGGGGCAATGGTGGTGCCGGAAATGCCAAGCTTGGATATGGCACGACACCAACGGCTGTGTGAGGCCCGGGCCAGCGGGGCCGCGGCTGACTGACATCAAGCACAACACTGAGATGCAGACGCAGAAGGAGAAAGGTAAAGTCGGAACTCCAGCTGCGGGTTCCTCGAAACAAGCTCAACACTCTGAGCAATTTAAAACGAAAGAGACACCACACCATACCTCCGCCACTTGGCATGATCCGGAAAGCGAGCCCTCCGAGATGCACCTTGTTAGACCAGCTGTGCAGGCTCCCAATGTTACTGATCTGGCCCAAGGACCTGGTGTGGACAGCCGAGGGCAAATCGACCGCGCTCTTGCAAAGTTCCAGACAGAGCATCCTAACTCGCGGTCATTCATCCATTGCCGGAGACCTGACTTCGGCACTGGGAAACCCATCTGGGTTCTTGCTAATTGCTTCGCTGTAAACCTTCCGAAGGGCAAGCTGTATACTTACTCCTTGCAAGGAGTGCCGCAAAGCGTAACGCGCGAAAAGAAACAGCGGCTTATTCGACAAGTTATCGCAGGCTGGCAATTGCTCTACGGCCAGAGCGAGCATTGGGCCACAGACCACGCGTCAACCATTGTCGCCAGTCGCGACCTCTCAGTCGCTGATGGTACACCCCTTCATCCTGGAGAGTCTCTCGATGCCCCAGCTATAGAATACTTCAATCCAGGGTCGAGCACTCCCAATCAGCTTATCGTAAAGCTACAGTACACTGGAACTCTTGATCCTGCGCAATACATTTCTTTCGTTGAAGGCAGAGCGCCTGAGGCCAATATTGCGGAGCTTAGTCAAGCCTTCAATCTCATCATGGCCAAGCATGCCAATACAAACAACCAGAAAGAGGTTCTCCAAGTTGGAAAGAATAAATTCTTTTACAAAGCTGGATGGTCCTCACTGACAGCTGGGCTTGTCGCCTATCGAGGGTACTTTTCTTCCGTCCGACCAGGAATGTCCCGGGTGCTTCTCAATGTCAACAGAGTGACAACGGCCATTTTTGAACCTCATCATATCCATGATTTCATCAAGAGCTGGTTCAACATCGGCCCGCGGGATAGGAGAACCCTCTATGAACACGAGCTTAGAGAACTTGAACAGGTCTTACGGGGCGTCAAGGTCAGGATCATGTATGATCGGTCTGACGAAAGCGGGGCCGACATCAATCGGGAGTCGCGTAGAAAGAAAGCCGTCATGGGTGTTGGTAGGCCGTTGCGAACGCAGACCTTCATCAAGGACGGGCGCGAAACACTTGTTCGTGATTACCCTCAAATCAAGTAAGCCGGTGACAAGTCAAGAGTACCAGAGGACACCCTGCTGACAGTACTTAGCTCGACAGCTGGACTTCCAATACGATCAGCTTCCGTGCATAAACGTCGGTGGCAAGGAATCGGGAAAGGAAAGCTGGGTCCCTGCGGAGAAATTGTGCATCTTACCACATCAGCTATTCCGCGGCAAATTGAAGGATACACACACGGAGCAAATGATTAACCTTGCGTGTAAAACTCCTCAAGAGAACGCTTCCGCAATCGCGATAGAAGGTCTAAAGATGCTGGGCATCACTCCGCGATCTGAAATCTTGGTGTGTTACCTTCTCAATCGTACTTTAAGCTTCATGTGCTGAACTTGACTAGCAAAACTTCGGCATCACCGTCGCCAATACCTTCCTAAGGCTGCCAGCTCGCTGCTTAGACTCGCCGGAGATCAGCTATCGCAATGATCAGAGGCCCTATTACCGTGGCAAAAGCACATGGAATCTCAAGGATGTCCAGTTCTACGACCCGAAGCCACTCTCAGCGCTACATGTGCTGAATCTGAGGCACGAAGATAGGATAGCATACGACGCTCGACCAGTGGCTGAAGTTTTTGTTAAAATACTTCAGCAGTATGGTTTAAAAACAGGTCCTCCCAATTTCCATAGTATCGCTCTTCCTAGCAAGAATGTCGCCACTTATGTTGGACATCTAAGAGAGAGGTTACAACAGGCATTCAAAAGGATGAACATCTCGAGCATCGCCTTAGTGTTACTCCCTACCCCGGACTCCTGGTTGTATACGACGATCAAGCATATAGCAGATTGCGAGTTCGGACTTGCAACCGTGTGCACACAGATCGTGAAGGTCGAGAGCTTTGGCCGAATGCACATAAAGAACGGGGCACTGTGTGGATTCCTAGCGAATCTTGCAATGAAGGTGAATCTCAAGCTTGGAGGCACGAACCACACCTTACCGCCAGAATTTTTCGGTACCAAGTTAATAGACGATGGAGTTTCTCGCACTATCGTTATTGGAGCTGATGTGACGCACCCAGCATCTCACAGCACCGATGGTACTCCTTCCATTGCCGCAGTTGTTGGCAGTGTCGACAGCAAATTTGGTAGATATCCAGGTTCCATGCGTTTACAACTTTCGAAGCAAGAGGTATGTTCGTGGGTTTACTGTTGCAGAACCCTAACTGATATCTATTACTCAGTTCATTTCGGAGTTGAGATTAATGGTTTTGGAACGATTGAAAGCTTGGGTCAAGGCAGGCAACGTCAAATTGCCAAGATCCATCTTATTCTACCGGGATGGCGTGAGTGATGGTCAATACGGCATAACGCGCCTTAAAGAGATACCGCAGGTCATGGGAGCCTGCGAAGATGCGGAGCACTTCCTTGGACCAAACCATAACCCGTTCGGCCAGGGACGTTACCGACCCGCCATAACATACATCATCGTCTCGAAGAGGCATCACACTCGGTTTTATCCCGCAACGACGAGTCGAGACGAAATGGACACAACAGGTAACACAATGCCAGGAACGGTTGTGGACTCGGAGATCACGTCTCCATATGACTTTGACTTCTACCTACAAGCGCACGCACCCATGAAAGGACAGGCAAGGACAGCTCATTATTACGTCCTGAGAGATGAAAACAAGTTCAGCGCAAATGAGCTTCAGGAATTAGTAAGTGCCGTCACTAGCTATGATCAATAGACTCCCAGCTAATTGTATAAGACGATGAATCTCTCCTACACCTACGCTCGGTCAACCGTGGGCGTCTCTTATGCGCCGCCAGCGTACTATGCAGATCGGCTCTGCACCCGTGGTCGTGATTACCTGAAAGAGTTATTTGACGGGACAAGAAGAGATCCAGTTACCGTGCAGTCGGTCTTGGCTGAGCGTGGTCTGTGGTCGAATCCGCATTCCGGCAATCCCTGGCATAAGAATCTTGACGACGTCATGTTTTACCTCTAAAGCATCGTCGTTCAAAGCAATCTGAGGGTTGGCGTTTGATGCCTTGATGCCTTCCCTTCTTCTTTGGAGAATCTTTCCATTGCGTTTCGTGTGGATGATGATTATTGCTGTCACCTGGCCGGGGCCATCTGCGTCACCGAGCAAGGTGGGACATCTTCCGCAAGAATTCCGGTCTTCGAGCACATGGCACTGGCCTTCTTAAAACATTTACTATCAACGGTCTTAGCATTTAGTCACTGCCATGCTTTGCTGGTCTCGAAATCATAGATTTCCGATTTACTCCATCACTCGGCATCGCAGATACCAAGTTGACATAAGTGACATCGCTTCAGAGTGACAAACAAGATCGAAGAAAATGTCAGACTTCATACTCATTAAAAGTGCTTCTGGCATTCTTAACCAAGACCTGCCTAGATAACACTATTACACCTTAAAATCACTCCACCACCTCTCCCGATCCACCAACATTCCCTTCCCATCAAACCTCACCCCCTCCCCCTTCAACAACTCCATTTTCTTCTCGCAATTCTGTCCGCTCGGCGCCTTCTGCCAATCCCCCTGAAACCCACCGATATACTATCTCCCACAAGCCACGTCAATCACCACAAACCATAACCCCCAAATTCATCCACTACCACCTGCCGTGAAGTGGAGGGTGTGTAGAACTTACCCCCGTAGCAGCAATACACCGATGACACGGCACCTCTGGCGCGAAAGGGTTGTTGCGAAGCGCCCCACCGACGGCGCGCGGGGAGGAGTGGAGAGCGTCGGCGAGGGATTTGTAGGATGTTATGCGGCCCGAGGGGATTTGGCAGAGGAGGGTGTAGACGCGCTGGTAAGTGTGGGCTAGTGGGTAAAGAGGGTGGCAGGGGTGGGGAGGGGTACCTCTTGGTAGTCCGTGACGGGCATTGCTGCGGAAGGGATGCGAGTGGTTGTTGCGGTGTGCTTGGACGTCTGGTGAGAGGTACGAAAATGAATGGCGAAGGATCTCTTCAGCGCAGAGGAAGTGGTTGATGTTAAGTATGGCTTGCAATCAATCTTTTGGGAGACGTGACTCATGGCGCGGAATTGAAGCGCGGGAGCACGTGACTCAAATATTCTCTCTGGCCCAGGGTATAGAAAATTAAACCTAGGTCCTTCCATGGACTGCGCGGTGGCCTGGTTGTGGCAATGAAGATTGCCTATGAGAACGCTACGATGCGAGCGGATACCCAGCGCAGCATAGACTGACTTAGATCAGATCACATAGCGGAAGCTGCTAGGAAATCTTTTGCTATGATCACATTTGAGTTCTAGCTCTTATGAACCATAAAGGCATCGACATGGTCAGAATGTTTTCGATACCGTGGCGGCATATGACAATTCCCAGCGACCTTGCATCTTGTCTAGATCATGAGTCTCTCAACTTTGTCCTTCAAACCACTAATCTGCCCCATCAGATCACTCGCCTCGTTCGTCGTGATACTTGCAGATATGACGGCTCTGCTGACACCACATGCCCGGCCAAGCGCGGTCTTCGAGGGAACGTAGATATATGGGACGTTCTTGTCCTCACACAGTAAGGGAAGGTGGAGGAGGATAGCGAGGGGAGCGGTGTCTGCAGCGAGGATGATGATCTCGGAGATACCGCGATTGAGTGTTTTTGTGGCTGTAGAAGAGTGTCAAAAGCTGACGGCGCATCTGTAAGAGTGTTTATGCAAAAAAGCGGTAGCCTACCCTCGTTGGCGCCCTTCTTGAGCTGACGGTAATTACTAGCTTGTTGTACGATGTCAAGAATCTCTTGCGTCAGAGCCTGATCGGCGATGGGCCAAGCTATTCAAATATCAGCGCTGTTAAAGAGGTATAATTGTCTTCGCTGCGATCTACCTGCGGATTGTCCGTCAGCCATGATCCAGAGGGTTCCTTGCGTTGGCTCGCCCTCTGGTGCTTGAAGCTGAAATAATTCGAGTGAGCTCTTCAAGACTTGCAGAATTATTTGACGAGATCTGTGCCTTTACTAGGATCGCCACGTGATAGGTTCGCTAAGGAACCGCCTAAAAGATCCTCGACTTCGTCTTTCGCCGTCGTCACCACCATAACGAACATCTAGCTCTTCAGTTCCATCTTCCGGCTCGACTCCAAGTCCATCGAGGCCTTGAACCTGTTCAAATACCTAGTTCAGAAGCTCCCATCTTGCCACAATCGCCGTGATGTCTACAGATCTTTGGTACGTCGGGGTTTCTCTGGTTTTATGATTGGCTTAGATGCTCCCTGATAAGCAAGGGCTACAATTTCGGACAGCGCAAGAATACCAATGACGTCTGTGCTGACTCTCTTCTAGTCCCGTTTATGCTGTCAGTAGCCCCCCATACCGTGGCTTGTTTGCCTCACGTACTATCCTCATTCCTCCCGGACCGTCACATCTTTGTTTCCGTCGCCCATCTTCTCCCTGTGGGCTGGAATTGACATGCAATCATAGCCCTTTTTCGGTGCGATGGGTTGTACATCAGCCATCGTCTTTACTTGCTTCGGCGCCGCCTATGGTACCGCTAAGTCAGGAGTCGGTATCTCTGCCATGGGTGTCCTCCGACCAGATCTCATCGTCAAGAGTACGTACAACTCCGCAATACGTTAAGAACAGAAGGGCTGCGGATCATACCTGCTAACAATCATTGCCAGACATCGTGCCAGTCATCATGGCTGGTATCATCGGTATCTACGGTTTGGTTGTGTCGGTCTTGATATCGGATGGCTTGAAGCAAAATCTGCCACTATATACCGGATTCATTCAATTGGGTGCAGGATTAAGTGTGGGCTTGGCAGGTCTGGCAGCAGGGTTCGTGTTTTCCGATATCCCTCAATTTCCAAGTCTTACTTTTCCGGACGGCGAAGGCCTCTGTAATTTGTGCTCTAACAAATACTGACACATGGACTAGTTTCGCCATTGGTATTGTTGGTGATGCCGGTGTACGGGGAACAGCTCAGCAGCCCCGGCTGTTTGTCGGCATGATTCTGATCCTCATTTTCGCTGAGGTCTTGGGTTAGTGCAGCGCTTGAAGATCGATAGTGCAATGACTGACAGCTCTACCACTCAGGTCTTTACGGTCTTATTGTCGCACTCTTGATGAACTCTAAAGCCACACAAGACGTAAGCTGCTAGACGGCATGGTTCAAACGGCGGGTACACTGCGAGTGCAATCGCACAGCTTTCGAAGACAATCGAAAACGGTGGCTTGTCAATTCAAATCCATCATGATGTACGAACAGTAGCGGGAAAACATCTGCTGGGAATGGTCCTAAAGAGGGTGTGTAAGCTGCATTGGAGGGGCATATTTCACTAGTGCTCGCGTTCTCCTTTTGGCGTTAACTCGTGGAGCTTTGTGACCAAACGGTAGATAATAGCTCAACATACTGTGTATCCTAGCTTCTACTTCGTTTCGTACTTTACCATTCGTCTGCAATCTATCGTTCCTTTGTCAATGTGATTGGTGGTCTTCTACTACCAACGACTGAGCCCTCGCAACCACATCCGCCAATGATGGAAATTAGGGCAAGCCACAACGAGACGTTCGACGAAAACCATTCTTCGCCGCATAACCATAAAGCTGCTCGTAACAGAAAACACCAGCCCTAACCTCACAACGCCACGTCCGCTCTGCTGCAAAGTAACAAACATTTGAACAAGATCTGCAAGAATTACGCGCAGTGAGTGTGCCAGGGCGAATATTATGCCGAGAGGTTTAGCACTTACGACGACGACGAGTACAACCTTTCCATCAAGCACGCTTCTGGTAGGTCAGTCAGACAGAGACCGAGCGAGCGTTATAACGACTGCAAAGAAACAGCGGCTTCCGTAGCTCTCCGGTAGCTTTCTCTCCAACGCCCCTTTCACAAACGACCAGACCATCCCGAAAGCCAGGGACACAAGTTGAAATCCATAAAGGCGGGTTTTGGTTTGAGCGCCACCCTTACCGAATCGACAAGTACTTTGTAGAAAAGAAAAGCAGTTCTTTCGATCTGATGTCAACACAAGTGCTCAATCACAAGGTATAAGCAAAGATGCGTTGACCGGTGTACATTTCGTTCGGGGTAAAGGGGCGTTGCTAGATTTGTTATGTGTGTCAAGATCCGTACAATCTGTTCAGTAGATCTAATGGAGTTATAGAGGCTTGTGGGAAGGCTAGAGCCAACAAGTCATGCTTTGGCAACGTTCCCTTCCTCAAACGTAATTTGATCTGCGTGGGCGGGTAGTCATGGTCATTTCGACAAGTCAGGGAAATCCACGCGTTGTTCTTCAAGATTTCTGGAAAGTAACCTCCTGTAAACTGCCACTTGCGAAAGTGTTTGTCAGTTTGTCTACCGGTAGATCGTGCGGCGAGGAGCATTAGGGCAGAGCGTGAGACGTTCGCCGAAGATGTTTTCTTCTTTGGGAAACGGAGGCATGTTCGACGAAACAGCGTATGTAGCTGGCAATGCTCTCGTTTTGTATATGTTGTTTAGTAGATCCGGTGAGACAGCTAGGGGTAGGTCGCTGAGGATGGAGTACTCTACGTGCTGGAAGGCGAGAGTACTGAGTCGCAGGCCAGAATCCAAGATGTTTGGGGGCCAGTACTGTAAGATATTGGCAATGTAAAACCCGTGAGGTAGGAATATTGAAGGCTCTATGATTGATACTAAGGCTTTGCAATGTGAGGTGGTGAACAAGGAACATAGTATCTTTGAGCACTTCATAGAGTGGAGGATCAGCGAACTGGTACGGCAGGGCGCTCAGGGAAGCCACAACATTAGAGAAGTCAAGGAGTTTGGTAGATCGTGATGTGCTATCCACCAAACCGCAAGGTGTGCGGAGATCATCAGTACACTCGACTAACAAAAGACCTGACGCCTGTAGCAATGAGAGTACGGAGAGATGCACGCAGATGATAGCTAAGAGGAGACATTCCCTTAGCACGCAGAAAGCCCGAAACCGCAAAGCGGAAAAACATGCAGAATAAGAAGCCGTCTTTTGACTTGTATCAGTTCCTATCTAGCCTCCTCCTAAGGTTCCTCGTCTTCTTCATCAACTTCTTGTACTTGTGCTTCTTCATCTTCAACTTCCTTTGTCTCTTGACACTTATCGCTTCCATGTTCCGTGCTCTCTCGTCTCTGAAATCCTCCCATTTCTCCTGCCGTATCCGCATCCGCTCCAGGAACCTAGTAGGCGGTGATGATGGAGCTTGCCTAGGGAGTGCTGACGGGTTAGGCGAGTTTTCAACAATGGGAGTTGTGCGCGCCTCGTACGTTTTTCGACCGTTTGGGTGTGTAGATTCGAGTATCGTAAGAACAGTGGTATATGACTTCTTCTGTGTCTTCGCCTGCTCTTCTCTCATCTGCTCCGCCAAGTCTTGCTCCCGTGCTTCTGCTTCCGGTGTGCCCATAGGAACAGGCGGCGGCGGCGGCATGAACGGCCTAAACCTGTCGGTCAGTTGTTGTAGGGACATGCCTAGCTCATTCCCTGGCGCGCTATCGAGGTGCTTTGTCCCAGGGTCCGCATTACTGGCAGAGGCTTGAGTGACCGCTGCACGGAGGTCAACTTCTTCTTGTGTCTGTTGGGATTGTGCATGCGATTGCTGGTTACCGTGGGCTGATTCAAGCATATTGACGGCGGAGGACAGTGTGTAAATGACATCTGCAGGTTGTGCTTTTAACTTTGATCGTGCTGTGAAGATGGTCGAGAATGCGGAGAAAGTTGAGTTGGGAGGTACAGAAGCAGTAACGGATATGGGGCGGTGGATAGAGAAGAAGGAGGCGACCTGGATATCTGCGAAGCATTAACATGGAAACCCGCCTAACGCTGACTACGAGGCTAGCGGTACCATGAGGATGCAGATGCTGCGTCGATGGCACGCTCGGAAGATTCAAGATTGTGTCATCCTTAGCCTTCCCCACCGTCTCTGTTGCGGCATCTTTGCTCTTCCGTCTGCCTAACCTTGTCGAAGGACGTTTCTCATTATCCTGCTTCGATGCAGGTGCTGCCTTATTGGTGGGGCCCTCAGCAGGTGCATCAAGACCTCTTGGGCCACCATCGGGCGGACTAGACGGTTTGGAAGAAGAATGCCGCCGTTGATGTGTTCGACACAAGATTGGGATAGGTAAGGCGGCTATTGGGTTCGTTGAAACCCGAGAGGTGATTGAGGACGATAGGGAGTGTGATGGACCCGACCTAATGACACGACTTAGAGAAGAAGAGAACATGTCTTCTGCGGTGCCGCAAGCGGTAATAGGTCGTTGTTTAACCTCGACGATGAGGTTACCCCACGGTCACTGATCGGATGGCAAACTGATGCGCGATCTTCGGTAGAGTTATGTAAGCAGCTCGTAGATTGACTACTTCTTAAGTACCAGCGTTGCACGACTTGATAGTCTCTGATCTCCCACTTCTATAATATGTACTCATAGTTTGTGAACCTTACCGCTGGTAGACTTCGATCTGGTGTCATACTGAAAAGCTGTTGCAAAATTGATAACATCATGGAAGAGTGATCCACGTTGTTGAAGTCTATTCGCAACACGGCTAGCTACACTTGAGTGATACATGACACCACAATGACCACCAACAGCTGGACCTGATTAAGGACACTTTAGGCACTGGAGCAACTATTGAGATCAAAAGAGAACTTCCCATATCAGGAAAGATTCAGAGCACAACGGGGCGAGAAGAAGAGCTAGTGACTCTACAATCATTTTGTCATCAAGCCGGATAACTTTTTGATCCCACGAAAAAGAACGCCACAGCTATAATGACAATCACGAAGCGTTATGAGCACATGAAGCGTAGAAAAAGAGCCATGATTGCCTTGCTTCTCATACCATCTGATCAGGAGAATTGTTGTATCCATTGGCAAGAAATCGAAGCAATGACGAGAGCCAGCAAGCCAACAAGTGCATGGAGAAACGAAGAAAGCCATGATCGCCATCTGAGGTTCGCTGCGGGAAAGGACATCCACCACCGACATGCCAACATCTCCGACGACAGCCATAACCACCTACAAAATGAGATTGTTGAGGTTGTTCTGAATTATCATGTCCTGCACGCTCTGCATCGTAACCTTCAGCAGATTGGTGTCCGTTGCGTTGGTGAAATGAATGTAGATTTCCTTGTCCCGGTTGCGGTTAAGATCACGGAACTTCTCGGCGAAGAATTGGGAAGCTGCTGTGAAATCTTCGTTGGCACCTTGGTAGTCGGGGAAGTAGTCTTTCACTGGGCTCTGCTCGAGTTTCTCCTTGAACAAGTCGACCTTATTGAGAAAGAGGATAATCGAGCTATGTTTGAACCAAGATACGTTAACGATGGATTCGAAGAGCATAATTGCTTCCTGCATTTGATTCTGCGGTGCGGACAATGTCAGCTTAGGCATCAGGAAGGCAGCACGGGTATATTTGCACAAACTTACCGCAGTCTTGTCCTCTACCAGGCATTGGTCATAGCCACTGAGAGCAACAAGGAACATCAAACACTGGACGCCTTCGAAGCAATGGATCCATTTCTTGCGCTCAGAACGTTGGCCACCAACATCAAACATATGGTAGGTCAATTCGCCAAGTTCGAAGACAGTTTCGGTTATACCAGTTGTGCGGAGACGGGAGCGCAGCATGTCCTGGTCGTTGGGCATATAGTCCTTGGCAAAGAGGCGGTCGATGTTCCCAAAGAAGCTGTTATAAGGGTCAATATCTAGGCCACACATTTACACTTATAATGACTCACTATGTAAGGTTATCGTGCAAGGCATATTCGTTACCACGCTTGATAGCTCTCTGCACACCGCGATCGGCCCAGAGACCCTTCATAGCCGGGAGGCATTCCATAGGGAATGGATCATCCGGCCCGATGTCGTCAGTAACAAGAATGACGGCCTCAAACCTCTAGAAAAAGTATGTCAGCTCCCTGAGCCCTATGCGACCGGATTCAGATAGATCGAATAATCTCACATACATCGGTCTCCCTATTGTCAAACTCGATCTCCAATTGTGACATTTCGTCAATGATGATCTTGAAGGCGACTATCAAGTTAGAGAAGATGATCGGTCGGATTTCCCTACGTTCGTCCATACTAAAGCCATTCGAATGCAGGATCCTCATCTGCTTGAGAATGGTAGACTTTCCGGACTCGCCCGCGCCTATAGTTTTTGTGAAGATTAGTGAAACTGATGCATGATCATGATTCGCGATTCGGTAGTGAAATGGAGGTAATCAACGGGACGGACTGACCTAGAAGAAGAATCTTGATCTCCTTCTTCATCTTCTTCTTGTCTTTACGTATCATCTTATCGATCTCCTCGTTCTTCTGGAGCTCAATGCTGGAAACGCTAAAGGCGCTCTTCTTCTTGCCGAAGCACATCTTGGCTGGTGATTGATAGTAGGGTCGAACGGTTCGAAGTTGATGTCGATGGAATTGAGGGTGTTGACCCACAACGCGCGTTCTGGGAGGATACTTGAGCAGCTTGGTTGGATTAGCTGAGGGAAGAAAAGGTACGGCTCAGGACGTATATCTAATACCTCACCGGAATGATGTGGATTGACGAAGGTTGCGGCTGGGAGATGAAGCCTTTTGTGAAGTTGCCTAGGCACCAACAATATTGACCGAACCAGCGCTTCTATACGTGAACTGATCAGTGTTTTGCAATGTGGCGGAGATCGCAAGATGATATGTCTTGCAAAGCCGTAGAAGTATTTACCACCGGTGCTGAGGTTGACACAAACGCGGATGGGAGGTGTGTAGTCAATGCTGCTGAGAGGAGAGTATCGATTGATAAGCACCCACCCAAAACACTCGCCGGCCAGGCCCCAATACACGTCCGAACTAATAAGCTCAAATCTCCCACGAAACTGCCTTCCGAAGTATGCCAATTTGTTGCAATATCCAAAAGTAAATGGACCCTCCGCGTTCAAGCAATGCTGGCTGCCGACACAATACGCTTTTGCAACAGCAAAGCTCGATGTGTCACACAAGCAATGCCACCACAGGTGCTCTTCGTATCTTCTTGTCTTCAACGAAGGTAACTGATCTGAATACTAGTCTGGACGCCGAAGACTATGCTGATTCGGTCCAGTATGATGGCAAAGAGCCTCCCAAACACATGATGTGTATATGTATTGAAAGGATGGACTGCGCATAAAGGAAAGAAGAACCAGTTGAAGCGGTTCGAGCAAGGGCTGCACCCGCTAGGGGGATTCTAGTGCTTGCAGCTAAGGACAGTGCCTCGATAGCACGCCCGGGAAAGACTTCGAGGATGGTTGAAGCACCTCTGAGCGACGACAGAAATGCACGACAGGAGATATGAGGACGATGCAAAGACAGAGAAGAAAGGTGGATCCAGTTGGTGCAGATAGTCGTTCTCAAGACGGGAAGCAAAACCCAGAGGGTGACCGCTAGAGACTGATACGGCATGGTCATTCTCGCCTGTCAGTCTTACCCGGCTTGCCGCTGCCAGGCGCTCTTCCCCTGAAACCATAACTACTGACAGTACTGTACAACGCTCCTCTTTCAATCGGCTATTACTCTTCCAAGAATCTCTGTTGCTTTTCAATCTTTGGGAACTGGCCTGCTGTGGCTGCCAGCCGGCAAACCTGCTATGGGAATACATCTGTACCTTTATACGTATGCTGCAGTTTGGGTTGACCAATAGGCAGATAGTGCTCCACGTGGCCAACCGGCGCCATGCGCGAAACCAGGCTGAGTAAAGCTCTTGTTTTGACTTGGAACGGCGGAAGTTGAACCCTCGGTTCATTTATGCAATGCTGCTTAGGTAAAGCATGTCACTGATCCGTGCAGCGCTGCTAGAAGGAAAAAGCCTTTGGAAGCACGTGATTGTTCGGCGTGCGACCGGCCCGCGAGGGAGAATTTGATTGATTGACCCAGATTATCGACCATCTCATCTCGTCTTCTTGCTTACATGCTTCGAGTCAGCTTTCGTTGGAGAGGGAGCCAGCATATGTTAATACTCTCGAAGAAAGCTTCAAAAACGCTCGACCCCAAGGAGCTCGCTCGAATCCAAAAATCCAGTCAGGTCTAAGCGTACACGATGCACGAAAGCACCGTTTCGGAAACGGGTGAGACAAGACACTCGTCTTTGTCTCTCAAGGACGGATGGGCCGGACATTAGAGGTAGGCTATTCGTATCAGAGGAGTGGTCGACATTTGAGGGAAGCGGACTGGCAGTGGCAGTATGTTGCTGTGCGGCAGGGCAAATTCATCCTCTGGCTTGCGTACGGATGTGAGATGCCACATACCTCCAAACCCGGGTCGTTCTGGTAAGGAGGACCGAGATGAGAGACGACTTTACAGGAGCTTTGATTCCAGAGTTCGGATGGAGTATAAAGTACCATATGGTGGTTACACGCTTTACATGTACTGCATCTTACTATGGTCATTTAACTACGCACGATTCAGCGGTGCTGCAAAGAATACTAGGGGTTGCCCTGAGACAAACAACGGTCTGCATCAGCGGCAGTGGTGTTTTGACTACTGGGGTTGTCTTCTGCATGAGAGGACCGTCATCGCGCGATTCCAACAATATAGGCTATGGATACTTCATTTCTCCTTAACACCAAGTACAACAGATATGGACGAGGATGCAATCGACCATTGAAGCCACTGATAGATCCTGCGCTAATCTGAGGCTTCTGAGTTCTGAGCACAATTCTGAAACTTTCGACCATCATGCTAGTGCAGAGAAACTTCTGAATGCAGGAAACCGCAGCCTCAGATAACATGCTCGAGATCCGTATTGTGGTGCGAAGGCTTGGTCATGGTCATATGTGCTTCGTAAGCAGAGCCAGCCTGTGAATCACACAGCATTCAAGCACCGAACCCAGACAGTGCTAGCACGTCGTCATCCAACGGCGGCCCGCCTTACGAGTACCTCCCGCATGTCTGCCTTCGATTTCCTACACCGCTCCATCTTGGATCTGAACCACAATGCGATACTGCTGTCCTGTCCGCCGTCATGTCAACGTTGCATCGAGCAGGCTTGCATTCTACACGTATAAGATGTGTCGGAGTCACCCCCACGGAGTCGTGGAATACAACCTCGACTTGAACATATATCCAGCCAGCTAACCATAGCCCTTCTGACGAACAGCGCAGTGTGTTGCAGTCAAGCTTTCATTGAGTTGACCTCCATACAGTCTTGTCATCGCTATTCAGTTTGCGACGACCTTAAGACTCGGACATATCAAATAGCAGATGAATCATTCGCACTTAACACCTCCTGGCAGTCCCTGCGCATCTTTATTGCATCCCGCGATCATGCCAGGCTCTAACTTACATGCCTACGATGTCTGCTCACAGGACTCAGGTCTAAGTCCATCGTTGGTAGGCTTCCAGGTTTTGGTCACACGCTTCAGCACAACACAGATCTGATTTTCTGTGGCTACAAGCAGATGTTTCCACACTCGAGTGCTCTTCCTTACGACCTCTATTCGTACTCGAGTAACCCAAAGGCATACTTCGTCGGAGAGCAAGAAGGTATCGAGATTGAATTCACTGGATCGAGCTCACCGGATGACCGAGATCGGCGGAGGAGGCGTACGGCCCTGGCGAAAGAGAAGGAGACCATATCAAACATGAACGTGGTAATGACCGGTGACATCCTGGCCATCGTGATGGCAGCACTGACTCTTTTCCCCTTAGCGCCGCCGAGCCCAGAATCGAGCATCGCAACGCGCCTTCAGAGATCGCAAAGAGAAGCATGTCAAAGACCTCGAGCACACGCTTGAGGACCTGGGCAGCAAGCACCACACCCTGGTGAAGTCGTACTCGGATCTCAGGGTCATCAACGACCAGTTGAACGAGGAGGTGGAAAAGCTGAGCGCCGAGAACGAGAGCTTACGGTCCTCCAGGGGCAGCTCTACCCTCAGTACACTATTGACGCCGAAGGATGGTGATGGCTTCAGTGGATCAGAAACATTCTTTCCGGTCTCAGCGTGCTATTTTGATGAAGGGATATGGAGCGCACTCAGAGTGTACAATGCCGACAATGCCACTTTATGACGCACTGTTCTCAGCACGTGGGTGTTTTGAGAGTTGGGAGTTTCATATCTGGCAGAATAATAGTAATGGTTATCCTGTATCACAATTCAAGCTTCGGCCCTACGCCCAGCAGTTTATTCGAGTACTACGTTGGTTAGGGTAGGCTCTACGCGATGCCGAGAAATCTTCATGCAGACACCCTTGCACACATGGCATAAGGTAGTGAAGATGCACCCGTTGTATGTTACCGTAGGGTTGCCTTTGCTTGGTAATAATGATGCCAAGGGTTCGGCAATGCCGTAGCCCAGAATTACTCGATGCACGCTACAAGACCTTGCATCGAAAAATTCTTCACCGTCTAAACGATTATCAAAGCCCCTTTTCATAGGGCGCAATTAAGGCAACCCACCATTAAGGTACTTTTGGGTTTGGTGTAAGTTTGAGGTTATCGCTTCTAGCGGCTTTCAGAGGCTCTTCGGTTCCAATTGCCTGTCCGGATTTGGGTCGTTTTGGGCTAGCTGGATCCGCCATCAAGCCATGCTGCGTCGGCGATAGCATGAACGCCGATGTATTACAAGAGTGTGCAAAATCGGTCATGGTTTTGCTGGTCAGTTGTAATCACCCTTCTGCTTGCTTTTCCAGACGGAGATACACGGTGATAGAACGCCCATTTCCTGGACTAGTTGTGGAACCACATGGGTTGGCTCCCTGTCTGTGCGCTTCGTCAACCTTGACCAGAAAATAGCATGACTTTAACTCATGCACGCTTCTTTAGTAAAGGGGTCGTTCTGAATGGTACACGTAGACCTCCTTTAAAGCTGGGTCTATCCCTATCCAAGATGTTCATTCCGCAGGGAGCTTGCTGTCTGCAGTGGCAAGAGAGCCGCACTTGTTCAACTGCGAGCTTAAACGCATGTCATGTTTAATATGATCGTTCTTTCAAGCAGTCAGCACTGCTCTCGGCCGTCTTTGACCGAGATTGTATTCTTGCATATCATTCTCGCGAGAGTTGTACTGAATGCCTCGAGGGTTATCAAATTACTCTTGACAGTTTAACATGGCCGCATCAACGTTATCCTCAGGTTTGCGTTGAGACACCATCATTATAACTACGACCTGATCACCTTGGTGTATGTCTATGAGGGCATGCAGTCATACCGGACCTACAATGCAGAGGTTGGAGGCTTTGTCGACCGGCTACGTGGTGCGAAGCGGGGCAAAGAAGATTCCTGATTCATGACCCAGAGATCAAGATTCCCGCACTTGGTGATCATTACTCCGGCGAATCTCGAGGTCACATGCATGACGGCGTCTAAGCAGGGCTTAGGCAAATATTGGCAGTACCGCACTCGTCCACCGTCTGTATCACTGCAGCAGCACTGGCGAGACACGATCAGAGTGTGTTCCAAGTAGGACATACTGATTCCGGACTCACCAGCGACCGTCTCCCCGGAGACAAATTCGAGGAAGCTACTGTGCAGAGCTTGAGGTTATCACCGACAACGCAGAGGTGCTGCAGTGACTTTGTCCGGCGACCAACTTCCTCCGGCGGGCTTCTGACCTTTGCGTGCTATTGGATAACTCAACTGCGTCAGGCTTTTGCTCGAGCCTTGGCGATGAAGACTCTTATAGAGGGTGTTGTCGTTCATCAGCTAGAGCAGCGTCGTCATATCAAGTAGACTATTGGTCTTCCCAGAAGCCATATGTGATCTTAGCAGGGTGGCTTATATACGGAGCTTTAGACTACCCAGTAATCTTGAGGGGTAGGGCTGACGCTGCTAGTGAGTTATTACTGGCCGAGATGCTGCGTTCCAACGAACATTGAAAAGTGCGGAATATCCCTAGGACACGAATAGCCATGCCCACAACGCTGGCTAGGATCCTGGTCATATGGACAGCTTTGGTTCACTTCAAGTACAAGTGATCTTCTTCTCGCTGATCCGACCAGCCGTCAATGTCAACTTCCCAGTGTACCAGTGTTGGGGCTGCAAATAAGTCTACTATTCCGCAACTTAGCTTACATTGCTGTACATGTCGTTTAGGGTTCCTCAACCTGTGGCAACATAGACTGGCAAGCACCTATCCGACAGTGATGATGGATATAGAATGGCAACATTTCCCTGCTGTTCTGTATGTCGTCGCAGCAGTGTGGTACTTTAACCTCCCTTCCTGCTTCACGATGAGCCACTACACTACGGGGCATCATCTGCATGTGCCCCAGAGTCATTAGTCCCAGGGGAACAACAACAGCCTCTTCTACATATCTCAACGAGATTGCTACATTTGTGATCAGTCAAGGGGTGCTTCCGACTGTGCACTTACTCGGTGGCGTAGGACAGTTCGAGAACTTTGCACCGAGTATTCGAGCCAGCCAAGACCTGATCGAGTGAAGTTGTACTTCGTAGCTGAACCTCATGAGTGGCAGCAAGTATTGTCATGTCGAAGGACCTCATGACAGAGCTGCTCTCGATATCATGCCGTCCATTCCGTGTCCACTGCAGTGTCAACAAAACGAAGTACGTTACTGTTGCGCGCCAATTCACGGCAGGAGCATACACCATAGCCCCACCATTAGCTTCGCCGTCTCAACAAGCAAATATATCCCACTTCACAGAGCGCTCTAACCTCACCTCTCGGAACAGACAGATACTCAATCCTCGAAGAGCGACCACAATAGTCAATCGCAATTATGGGGTACACCGAGAAAGATCAATTGGCGATCAACACGATCCGTCTACTCGCCGTATGTCAGCCCCACTATTGCCGCAGCGAGCTCCCAGCTTTATCAGATGCCCTATATGACCTTATAACTAATGCCACTCCTGCGCAACATACGCTGACATGTTCTTCACGCGGTCGTCTAGGTCGATGCCACCTTCAAAGCCAATTCCGGGCATCCCGGCGCCCCTATGGGTATGGCGCCTGTTGCCCACATCCTCTTCAACAAGTTCATGAGCTTCAACCCTCAAAATCCGGATTGGCTCAATCGAGATAGATTCATACTCTCGTAAGTCATTTTCACAAGCTCTGAGCATATGCTTGTACAATTCCAAAGCACGTGGTGAGAGCTAATGGGGTATTTTCGCTGCTGCGGGCTACTGCTTGGAGCCTTCAATTCAATAGGAGATCAGTCGCTGTAATGTTCGTCTGGAATATTTGGACGTGTCCCTGTTTACTGGAGATCGAAGTGATTGGCGTTTCTTCGTCCGCACAAACCTTCCCTACCTTTACGTTCTTGAGATGGTACGGAGAACACTGATGCTGATATGATCTGTATCTTTCAGGAACGGCCATGCATGCATGCTTCAATATGCCCTTTTACATCTGTTTGGCTATAAACTCAGCATGGAAGATATCAAGAGCTTCCGGGTGAGTGTTCATCCAAATATTCGGGAAAGTCCTAAGGCGTGTCCACTGATTGTGGCGGTATCTGAGCGTAGACTGTGGACAGCGCCACCCCCGGTCACCCCGAAGCTACTAGTACTCCAGGTGTTGAAGTCACCAGCGGACCCCTTGGCCAAGGTTTTGCAAACGCTGTGGGTCTTGCCATCGCACAAGCACATACCGCTGCCGAATTCAACAAGCCTGGATTTGAGCTAGTCAATAACCACACTTACTGCTTTTTCGGTGATGGCTGCGCTATGGAAGGCATTTCCAGTGAAGCTGCTAGTGCAGCTGGTCACCTTCAATTGGGCAACCTGATTATGATCTACGATGATAACCACATCTCCATTGGTATGCTTGAACAATAGCCCATCAGAGAGCCTTGCAAAGCTGATGAAGGGTGAACAGATGGTGACACCAAGTGTGCCTTCACCGAGGATGTCCTGAAACGGTTCGAAGCTTATGGATTTCACACACAGTGGGTAAAGGATGGCGACCATGATTTGGAAGGCATTGAAGCAGCCATTGCGAAGGCTAAGGAAGTTAAAGACAAGCCATCCGTTATCAAGCTGACGACCACAATCGGTTTCGGCTCGGAACTCGAAGGCACTGGTAGTGTGCACGGAAATCCACTCAAGGCGGACGACTGCGCGCAGGTAAAGAAGGCATTTGGCTTTGACCCGGACCAGTCGTTCGTCGTGCCGCAGGACGTCTACGATATGTACCACAAGCACGCTGCAGAAGGGGCAGCGAAAGAGCAGGAGTGGAACAAGATGTTCGAGAAGTATGGAGAACAATTCAAGGACGAGCATGCCGATCTTCTGCGGAGACTGAGCGGCAAGCTACCGGAGGGTTGGCAGAAGAAGTTACCCACATACAAACCAGGTGATCCTGCGATTGCTTCAAGAAAGCTCTCCGAGGCAGTGCTCGAAGCCATCCATGAGGCTGTCCCTGATCTCGTAGGTGGATCTGCCGACTTGACTGGCTCTAACAATACGAGGTGGAAGAATGCCGTCGACTTTCAGCCACCAAATACTGGGATCGGGAACTGGGGTGGAAGATATATTCGATACGGTGTACGCGAGCACGCCATGGCGGGCATCATGAACGGCATTGCCGCCTACGGGACCCTTATCCCATATGGCGGTACCTTCCTCAATTTCGTATCCTACGCCTCTGGTTCCGTCCGCTTATCGTCTCTCTCACATTGCCGAGTCATCTATGTGGCGACCCACGACTCCATCGGTCTGGGCGAGGACGGGCCTACTCATCAGCCGATCGAGACACTTGCTCACTTCCGCGCCCTTCCCAACATGATGGTCTGGCGTCCAGCAGACGGCAACGAGACCAGCGCGGCTTACTACGTCGCATTGATCTCAAAGTCCACACCCAGCATCATCGCCTTGACGCGACAAAATATCCCGCAACTGGAAAACTCGACCATCGAGAACGCCATCAAGGGCGGCTACGTCTCCGCCGAGCACGAAAATGCCGATATCACGCTCGTCAGCACCGGCTCTGAAGTCAGCCTCTGTATCGAAGCCGTCAAGTACCTCAGGGATAATCACAAGATCAACGCCCGTGTGGTGTCGCTCCCCTGCTTCCAAGTCTTCGATGTGCAGGACAAAGAATACCGTCTCAAGGTTCTGCCAGATGGTATCCCGTCGATGAGTGTGGAGGTCATGTCGACGTTGGGCTGGGAGAGGTACACCCATGAGCAGTTTGGATTGAACAGGTTCGGTGCCAGCGGAGCGTACAAGGATGTGTACAAGGTCAGTCCCACTACTAGAGCTTGCTTATCTTTGTAAGAAAACGTATCACGCAGAACTGACAACGGGCGGCAGAAATTCGAATTCACCCCTGAAGGTATCAGCAAGCGTGCCATGGCGACCATCGACTTCTACAAGGGAATCAAAGTCCGCTCGCCGATCAACCGCGCTTTCCTGCAGCATACCTAAGGGATCGTTCAACCGCATCTGCTTGAGAGCGCCAGGAGAGGGTTTGGCAAAGATGGACGGTCACACAAAGTTAACGATTGACGTCTCCGTAGATAGAGTCAGGTAACCGATCTCGCGTTTCAATGCCGCGTGATCTTAAAACGACTCTACTTGCCATGTCCCAAATATATGTGAACAGCTCGTTGAGGTAAAGCAGCAGATTTTGGCTGTTATGGTATCTACGATCTATCATTCGCAATGTCAAGTACACGATTCAAGCCAGCTTCCTTCTCCTCTCCCAGTTCCCATTCCCTCCCTCTTTCCCTCCCTACCGCAGCGCCTTCCTCGCAAAACTCGGCAAGACAAAACTCGCCCTGTGGATCTCCTTGTTGTAGTACCGACACAACTTCTCTTCCTCCTCTACTCTCCAGCTTCTCAAAGGCGTCTTGACGTCCCTATCTTTATCCTTGCAACAGACCATAAACCCGATCTGGCCAGACGGATATGTAGGGATCGTCGTGTAGGCGTACTCGACGGTGGGGAAGACCTCCTTGCAGGATTTCTTCAGCTCGGTGATCATTTGTAGATGCAACCATTGATTCTCAGCTACCACAACAGACAACCGTTAGTTTACCCGGGCGAGTAAGTGCAGATTTCGTCTTTTTTTTCGGGGACGAGAAGGGGGTGAAAGTGAACGGACAACCTTGCGTGGTAATGACGCCCCCCTCCCTCAGCGCGCCGTGCAGGAGCTCGAAATAGGGTTTCTTGAAGAGGGATTCGGCGGGGCCTTCTGGATCCGAGGAGTCGGTGATGATGACGTCGAATTCGTTTTTCTTGTCGGCGAGGAATTTGAAGCCGTCGCCGATGTGTGTGCGTACGAAGGGGTGCTGGAAGCCGATGGACATGCCGGGGAGGTATTTCTTGGAGAGGCGGATTACGGACTGTGAATTGAGAGGTGTGTGTTAATGGGCTGCGGGAGGGTGGTGAGAGATGGGGTGATGGGTAGGTGGGGGGGAGGATTTACCTCGTCGATGTCGCAGAGGGTGGCTTCTTCGACAGTTTCGTGCTTGACGACTTCTCGGAGGACACCGCCGTCACCGCCGCCGATGACGAGCACTTTCTTGGGGTTGGGGTGGGAGTTCATGGCTAGATGGGTGATCATCTCCTGGTAACTATGTTCCCCGCCGTCAATGTCAGCGGCACTGCATCAGTCTCATCATCGGCATGATCACATGCTTCCACCACCCTAGGGTTTGACGAAGGATCGGCCATTGTAACACGTACGCGAATTCATCCCTTTCGGTGCTTTGTATGACGTTGTCTAATACCATCACCGTCCCGTAATCGCTCGACTCGAAGATGAGCACGTCTTGGTATTTGGATTTCTCGTGGTGCAGGATCTGGTTGACTTTCAAGGTCATGGCTTGGCCCGGCCACATGTTGGAGATCTCGCGGAACCAGCCATCTGCGGACGTCAGCATTCATAGGTATTTTACTGAGATGCAGAGTGAGCAACACGGGGCGTTACCTTTGATGGTTGGATGGGTGATTTCGCCCATGCTGCGAGAGCTGCTGTTCTTCAAAAGTCTTGCAAGGCTGCGGGAGTCCAGTATCCGTGAGCCACGAACAGCAGAGAATCTGAACGATTCGACAATGGTTGCAATGGTGGGTTCAGAAATGAAGAGCGACTAATGTTGTATGGAACCTCTGCGTCTCTATCAAGGAATTTTGCTTTGGCGGGGCATGTCACTTTTTTTCTGCGGTGCGGAATTTGGCAGGTCCACCCCGCGATGATCGGTCTCTCTATTCGCCGAGGTTGAACCCTGAAACCCCTCTATGCCACTGGACATGGTAGATTGAGAACAAGGCTCACTCCTTCATATCAACTACCAGAACCGGCGAAGTATCTGACACTACACAGACTCTGTTCCAACTTGATTGGCCTGACTAGACCTCCATTGAATTCATTGAACGCGAGAACAACAACCCAAGGAACTCCCTACATCCTCCAACCAACACCATCAGCCCTCCCTACTCGATCCCCACAATGCGTCTCCCCTACGTCTCCGACCCACCGCCCGTCACATCCGCCCCCGAAGAAGCAATAGTCGCACGCATCCGCTCCCGACGAGCCCCCAACCCCCTCCAAGCCCTCGACCTGACTCTCCTCCACTCCCCACCCGTCGCCGACGGCTGGAACTCCTTCCTGGGCGCCATCCGCACGCGCACCTCTTTACCAGCCGACATCCGCGAAGTCGCCATCTGCAGGGTGGCGGTGCTGAATCAGGCGTGGTATGAGTGGATGCATCACGCGCCTCTTGCTTTTGCGGGCGGTGTTTCGGAGGCTGGGTTGAGATCGTTGCGGGATACGGGTTCGGCGGGACGTGGGAAAGAATTCGAGGAAGGGTTGACGGAGAAGCAGGCGGCTGTCAAGGTGTATACGGATGCGATGACGAAGGACGTGGTCGTGTCGGAGGAGGTGTTCGCGCGGGTCAAGGGGCTGTTTAGTGAGAGGGAAGTCGTCGAGATAACGGCGACGGTAGCGGCGTATAACTGTGTGAGCCGATTCTTGGTGGCGTTAGATGTGGGAGAGCAGAATGGGAAGAAGCCCGAATGATAGGTAGGACCGTGTTGGAATCATGCCATCAATATGCGGTATATTATAATTGTGTTTATCTGTAGAGTATTGTACATAGAATAACTGGCAAGCAACGCCATATTCTCGAACGGAGGATGTTTTTAGGCTAATGTTCTCCGCTCCTTGACGCCGAGAAATCGTGACGCCACGCTAGATGATACAAGCTGTGCTCATTGCACATCCAGATACAGATCCCCACCCCTCATCGTAGGCGTCAGTTTAGGTTCCCAGACTGGGCTCTTCAGACCTTGTCCCGTATTCTCGATCCCAGGGCTGTTGACCACCTTCCACTTCGTATCGCTTTTTGGAGCTGCGTTACCATCTTGCCGCAATCTCAGACCTTTTTCCAGCTCGGCCGCCGCTTTGTCGCCTCTTCTCTTCGCAAGCAGAGAGGACGGGCTCTCGTCGCGCTTCGTCATTGCCTTAGACTGACCGTGGTCAACCAGTCTGTTTCTGGCATGATCCGTGTCAGGCTGACGGCTTTCTCTCAATGGTCGATAAATGCCTGCTTTCTTCGCTATAGACGCTGAATGTGGGACTTTTGGATACGTGAGGGCTGAGATGGGTGACCCGTGGGGCGATTCAGCAACAGGAGACAGCGCTGGCTCCGCAGGAGGTGACTCGTCTTCATCCCCAGCGCTTTCGAAGCTCGTATCTGACGCGTTCGAATATCTCATAGATTCTCGCTTGTTCATACTTCGTCGGAATGCTGGGTGGTATGACTGAGTTGGTAGACTCGCTCCAGGCTCAGAAGATGCCAGTGAAGGGTTGCCGGAGTAATTACTCGAACGCGCTGTTGGCGGTGCAGATGTAAGCTGAGCGAGGTTGCGCATGTGAGACGGTGCAGGTGTAAGTGACGTAGGATGGCGTAGAGCCGGAGGTCTGCGAATTGTGTCCGGTGAAATTGTCCATTGGCCTTCTGGAGGGTTCTCTGGCCTGATGTTGGTAGGAAGCGAAGGGCAGCGGAGGGTTTTGTCCCTTTCTTTGGCGTACATAAGGGCGCGAGGGTCAAGAAAAGATTCTTGAGGATAGTGTTGCTTCTGTGTATAACGCCGCTGAACTGGCCACTGGCTCGTATCAATGGAATTGCGTCCTCGAGGAGCTTGCATTGGCACGCCCAGGACACTCCTTCGACCGCCATCCAGGTCTTCTTCGAAGTTCGTTGCTGTACTCCCTGGTCTACTATGTTGGGTCATTCGCGAGGACGGTGGCCAAAGAGTGTATGCTGGCTTGTCTGGTAGGAGCCTCGACGTTGTTCTATAGCTTGCAACGCTTTCGGGTGACGCTTGATGTGCAGTCTCAGGTGAAACAGCAACCCCTATATCATCCGGCTTGATAGTCCTTCTCCAAAAGCTCCGCCGTTTTGCGCTGTCCTTGGGTGGCACTTTGGGTCCTCGGTCTACACTTGGTGCTACATTGCCAATATTCCCATCGCCGCCTTTAACATCTTTGGGAGGAGGAGGCGGAGGAGTTGGACGTTGATGATTCGCCTTTTCAGGTGCTTTTTCAATCTCGAAGGGTAATTGCTCGCTCTGATGCTTCAATGCTCTTCGTCGTCGAAGGCAGTAAACGAAGAGCATGATCCCAAACGCCACGCTTGCAGAAGCAACACCCGCCACAGCTATACCAGCAATCTGTGGCGTAGTCAGGGCGCCTGTCTTCACCGGTGCGGCGCTGGATGTTGATGCTGCGGCTTGGCTTGTCTGACTTGGCATCGAGGTCGAAGGCGTTAATGATGGAATAGTTGTAGATGAAGCCGGGATTGAGGGCGTGCCGGTCGCCGTGAGCAAGCCGCTGAGTGAGACACTGCCACTTGGAGCATTGATACTTGATTGGAAAAGCGATGAGGAAGGGACTTGCGAAGACATCGTCTGGTCGTTCGTATTGAAGATATTCGAATCGAGAGAGGTGGTTGTCGCTGCCACCATAGTTGCCGTGATCGTAGCGTGTGTATTTGAAAGAGCGTTCTGTATTCCTGCGCAAACTTCGTATGCTCCCGCGTCCCGCGCGGTCTCGTTGGTACAGGCCGAAGCAACGCAACGCAGAGCACCTTCACCAAGTGTATAGCCACTAGAGCTTTTATGAGTGCATAAGCAATCGAGGTCTTGCTGGCTCGAGCAAGTTATCGTTGGGAAGGATTCGGCAATGAATGATTGGAGACAGAGCCGTGCGCAAACAGGTACTGCGTTGGCCAAGGAAGGTGGTATAGCAGTCGAAAGTGACTGTGGACGTCCTAGAGTAACGTATAATGCTATGAAAAGGTAAAGAACTCGCAATCGTGGTACTATAGATATGCTGTCAAAGAACTGCGTCCAGGTCAGTACTCTATTCCTTGGCTTAACGCTGAGGACAATGGATAGCTGGACTTCGGGCACTGCTACAAAGCAGATTGCTTAGGTCAAACAGTCGGTGTAGACGCAAGCAGTGTGTGCAGATGTTTGAAAATGAATCCGTTGTTTTCAGCAGGCCGGATGCGACTGACCTGCCAGAACTCCATGACTTTGCCCAACAGGTATCCTCCAGATATTAATACAATCGGAAATAGTACAGCAAAGAAGATAAAAGAGACGCATTAAGGTGCAGAAGCTTCATAACGACAACGCCGCAAAGGAACACGAAACAAGCATCTTGGAGGGCAAGATGTTCTTTTGTTGCTCCGCCAAAACCCATGAATACTGCTGCCGGGCGCGTCCAGTGTCGTCATCTCAATTGTTGCAGCCATTGCCAGAAGTTGACGCCTGAAGTAAGCGCCTTCATGAAACTATCAACTTCGCATGATATAATTCCGGAGCGCACTATTGCTGTCGTTGGTTGTCGCATGAGGTTACGCGCTTGGCCGGCGTCTACGGATGTTTTTTTTGGGCTGCTATGAAGTCGATCACGTGCAGAGGGCCAAACTTCCACTTTCAACACCATGATAACATGGAACAAACACAGGGACCTTTCTTTGAGTACACGCTTTGGTCATAGCATTGAGAGACCTCATTATGTTCAGCGTGAAGTGCAGCCTAGATGAGTGGTTACACTGCTTTCCATACTCTCCACCGGTCATCTGATACCTAAGGGTGGGCAGCACAATCTTAGCGAAATAACACTCTTCGATGAGGCTCACAGAAAGTACTACGAAGTTCCAATAATGCCACGTCCCGTCGGGCAGCGAACTTTCTGACGTCCCTCAACCAGCCGTACCGTACGCGGAGCTCCTGAGATCCAAAGAACAGATCGTCCGCACTGCTTCTGAAACAGATCTTCCAAGAATAGGATCGCAACCCCCACGACACGAAACTGGCTATTTCTACCTCATTCCTACAAAGTGACCATGAGCAGGCAACCTTCTGTCATCATCATCATCTCCAAAGAGCCCCATATGCTTAACGGTGCGAAGTGAGTTCGCCAGGTAGCAGTGGAGGACCATGGCATATCGTTCGTAGCTGCAACCTTCCCCATCCTGGTGTTAATGATGTCCGTGAGGAGGGTCGTGGTGCGCAGGCTTGTGATGCAACGTAGAGTTGCTGACAAAACCAACCCTCACAGACAAAGTGAGATGACCAAGCCTTCAGGGACTCCGGGGCTCCTTACCATTCCCGATCGCTGTGCTTCCGGGAATTTCCATCACAAGCCCTTCCTCTCTGACTTTGTCGCTCGTGTGTTGTTTTCCTTCGCCTTCGACTTTGGTGTTGTCCTGCGGCACACTGGCGTCGTAGACCCTTGTTCAACCAGGACTTTGATCAAGGAACTGACTCCAACTTTTGTCTGTATAAGCCTGTAGGAGCTTTCTCCAAGGTGATCTCGGAAAGGGATGGGCGAACCCGGTCCCAAGCTGTCGAGCTCATCAGTCGATTTGCATCGCTTTAGCGCAACTCAGTAGTATATGCTTTACCAATTCTCTTTGTACGGCACCTGCATTAATTTTCGGAACATGACCATAGCTTGTGTCTTGACCTCTCCTACTCAATAACATAGAAAGAGCGTGTCCGAGGTGAGAGCTCCCTGTTCAGGTTGTGAAGGAGGTAATACGCATCCAGGAAGGTAGCAAGCTTAGGCATTGTAGCTAGATTTGCGAATCAGCCGCCGAACACCGGCTTTGAAATATATCAGGCACCATGATTGAAAACTGGATTCGTCTATCCGGTTCAAAGTCTACTGCACCCTGAGACAGAGCACGAAGCTGGCGCTTGCCCTTGCCCTCATCTTGACGTCCGCAGCCCTCGAGAATGTATCCTTCGACGATCTTGAACTATCATCAAGACCTGCTCAAGCTCGGGAGGAAGAGCCCCGAAACCCATGGAGGCAGAAACAGTGGGTCATACAGGAAGGCGTCCGCTCCTTGGGAGATGGAGTGGGCCGCAATCGTAGTACTGTGGGTGAAAATAGGGAGAGTGTTGCACAAGTTTGATTGTAGGCGGAGGCCAAACTGGAGGTTGGAGCAGCGCAATCAATGTTTATGATTACTATGTCAGATGTAGGGCTGCCTGGAAAATTCCAAAGCTATTCTTTTCATAGGTAGTGAAGAGATATTGGAAGCTGCAGTATGGTATTGGTCGTAAAATAATGGGGCTTAATAGAGATACAAGAAGGCAGTCATCTGCCCTAGCCGCCTCATACAATAACGTAGTAACTATTACTATTATCTACTGCGTCGGATATGCCAAGCAATCTTCATCGTCTGGTAATGAAAACCCTTCATCATACTACGGCTAATATGGTTATTCAGTGGGCCGGCTAATTCCGAGCCATACTAAATGACACATATTAGTAAAGGCTTACGCGAAAGGGGCGCACAAAGAGACCGCTCAGTCTTCTTGATAATTAGAGTACAAACGATTCCACTTCCTAAAGTGATCGTAATTAAAGGAAAACGATGTCACAGACCCGCAGGCTGCGACTACAAATTAGGAAAAGCCATGTGAAGACCAGTCAAAGCACCCTGATGAATACGACCATCAAGCGCATGCGCCAAGACCTAGGGTGCGACACCGGCGGAAAGCGTCGGATGCACGTTGACAGAGCCTCAACCCCTATCAAAGCAGGAAGGCGAAGATGCGTCGTCCAATTCGCGAAGATGAAGTGATGGCGGACTTCATTTGAGGGAAAGATGTCGTGATCTGGGGAGGGCTCGCGGCAAAGCGCCTAGGCCTTCACAAAATGATGTACCTATGGAGAACCTTGGTTAGCGCTCTGGAAAAGGATTGCGAAGCAACGGATGCGAACGAGCACATCATGGTAAACTAGAATTGGAGACTTACAACGCATGAATGATGCCCGGAATGTAACCCAGGATCGTCAACAGGATGTTGATCAAGAGATCTGAACCGCATCCGCGATCAAGGAAGACGCCAAGAGGTGGCAGGAGGATTGCGATAATGATCTTGATGATGAGGCTAGGTAAACACTATTGTCAGTATGTTGGATTCGCACAAGAGTCTCGCCTGCAACACGGTGAAGGCTATCATGAGTTGCAATTGGGGCTGTGGATCAACCCCGAGAACGTTCACCGTGAAGTTCATGTTGCGACCGAAGCGTGGAACTTACCTTCCAGTTACCTGCATGGTGTTTGATTTGCGAGGTATGTAGTGTAAGGCTTCGTTTGAGGAAAATTCAGTGGGTATGGTGAACTTTGTGACTGAGGTTTGGAGTTGTAATTGTTGGAGTGTTGCGAGGCGCGAAGAGGTTGGCTTTATGAGACACAAAAATGGCGCAGTACCTTAAGCGGCAAACTTCCACCATTCAAAACGTCACTTCCTTGGCGGTAACGGTGCACCGCCACCGTCACCCTTGTTCACCAGCCACACTTACGTCACAGTCTATGATATTCATATGAGGACTGAGGAACCATACACTGACGACTGCGGACTTTACAAGCTGTCTTCATGTTACATAGGCCACTAATCAAATATGAAGTACCAAGTCTTCTTGATTGCGCCACGATGTGAACACCCTCTTGCCCTATTTCCCTCTTCCGTGATCGTTCGCCCTCTGGAACTTAATTTGAGAACTCGGATGATTTACACATCAAGCTATTTTAAACCGTGTTGCTGATCGCCAACTGCTGACCATACGAACACGGATGGCACCAAGCATTCATGACGGTCCGAGGCTCGGGTGAAGAATTCGCAAACACCAAAAAAAAATCCTCGTCAAATTTTGGTGTTTGCGGTGCAACGAAATTCTTCACCCGGGCCTTGGCCATCTGTTCATGCCTGCCGGCTTGGTAGGCGCATACTAACTCTTGACCTATCTACAGCACATGTACGAGATACCATTGTTTGACGAGGAGTACTTCTTGATCAAGACGGACTGCTTGATGTGTGGTCCTTGACACGCCAGTGTATTCCCTGGTCAATGGTTGGACAGGCAGCAGACGGGAACACTATTACCTCCCTTGCACCCGAACGACCGCGACAAGGATTCAAGACCAACCATACTCAATACACATGCATGAAAGAATCCTTCGATGTCTTGACTACCAGCGATGGGCTTTGCCGAACCCAGCATGGCCTACACACGTTAAGAGGACGATATTCTCATAACGAACGAAGTACATCCCACATCCGCGATAATGCCGTCATGCTTGCCTGACATTGAGTCGAATTCGACATCTCTCGCATGGACCAAATCCGGCAATCACGTGCAGATACGTAGACAAACACCAGTTGTATTGGCTCAATGCTCTGGGTAAGCCCGAGTCATCGCATGTCTCCCTCCGAGGCTGCTCCTGCTTCTCCATCATTTGTAGCAGAACGGCCACCAAGCTACTGTGCAGCTGTAGAACCTGAGTGAAGGCAGCAGGCGTTGAGTGGCCGTCCTGAATTAGTACTTCGATGGCGTTGAAGAGACTCATGGTGATACGGTACTGTCCTTCTTGCATCTAGGAAGATCGTTCTGCAGGGTGGAATGGGGGAGCCGCTCAGATATCGAGTTCGACTGATATCGAGAAACTAACGTCTCGGGTTATAGATGACTTGGTACATCTATCAGGCCGAAGACCAAAAGATCATCTTCCGTTTTTATCGCAGTCGCCTCCAGAAGAACTTCAACCCCGACGACACGATCTCTACAGACTCACTAGTCCAATCCCGAAAGAAGGCATCACGCAATTCAATTGCACCTTGACGGCGGACATGCGAAAGTTACCTTGCAGTCAATTCAGGAGGCGGAAAAGATGGGCGCCCGTACTATGATATATGTTACAACCTGGCTGTGACGATGCAGTCAGCTGCAATGAAATTCTCACTCGAAATTAATGGAGGAGAGATGGGAAGTCAGTGCAAACTACGACTGAGAGAGATTCGTTGATGATAATGTAGTGTTGGATATGCAGTCTAGGGTTCATTTAAATACGTATTTAAATCGAGGAGGCAGTTAGTAATCTTGATGATCTCCATGCAGGAATTGAATAAAAGCTAGCATTTGTGCGACCTATATCTGTCAGTTCTGTACTGACGTCCAAGTTCAGGCTTGTATCTCTGTTCCTTTGCTCAATTCCGCAATTCTATCCAAAGGAAGAACAGCATTATTGTAGAACGACAGCGCAGGCTGCCAACTCATATCTTGACTTTCAGATGATGTGTTAGAGGTTAAGCACCATTCCACGGCCTTGCAGTACTCTGACCCTACGAATGCTAATTCCTTCTTCAGACGCACATGACTCTTTTTTGCAACTCATGCGCTTCTTGTCTGCTGAAGAATGTACTTTTTGAAGAGAGAACTACCACACTCTTGTCTTTGGTATCTTTTCTTCCTGCGTCCAGGATCGTAAGCAGTGGAACTCACCAGGCGATCTCGGCTAGTACAAGTCCGAGCGAGTAGATATCGTATTGAATCTTGTAGCCTTCCGCCGCTGCGCCTTGATAATCCGGATGACGGTATATAGCGTGCCCGATGTTGTAAGGTGTCTCATCGATGGTGTTTTGTTCTGCGTATTGACGGGAGTATTCGAACCCGGCTAGAAAGGGTAATGATACATCATAGAAGCCTTGCAAGCTGCTTGGATCCTTTGGGTCGTAAGTGCGCAGAAAGACCACGTTCTCGCTGCGGATACCCTTATGCAGCCATCCGTTGGCAAAGAGCTCGGAAAAGGTCTTCACAACTTTGCAAGCGAGTTCCAATCGTTGTTCGAGAGCCGGCTTGTAAGGATTGTTGCAGAAGAGATATGCTGAAAGCGATACAGGATGCGGTGGATTTAGATGTGTGGGATCAAGGACGAAGTTCTTCTCCTCAGACGACAATGGATATTGATATACTAACCACCAATAAAACAAATTTGCATCAGTGCAATAACCTATGCAAGGCAATGTATTGAAGTCGTCTGACTTGGATGTGGAGCTCAGAAATAAAATCAGTCGGTCAAGCCGGTCTTTGAGCTTTTGCTTATCCACAGACGAGATCTCTGAGCCGTGGGATTTCTTCTCGAAAAGGAAGTATTTCGATTCCAGAGGAGAAGACTTCAGCGTAGTGATGAAGCGACCTTTTGCGCGAAGCTCGTCTGATAGGTCGAACTCTGCCATGTGAAGGGCTGCTAGAGCTCTTGGTCCTGAACGCGTTCCAACCTGCGCAGCAATTACCGATGCATGCGAATTGCTTACATCAATGGTTTTCTTTTCCGTCATGGAGTACATCTGCGTGCTGTACTCGTCGTCTCGGGTGACATGTTGGACGAGCTGTAGCGAATCTACATCCCGTATGCTCCCCGCAGCCTCCAACCCTATTCGTCGCCAGTCATGGAGGGCTGATAGCTGTTGTGTCTCCCGGAGGAACTTATTTAGCGTGTTTGTGTGCTTCGTCAATTGCAGTACAAGCTTCTCAGAACGAGCTTTCGACACGAGGGACCACCGGAGGCGCTTCCAAATGCTGGCTTCGTACACTTCCTTCTCCTCAGGAACTTCTGAATGCAGTTGGTAAAGAAGTTCCTGCTGGATAGCGCGGTTTTGCAATACAGCGCCACCGACACGGGTCGAGTGTATTAGAGCGGAGAGTGAGGTGGCGCCCTTCGCTTTCCGCGCCTGATTATTCTCATTATTCCCATATTTGTTCCCGTCTTGAAGTAGTGTATTGCTCTGCTTAAGTCGGCCGCTGAGTTGCAAGCGAGAATTGGTGACAGTGTGTTTGCCTTCAAATCATGACGATATCTGCTAACGAACTTGGAGACAGCGTTTTAGGCATTTTGCAAGGGGAAGGCGCCGGTGAGTGGTGCTCACTGAGGAAATCAGGAAGACACTGACTTGTTGCAGACAAGCACGATGGACTCAACCAGGCAAAAGCTATATTTTGTTGATGCGCGATTATGCTGACAACGAGGACACCGAGTAAGAGTTCCTTGGGCCTCAGTTGACGGCAACAGTGCAAGACTGATTGACACCCCAAACAAAGCTAGTGAAAGAACAGTATGGTATGATATAGTTGCAGCTTTAGATCCATCGTAAAATCATAATTATCCGCGTCTCATAACTTTTGTCCCGTATTCACGGCTACATTGACCTACGGGCATCCTCCATATAGGCGACGTCGCCTTTGCCATTGCTGTTGAGATCATCATTTTCGAGAATGTGAAGTTGGTGCGGATCGTGTGAGTGTGTTTGAAGTTTCCGGGCACGGGTGTGTCTGGGGACTGTATCGGTGATGCATCCCTTGATGATGTTTCCTTCGAAAAGCATATGAATCGACTCGAGAGGAACATTCTTCGTCTCCGGGATGAAGAAGATGGCGTAGAGACCCATGAGAACACAGCAGGATCCAAAGAGGAGGAAGGTCCCATATGTGATGTTGGCAAGCATGATTGGCGTAAGCTTGGCGATCACAAAGTTGAAGAGCCATTGGGTCATGAGAGCAAGAGCCATGACGAGAGAACGGACGTGATTAGGGGCGCATTCGGCGGCTAAGACGAAAGGTATAGGGCCCCAACCAAAAGAGTAGAATACCACGAAAAGATAGACGCAGACAATGGCAAAGAGTCCAGAGCTATTGAGACTGGCGCCAGCAACTGTTGGTCCTGCAACGGCAGAATGGATGCCGATATAGTACATCGCAAAGGCTTGACCAGTTGCGCCGATGATGAGTGACCATTTGCGACCAAGTTGTTCGGTGAAGAGCATAAGACCGATTGCAGTGACGACAACCTTGACGACACCGTAGATACCGGTGGCAAAGAGACCAGCAGACGTTCCGGTCAGTCCAATGGAAGCGAAAATTTGAGGAGAATAGTAGTTGATGGAGTTGGTTCCGGTCCATTGTTGCCAGAACATGAGGATGACAGCCAGGCTGCATCGATAGAAGGTTTGCTTGCTCTCGCATGCGGCTTTGAGTTGTTGAGTAAGAGAGAGCTCTTCTCTTCCTTGGAAATCATTCACGATTTCTTCCAATTCATGCTCCACTGCGGAGTCGGATTCAGGTTTGCCTCGGACACGGGAAAGAGCTCGGCGGGCATTGTCAATTCGGTTCTTCTCCACGAGCCATCTCGGTGATTCGTTTTCGAAAAGGATTCCGACAAGAAGGACAACGCCGGGGAGCATTTGCAAAGCAAAGGGAATTCGCCATTTGAGGTCAGTGAGGGCTTGGAAGTTGTTATTGATTCCAAAGTTGACAAAGTAACTCAGCATAATACCAGTTCTGTTGATGATCATTATTAGGATATCGCTCTTGCAAAGAGTGAAAGGTGCTTACACGTTGAAGAGTTGCATGGTTCCGATGCATCGACCTCGAATTTCCTTGTTTGCATTCTCCCCAATATAGGTAGGAACGACTGCGCTGATGATGCCGACGCCAAAGCCACCGATGAATCGGCCAATGTAGAGCGGAGTGAGGCTGTTGTTGTTGATAGCCGAACATGTCTGAATGATTGAGCCCACGAGGAAGATTATGGCGGCAATGATGAGAGCTTTCTTTCGGCCCAGCCTGTCGCCAACGTAGAACGAGCTCGCCGCGCCAAAGAAGCATCCTCCCTGAAGGACGGAGACGATGTTTCCCTGGATATTACTGAAGTTCTTGGACTTGGGGTGCAAGCCAAAAGAGTGTTGAAACGCGGGCATAGTGAGAACGCCACCGATGAGTCCAGTGTCCCATCCAAACAGCATCCCACCAAAGGAAGCAACAACCGTGAGGATGTATGCCCTGCGGTATGTCTTGATGTCGGCAAGTATGCCTCGAACGCCGGTCTTCCTCTCCATAGCGGGCTCCATACGTGACAAATCAGGGCGTGTCTATGCTGAGTATGTGATAAGGAGATATCGTCTGATGGATGGCGATGATCCTAAGTGCTTGTTGTAGAATGAGAGTCAGATGTAAGATGTCCAGATGAAGAGAGAGAGGTGGGTGGGAGATGGTTGAGCGAGGGCAGTCGTTTATGCATTTCAGCGTGGAGCTCATTCTGCGACTATTGACGGCTGCGTTATGAAAACTTGAGGTTCGCGCGTGGCATGTGGACACCCGTGAGGAGAACCCTGGATTTCAGCAATTGTGGGGCAGCGACATAGTGTAGAAGACGTGCCTTATGCACGCACATGATAACTAAGTAAGCAATGCACTATTATCGAGTCGTTGCCCTATACCGTTTGACCCCCAATATCTGACAAGATATTATGACCAAGTGGAGCTCTCTCGAGTCATGCATACCGATTGCTCGACGTGCAGCGCCTTCTCCTCCTGGAGTCCCTTCACGACATTCAGCATTTCAGGACAGAAGTGGGTATCCAGAGCTGGGCTTATGTACGGGTTGAAAAAACATCGGTACACATCTTTGCTGAGTCGTGACCACGCGTGGTATTGCATACAGCATTGACATGGCGGATCTTCTGGCAAAGCGGCATAGAGTGAGTAGGACCGCGCAATAATGCAATGTTCTAGAGAGTCCGAAGTGTCGCCTCCCTCTGTGAAATGTGTCGGATCAGTTTCTGATGTCAGCGCAACTGTTCTTAGCAAGACCCTGACTGGTTGGTACGAAGTACGCCATCGATACAAACTAAAGACAGATACGGTGGCGGTTTACATCATCGCCATGCGCAATCATGAGCAAGCACAAGACACCAGATCGCTGACCATCGAGTACTCGTACACATAGCCAAGCCCAAAAGCAGGTCGCGACATACCTAGCCCCTGGAAGCATTAGTTCTGCCGGAGATATTCCACTGACGAATCCCGCTGGATCCATCGCTCTCACACTCGGCACAGCAAAGCTTGTAGTTTGTACGAGAAATTTACTATGTGAATGGCGCTCGCCTCGATGGACGATGTAGGGCCGACGGGAATGTTCGTGGCGGGACGTGGTAGTGATACGCTGTATTCGTAGGGGAACAGGGAGCTTCGATATAGTCGAGCGGCGGATCGATCATGGACCTTGCTCTGAAACATGACAGGCAGACGCAGTCTCTTCAATGGATCGAAGTACTGCGAGCACGAGGCTGCGATCCTCGAAAGAAATACCGTCTGCTTGATGCGGTAGATCCCCGAGTTTGGGAGGAACTGTGTGTCGAGTGACAGGGCAAGAAGCGCTGAAGCGAACCGGGCCCAAGGTGCAGTAGACGACACTGTGTAAAGGCCAAGTGCTCGGACTAATATTGGGAGACTGTCCGTGGATGACTCCCTAGATTATGCAAAGCCGAAACATCCGATCTCGAGCCATAGCTGCCGTGTCAGCTTACTTGTTTACCTGGGCGGTAGTCTCTGCGCGCTGTCGAAGACTGTTGAACCCGATTTCGAAAAGGCCTCAATGAGTCTGGATTTTGAATGGACGATAATATCGTACTCATAAGAGAGCCACAACTGGTTAGAAGGAGATCAGTATGGCTCCAGCAGCTGTGTGCATCGTCAGAAAAGTATCAGAGGAAGCAAAAGTCCTCACCTTGCAAGGAGGCATCAATTATGGTGACATCTTGACAATAAAATTGTCCCTTTCCTCTGCCACATCGTCTCTGATAGCTATTGTGTCGCCTGAACCCGGGTTTGAATCCAATAACGATCTTTGGACAACAGTAATCTACCCTGTAAATTTGCCTCTGACAGGCCAGTGCAACAAGTAGAGTCCGACTGCTGTGTAGTGCTATTCTGCGCATTCTTGGTACTATTTGGAATAGGTCGTACCGGTGGACCATATAGTTCATCGCATCAAAGGATCACTTTGATGTTAAGTTTGACAGCCACACGCATTCAGCTCTCTGGGTAACGCCCGGAGTCTTGATTCGAAGACATTCGGATGTGTGCATCAGAGCTTCCACCACCACTGGAGTTGGCGTGCTGATTTCTTCGGCTGCTTGCCATCATTGCTTCGAGAGTTGAGAGGGGACGTATGACTCTCCAGGTCTGAATTGCAATGGACCCAACTGGCTTGATTAGCCAAGCTCATAGTGGTAGGTCCAGTGCTCCACCACATCCAGAGACGATGTACGAATGCTGATGGACTCCACTAGTCATAACTGGCCTGCTACCGGCGTGAATGCCATGTGCATATGCGTTCTACCAAACTTTCTTCGGCAACTGAGTTCGGATGAACGGGGTCTAATTCATAGCAGAGTCAGTGGATTAAGCACCAGTGCCAATCAAATGAAAAGCTACAACACGTAAATCTATAGCAGTCTGCAGTGTTTGATGTTGGAAGAAGTGATGGAAAGTTACGAAGCATCATGAAAATAATATCGAAGCTGTCGACAGACGTCCGTGTTTTTGATACAGCACATTGAGAGATCTTTTTGTACGAGTACGGCGGTTGTGGTGAACTGATCGCCTCAACGGTGCCCCTTCGGCCTCCCGCAAATCGAGAGTAACACTGTCTCTGCTCGTCAAATCTTTAAGTACTAATGAGATCCCCTAGATCTCTATGTGAGCAAAGTAGAAGACCTGAATATGCTGGAAGCGCATCCCACCTAGAAGCCCACAAACAAATAGCGCAGGCACGAATTCATGCTGTCACACACGTTGTCGTGCTCTGGCGGTAAGTGTCTCTCGATCGTCAAAGCATGGAGCATTCAGAATGGGCAACACTGAACAGTAGAAGTGAGGCCATCGAGAGCCGTGAGTGGAGTGCCCAAAACGAAAATTTCTGGGGGCTGTCAAGGAGCTGAGGGAGTTTGGGACAGTGGATCTGGTGGGCAATATGGCGATTGTAAGCTTGGTGGGGAAGCACCTGAAGAATCTGGTAGGGATTTCTGAAAGATTTCTGAGCACGGTGGGAGAAAACGGTATCAATATTGAGATGGTCTCCCAGGGTAAGTTTATCAGATCATTCGTTGAAGGCTTAGATGAAGAAATCTACTAGTGAATAATTAGGGGCAACCGAGATCAATATATCTTGCGTGATCGATGGAAGTGAGGGCGATAGAGCGCTGAACATTCTTCATGAAAATCTTTTCACGTCTGATTGAAGGAAGCGTCTGGGAGCTGTGATCGTATTCAATGCAACAAAAAGACCTAGATTTTCGATCCATAGCGTATATAGACCTAGAGATGACACTCTGGTAGGAAAACAGCGAAACATAAGCACCGGTTCATTCCCAGCAGACGTCCCACAGGCGAAATTTGGAAGTGCGGCTATAAATCATTTTCTCTATTGCTCAGGGAGTACTGTAAACTCCCCTGGGAATGTGCCTATGACGGTTAGACATATCACTCTTAAGCCAGTCTCAAGGGAGAGCTGGGATTCGCTACTGGTTAGATAGCGAAATAACAAGATCCTCAACTTTTGGCTGTCACCGCGCTTTCTACACACTAACTATGAATTTTAATGGCAGTAAAGCCTTCACAATCACATGCGCAATGAAACAAGTGTGATGGTGTAACTGATCAAGTTCATCTAATCTACCCGTTGAGGGCGTTGACAAGCCATTCGTGCCATTCCAAATCGCACTCATTGCTCCTGCTTGAGTGTCTTTGCCCACCCCCTCACTGCTGCCGACTGGCCACTTCTATCGCTTGACCGGCTTAATGTTCACCATCATTGGAAGTTTGTTCCATGAGAGGAAAGCTTTCTGCTTCATCCACACGAAGTCAGGATCTGCAAGGTCACAGTCGAAGTTCCAGAGAAGTCGCGCGAGAATCAGACGCATTTCAACATATGCAAGACTGGTGAACGAGTCAGTGACTGCCAAAATGTCACACAGTGGGAAATGAAGGAAACTTTATCAACCTACTTCTTCCCCATACAATTCCTAGGCCCAACGCTAAATGGGTGAAAGCCGTTCTTGCTGTCGCCGGCGAACTCCTTGTCATCGAGCCAGCGCTCCGGAATAAATTCGTTAGGTCGTGAGAAGTTCTCAGCTGAATGCCAAGCAGCCCACTGAGGGACCGAAACAGAGGTATTGGCCGGAACCAATTCATCAGCAATGACGGTCGGTTCAGTCGTACGTCTTGCTATGCCAAATGGTGTCGGAGTACTGACGCGGAGACCCTCTTCCAAGCATGCCAGGGTATACGGGAGCTGAGAGACAGTCTTGAAGTTGATATCGTTCTCGTTGGCAAAGGTGGAGCGGATCTCATGGACTGCTTTTGCCATTCTTGCAGAATCTTTCAGCAGGTAGAACAACGTTCCAGCGAGGAGGCTTGCGCCGCTTTCACTTCCTCCAATGAAGAAGACGGCCACATTGGCTTGAATGTCCATTTTGGTCATTGTCAGGTCATTCTTGTCATCCTTCAGCATGTACGAGATAAAATCTGGTCGGGTTGTTGTAGATTCCAGTCGTTTGCTGACTTGCTCGCTGAGCGTTACGAGGAAGCTCTTGTTCTGCTGTATCGTGCGTTTGGGAATGGCGCACCTCAGCGCGAACTTTAGCCGTGATAGAGGAATATAACGATTGAGGGAGCTCATCAAAATGCCTGCCTTGAATGCGCCGATCAAATGACGCGCCAAAGGATGATATTTACCGTTTTCGAGGCTGCCTAAAGACTGGCCGAGCGCGAGATCACCAATGATATCAAAGCTGACGAAGTTGAACCAGTCGCACATGTTCTGAGGCCCCTCGGAGACAGAGAGCTGCTTGATCAGGGTGTCTATATGCTTCGATATGAGGGGCTGTTGTTCTTCCAACGCTTTTAAAGAAAATGCATATGCAAGTCGCCGGCGTATGCGTGCATGGTCGGCATGATTGGCGTGAATGATCGAGTTTGGTAAATTACGAAGGTTTTCGGGGGGGTAAATATAGGGGTCTCTGTTGAGCTGAGTTTGATCAGATCCGCCGTAAATGTCTTTCCATGCTGCTGGCGAAGTAAAGGAAAGCTCGTCGGGTGCAGTTCGTACAACAGGCCCGTACTTGTCATGAAGTTCTTTGATTCGGAATATCAGAACGCCATGAAAATTGTAAAATACCCACGGCAGGCGTGAGGCTGCCCATAATGCTGGACCTGGATATTTACGAAGCGGGTGGGTGTAGATGTTGTAGATTGCTCTAAGAGCAAAATACAGGAGAGACTAGAGCAATCAGTACCTGAGACGCAAAGATCACGGTGGCTTTACAAGTAAAATCCCGGCGGCCGCCGTTGCTACCAAATTCGTTGGAGTTGGAAGAAGCATAGCTGAAGTAAGACGGAGGCTGTGGGTAAATCTGATCTCACGATGGTAAGTAGTCGAGGAACGGAAGAAGGTATTGAGATGTCTTTTGCGACTTGAAGTCGCTCATATCGTAACAGTACCCAGTTCTGTTGACCAACCACGTGCGTCCGGCAAGCAATGGACGCGTTGTAACGAAGAGCATATGCAACATTCGGACACGGAAGCCGGTGGTTGTGCTGCGCTTGAGGTGCATTCAGCCCTCGGGCCGGGGGCGGGCAGGCCTGCAGCATCCCATCTCCCCTTTCTATCTGCTGTTCGGCTTTTACACAGCATTAAGCAATCTCGGCGTCTCGTTCTGCCACGGGAAGGACTATCCCGATGGGAGTGTCTGACTCCTTTGATTCAATGACAAAGCTTTAGACATTCAACGTTCACAACGGCCTCACAAAGCTCAACAATACATGGTTGGCGATGTCGGGTGAACTTCATCCTCGCTTCTTGTTGGATCCAAAATCGCAAGTATTGGACACAGAGAGTAGCCGAGTTCAATTATCGGTCATCAACCGTGGACAATGTCTCGAATCCGACCTCGCAGACTCGCGAGCGCCGGAAGCAGTCGCCGAGCCCTTAGAAACTTCTGAAAACACTGCAACTGGGAAGAAGCCATATTCATTCTACCTTGCATTCCTCGGGCTCAATGTCATGGTCTTCATAGTGACTTTGGATGCCACCACGCTCTCGGTGGCAATTCCTGTACGTTTTGTGTCTACCTTTGCCACAATACCCCGAGACCGGCCATTTTTTGGACTTTGGATAGTATTCTGACTACGTGCCAAGTACAGATTATAGCAGAAGAGCAGCATGGGACTACATTGGAGTCATTCTGGGCGAGCATATCATTCCTGCTCGCCGTGGTTGTAACGCAGCCCATCTACACAAGTTTCTCTGATGTCTTCGGTCGCATGATCCCGCTTTACATTGCCTTCCTCCTCTTTGGCATAGGATCGATTGTCTTCGCGATGGCCCAGAGCATGGCCGTCGTCATCCTGGGCCGCGTGCTACAGGATCTGGGTGGAGGAGGCCTGGACGTCCTCGGCGAGATCATCGTTGCCGACATCACCAGCCTCAAAGAACGTCCGCTGTATCTTGGCTTGCTTGCAATACCAATGGCTGCAGGAAGTGTCCTTGGACCCATCATTGGAGCTGCCTTTGCCGAGTATGCAACTTGGAGGTGGATTGGCTGGATAAACTTACCTCTGGTTGGCATTGGATTTCTTCTCATATTTTTCTTCCTTCGACTCAGACCAATCGATCAGTCTGTGCTTCTCAAGCTTGAGCATGTGGACTGGTTTGGGATGTTGCTGTTCGCGATTGGTCTGACGAGTTTTATCCTTCCACTGAGCTGGGGCGGCTCAATGTATTCATGGCAATCTTGGCAGACTATTCTGCCCCTTGTGTTGGGCCTTTTTGTGCTGGTCGGATTTGGATTTTACGAGTCTAGACCCTTTGCACCGGTCTTCCCTTACCATTTGTTTCGCTCCGCAACTGCTTTAACGACACTCTTTGGCTCCTTTGTTCACGGTCTCATTGTCTATTGCCTTGTGCTCTATCTGCCGATTTACTTCCAAGGAGTGCGACTGCAGGAACCAGTAAAAGCAGCCATATCGGCTTTCCCACTGAGCTTTACTGTCATCCCATTCAGCTGTCTCTCCGCGATCGCTGTCGAATTCTTCCGTCGATATCGGTGGAACATCTGGCTCGGTTGGATCTTCCTGCCATGTGGCTTGGGATTGATGTCTCTACTGGATCGATCTTCTTCCGTAGCTGCGCAAAGCGGCTTCCAGGTTATCGCAGGCCTTGGGATTGGAACGCTGTATTGTGTTTTGGTCATTCCAATGCAAGCCTCGGCGCCGAGTGTAGACGACACAGGCCTTGCGGTTGGCATGCTTGTTTTTTTCCGCCTGTTCGGGACCGTCGTAGGTCTCGCTCTGGGTTCCGCAACTTTCAACAACGTCTTCAAACATCACATCGCCTCCATAGGTCCTTTGCCGCCTTCTACAGCGATACTTGAGAACAGCAACGAGGCCATCGGCTTCATCCCATCTTTGAGATCCTTGAATGTTCCACCCGCCACGATGGCATTCATACTCGAAGCCTACATGAGCTCGATTCGAGCAATCTGGCTAATAATGGCTGGTCTCGGGGCCGTTGGTTGCTTGACCTCACTGTTCACGAAAGAGCTTACGCTCGAGAAAGATGACGTTGGCAGGCAACGTTTTGAGCCATCTTCAAGTTAGTCAAGCGGAGCCTTTGGTTTGATTCGTATTGTTGACTTTCTAGGATTAGCGTATAACATAATATATACTTGAAGGGAGCCGGTAGTCGTACACCCTCCTAAGGTAGTCATACACCCCCACAATGGTAGTCGTACACCCCCCCTAATCATGTAGTAGTAATAGTAGGTACATGGCTGACGAGGTTTATACAGACTGTTGAAATCGATCATCGAATACTTCCAGGCAGGTCACATCCTGCCTGTCCGACCGACTAAGGTCTTCAGCGCAGCCTCGCTTCAAGATTTGTTTAGGTACATGCAAAAGGGTCAACACATGGGCAAGATCATCGTCTCGATGCGCGATACTGCCACAACGACCAAGCTCGAAACAGCGGGTTCGAAGCAGAGGAAGAAGACATTCCAACTCGACCAGACAGCCTCCTACCTCCTCGTTGGTGGACTAGGTGGCCTAGGCCGCGCCATCTCTGCCTGGATGGTCGAGCACGGCGCACGCCACCTGATCTACCTCTCCCGTAGCGCCGGCTTGGGAGTCGAAGACCAAGCGTTTTTCCGAGAGCTTGAAAGCCAGGGCTGTGGAATCCAGCTGGTCAAGGGCAGTGTTTCGAACATAGACGATGTACGGCGGGCTGTGAACGGAGCACATTATCCGTTGAGAGGCATACTGCAGATGTCGATGGTACTGCGCGACCAAGCCTTCCCTCGCATGTCGCACGACGAGTGGAATGCCGCTACCACTCCGAAAGTCCAGGGGACGTCGAATCTTCACTATGCCACAATGTCTGCAGGAGTAGACCTTGACTTCTTCGTGCTCTTCAGCTCCATGTCCGGCGTGATCGGGCAACCGGGTCAAGCCAACTACGCCGCTGCGAACACCTTTCTCGAAGCATTCGTTCAATACCGCACCAGCTTGAGTCTTCCTGCTTCCGTGATCGACATCGGCGCGGTCGAAGATGTGGGTTACATAGCACAAAGCGAGGGGCTGCTTAGGAAGATGAAAGCAGCGGGAGCGTATGGAATAAGGGAGCAGGAACTACTCGATGCTTTGATGCTGGCTATGATACCTCCATCAGAGAGCAAGTCCAAATCAAACAACCCCGGGTTTGGATTTATTGCCCGCAACGATTTCGTGCTTGGTCTCTGCTCAACAATCCCGCTCAGTAACGCAGCCAATCGAGCGATATGGAAGAAGGATCGCCGCATGGCCGCGTACCACAACAGTGTCAACACTGCAGACGCCGCCTCGTCAACCGCATCCAACGATAGCCTGAAATCATTCCTAGCAACCGCCAGAGGCGATCCCTCCATCCTCAAGGCTCCGGAAAGCAGCGCTCTGCTGGCAAACGAAATCGGCAAGAAATTGTTCGACTTCCTGCTCTTGCCAGAGGAGGACTTGGATACCTCGCGCTCGCTGGCCGATGTGGGCATGGACTCGCTGATTGCAATTGAAATGCGGAGTTGGTGGAAGCAGGTTTTTGGATTTGACATTAGTGTACTTGAGATGCTGGGCATGGGCACTCTCGACGCGCTTGGAGCGCAGGCCGCAGCGGGGTTGTTGAAGTTGGCCGGAGGAGAAGCTGAAGAGAACGTGAGTTTAGAACAGAGTTAGAAATGTAGTTCCTTGCATTCGCTGTGTGAAACTGCCCGAGGTAATTGAATGTCAAAGACGTGAATTGTTATGGTAATTCAGACAGCTTTGGTTGAGAGCAGAACGGAATTCACGCAATGAGGCCAAATATTCTCAGGGATCCAAAAATGCCTCAGTGCTGTCTTGGACTAAGGTCTCAATGAGTTTTTGCTTCTTTGCTTGTGCTCCCGTTGGCCAGTGACTGCGTTCTCTCAGCATAGATCCGCAAGATCTGTTTGGCTGGCCATCCGAAAGCATCTTCACCACCTTCCCCAATTTGTTCTGAAGTCAGATGGTCTGTCAGGACAATGAACACATAGGCGCCGATCGCTGTAAGGATGTGCCACCAGCCATGCAGCTCAAGAATGAAGGCCCACGGCATACCCATTGCGCGTTTCGTTTGTGTCAAGAAACCGCAAGCAAACCGGTCTGTGAGCCAGAGGAAATATCCAAACACAAAACTAATGGCACCAAACAGAGCTGTCCGCCGAAGCTTTCTGCGGATTCGTAAGTCGGGAACTCGCTCAGACAGTAAACGCCATATCTTCCAGCGAATGAAATGCAACATAACGCCAAACGTGAGCGAGTGTAGAATGGGCTTGTTGATATTCAGATGAACCGTATACACTGTAAGAAGCGCTACAGCGACAGCGGCGGTAGTCCGAGCAGCGATCCTCGAGTCCTGCGCCTGGAAAGTAAGAAGTCGTAGTAAGATGAACGCTGTTGGGAAGATCATAGAGAGGTCGTCGGCTAACTGAGGGATCTCACGCAAGGTCATGTGGAACGCGGCCGAGCAGATCCCGACGCCTATCAGGCCGATGAGTGGGAGAGCGGACGTCCAGGTGAGGCGGCGGGCAAGGCGGAGGTTGTAGAGGCCATGGACGGAGTAGATGACATAGGTTATGTTGGTGAGGGTGTTTGTGAATTCGGCGATAAACCGGCTGACGATGTAGTCTTCTTCACAGAAATTTATGTGTGCGGTCGGCGGGCCCCAGAAGGGAGATTTTGGATAAGTTGGATAGGGGATTGATGGGATCATGTTGGGCTAAGCGGTCAATGCCTATTCCTGGTGTTGTTCGAGCAAGGCTGCCTTGTATCAACTTGTCATCACCAGGGTCCTGGGCGGCAGTATGGTGATCTTCGGTAGACCCGCGTTTTTACAGTGTCCTAGGAGAGAGGAGAGAGTTGATTACGGCCGGAGGTAGTGAAAAGACTTGATTCTCGAGGTAGTACCATAGGATGAAGTGAAGATCGAGGCAGAAATAGGTCGGGGATTGCCGCCTTAGCTCCGGCAAGCACTCCCTGCCAATTGCGCACCTTCTCAGCAGTAGGCTCGGGAATAAGGCAGCAGCTCACACACGCTCAGTGCGCGACATCACCCAGGATCACCCTAGATCGCGCGACGGTCACCCGCGTCGCGCGACCTTAGAGCGGCGCTCACCCTACGCTCAATCGGGGGCGCGTTCGGGGCACATTGCTGTTATCTTGGGCCACAACTCTGATAAGCTTATTTACGAGCCTTCCGCTGCCACCGCATGGGCCGATATTGAGCGTATTTGATGGCTCCTAAGGATACGTCAGGCATCAAAGCCAAAAGTACCAGTCGCAGATCAGCGGCAAAGGTCGCCCACAAGGGCGATCGCGGGACTACATTTTGCAGAGATCATGGCCAAAAAGGCGACGCTCAACATGCCTCGACAATTCCCTTCGAGCTGCAGCAGCTCCTGGTCAACATCTTCAAAGATTCATTCTCCACCCAACTTATGGCCGATATGTCACCACTGTTCCAAGAAGTCAAGCAGCATCTTTTCAATCGAAATTTCGCCCAGGTCTTTGGTAGCCAGAAGAACCTGGATGCTTACGCAATTCGATGGAGTCCCAGCAGAGCGCTGGCCTATTTGGACATATTCTGCAATCTTCCATACCTTGAGGCACGCCTTGTTAGACGTGCACGTGGTGGTACAGCCATGGCCGAAACCATAGAGCAGCCGTCCGCTCGCTCTGCTGGTAGACCATCCCATGCTCACGTGGATGACTTCGGAACTCCGCTGAAATCGTATTCAGAAGCGCAAAGTATCAGCATGAAGACGGCAAAAATTGCTTGCCTTGGTGGGGGAGCCGGTGCAGAGATGATTGCCCTAGCCGGATACGCCCGCCATATGCACTCCTCCCTACGTGCTGATAGCTTATCAGAAAGGAAAGGTCCTCCAATTAATCAAGACTCTATTACTGAAGACATACTTCTTTCTAAGCTTGTCGTAACGCTCGTGGACATTGCAGGCTGGTCAAGTGTGGTCCGTGATTTGTTCGAAAGTGTTATCAGATCACCACCTGTTTCTAAGTACGCCTCATCAGCTGCGAAGGCTGCAAACGCGCCGCTGGTGGCCTCTGAGGACTTTTGTTGCACTTTCCACCAGCAAGATCTGTTAGGACTGGACGTCAAAGACCTGGCCCACCTGTTGAAGGACACCACCCTGATTACTATAATGTTTACTCTCAACGAGCTTTATTCCGAATCAATGGTCAAAACTACCAATCTCCTACTGGCCCTAACCTATCTGTCGGAGAAAGGGACACTACTCCTCGTGGTAGACAGCCCTGGTAGCTATTCAACGGTGGCAGTCGGCAGCAGCGCTGACATCCCCGCTCATTCAACTGAGCCACAGAAGAAGTACCCTATGCAGTGGCTACTTGATCATACTCTGCTGGAGGCTTCAACGATTGGGAGTAGTAAGAACACAGACCATGAACGCCAATGGGAGAGATTGGTGGCAGATGATTCCCGGTGGTTTAGGCTTCCTGATGGGCTGCATTACCCCATTGGTCTCGAAAACATGAGATATCAAATGCACCTGTATCGGCGCCTCTGATTCCTACCTCTCGGTCTCGGACTATGTGGTTGGGTAACTGGGACAACAAGTGTCGACCATGACAGCGTCCCGGGGATTTGTGGCACTCATGATAACCAAGCGCGGGTCGAATTCCACCCTTCCAGTCCGTTGACGCCCTCTACTTCTTACTTACAGCCATGTTCATTGCAAGCATTTCTGCGTTGCGGGTAATCATTTCCCTGGGTCAGATACGAGTACAATGAATTTTGGACCGTTTGATGGAGCAGCACGTTGTCACTTCCTGCGTCCACTTTGGAGGGCCCGAACAGAAGTTGTCCATGGGTCGGGGACTAAACTTTGTACAGTACCTAAAGGTATCAAGTCATCACTTATAAGTTTGAACTTTGCAATGGTTCGTCTTGTCGCGCGGTCTTCGGGAGAATATTAACACATCCTTGAACTTTGATCTGCAAGGCAACCATGTGTTCTTTGTAATTCGGTAATGAGGCTGGATCACTGGGATCCATGCCACGCTTGCGTAACGGTCTCATTCGTGGGCCAGACATACACAGCTGGTAACCGATGCCATAATGGCTGAGCCGTCTCTGCTCTTCAGTCTTGAATGATGAGCAGCTGCCAAGGATCAATCCAGCTCTTGCTAGGGCCATGCAGATAATAATAGAACCTGTCGTATCATTACTGCGAGGGCTGCGGCTCGAAGGCTGCGCCGACAGGTTAGTGTGGTGGGCTGCACAGACCGCGCCTCTCTGGAGAGGCTTCATACGGTCTCCTCACCCACATCGTCAAGTTGTGCAGAAGCCTGCCCATCGAAAGAGCCCGACCGCAGCTCCTACTCTCACAGCAGCTCATTGATGGGTATGACACCAGAATGCTTCCCTCTTCCGGTCGATAATATCACTTTGCTGCGATCGGAAATTGCACCGTCATGGGTGTCTGGCCCCTCGATCCGTGGTACAAGCGACATCCTGTACAGCTGCATACTGACTTTATTCCTTTGCGTTTGGACGTCTATTCATCTCGATATCGCCCCAGGGCGTAAAAGCTGGGAAAATTCATTCAACAGATTTTTCTTTATGCTCTTAGCGATGGTCTTCCCTGAGTTGGTTCTCTTTTATGCATTCAACGAATGGAGTTCCGTGAGGCAGCTGTGCAAGAGTCTCAATGAGGCAGCTAAGCAGCACAAGTCGAAGGTGAGCCTGCCTTCCGGTGGCATACCACGGACTTACTTCAGCTGACGTACGTTCAAGTTCTCATTTAGCATGACCTATGGCTTCTATGTCAAGATGAAAGGGCTCTGTCCGAACTTTGACTACAGCGATGGTAGCCACCGGAAGTGTTATCTAAGTGCTCGCGGAGTAATCTACCTAGCTCGGCGTGGGATTTTTTTTGAAGTATCGGAAGAATTCATCGAAGACAAGAGTAAAGCAGATGCCCTGGCTAAGGCTTTAGTGTGCCTGCAAGTCACATGGACCGTCATCCAGGTCATCTCCAAAAAGGCAGTCGGCTATCCCATCAGCCTACTAGAGGTGCACACCCTTGCCCACGTCGCGTGCGCACTAGCCCTCTACGCTCTTTGGTTCAAGAAACCTCTGGGTGTAAGGGAGCCAACCTTTCTTGAGAAAGAAGGTTTTCGTGGGCACTTGCACGTTTTCCTGGACGCAACGCATACGCTGGACCAAGACGACCTAGAGTCTCCACGGCTACTGGGCCCATACATCCGAGAGCTTAAGTATACGATCATCACTAAGCATCTACAATCGCACACGTCAACACCCAGGAAGCTTGCGTTTGTTCTGGCCGTTGTTTGCACTACTGGCGCGATTTATATCTCGGCCTGGAACTTTGTCTTCCCTTCCAAGGCCGAGGAGCTTCTCTGGCGAATTTGCTCCCTGACGACAGTGGCTGTACCCGTCTTTGTCATCTCAGTCTTCCTGCTGACAACATTTTGCCTGAATTCTCTCCTCCAATACCCTCGTCTTAGGCACTACATCAAAACGGTGCACTCTTTTATATCTACCTACATGACCCTCATGCTAGCTCTTGTGGTACACTGCAGGACATTTCTCATTGTCGAATCCTTTATTAGCATTCGTCATGTACCAATCGGTGTATATGCATCTGTATCTTGGACAAAATATATACCCCACTTGTAATCCTTCTGCTGAGCTCGTTATTGTACGTACGCAAGCTTATGAAGTATGCACGAATAATCTTTTGCTGTTCTGGCACGCATTGCTGTTGAGGATCAATGGGTCACTTTCCACCAACTCGCATGATATACCCCGCGAGCCCGTCGATGACCTTCAAGGCCTGGCAAGGAAAGCTTAATTGGCAGTGAGAGCTACTCAAATACTTCCTCACTTGGTTTCCCAGCCCAAAGTTCATCAAGGTAGATGCAGTTCGTTTGCGGGCAATCCTTCCGAACTGGAGTACGATGTCGTTAGCCCCTTAGGCATTTTCTCGTACCTGTACAGGCGGTTGAGATAAAATTGTACTCGTACTGGTAAGACGTGGACCGAAACCCAGGTGGTTGGCGATGTCGATCTGCAGAAGACCAGTCCCAGCGAAGCTTTTGAAGACCGACGATGTGGCCTTTTATGCCTCCCAACCGAAGTCGATTGAACCCGAGGTACGCTGAAATACCTACTGACAGCAACATGAACGGGCCCATGATCTCAAAGTATCTCACACACCATGGGTGGCAGAAACGTCGGAGCTCCGGCAATAGGCACGTGCGGGCTAATCAAAGAACCATGGAAGCGCAAGCAACAAGCCCGCTGATAGTTAGATCTCACCGATTGAGGAACCACTGGTTGTGAAGAGATCATGACTTGGACAAGAAGCCTTTTACGGGTCGAGCATCGCAAAGCAAATAGTGCGCGAGAGTGTTATTAGATGTTCGAGGATTTCATAGGGACTACTCTGTAGCTCAGATCCGCCACTGCCATACTGGCACAATGTTACAATCCATCCCATAAGCTCTACTCGTCATCGTCATCCGCATCGTCGTTGACAACATTGAAGAACCGTAGCTCGTAGACACCCTTCGAAGTCGAGACCACCCGCAACCAATCGCGGAGTTGCTGTTTCTTGAGGAATTTCTTCGTCCTGTCGTCCTCAATGATCAGCTCACCGCTCTGACACAGCATGCCTTTGACAATTGCAGCGACTCACAAGTACTTCAAGTATCTCCCGGAGAATTGCGTATGGGCAATGACCTCTATCTTCCCCTCTCCTTGCTGAGATATCTGCACAATATCGCCCAGATTTCCAACGCGTCCATCAACCTTGATCTTGTCGTGGAGGAACTTTTCGAAGGCAGAGACATCGAAGATTTTGTCGCTCGCTGGTTGAGAGGCATTGATGATGTACTATGTAGAAGCATCATAAGTAGCTAGAAAGGTAATGTCGTACAAGAGATAATCGTACCTTCTTCGTAATCTTTTGCTGCTTCCCCTTGGGTCCAGCGCGACTGGTTTTCTACATTTTGCAAGTACCACTTAGCCTACTGTTCTCGAGCCATATCCCCAATGAAGATGATGGCGAACAGCAAAGCGGTGTAGTTATGTACATACTGTTGCAGGTGCCATTGTTGATGAGGTCGCAAAGAGATGTGTATCCTGCGCCTATGTCGTCGATACCGTTGGAAAATATCAGCTGTGGGAGAGGATTCGATCTACCGGGGCAAGGGCTCGCTTAAGGTCGCGCACTTCCAGCTTCTAGCGAGTTTGGCGGACAATTCACCCGCACTTACCCGGCGATGCTCTCGGGTATATAACCCACGTCCACCCACCAAATATTTCCTTTTTTCTTCAGCTCTCTTGTAAGTCTAACACCTTACCCCAACAACGACCTCGACTCTTGCTAATGGCTTTTGTTATAGTGCCTTTTGGCTTAGATCAAGTGTAGTATCTGTTCTTTTCAGTTTAATCTCTGAAATGTTTCTAAGGAAACAAACATTGATTATACTTATTTTTGTATCTGGCGGGGTGGTCCTCTGTGCTTGCGCATGATCCTCTGCACCGTGTCCTTGGTATTACACTACCTCCAAGTGACGCGAACACCTTTTTCATCACTGCTTTCAGCTTGTCTGGGAGTTTGAAGAAGAAGCCTCTTCCTCGACTTCGTAGAAAATGTAGCTTTTTGTGGTAGAAGTATTATGTGATGAGCAGCACTGCAGATGGATTTCACGACACGACTCATCTGCTCTGCCAATTGATCAAACGAATTGTACAGGTCTTCTGCTATTTACACTTAAGTACTCTGATGTGCAAATGGCTGTAGATAACTGGTGCCTAGAAATTCTATGATTGTTCATGAGTGATTCGTTCCATACAGCTCCAGGTTACTTCGTCTGAAGCAACCTTTCTCCAAGCTCCATGTAATGTCTACGGGAAACTATTCTAGGAAGGCATTAAGAGACTATCTTCAGACATGGCAGAGTCAGCATCTTTCGGTATGGTTAACCCTGCCATCTTCGAGCACTTGCAAGCCAAGATCGACGAGGACGCTCAAATTCGAGAGGTAGAGCTTTCCAACATGACCTTGACAAGACCACGAAGCTGACAGGCTCATAGGAACTTCGCAACATCTTGCAGAGCCTCGAAAGGCAAGGTACGAAGCTCGGTGTACTACCTCCGATGCGGTAACTCAGTAAACGAAGGCAGAGCTACACAGTCCATCCTTTCAAGAGCTCATTCGACACCTGCCGCTCAACGTCGGTCCACTCTCCCTCACTTCGGATTTTGCTAGGTTGACTGAGTGGGCGTAGTGCATAATATAATCCAGGATGCGGAGAGGTCACTATCAGAACAGGTGGAAACGATCTCGAAACTTGCGGCGGTAGCGTCGAGGTACCCGTACTACAAATATAACAGCATGTGGACAAGGGACATACAGAACGCTGTAGAGATCTAGGATATCTATCCAACGAGGCTGCTGCTGATAGTAAACCAGTGCTTTGCTATCATCCTCTGCGGATGGCTCGGTGGCTTCACGGGCGAGGGCACAGAAACACTGCCAGGGCGACTTCTAACGATTGAGAAAGTCGGGCAGATCTTGAATGGTACGACTCCCGTCGTAACAATGATCGGTGCCTCTACTGACCGGACCCCGTCCAAACAGTACCGGTTAATCTTAAAGACCAGGATGCGTTTCACTTGACCATCGAGGAATACCTCCAGTCGCTGATCTCACTCATTGAAGAGCTGGTAGGTAGTCCAAACACAGCGGCTTCCACATTCATAAGCTGACGAGAGGAATAGGCGCGTCTGGCAGTCAATTCTGTCACTTTGGGTGATTACCACCGGCCACTACAGATCAGCCAATTTGTCAAGGATCTTCACGCAGGCTTTCAGATATTGAATCTGAAGAACGACTCTCTCAGGAGGCGAAGCGACAGCATCAAGTACAATGTAAGCCTCCGCATTGATCATCTGGTAAGAAGAGTCAGAAGCCACCGCTGAGAATTTGCAGGTTAAAAAGATAGAAGACGTTGTGTACGACCTTTCTCTGAGAGATCTGGTTCCACGAGTTACTGCCGCAACATGAGACACTGTATAGAAGTTATCAATATCGATACGATCATTGATTGCATGCAATAATGTGAAAACTGAGCTTTGGGCTTATACAGAGTCTAGCCTTGAAAGCACCCATTCCTGGCCACCCGTGGCCTCCTCCATTGGCCGCTCTACCTCTAGCTGCAGTGCTACCTCATTGACACCATCTGTCTCCGTGTGAACGCTAGCCTTCTCGTTCTAATCCAGCTTGATGCTGCCCGATAGCGTATTAATCGCGCGATTAGGGATTCCGCCTCAGGACCTGCCAGCCACCTGGTAGCGCCGGTATCGGTTGACGACCGGTGAGCGTGCGATTTATTACTTCTCTAGGCCATACTTATCTGATTGCTCTCTCCCCGTGCCAAGTTTGGTGGATGAGACCACCCACAGCGATCCCAGGGCGATGGCAGAGCTCTCGTCGCCAACCCGCATGCTGTGATTTGAAGTGGGACTTCGGCCACGCACTTCATCACGATGTGCGAACGTGAGGGAACAGTTCCAAAGGCCGCGACGATCTGCCGATGAATTTACGGTGTAGGAGCTTTTGCCTCCCTTCTGAGAAAAGGATTCTTATCTTATTCCCTACAACATCGTCTCTCTTATAGTCGATAGGAAACTTGGCGCGATGCGTGTCGACTTTCTCTGACCTCATCCTCTGCTTTCTAATCGAGGAAGAGACTATTGTAATCATTACTCCCGCTCGCGAAATGCTCTACTCGCTCTGTTGGTGTTGGTGGCCAAACACGATTCGAGTTCTTCACCTGAAATTTTCATTTCTTTCTGCATAACATCTTCTTGCGCAGCCTCTCCCTCGCTTCCTCTGCTTCACCTTCCCCCTCATTCGCTCTGCTTCTTGCTACAGTGCGTCGTCTTTCAAAAACTTTACAACAACGCCACCACCTTCCTCCATCCGACATGGCAGGACGTGCTCCACGAGTCGACCTTCAAGGACACGTCGACCCGCAACCCTATTGTGACTTCGCTCACCAACGTTGACGTATAGAAGGCCGAGACGGGAACCTGATTTGCGGTTGGAAGATAATCAAAAACACGCTGTACAGCCGCAGCGTCTGCGACAACATTCCGCCTATACTTGGAGTAAGGTGGCTCAAGATGGAGCCGGACCGCGTGGGCGTGCGGGAAGCGGGCGAGAGATTCCTGGAAATCGTAGACCTAAATTCAAGTCAATCTCAAGGGAGGAGAAGTGGATTTCCAATGACATGCCCAAGCGTTCCCGGCATCCTGGTCAAGCACATCCCGATTCTGATTGCCGCGCCGTCTTACCAAGGTGGTAAGCTCAAAGCGTTCTAAGCTTCATGGTGTTGATCTATGCTATTCTGGCACTGCCGCTGATGTTGCAGACCCTCCTATTGGGCGGGAGGTCTTTTAGATTTCTATGAAAGTAAGGCTAGGCTGGCCGTCGGGTCGGGCACTTTGACCTCTACACCACCACACTCCGCAACATCTGGTACAAATCTGTCAATTACAATCAATTTGACTACGTCGCCTTCTTGTGAGCCGCTTCAGACTTGGAGCGTGGCGGGGTCGTGCAGAATGCGGATGATCAAGAAAATTCGTCCGCACACTCAATTGAATATAATGATGCACCACTCATTTGCATCGTCGTGGTTTACATTGATAAATCGAATGATCTCCGCGTCTCAACGTGTCTGCTGCTGAATTGATGAATTATGGAGTTCATGCTAAGGTTCGCGATGCGTGGATCAAGGGCTACCTGTTGGACACAGCAGACGCCTCCCAAGTATGCACATTCCCCTCAGATCAATCTCGGACTCTGGAAAAGGTACATGAGTGAAGCAATCCGCGAAACAGTGATTCAGCGACCTAAGTAAACGCCGAAATCCTGGGTCACCACTACAGCTTGCGCGCGTTGACTCTCAAGGGCATGGTAAGTGCCGAGTTCGTTGTTTCGTTACTCTACCGTCGTGTAGACGGAACCATCTCGTATTTGAAGGGCATACTGACAGACTACCTCAACTATCTTGAAAACTCGGAGAAACGCTGGGCGGTCATGATTGCGGAGATTCCCACGAACTACACCAACAACCTTGACGTTGACGCGGTTCCCCCTTCGGAGATGAAAACCATCGCAGTCTCGGTCTGGGAGACCTCAGCCCTTCCTCAAGAAGAGAAGGCCAAATTTGAGAGTCACTCAGCAGCAATATCTGCAATGAAGGCTAGAGATTCTCAGCAGCGTATATGCCCATTCCCATTGCTATATCTCTGATATGAATCTCCATTGTCATGGCGGCCTGCTAACATGATATGACCATGGCTTTAGCTCTCAACAATGTTGATGAATCTGGCCACCGCCGCGATGCCAACCCCGATCGCGTCAAAGCCTGGAAAGAAACGTTGTCCAAAGCACGCAAGTTCTACTTTCTCGATGAATTCGGCAATTATCTTCATCTGCAGCACCTTGGAACTCATCCAGACTATCAGCGGCATGGTGCTGGCTCCGCACTTTCAAAGTGGGGCACGGACCTTGCTCAGAAACACAATCCGAAGGTAGGGTTGTTTGCTTCACCTATGGGCAAGTTTCTATACACGCATCTGGAATTTACTGAGCTGGCGGCAATTGTTGTGAGAGTGCCTTGTGAGGAAGGAAGCGTAACTGTTTCGGCCATGATCTGGGGTCTCAAATGTGGAGGGGAAGATACACCCTGACCCGGCCAGGTCCAGCAGAACGCGGCAGTCACAAAGAAGCAATTGATAGACCTACCAGACTGTTTACAGCAATACAGCAACGAGGTATCAATAGGCAAATGGATTATGATGTTTTTGTATGGTGTAGAAGCATTGTATCTCCCACTGTTGACTTCCGCGGGCTGTTGGCTCAACGGTAGAAATAACAGTTAGAAGCTTCCACCCTAAATCACCCCTATGAGTGGGTGGACTGATTGAGCAAGCCAAGACTGTGTCAAGAGAAGGACCGATGAAGAGGGCTCTACTTATGGCGACGTGTGTGAGCGCTTGGTATAGAGAATTATGAGACAACTTATGCGAGGTTGAAGATCTTCTTCAGGAACTACTCCGTGCAGTCAATCATGAAGCCGAATTCAATAATGGCGAAGTCAAAGCAGTACTTCAACAGAACGGATCAAGCGCATGTGATCATAACTTAACGTTCGAAGACGACACCGAGGGATACTGCCAATACGTCCACCGCAGCGGAAGATTGGAGCCTTGAGCACTGTAGCAGTAAAAGATTGACCTTGAGTGGAAAATACAGAAGGACAGCTCCGGCATGAATCGTCGCCCATGGGATTTCTATGGCGGCTGAGGATACCTAGGGCAAGGGCCATGCAAGTGTACCCAGGAAGGGCTAGCGTAATGGAGACCGGAAGATGCCGCGTTAAGCTTGAAGCTTCAAGCATACAGCCCTCGATGCGATAGATTCAACACCGCAAAGCACCCACGATCCAGCTACTATGACACCTGCAGAATTGAAGTCTCGCAAGCTTCAATCCACTTCGGTACCAATTGATGTTCTACCAACTGAAGCGGCGCGCCTGTACACACATATTCACCCGTTCCTCGTCCTCGGGGTGTACTACATTCGTTTCAACGCTCTTGTTGCAGATCCCGTCTCGACACTTCTTACCTCACTTCTACCATTGAGCTTTCTACAGATCAGCTATGTAGTGACGTGCCTGCCTGCGGCGAAAGGGTCCGTCAAACAACCTATACCGGCCACATCCTTGAAGAAAGGGCAGCGGAGGAAAACTGCAGCTGCCAAAGCAGAGAATGGCCTGAGCAGCAAGTTTTCGGTAACTATGCAGTCTATGAGCATCTTTTTATCTTTCTGTTGCTGATATTGCCGCTCAGCCTGCTCTCATCTCCCTCCTTTTGGCTTTCATCCTCGGCGGCCCCGTCCTTACCATCCTACTCATCCTGTTTGGCGCCCCGTTGACGACGCATCTCCCGCATACGTTCCTTTGTGCTACCCATATGTCTCTCCTCGCCGTTTTGCCCCTCGTTTACGTACATGGTGTTGATGCCACGAAATGGAGGGAAGTTGCATCAGTGTATTTGCCCTTTGATGACGTGTTTGGGGGAACAATCGGGACGTTGTTGGGTGCTTGGTTTGGTGCGGTGCCTATACCGCTTGATTGGTATGTCGTTCTTCTCAAGTAGTACTATGAAAGACAAGATCTGCTGACAGTTAGCGTGACAGGGACCGTGAATGGCAGAAGTGGCCGATCACGATAGTCACAGGTGCATATCTAGGATACGTAGTGGGCAAGTTTGCGGGCGGATATCTGCTCAGGGGAAAAAGGCTTGAATTCGATTGAACGAGCAGGCTTAGGGAAGCCGTACCCCCCTAGCTTGTAATTATGGATGTCCATCGCCACCGAATATCGGAAACTCACTGTGGAGTATGATATCCAACGTTATCCCATATGTCAACTCTGATCTGTTACGGTCAGTACAATATCGATGCTCCAAAAATAAAGATTTGGCCAGTCGCCTAAACGATCATCCGCAGCCATGAATCGTGCTCCATGTGTCCGCAGAAGAGTGAGATGCTGGAAATCAAGCACTCGAAACGGCGATTAGAAGGTGAGGAAGATGAGGGAGAAAGAAGCAGAACGAAGGGGAAATGGAAGGATCCCAACAAGCTACGAAGAAATGCTAAGAGAATGTGCAGGGTAATATAAGGGACCGAAGACACGGGGTGGGTGGTGAGCCGAAGGGCAAGAGTGATTTAGACGGCCTCGGAACTGATTGTGGAAAGAATCTTGATCTGATCTCAATATCGTCTGTATCAACCCAGATCCGCCTGAGTGCAGTCAAACCAGCTCTCGTCATGACCGTACCTACACAGCATTTGTGACGAACTTGAAACCTGAGCGGAGCCATTCTAACACGACTCGAAGCTCGAGATGGCTGTATCATCGGACCGTTCAGGACTGGGTCGTCGACAAGGGAAACATCTGCTATGGCCACAAGAAAAACAGTGAGAAGATTGACTTCACGGCGCGCCCGATGTTGAATCGTCTTAAAAGTAATAGTCGATAGCACGAGGTGCTCATGACTAGCACTACAAGTGGCCAAGATATGTCCCATTTTTGATCATCTCCATGACCACCTTCTCCTAGAGACAATGGCAAGTTTGCTGTCAAGCATTGAACCTCTTGTATTGAGAAGATTACCGACAAGAAATACACATGGCTGTGGCTCTTGTATCTCCTCCACTAAATATTCACCACGTTTTGGAGTGAATAAGAGTGCTTAGCACTACATCACAAATCATCCTGTCGAGTTGGCAACTTTTCCGACCAGCATAGCCCACCTTCTATCAATTCCATCTCTATTCTAATCACGCCTTCCTTTTCTGAAGAAATCCAACCTTGTTATTGACTGAGGTCGTTCCTATTCCAAGCCTGTCTGTCGAACGATCCTCGCGCCTTCTGCTCGGAGGCGAAGAAGTAAGCAGCACCAGACGCATTATGTCCGCACCTCTCATTACTAAAATCCCGTCCTCTAGGGCACGATGCCGCCAGCTGGCACGGTCGAGCCTTTCACTTCTCGTTACTCATTCGCATCACTTCCACCAGAACTCCGGAATGAAGTGTATCGGTACCTCTTCAGATTGCCTGACGAGAGTGATGATCTTAGTTACCCCTGGGATCCCTTCAAGCTCCACACATCCATCATTTACACCAACCGCCTAATTGCTCAAGAGTCTACAGCAATCCTTTACGGCGAGGCCACGATCTCCCTTCCGGTTACTTACAGGAACGACCTCTTCCGCGTGGACGAAACGAACAACAACAAAGAGAAGCTCCCCATCAAGCAGGGCCACAGAGAGACTCTGACGAAAAGCGATATCCAGAGAAGCAGTACCAGGCACACCGGTCTAATCTACCCTCACGTCTTCACGCGCATCCGCCACCTCAAGCTGGACGTGGAGTTCAGCTGCTGTTCGCGCCAACACAAGTGCGAGCCCTGGAACTTTCGCCCGGAGTGGGTTGCCGCAGCGCTGAGGAAGACAGTCAAGGTCTTGGCACAAGGTGGAATCCTGGAAGAGCTGGTGGTCGAGGTTCACACTTCCAAGATCGGGGGGAGAGAAGTCCCGACTCCTGATGCGGTGAGCGTGGCATTAGAGCCGTTGAGGGCTATGAAGAGAATGAAAGATGTCAAGATCATGGGGCCCGACAGGAGCTGGGATATGCTCTTCGTGGCGAAATTGATTTGGGACATGATGGCATCTTGTGATGGTGGGGATTGAGCCGGACACTTTCTGCAAAGTTTCATTTCCCATGTTGGCCCCCAGCATTTCTTAAGTGCAAAAAGGCACACTGGAAGCCAAGGATGATCGGTGTTTTACGGCCCGCGATCAGATGGACTGCAAGATCCCAGGATGGGAAAGTCGACGACCATACGGCGCTGTGACTGCGTCCT
>JAABUP010000756.1_pt1 | contig 69746 bp, 104 predicted proteins | sample 5559201 | NCBI WGS metagenome assembly JAABUP01 (sample SAMN10711887, study PRJNA513373) | rock metagenome | isolation source: Antarctica rocks | place: Antarctica | reverse complement strand
GACACACCTCGTCGCCAATAACAGCTAAAAGGGACCCTCGGTCATCGCTCCCCGCTTGCGCAGCCATGACTACGTCGGCACTTAGCACGGATGGCTGATGTTCCTAAAGACGAGATTGGACTATACTGTTGCTTTCAGGCTCCACCAGACGGCGCTTGAGAGGTGAGGTTGCTTTATCCCAGTCTCTCAGTCGTGCACATCAACGAAGGGACAGTCTCCTGCAAGGGCGCAACTGGTGTGGGACTGGAGAGCAAATGAGCTTGTGGGCGGAGATTCGCTGCGAGTGATACGAATTTCCGCTCGCAGTCCACTCTCGAGGACTAACGGAATGCCACTGTTGAGGAATGCAATGTCCAGACGACCGATGCGTAACTCCAAGCAGTTCACTCATGTGATCACCCATGAGTCGAGCTTGCTCCAAAAAGTCGGTCTCTAAGTGGTCGCCTTGCCGATGCACGGGGCAGCGAAGAAAAATGAGCAGCACTGCTCATTCTTCGCCATCAGATGCAGTCACTGTGGGCCTGCAAGAATGCGTGCAGTTGTTGCGAGGGCCCAGTGATGAACGAAGGTGGACGTTTTGCGCAAGTCTTGCATACGTTGTGCTAAGCAAATGGCCTTCTGCGTGTGCTGTAATTTGAGAACAAGCTTCACCACATGCAGCCGCCAGTATACATGCTTGATGTTGTCTCACAGACAAATGTGCTGGTGACAGGTTTGTGGGTCTGTTGCTGGCAACCAAACTACTTCCTGCTGGTGATGAGCATATCATGCTCAAGATCCACGATGCTGTTGGGTCAAGCTTTATCACCAGATTGTTGCTGCCTCTCAAGTCCCCCAAGGTAATTTTCATTTCAACCTGATCTTTGTCTCAAAAGTGCCAGCAGGTTTGCTCACGCTATCTTTGATCTGCTTGCAGGCGTCGTACAAGAGCATCAACGATAGTCAGAGGGTCACTGCTGCAGCTGGGCTAGGTCTTGCTGTCCTAGCAGGATTGTGCAGGGTTCCTCAGCTGGCAGCTGCTACTGAAGTTGTTGAGAAGACACCTCTATTCCTCAAGGTACATTAGCCTTGCGCGCTGTACATGCAAACAAACATATGCATTGCTCATTGTCGTTGTTTGCGTGGCCTGTGCCACCCGACTGGATGCCTTGGCGCCAACTTGTTTGTTTTGCAAAATCATCTGGATCTACGTGCATGATTTCAAGCCATAGCATGCAGTCATGCAAAAGGCAAACGCATGTTGGATTGTGTGATCAGCCATCTTGATGTGACTTGTGAGAAAAGGAGACCATATCCTGGCGTCAAGCAAGCAGGGTTGTCGGGACATGCGTGGCTTGCATCAATTGCATGGCCTCATCATGCAATGTCTCTAGAAACCCTGCAAGATGAAATGGGCTTAGTGGTACATGTGGTTGTCAGGTAGGGCTTCACAGCCATTGTCAGCCTGTCCCACTTCCCACTTAAAGCTTCCAACATTGCTGTGCAACAGAGAATCAGATCACAATCAACGAGGTGGCACGCTATACTTCTAATCCTCAAGCATGACTGTGTCTTGAGTTTTGAACAGGGGCAGAACAAGCACTCCAGGCATGACAAATGTTGTCGCTGTAGGTTGTCAGAGCTGGCGGGATCACTCCCATTTTGCAGCAAGGGGCTCCTGCTCATGATTCAGCTCAAGCAGATGCAGAATCAGCTGACAGTCACGGGGTTGGGGATGCCCTGGACTGCCTGGTGCAAGTGGTAGCTTCAGGCCATGAGGGCTGCACTGTTGCTCTGCAGTCTGGTGGCATCCTGGCTGCAGCACAAGCTCTGCAGGTCAGCCACTTGCTGCTACTTCCTGTTGCTTGTTTACAACCTAGTTGGTCGGCTGAAGATATAAAATCCTCTCTCTCTCTCTTGTCCTCTTGACTTGTGCTGCAGCACAGCTACATTGGCTGAACAGCACAGAAACAGACATGCCAGCACGCAAGAGAGTACATACATGCTCCATGTTTCATGGCAAATGCTGTTAGGTGGCGTCTCACTCTTTATGTATTGTGTCTAGGCTGGAGTTGCCACCAATCAGCCTTGGAAAGCTACAGCAGTCCAGTTGTTAGGCCTCCTCCTGAGTGCTGCCAAGAGGTCAGAGTCACTCGCAGGTTGCTCATCACCATTTGCAAGGCATGCTCCCCATACAGCCACTGCTGATCCTGATGTCGAGCATATCCTTGATCATAGCAATCGCCAACATTTACCCCCTTTGTCTTCTGCACTGGCATGTGTCAACCTGCTGCGTAACATTGCTGCATCACTACTAAGCTTGAAGACCCAAAACTTGTATGATGGTGAGACAAGTATTTGGCGTAATGTTGAGCCTGTGCCATGAGTGTGGCCAACTCATGTCATGCCATGCAGAGGCTCCAGAGGTTGCGCTAGCAGCGGTGCCTGCTTTGGCACAGCTGTTCAGTGTCCCACCAGATCAGGCAGCAGCCACAGGCCAGACCAAACAGCCCTCCGTTGGGGCGACATCACAGACAGAATCAGCCAGCTTCCCTGCTGATGCTGCAGCTCTGCAACTGGAAGCAATGCAAGTGCTGCTGCTGCTCCTGCCGTTGCCTATGCCCCAGGTGCGCTATACCATCCAGTCAAGTTTGTACATGCCTTTGCGGCAGCTGCAGATGATACACATTTTCCCCGCTGCTGTATCGCTACTCTTTATTTTGCTGCATCAGTTCATATTTGGCTTGTCCCAGGAGCTAGCACTTCCATAGCATGCGTCATGCTTCTATCTGCCTCTCTTTTCATCTGCAAAGGGGCGCAACTTTCATGCAAGCACTCAGCTCAAGCCAACAAGATCAGATCCAGTTCGGATGCAAGCTATACACAAATAAGATCAGGTTTGTGGGAGTCACTTTACAACTGGCTGCAGGCTCAGGAGGCAGCATCAGGCTTGTCAGCAGCTGCAGCAAGGAGTGGTGAAGGTTGGGCAGGGGACATACGCAGTGGCCTCTTCATGGTGCTGGCCAGTCGAGTGGGGCAGCAGCAGCGCCACTCTGCTCTGCGCCTGGCTGCTGCGCTTCTGGACCTTGTGCAGCCACACTGGCTTCTGGGTCCTGTACATGCTGTAAGTCATGTCCTGCTGTCTGTCTTCTATTGTCATGGTGCTGTTCTTCTGCAGTGACAGCTGGGCAAACACTAGTGCCTCTAATGACTTAATGTTTGTGTTCTGTGGCAACTGATTAGCTGGGCAAACATTAGCGCCTCTAATGATTTGATGTTTGCATGTTGTGACAAATGGTCATCTGGACCAGCTGGCGCACTGCAGTTGTCAGCCGCAACATTGCATGTGTGCTGGACAGCCAGCGCTGTCTTGTTGATGTTGCTGAGATTGAAAGGACACTATGAGCCTTGCTGTGTTTTGTATTACACATGGTGTATGTCATTTGTTTATCCCATGTCAGACTGTTGCCCATGCAGTATCACATAACACGGTCTGTTTTTGGCATTGTTGATGTTCTGCTGTTGAGATGAATAGATGCTGCAAGCTGGGGCACACTCTTTCTGTGGTGTTTGGCTGTGTGTACTGCTTCTGGGATCGTTGTGTTTTTTGTCTCAAGTGATGTCATGGCATCTGTCAGTGGGCAAAGTTTCCCTTGGCAAAGACAGCTGCCATTACGCGCTGACGCGCGCAAATGAAGATCCAATTATACCAGCAATAAGGGGATTGTGCTGCTGTAGGTGGCGGCATCAGGCTCATTCTTCCAAGTCCTGGTTGAGATTGTTAAGGTTGAGACATCCCTGCTTCTCAATGACACCATGGCTTTACTGCAACCCAGTATGCCAACACCTCCTCAGGAATCAGCCACCAGCAAGGAACAACCAACGTCATCCCACCCTGCTTCACAGAGTGGCAACCAACCAGACACCCACACACATGTGTCAGACACAGTCCCTCCTGCTGTGGACCAGATGAGCCCTGAGATGAGCCCTGACACAAACAGCACAAACCTCAGCATAGTCAATGCAGATCCCAAGACAGGTGCTGCAGAGTCAGGCACTAGCCATTCAGACCTTGGCACAAGCAGCCATGATGAGCAAGGTGACAGCAGGGGAGCCACATCCAGCTGTGGAGCAGAGCCCTCCAGCAGTGGCAGGCAGCACAACCACTGCAGCATTGACAGCAGCAGCAGTGCTGTCATAGGTGCAAGAGTAGCAGATGTGTTGCCTGCTGTGCTGTCATTACTTGAGGGCTGTCTAGAGGCTTTGGCTGGTGACGCCCAGGATGCTGAGCTTGTTGCAGATGGCAAGGAGCAGGCTACATCAGGAGCGTTGTTGGATGACAGGTCAGTGCGGCCTTCCTGCTATGCATGAGATCAGTGCCAGTGTGACACACCTGCATTCTGCAAGCCCTTTACCTGTTGTGCCACAAGCTTTTGCCAACAGCTCGAGATCTCGACCCTCATGCACATTCTTGGTACAGTTGGTCAAATGCCAATAAGGGCCATCATGGGATCAGACCTGCTGTGGTATGCTCAGCGTGGAGAAGGTTCCTGTGTGTGTGGCACAGCATGTGTCACCATGACGTGCTGTCCAGAACTATATCACTGAATGTGCAATTGGCTGCAAGCCTATTCCTCCACGACTTCAGCGCACCATGCACTGCACTGCAGGCTTGCCTCAAGAGCTATGTCAGCCCTCAGTGAGGCATTTGAAACAGTGCTGCAGTTTCTGGAGCTGATGCAGTCAGATGCCTCAGAGTCAAGCCAGAACAGTCCCTGGCTCCTAGCTGCCATTCGTGCTTATGGCAGGCAAGTCACATGCCTTTTGACACTGACATGCAATGGCTGTACTACATGCCTGATGACAAGGGCTACATAACCACAGAAGTCTACTTTGCCTTTCAGATTTGTCTGCATGCAACTGACCCAGAACCGTCAGCTTCTGCCTTTGCTGTACATGGATGGTTTCAGCCTTGTGTCTGCAACTGCCTTTCTGATTGCCTCTTGTGGAAACAGAGATGTACAGCCATGCTACCTGTACATTCACATCACATGCCATAACTCACATGTCCACATTTCCAAGCAAGCAGCTGCTCTGCATCTGCCCTGGTTCCATGCTTCCCTAGTCAGATGTCGTCTCATGTTGATTGGGCCTGATAGATCTGTAACAGTGTGAACAATAGCTTGTGAAGTTTAGACAGACAACGTGAAGTGCAGGTTCATGGCTGAGGTGCCAAACGCCCATGCAAAAAGGTTACACGCCCTGCTGGGTTGGCTGGTGCAGTGTCAGGGCCGTGCGGCGCTGCCCTTCCTGCTGCCAGGGCTGTTGTTGTGCAGCCAGCCTGATGCTGACAGTCTGGAGTTGGCTGAGCCTGGCACTCACAGAAGCTGGCAACGAGCTCTGATCCAGCCTGAGGCAAGTGATGCACTCAATTGTTGAGACATTTGTTCCATGTCTGTCTTTAGCATTTTGCGAGCGAAGTCCTTCTTTGACAGCGAAGCGATCTCAAATGCTGGCGCAGAACCAACGGTGAAAATTGTGTTTGGCAGCAGAACTTTCACTGTTTGTTCTGCTGCCAAACAGAATGGCATTCACTCCACATAACAGCATATCACTCGGCCACCAGCGATTAGGGTTTGTTGTGCCCCATATCATTTGGGTACTTCCTGTGGACCCAAGCAAAAAAAGTTGTGTATGGCCAGTGGTGTTTCCTTCAGCAACCATCTTGCACACCTGCAGCCTGTTTTGTCCAGATCATGGATGTGTCTGTTGAGGTAGATGTTCAATTGCAAGCCGCAAGAACTTTGGATTGGCCAGCAAGTGATGCCCTCAACACTGTTGGCTAGATGTCACAAATGCAGCACACACGGACAATCACAAACAGCTCTATTCTTGTGCAGGTTGTGACTGCTGTGGTGCAGTATATTTGCAAAGCAGCTGTCCTTGCTAGAGAGGCCACACAAGCTCAGCTGGGGGGCGAGAATGATCTGGAACCTGGTGCAGAAGCTGGTGCAGAAGCTGAGCTGGCTGCTGCCACAGCTCTGTTGCAGGCCATCATTGCTCAGGAGTGAGTAGTACCTGATGCTACAGTCACATTGCAGCATTTTGCTTGCTGTGTATCTTCTTTGCCTTGCATATAAGCTGCATCACACAGTAGGTGTTGCTACGATGCGTGAAGCCTGCTGGACTTGCATTGCCCAAGAGCAGCAGCAGAACATGGCATGCAGTCAACATTTGATTGTCAGCAAGCTTAATGTAATGTACCAAATTGTATGGGAGTGTTGTCACACCAACAACATTCACCGACATGCATACAAATGATCATTGCCATATCTTGACCTGCATTTGTGACTGACAACTGACTTCATGTCTTGCTATTCCTCAGGCCAGCATCCCACCTCAGCCAGCCACTTGACCCAGAGGTTGTCATAATGGTCAAGCCTGCAGTCCTAGCTCTCACTGCTTGGATGGCAGGTCATCAGCAGCTGGCTGCAGCAGAGGTCCACATGGATCCTGGGTAAGTCACAGCTGCATGCAGGCGCAGTGTCTTGTACGTTGTGACTGGCATCCTGGCTTCCACCTCATCTCACAAAGAGCATGTTTGATCTTCATGCACATCAAGCACACGCGACTTGTAAACACCAGGGTGGAATGTAATGGGTTGTCCAGCTCAAAACATATAAGTTGATAAGGCCATACTTGCAATGTGTTCATGGTGTGTCGTTACTTGTAATGTATTCATGGTGTGTCGTAATGTGATGTGATACAGGCTGGCAGCATCGGCATGCTTTGTGTGTGCTCTGTGCCTCCATGCAAGCAGTGATGAACACCAAGAGAGTGGTCAAGCAACCTGGTCAGCTGAGGAAGCAACACGTATCTTTGACAGCATGCTATGGGCAATGGGTGTACACTTTGCAGCACCCAGACAGTGTGTGTCGGATCGCCTGGAGCAAATGCAGCTTGAAGGTGGGGATGCTCTTTACTCTGTGCTGTTCACCTTCTATCTTAAGACTCACAACAATCTACAATAAGATGGCTTGGACATTGTGATGCCAGCACAGGACAACCACTGATGTCCCTGGCTTCGTTGAATACTGTTTGGTGTCTGGCTGCAGGGGAGCAAGACTTGCACGATCAAGCAGGCCTTGATTGGGATTCAGTCCTTGAAGTTGTGACCACGCTTGTTGAGAACAACCCAAGTTACCAAAGACAGGCTTCAAATGCATCTTGGGTCAGGCAATGCGTGCAGCTTGATCACACTAGCCAGAAGCTATGCTTGCAGCTGTTCCTGCAAGCTTCTCAAGCATAGCGCTCCTGCTCTTGCCACAGCTTGAGTCTTGCTCGTTGCATCAGTTTGCATACACCTATTGGTTGTGCACTGCCTGAATTCAATCGGTCTGCCTGAATTGCCATTGTCTTGCTTGTGTCAGAAGCAAAAGCTGCTGTCTGTGGAAACAAGTTGCAGAGTGATCACAACTCATTGATAACATAGGTTGTCTGCATTTGGTGTGAGAGTCTTATGTAAACAGGCATGACGGGATCATCATCACACCATATATAGTATGGCAGTGCAGACTTGCCATTGAGAAGGGCTGAATGACAAGCGCCTGCTCAGTTTGAAACGGCCATATCTTACGAGCAGGGCTGGGAAGTAGCGTATTCACAATAGCATGCTTTTCGACTAATCGAGGGAGCATGTAGCGAGAGCACAGACAACTCTCTACAAAACGTGTTGCAGAGAAACAAGAAAGTTCTTCATGAACCAAACACAAGCTGAACCCGATAGTTGATATGGTACATGGGGTCTGGAAGCCCTGCATAGTGTTGTGGTCTGTTACCTGACCACAAGCTCATGCAGTGCTACACTATCCCAGCCCCTTTTCTGAGCAAATTCCAAAAGATGTACATGTTCCATAAGCTATGCAGTGCTATGGGTGCCATCAAGTTACGTGTCCTGACATACACTACACCAAGAATAAGCCCTAGAATAACTAAAGGTATGAGACGCTGCAAGCTGAAATGTGCCATCGCAAAAACTGCTGATGTCAACAACAAGGCTGCAGCCATCGGCATGTACTTTGTCAATGATGGCAGAAAGAACCCTCTGAACATGGCCTGCAGCATGTCAATTGTTAGTCGCAAATTTAGACTCGGTCATGACAAAAGCTTGGCATTGGTGACTTGTACACAGGATCAAGCTGATAACCCAGGCTACTTTGTACAGGTGTGATCCTGTGGACTTGTTTGGACTGCTGAGTTGCACTGACAATTCCCACACAAGATTGGATGCCTACCTCTTCCCAGATTGGTGCACAGAAAGTGACCACAGCAAAATACAGCACGTTAGACACCGGATCGCCGTTGAGTATTGAGTGCTCCAAATTTTGTGCCCACAGATCACCATCATTGGGAAACCAGATCTGCATCCAATAAGCTGCTCAGGCCCTTGATGTTCAGACAGCTCAGCACCACAACATTCCAGGCAAGATGAATCAGCAGCAATGCAGCATGCATGCAGCAGTGTATAGGACTGCTTCTACTCTTGTAAGCATACAGGTACGACTGATACCTGAGCTTGCTGCGCAACAATGTTCAGAATTGGGAAGCTTGCTGCAGCCACAAGCACAGGGCCCAGCCATTGCTGAATAGGCAGCAGCCGTGTCTCAAACCAGCCCAAGCTTCGTGGCCTGTAGGCCTTCAGCCTTTTCCACAAAATGGCAATGGTAAGTCCTAACTGGCCCACATCCAGAATCAAGTGCACCAATGCTTGGCCGCGTCTTGACAAATCATCACGCTCGTAACCAGCAAGGTCCAGCAGAAATGGCAGTATCCAATAGCCTAGTATCCAGAAAGCCAGCAGCCACAGTATAGAGATCTGCACCGACACAACTTGCTCAACTGACTATGAATAAAAGATGATGTTACAATGCTCAAACTAAGCATCATGCTATGGGGACACAAGCTTACAGATGCAACCTCCTTCCAGTCCCATGGCACCTTCAAAAATGGCTGCCGGACCTGCAGAGTTGTGAAACTCGCTTATTGCTCTGGTCAAGCTGTTGTGCAGGCAAGAAGTGCTGCACAATGGAACACACCTGACTAGGCTGATTTGGTATGGAAGCTGGATTGTGATCTTGTTTGGGCACATCAGCGCCGTCACTGCAATTTTGTGCTAGGCACCTGACACAAGTGCATAAGTGCACAGCCCTACTGGCTGTCTGACGGTGACAGCTGCCAATGTGCGAGTGCTGGACAACCCTGTAGGAGCAAAGCTGCCTGCCACGAGCAGTGCTTAGCAAGCAGCCTGTGACTCTTGCTGGTTTTCGAGACAGTTGAGGTGAGGTTTGCTTATAACTATGGCTGCTTGGCACTTGGAAGGCTCCGCGGTACTGGCAGCCAACAGCGCCCTGCGCCATGCACTGCCCAGGCGACGGCGGGTAGCCTTGCAATGACCAGTCAGGACGAAAAATATTGCTATGACTGAGACAAGAGTCAGCTTGACACCAACTGTGCTTCGCTGAACTCCGCGTCGAGAGTGGGCGAAAGTTTGGCTGTCCGTGGCTATAACCAGGAACTGCCGACGCCTATGTGCAAGACGGCACTTGATGCTAGGTGATCCCAGGGCCTGGTGGCAGCCTGGTTATGCTTGGCCATTTTGAATCACAAGGGCAGCAGTCTCTAAGAGTCGTGACTAATGTCTGTACGGATTGCGTTTGAGTGTCAGCCCGAGCCATTCCGCTTAGGTACGCATTCCGTAATACACTCCTTGTGAGGCTCCCTTGCTGTTCTTGTGGGCACAGGAGTTCAGCTGAGCAATCGAGACTCGCGTATAGTGTTCTTATTGACGCATATATCTACTGCAAGGTCATGTCTGTTTTGTGACAAGCTTGCCCTGCTTCGCCAGACGTGCTTCTTGCTTGATCAACCATCAACATACTAGCAGGCAAAGGTTTTCAGGCCAAAAAGCTTGTGAGAGGCGGACCGTCATGTCCGGCATAGGAACCGGGGTGAGCGCTCGGTCTGTGGTTTTGACTTTTCAGGCCTGGGTTATTGAAGGAAGTCTTGCTAGTATGTATTCGTGGTATGCAGTACGATCTGTCAGTTTCTACTTTCTCCCCGGACGGAAGGGTGTTCCAGACAGACTACGCGCAGAAAGCAGTAGACAACAGCGGGTGAGGTCCTGCTTCTGGCCCGAATTGCTGCAATCGCTATGCCAATCTGGCAAAGCGCTCAAACTGCACCATGCTGCTTGCAGGACAGTCATTGGGTTAAGATGCAAGGATGGCGTCGTTCTGGTAAACATGGTTGCTGTCTCTTATGTGAGGTGAAACACGCTGAGCTTCATGTGAGAACACAAATTTGCGTAGGGCGCAGAGAAGACTATCATTTCTAAGATGCTGGTCGGGGGTTCAGACAAGCGAACATATGCAATCGACAAGCACGCAGGAGTGGTAAGTCTTGTGCCCTGCATACGGCAAAAATTCCTTTGATAGTTCATGCCAGCAAAGGCTATCATCATACAGGCTGTGGCTGGCTTGTCAGCTGATGGAAGACAAGTGGTTAACAGGGCAATACAAGAGGCTCAACAGTATATAAAGTAAGCCGTGTCAGTCTCTGCTTATCTGGAAGTCAGTATGATCAGTGTGTAGATGCTCAGGTGACATTTACTGATGTGCATCCGAATTGCAGTGTTTATGGTGATGCCATCCCAGGCCACGTATTGGCAGACAGGATAGCCAGCTATGTACACATCTTCAACTTGTATTGGTATGTCAGGTGAGACCAGTCACAGTTGTTGACTGCAATGCAGTGCATCCAGTCTCTCCTGCACCCCAGCTGCGGCCAATGCAGAATCAGACGATTTCACTGCTTGTTGATGGCAATAGCTAGTAGCTACAGGCCACCCACTGTCAGCTTCCAGCTTTGCCAAGTCCTGCTTTAACTGTGGTTGACTGACCTGCTGGTCAACTTCTGCACCTTCAATGCTGCCATGTATCACTTTGCACATGGTGTGTTCTTCCTGCAGACCATGTGGGGCAAGCACGCTCCTGGCAACATATGACACAGAGGGACCGCAACTGTATGTTATAGAACCAACGGGCATTGCGCTGGTATGCCACAACAGCTAATGCTTTCACTACTGCAGCAAGCACAAATATGATATTGCATATTGCAAAATTGTTCACTGTCTCAAGCCCATCATCCAGTCATTCCTGGTCACTAACAGCAGCTGCAAGCCCGCCCACCACAACAGCTGCAAACGGTCTCTCTTGGGTGCTAATTGCCTGTTCATGTTGGTGCAGAGGTTCTTTGGAGCAGCAGTAGGCAAGGGCAGGCAAGGGGCCAAGACTGACATTGAGCGGCTTGATCTCAAAGAGCTTACCTGCAAGCAGGGCATCAAAGAGGTAGCAAAGATGTGAGTTGTACAAGCTCACTAGTTTTAAAGCACACTAATATATACAACACTGCTTGTGCCAGCGAACTGATTGCTTGCACATGGTGATATTGCAACATCATGGATTGTGAATATTGGTGCTCTGCTTTGATTTAGTGTTTAACAACCTCTGGGGTGCTGGGGGATGTCACCCAAGATTGAACAGTTTGGTCTCAGGGGTGACAAAGGTCATTGCACTACCAAAAATCCAGCAATAAGTTTGAATTCAGCAATGCTGCTTGTGCCTGCAGCCTACATACAGTTCATGATGAAGAAAAGCCATTTGAGCTAGAGATGGCATGGATCTGCGATGAAAGCAAGAAGCAATTTGTCAAGGTGCCAGCAGATCTGCTACAGGAAGCTGACAAGGCTGCCAAGGACGCTTTGAACTCTGACATGTAAGTCATTGTCCAATATGATGCTGCAAATTCGGATTGTGTGCTTCAACAGGCTGTCATTGTTTGGCGTCTTCCAGTCAGTTGCACTTGTCAGCTATGCTGAGTTTGACCATACTTTTTGCAGGGAGGACTGAGGTTTAGCAGGCAATGCCAAAGTTCCTCCATTTCCATGCTGTGCTGACTTGACCCCGTTCTCACCTTCAGCACAGCCAGCATGTAAAGCTATGCTGTCCCCTGTGATGTATACATTTCCTGTTTGGAACGACAATAAGTGACATGCAATCGGAGAAAGTCTGCTCGCACCCAAGCTCAGTCTGGCTACAAGTTATATTTGGCAGAGTAGTGCATGCTATCAGAGTCAAATGCATTACTGTCACACAAAAAACGGTGAGTGTCCTGAATAGCTGCAGTAGTGTCACACCGAATTACATAGCCAGCAAAGGCCCCGCTTTCAAAGTTCTCAAAGGTCCCTCCATTGCCAGGGCAACTGATACTGTGTACACATGTGTCAAAACCCAAACCAGTATTTGTTGACGAACAGAATGATCAAATATGTTGTACAAACACCAGATGCCTGTCACCATTGACAGCATTCTGTTCCAACACTCAAAGAATCACACAAATAAAGTTCAGCACATTCCTATCTATTCTTACGGCACAAGCTTTCTCATCTTTCTACTTGAGGATGGTGCACAATCTTGCTCGCTTGCGGCCCCTGCTAGACACTGAACAATACTTCTTTTTAGATCACGCTTGCGTGGTGCGCACATAGCTTTGATGCTTGCCTGAGCAGAGCCTGAAACAGAGGCAATTTCAATTGCTCTGCACAAAGCATGCAGGGAAACACTGCCATTTTGGGCTCCCTTTTGTGCCAATATTGCATGCTGCAAGATCGCAGTGCAATCATCAGGGAGTCTACATTTTTCATAAGGCCTGGCAGCCAGAGTTGTATTAGGCCAATGGAGGCCGCAGAGCGTATGTATGCCTGGCTGCTTGGGCGTCTAGTGCTGTTGATAGATCATGATGCAAACACTTGGCAACTGTGTTTTGGTGTGACTGCCTTGTTGGCTTTGTCTGAGCTGATCCTAGCTGCAATCTGAAGCTTCTCCCAGAATCTGTACTTGTCATCCTCTCATATGGGCTGCTGCATATGGCGTTGATAGCATGAGTAGCAGGTGCTGTCGCTTTCTGGCAAGGCAGCAATATGTGGTGTTTATTGACAGGAGAGAGACACTTGGTTTGTGGCGCCAAGAAACATGTAGCTTCTGTCTGCAGCGTTTGCCTTGACCAGTTGGGGCTGAATAGGCACTGGGGTTCAATGGCTGATATCTCTCTGTCATCTGTTTGTGCAGCTTCCTTGGCAGCCATGGCCTGACAAGATATTGGCTTGACAAGATCAAACTTGTCACTAGCCTTGTCATGACAGGCACAGGCAGGATTTGCCACACTGCTCTCAGGCAGACAGCCTAGTGTACAGTCTCCATGGTCATGTGACAAGAAGAAGTCTCCGCAGACGCTCCTGTAGGTGTATTGCTATTTGACACGCAGCAAATCACAGTTATGCCAAGTTAATCCAAGTGCAGCCATACTAGCCAATCACCTGCCAAACACTTTCTGCCAGAAAGTCCCCAATAACCATGACATAGACCAGACTTTCAGTCAGGAAGACTGGAGCACAGGAAGTCGAGACTTTACTTGAGTTGTGCTCCCAAACGTACACTGGCACTGTGACCGTGGCAGGACACAACGCCAATCACCTGATGTCAACGCTCAGTGAAACACTGACTGTTGGGGATTGAGCCAACGCTGCTGGGTCCTGCATACATTTCTTGTGAGCAGAGCTTCTTGTGACAAAGTGCCAGTGCACTTTGGCATTGGTGGCGTGATGGGCTGTTACTGGCAAGCGTTACGTTTGCACTTTGTCGGTTTCCTCCGTCGTTTTGTGTTTTGCGCATGCAGATAATGGAATGCACCTCGGAGCGCACGGAACAACATCATGTCATGTCAAACTGCTTCGCGGGAAAAGACACAACAACCTCGTCTTCTGCCAGGGTCTGCCAGCTTGCAGACCCAGACCTGCTGAAGTGATCAAAAGGGCAGCTGTCAGCGACTGGTTCAGACACAGAGGAACGCTCGTACGGAATGCTAAGTTGTCATCTGCCGGCAGAGTGCAAGCTCTGCCAGACCCTTTGACCTTTAGCCAGAGTTTGGCACCGTTGTCTGGGGTAACCTTGCTGGGAGCAGAGGTGCTAGTTGCAGCTCTGTTTGCACTGATCATCACCGCTTATGGCAATCGACCCCGAGGCTGGTGCGATCACTCCCTTGTACAGGCACGTCTTGCTGGTCTTCTTGTGGCCTGAGGTTGCCTTTTACAGCACGGCAGATACACTGCCTGCCACCTGTGCACTTTCTTTACCATTTGCAGGTAGCATCATCTGAAGTAGCTGGCCAAGGCGTCTTTGCTGTACAGTGGATTGCAAAGGGCACAGCAGTTGGTGCATATCCTGGCGTGCCACGTAAAGCTGACAGCATGTCACGCAAAGCCTCTTTGGCACCAAACAGTAGGCGTTATGTGTTTCAGTCAACATCACGCGTATGGCTTGATCCAACCAACCAGGCTGGGCTGCTGTCTCCCAAGCTGGGCCTCCCTCTCCTGGGTCCAAGCTGTGATGTAAGTATGGCTTACATGAATGAGCCACCTGTGGGCTGCGCTGTCAATGTTGAGATAGTGGATGGGGCAGATAGTCTGGATCTGAGATTTGTGACCACTTGTGACATACATGCTGGTACTGAGCTGTTTCTTGACTATGGCAAAAGCTATGATCGCTCAGGCTACAGGTGATCTGTATCAGCATTTTCAAAAGTTTTGCATGCATGTTCTGCAAGGAGCGCTGCTCATTTTGTCTGCAGCGTTAGCTGAACTTGCTGTACAGCTCAGCCTCATGGCTGCCATTGCTACTGAACAGGCAGGTCATTCTATGTCAGGACGTCACTTGCCAAAAGTACTTCTGTGAGTCTCAATTGCAAGTCGTGATCCTCAATTGGGACAGTGCAGCAACAGACTTTATGTGAGAATGTGGTGATGAGGCCACCAGTGAAAGGCAGACAGCATGCAACATTGCAGTGGAAAGGTCCATCAGAATGTTTCCTTGATAGATTGGATCTCGGATAAACATTTCCAAGGATTCACTGATTTGCAGATTAGGATGTTGCATAGCCTTGATAGTTGCAGGTGCCTGTGAGTACCTGATGTTGTTCTGATTTGATGTTCCCACACTAAGATTAGTCAGACGTGTACATATTTTCCCAGGGATGCAGCAAGGTGCATATCTTGATAAATCACTGGACATAAATTCTGAACCAGCATGCATACGATTGAATTTTGCAGACCAGAAAACACAGATGCAATGCTCGCCTGCCAACGTGGGTATTCATTGCCATGTGACATCTGGTTCCCAGTAGTCATGTGGCCATCAATTGCTGGAAACAGCAAGGCATGCCACATGCAGCCCGATATCCCCTGTACTGCACGATCAACGTCCACATCAACGTATTCCAGATATGCACGTCTTGTCATGCAGTCAACAGCTTCTGAGCGTCAGCTAGCTCAATGTCCCTCGTATGTTGTCTTTGTCTGACGAAGTTTGTCATGTTGTCCTGTGGCTTGACAAGGCGTGTCAAGCTGCTGATCACAGTTCATTGCAAGCCTCTGTGTTGACACTTGTTTGCTGGTGCATGCATCAGCACTCAACGCAGCAAAACTTTGGATGCTTCTAGCACTAGCAGAACTGACAATGACAGCTGTCTCTTCACTGAGCTATTTCTTGTTGTGCTTTGCTGGCACTGTTCTGTGAGTGCACAGGAATCTGTGACGAGCCAGAGGAGTTCCTATGCGGCAACTATGCTGCCATTCTGGACAGCAAGGGCAAGAGTGCAATCAAAGGCGTCATTTCCTACGAAGGCTTTGGTTTGGCCAACAACACAGCGTTCAGTAAGTTTTACAGGTTCACACTTCACTGCGGCAGCCGCTTATCTGCTGACATCATACTGTTGCTGCAGTAGCGCCTTATACAAGCTCTTACTGCCCTGGAAAGCGCATGCTCATCGGCCCATTTGGACATGCATGTCCCAAAAAAAGACAAACACTTGCACAAAAGTTGCCGCAGACAACAGCCATGGTGAGCTCCAAATGAGACATTCGACCACTGGCTACAGCAAGCCAGCCAGCAGCAGAGTGGACATGCTTATCCATGCTGATCCTCCCAGAGGATGCATAGTCCAAGTATGTCGGTTGACACATGAGCATCTGCACCCTTATGGCTTCTCCATTTGCAACACAGCAGTAGCGACTGCATGGACTATACGACATGCAGCTGCCAGAAATCGAAGGATAACTATTGAAACATGATAAGCACAACGTGAGTAAGACAGCCCGTGAGTTCCACACGCAATATGTTACATGTGCCTAGGTTGCTGCTCATGGTACAGTGATGACAGCCTATTGCCGCTGTCCAAACTGAGGCTGGCCAAAGCCCCTGTTGCCTCCTGGGGGCCCCATTGGCATGGGAGGAGCTGCTGTGATCTGCACCAGAAGGAAAAGCTTGGAAATGCTGACATCAGCTGCTATCGCAGCCCACCATTCAGGTCCCAGCCATGTCACGACTGGAGTTTTTGATTGTAGTCTACTGGTCATCTGACTTGTCATGCAGGAAGCCAAGTTCATGTGCATGACTTCATATTTGACGCGTCGAATGATGAGTGGACCAGCACAAACTATAAGCAAAACTGGGCGCTCAAGCTCCTGCTAGGCCAGCTGAGTCTGACAAGATGCATGCGCGTCAAGCCTGCTCTCACAACAGGAAAATGACACTGTGCAAAGGCACAGCTGCACTGAACATGAGATGGAAAGCAAGAGGTAAACTTACAGGCACCATTTTGACTCCGGGCAGGTTGACCATGTTTAGTGATCGCAATAGGTCATTGGTGTCCTGGTCAATCTGCAGACAAGACAACTCAGTCGAGAGGTGATACTGTAAGAATGACAGATCTCGCACAAACTGCAGCAAATTTCCTGACATAGCACAGAGCTGCAAAAGAGGGAAATGTGCATCAAAGGGGGGGGGGACTCAATGCCATTGCACGGCAGTGTTCAGGTCGTGACTCATGATTGCCCCAAGCATGAGCTGTTAACACAAATACATCTAGCACATGGCTTGCGTACTTCAATAGTCTCTGTGCTGACAGCAGACTCCTCAGGCACAAAGTCCATGCGTCTCTCACGCTCCTCCTCCTGTTTGGACACAGAAGTTAACTTTGATAATCTGAGTATGTGACACAGCAGAAGTGTTGATGCGCCTTGTTACAGCTTTAAACTGTCAATGCCTCATCTATACGCAGACCTTAGTATGCAGTACAGTATGCAGCAGCTTGACAAAGCAGCAAGGTGTCATGTGGACTCTCTCAAAAACAGCATGGGCTTTGCAGCAGCTGTTTGTATTGGGGAACAGCAATTGGAAATGCACATTCTAGCGGCATTGCTGCACACCTGCAGCTTCAATGAGATACCGCGCACTGGTCCTCTCTGAATTCGCTTCATCAAGTGCTGCATAGCCCAGAGAAGTGTCAGAATATGCCTGTGCTGAAGCTTTTTGCACGACTCCGTTTCAGGCTATAGCTTACTGTGGTGAAGCCAGCAATCTTGTTCCTAAGCCTTTTGGACTGGATTACTGCAACCTCCTCTGAAACCCTTTTGTTGGTGTGAAAGTCTAGGGTGAGTCTGTTGTAGTACTTCTCAATGATCTGCCTGGAAGCCTTCTTGACGGTCTTGGTACGGACGCGACCCTACAATGAGCGACAACAAGCACTGTCTGCCATCAGCAATAGCACCAACAGACAAAAGAACCGAAGGCAAACGCTTGGCAGGGTAAAATGTCCGGGCAGTATATGAGCAAGCGATTGCTCACCATGTTGGATCAATGTGGCTGCGACCCACCGAATCCGTGAAACCGCGAGCCTAAAGGGGTGCAACAATTTACACTACTACGCTTAGGCGGCGACTAGCTAAAGAAGAAGACCGACCAAACTGAAGCTGTATTCCATCTTGATTCCTCCACAAGACGAGCCAGCCGCATGCACTTTAGTGACTCACCAAGCTGTGCTGTGTTGACTACGAGACAGCCAGGTCAGCGGGTCATCAATCAGCTTTGAGTGAGCGTTGCTGAACGCCGGCGAAGGACGCAACGGCAGATAGAACTTAAGATTTGCTACGTTGCGTCACCATGGCCACGAAGCATGATGTTGAGGATTTAGGAATGGTCTCGCTTAAGCTGCCAGACGGTCAGGAGCTTGAACTTCCGTTGTTAAAGGTGAGCTGTCTTGGTCGGAGTCACATCCATTGAGGTTTTCGAACGCATCATTCTCGCGGAAACAAGCTAAGCGGTGAAGTCGTTTGTCAGGACACGGCCGGCAACAGGTTTCTGGATGTCCGAAAACTACAGCCAACGTAGGTAGATCTGTGAGCGACGAGCGCGATTCAAACTGCGCGATGATCAGTGCCTGATTCTGTATATTACATCTTCGACATTGAACTTGATTGAGCTGTCGTTCTAATGATTCCTTATATATTCAGGACCGGCATTTGCACTTTTGATCCGGGATTCACGAGCACAGGTATGCAGCAATAGGCTCATCGGACGATATAAGGTGTAGCTTGCATATCCAGGTGCACATCAATTCCCGTGATCAACAGGTTGTTCAATGCAGGCTCTTGTGACTCAAAAATAACATACATAGATGGCAAGAAGGGTGTGCTCATGTACAGGGGGTGAGTCTTAGGAGCCTGGTTTTGAATGCATGTTGTCAGCTCACTTGAGCAGCAGGATACCACTCAGACTGCAATGAAATGCACATTGCCAACTTATTTGACCAGCAGCATGCAATTTAAACTGCTGTCTATATAGCTGTCCATATATGCCAGGTACAACATTGATGAGCTGGCAGAGCAAGGTGACTTTACAGACAGTTGTTATGCTCTCTTGCATGGCGAACTTCCTACAGCAGCTCAAAAGCAGGAGTTCATCACAGACTTGACTCAGCATACCATGGTGCATGAGCAGCTCATCCAGTTCTACAAGGGATTTCGTCATGATGCACATCCCATGGCCATCATGGTTGGTGTAACAGGGGCACTGTCAGCCTTTTACGCCAATGCATCTGACATCGGGTATGTTGGAATTTATGGAAGCGCATTCTGTGTATCAATGCATACCATGCATCAAAGCTTGTGAACACTCATCTGACAGCCTGCAGAGTAACGGAAGGACAACATGGGCAAGACAACAATATCTGGCACTGCTGATACCATGCAAGTGTGTTGCAGTGATCCAGACATGCGGCAGCTATCATGTATGCGGCTCATAGCAAAAATGCCAACGCTAGCAGCTATTGCTTACAAAACAGCCAAGGGTATGGACATCATTTCAGCAATGTTGGCCAACAGATCTATGCTTGCATGATGTATTATGCTTGCAGGCAACATGAAATGCTTTGCTTGTTCTAATCTGACCGTAGGTAGCTTTGTTGCATCTGCTGTCTCATTCTGCAAAGCAGAAACCCTTGACAACATGACTGCTGCATGATTGAGCAAAAAGTACTGTTCATCCAGACCAGTTTATTGCCTACATCACGTGACAACACCGCTGTCCTCCCTTGACATGCTGTCCCTGGCACCAGATCATTCTTCTCGCAAGTTGTTGTCTTGTGTCAACATTGTGGCTGATGCTTGTTGTTGGTGACACAGGTCAGCCTATTGTGTACCCGCGCAATGACCTGAGCTACGCAGAGAACTTCCTGCACATGATGTTCAGCGTGCCCACAGAACGGTATGAGGTGGACCCTGTGCTGTCAAGGGCGCTAGAGATCATCCTGATACTGCATATGGACCATGAGCAGAATGCATCCACCTCCACAGTCAGAGTTGCAGGTCAGTCCAAGTAGATGTGATTGCATGTGCATGGAGGACTTTTCGTTTGTGTTGTATCGAAAGGCCTGGGCAAGCCATAGCTTCGCTTACTCTATGATGTGCTGTGATGTGAGATGGCAGCTCAAAGGTGAGTGGCAGAGCTTACCCTGGTGGAGGGTCTTGTGCTGCTGGTGGTGCACTTGCTTGATCGTAGCTGCCATGCATGTCATCTGCAAGCATTACCCATACACGACGAAAGCTTTTCAGCACAATGCAGCGACTGCTGTAAAGCAATGTATGCAGCGGTGCAATATCTCTGGAAACTGGTTTATGCACATGAAAACACACTGTTTACCGTGCATGTGGTGTGGTGCAGGGTCAAGCCAGGCAAATCCCTTTGCGTGCATTGCCTCAGGCATTGCTGCACTGTGGGGCCCCGCTCATGGCGGTGCCAATGAGGCTGTGCTGCGAATGCTGAAGGACATTGGCAGCCGCGGCAAGATCCCTGAAGCTATTAAGCGAGCTAAGGACAAGAATGACTCCTTCAGGTAAGCAGCCTATGGGGTTCAATCCAACAGTATGATGTAAGCATCAGTGGGGCAGACAGGATGGCAGTACAAGTCACTGCCTGAGCACATGTCAAGGGCATTGCCTCAATAGAATTGTGACAACTCTGGGCATTGAGTATGGCTTTCTTTGCCTTTGCTTGCCATCAAGGCTGGCTTAGTGCTGTAAGCCCTGAGCTCCTGAGCAGAACATCTGGCATGAGGTGTGCACATTTTGAGCTTCAAGTCCACTGGCATGCAGACTGATGGGCTTTGGCCACCGGGTGTACAAAACATATGATCCTCGTGCCAAGATCATGAAGCAGGTGTGCGACCAGGTGCTGGAGCACGTGGGTATCAAGTAAGACAACTTTCACCTTATGTTGCCACCTCCATGTCCAGCTGGCATCCCAATATGTGTTGCTGTGGTAAAACGTAACATGCAGCTGCGCATACAGATGTGTTCAGTGCTTGTGCCAAAGCACATGCACATATGAGCCCTGCAGTTGGGGTATAGACATGACGCCACTTATGTAGCTGACTGTGAACTTTGATGATGCTCAGGGATGAATTGCTGGAGGTGGCGATGGAGCTAGAGCATGTGGCCACCAGTGATGAGTACTTTGTCAAGAGGGGCCTCTACCCAAATGTGGACTTTTACTCTGGCATTGTCCTCAGGGCTATGGGCATCCCCGTCTCAATGTGAGGCATCACACTGTTTGTGCAAGCATTGCTCACCTTATCATGACTGGTATAAGTATTCATTTTGGAAGCATGCTGCATGTGCAAGTAAAGCAGTTCCAGTTGTTGATTGCACGTCTAGGGATCTCAGGTCTGTTGGCAGGTCACTTTGACATACAAGGGTGTTCACTGCCTCTCCTTCGCACTCCTTTGGTAGGTGAGCTCTGCATGTTGGATGCTGCTACTGCTCAGCAAGGTAGTCTGCAGGCTGTCTGACTTGCATCTGCCAGTCTACTGATCTCTGTTGTTGCTGTTGCTGATACCATCCGCCTGCCCACTCATTGTTTTGGGTTGGTACACAGTACTGGTTGCTATGTTTTGGGTTGTGTGTGCAGGTATACAGTGCTATTCGCAGTGGCCAGGACAGTGGGCTGGGTGGCACAGTGGAAGGAGATGGCTGAGGAGCCCCTTCAGAAGATCTCCAGGCCTAGACAGGTCAGTGGTGCTGCTCACTTGTGCTGGCACAGGCATCCTTTTCCAGAGGATCTGTTTTTATTTGAAGGGGCTTTGTGTTGAGCAGCTGAGCTCCCAGCTGCAATTTGAGCAGTCTATGCAAATGTATCAGAGGACTTTGTGATCCCAAAGGCTCACAGGCAATATTGCGACAAAGTGTGGAAACCTGCTTACTCATGCTTTGTGGTACACAATCTGGCCCAGCGTGTGACGCACACTTAGCCTGTGCAAATGGTACTGACGCCTTTGGTGGGGATTGCTACAACACCAATACAATGGCGTGTCCTTTTTGTCAGGCGATGCTCGTGTTGGCCAAGGTTGCCGACATTGCTGTTACAGCACTCCCTGCTGTAGATATCAGCCCCATTCGCTGAACCCAAGTATCAGTGCTGCAGAGTATTACTGGCAGAAGCCAAGGATGTCAATCTTCTGCTTTGCTTGGTGTTAGCTTCGTGTGCAATGACTGGATGCATGATGTACAGATATATTCTGGCCACATGGAGAGGAAGTTTGTCCCTGTGGAGAAGCGCGGCAAGGGTGAGGGTGGTGATGACAGCAAGGCACCGGCAGAGTCTCACCCTCAGACCACAGGACCTCACAGTGCCAATTCTGATTCCACACCAGGAAATGGTGAGCATGCATTGTGCCTAGTATCTTAGCATGCTGTGCAGCTACTACAGACAAGTTGGTACCAGCAGAAACATGTGATGCAATCCAGCTATGTGACCTGGTCTGCAGATATGAAAGCTTTTTTGTGCATCAATGTAGACTGTTCATTGAACCAGCGCCATTGTGCAGGAGTCATTTCCAGCCGCAGCATGGAGGCAACTCTCAAGCGAGTCTCTGCTAAGGTTGGTGCCAACAGATGACACACACCTGGCTGCAATTTTGAGAGTCTTTTTTGGACAGCTGGACTCATCTGTGGCACGCATGGCCTCTATGTGATAGCAGAAGCTGCTGTGACGCCATTTTATCTGGTTTTTCCCAGTATTTGTCTTGATACAGTTTTGCATAGCCTCGGTGGCTGCTGACGTTTCTGGTGTATTTGACAATGCTGTTTGCTGGGGAGAACTTTCTGTGGGTGTTGTGTCTGCGTGACTGACATACTACTGTTTTTGTGGTTCAGACCAGCATTTGTTTGCAAGTTTGTCTCCTTCCATGTCAATTTGGTGCTTGTTATTTTCCAAAGAGTGCATCATCTGAGTGCCCAGCACCACGTTTGCAACTTGTACATAATTTAGGGGGAAAGGATTGCAATAAGGGCCCAGACCAGTATCTAAAAGCAATAAATTTCAAACCCATTCTTCACCAGAGCGCTCCTGCACAAAGACTTTCTGCAGCCAGCTAGCAATGTACACATCACATTGCTCCCGGCTCCATAGCAACTGGTCGTTGGAGTGTGAAATATTGATATGTAGATGAGACGCAGCAGAACCTTGTGGTCAGATGCCAGCCATGGTTGTCTCTTGCAGCACATACCTAGCACTAGCAGTGTCTCTGCTGGTGCTGGTGGCTCATGCGGGTTGCACACATGCTGGCAAACTACATCTGCCACGAAACTGCTGCATGTGCCATAAAAATTGATTGGAAGTGTTGCAGTCCATGACACAATTGTGACCACGCTCACACATCTAAACTGACTTGTGCCATATCACAGACTTGACATGATTGCTCGTGCGGGTGGACGCGGATCACGTGCAAGGAGCACTAGTGACAAATGTGACTTCAATGACAGCATACGTATGGGTTTTACAGGTGGGCATTATAAGTAACAGAGCGCGGAGCTAGCCTTTGTGGCATTGCAGAGCGCAAGCTCCAAGAATTGTGATGTGCCAGATGCAGCACGAGGTGTGCATTGCTCCTGTATGCACATATCAGACTGTGCCTTTCAACTGAACTTGGCCATCGCCAGAGCCTCCCAGTCCCACATAGTCACGCAGCTGTTGCAAACTACTGACAGCAACCTGACGTGCCTTTGCTACCTCTTCTTTATTGGACATCGCCTGCAATGCTACACACAGCTCTGTTCCTGTGCTCTATCTGTCTTGCTAAATTGATGTCAGATGCAGACAAAGGGTGCGATCTCGAAATCTGCAATCATGCTGCTTTGCGTGCTCTGCTAGCGAGGGGATGATTGCACAAGTGCAGATGTTTGCGTAGGCAAAATCAGTGCTGGCTGGAATTGCATGGCAGACCTTATTAGCATGGAACTCAGTTTTGATATCCTCCAAAATCTGTTGGCGTTTGATACTTGGGAAGCGCTTGGCAGCTTTCAGTATGTCTCTGTACAGCTGCGCTACACCAGCAGAGGCAGCCATGCACCACGTGCTGATTATTGGGCTGTGTCAGATCACTTCAAAGATTCACCAGCCCTTTTGGCTTTGACGTAACACTCACGCAGTGCTGTCACCTCTACAGCAAAGATCAATGCTCGTCTGTCAGGCCCAGACATGACCAAAGGCAGCTGCCAAAAAAGAAGATGCTTATGCAACAGGTAGGCTGTGAAGAGCTCAGCTGCACACCAGAATCAAGACGCTGCATGTTTTGCACATTCAGGGTCCACAGTAGCAAAGCATAGAGTTGATACAGCATGCAGGCAGCAAATGCTGGGCTATCAACTATACTCAATAACAACTGTCAGCCTAAGCAGTGCGTACAAGAGAGCTTTGGTGACAATGCAAACTGCACCTTTCTGGCACAGACGCCAATCGCGGTTGTTCTCGCCCAAGCACTCCTGTATCATACACCAGAAGCATGCAACCCAAGATGCATAGCACCGGACTGCAAAAACAAACAATGAACGAGCCTGTCTGTATCCTTTACCTCAAGCTGAGAATAGACCTTGCCACACCCCTGCACATTGCATGCGTTACAGGATCGATAACACAGGCTTCATATAACGCAGGCAAACTGCTGATCGACCAAACCACTCTCTCACCTGCTGGTCTACCTGTGGGTCGATATCGTCGTCATCGACGGATGTGGTAACTCGTTTATGGTGCTCCGAAGCTTGTGAAGGCGGCATGCGTATGCGTTGAGCTCGCTTCAATGAAGGCCCTGATCGATTGACACGATCCTTGGCCATAACGCCAGCAAATTTAAAAGTCGAAACGAACGAGTTTGGAAACGAATACATGGGGAATGTGCAAAACACACGCGACAGGTCAAGTTCGTCATGGCTTGTCTGCGAACATGCACTACCGCTGTCCGGGCATCAATCGCCATGTCCAGCACCTGCAAGGTGATAACAACAGCTGATTGCACTCAATTCCGACCGCGTCCAGCCTCAAGACAGGCTTGCACTGCGTTGCAGAAAAGTAGCGTAACGCAGCAAACGGGAAGCAATAAAACGGATCGTCCCCCCATGCAGGTACTTTTCTGCGGGGAGGAGCTGCCCTTCAGTTACAAATACACATCAGAAGCTCTGCAGAACGAGCACGGCATAAAGGTGATTACTTTGTTGCGTGACGTTACCCGTCCACAGCCTTGATACACCAAGTGGACTTACAACCTCGACTCCCTTTATAGGTTGTCAGATGCGTGCAATCGGAGATCAAGACACATCTGCCGGAGGCCGATGTGGCTGTACCACTAATGTGCAAGCTAGATGCACAGCTATTGCGCACAGCTAAACGGTTGAAGATGATCATACAATATGGTGTGGGAGTTGAGGGCATCGACATTCCTGAGGTATGCTTGTGCACTCTGTATTGTCCCTGCAGGGTCAGAGTGCGATCCATAGCAACTGCTGTGTGCAAGACATGCTCAAACAGCATGCAATATGGACATCATGGCACATGCGCAACCACAGTGCCATACATTGAAGGTTTGTGTACCTGCAGGCCACAGAGCAAGGCATATGGGTGAGCAACATTCCAAGCTCCGCCACAGGCAATGCTCTCTCATGTGCAGAGCATGCCATATATCTCATGATGGCAACTCTGCGGCAGCAAAATGCCATGCGTGAGTCCATCCAGCAGGGCAGGGTCGGCGTCCCTGTTGGTGAGACTCTCTTTGGCAAGTCTGTGCTGATTGTTGGCTTTGGCAACATTGCAAAGGAGTTGATACCCAGGCAAGCTCTTCCTGCAAACATTGGCTCAGCTCTGCCAGCTGTCCCCTATGGCATGATGCAGTAGATCTGCACGCACAACAATGGACATGTATGACTGTTGGTAGCCTACTTGACTGGTATACACTCTACCCCTCACACACACAAGTAAAATAGGGTAAGGGGGGCACACAAGCTTTTTTTGTGCACTGCAAACTGCAAGTAGGAACAGTGTACAGCCTGTGTTGCTGGTGTCTCACACACCTGCATGCGTGACTGCACTCTGTTGACCTGCCCTGCAGAATTTTGGTGCATCTTGCAGACTGTTTCCTTGCTTGATCATGTTACATTGCTACAGGCTAAAGCCCTTTCATGTGAAGCTAATGGGGGTGAGGAGGAGTCCTTGGGGGGCCAACCCTTCAGACAGCCATTTAGAGGCTGAGCTGCAGCAGAGGGGAGTCTTCCAGGACTTGCCCAGCCTGGTGGGGCAGGCTGACCTCATCGTGCTGACATGCTCCCTCACAGACGCTACCCGCGGCATGGTGGATCGAACTTTCCTCAAAGCTTGCAAGCCAGGAGTACGAATTATAAATGTCGCAAGAGGTGTGTAATCTCTAAACCTTGTCTCGCTGCTTGGGACATCTGCTCTACAGTGTGGCCGTGTCTGGTGTTGTGTGGCAGCAAGCTAAAGCCCTGTCACACCTGCTGTGTTTCGAATTCCTTCTTTACATGCTTTGTGCTACAGGAGGTTTTTGAAGCCTGTCTTGAGTTTCAGCTGTATCTGGTTCACAGTGTCATGGCTGAGCACGCTGCATATGGGTGCCTTCATGAGTCACAAGGCACAGCCAATTTTGTGCATGCTGGGTGGTGTGCCACTTGTCATTCCCTGTATTTGCAGCTGCCTAGTGCCCTGCCACACAATGTATGTTGGCATGCAGGGGGCCTGCTGGATTATGATGCTGTGAATGACATGTTGGACACTGATGCCATTGGTGCCCTGGGACTGGATGTGCAATGGCAGGAACCCTGGGATCCACAACATTATATCACCAATCATCCCAAGTGAGTGCCTTCATGCTACAATTGCTACCCTCAGTTAGGGTTGCTTGTGTATGTAATCTATTGTGTCTGCCAGGTCGAGTTTGCAGCATTGTGTTTGACTGCCATTGCTGCCGCCATGACATTTGAGATGTATTGTTGCACTGCACCAGCTGACCATGTCTAAATTGCATAAGGTGATGAAGGTCTGAGGTCATTGTCTAGTGCTGACAAGTCGCTCAAGCTTGTAAGATGAGCTGTAATATCTTGCTTTGTCTTGCAATTCAAAAATAATGTACCATGATGTTGGGCATCACTCATACTTTGGTGTCAACAAGCCAGATGTTGCTCCAATTGAATCAATGTCATGATTGTGGTTAATGTGCAGGGTGATCATGACACCTCATGTAGCTGGCGTGACAGAGCTGTCATACAGGACCATGGCCCAGGTTGTTGCCAATGAAGTGCGTCGGCATGTACAGGGACTGCCGCCAACAATACAGCTCAACTCCATCAGACAATCAATGCCAGATGCATTGTAAAACCAATTACTTTGGGAACTGTCAGCTGTCACAGTATTGAATGCATCTGCCAGTACACACTGCTGCTAGAAAGTTGCTCTGGGCACTGCCATATGTTTGCGTGGCTGGTGGCTGGATTGCACAGGCGTCTGCAAAACATTGTGCTGCTTCTGCACAATTTGTTGCTTGCAACGTGGCGGCTGCAAACCTTAGTGGTGCAGCTGTCTTGTACATGCTGTTGTACAATGTCCTAACCATTCACAACAGTATAGTGTTTGCTCAGTATCTGCTATGTCAGATACCAGGCATTTATTGATGACTTGGGGCAGCTGATAGCCGTGAGGCCTACAGGACCGAATACTATTATGCTAGTATGATACAGGACCGTGAATTTCATCTGGGCAGTGCATTGACAGCCAGCATTGTGCTGATTGACGCAAGTGAACACGCATGTGCGTCTATGTTAAACTATGCCCTTACGTGAACAGCAAAACGTGAGTCGTGTAGACACCTGTGTCAAACATTATGGGAAAAGCAATACAAGATACTGTTAAGTCACGCAAGCATCACGGTGCAGTTGCTATCTGGATAGAGTCTTACAACATGACCGATGGCCCCCGTGACAAAAACAGATGAGCAACCGGAGTGCAGTGAAGCGATTTGCTCCTTGCAGCAACAGGAAGCAATCTGAGTAGATGATGCAGGACACACATGACATTCACCAATGCAAATGCGCGGTTTACATTTCTTTGCTTTTTATACTCAAGGAAGGCTGCCTCAGCAAGGACTGAACATCTTGGCTGAATACGGTCTCGTTTAGGTAGCCATCGCTGTGGAAGTATTTGGTGACACTCCTGGTCATCTCAGCTTGTTCGCTGCAGCACAGGCATGCTCTCTCTCACAACTTGTCTATCTGACTGAGGCCAACAACATGTTACTGATGATTGAACAGCATTTTGGCTGACAATGGTCAGTAAAATTGTGAAGGCAATTGAACTGAGTGCAAAAAGCCCCTCAGAGAAAACCCCAAGAGCAGTTTGAAGTTTCCTTGACTGCTCACTTTTGTGGTGAAGAGTCTGGTTTCAGCCCAGGGACAAGTGATTGCAGCACTGCCACCCAGGGCTTGAGCTGAAAGACAGATTGTGGGTGATCTTTGTCCTCCCGCTGACTGATCAGTAGTGTATACTGATCAGAGTATCGAGGCATCCTTGCTACAAATTTGAGGGCTGGTGTGTCCTGCAAAAAAGAACTCCTTGGACAACTGTTTGTCCCATATGCAGGGTGTTACAAATCTGAGGCAACAAGCTCCTTGTGGCTTATTGAAGATAAGTATCTGTAATGGCTGCTCTATCGATCTGTGTAAGATGATTTTAGCATGTGCACGCTTGAAAAACAAGCACACTGAGCTTTGGGACAGAACGCCTACTCTTTTAGCCCTGGTGAAGAAAAATGTTTCGCCTTCGAACCTCAGCAGGAATAGGTTCAGGGCCGCTGTGCAAGCTGCATATGCAATGACACAGCAGAACAGCAGCCACCAGCTGTCAGGGTGCTTCTGAGGACAGAACTGAGCTACAAGAGCGATTGAACACCTGCACCATGCCAACCATGTGTTGGTAGTGCTGACAGTCAAGCACGGGAAGTTTTGCAGACTCAGCTCACGTTAGTAGCCCTAACAGGATCTTGACGTTGCTCACGTAGTGATCTTCCTGGAAACCAGCGTCTTTGACAGCCTGGGAGCAAGCATGTCAGCCTGGTTGCAACAGAGGGACAACTGCAGAGACCCATCAGCGAAGCTTAAGAAGCTGACCCGTATCGTTGCTTCGTCAAGCTCTCTTTTTACGGCTCCTGAGTCCAGTAAATTGACCTTTTGCTTTTCGGTATCAGATTTGCCTGCCAAAGAGGAGCTTGCCGACTTGGAAGGCTTGAACTTTTTGCTGCTTGGCATTGATTCAGGATCAAGTGGATACGCCTGACTGCAACACTAGCTCAAGTAACGGGAGGACGCTTCTACAATCTGCAGCCAGGTGATGTATAGTATGTGCTCGGCCTCGAAAGATGTATGCAGTGCTCTATACAGCAATCCTCGCCATCACAGCATGGGAAGCAGTAGTAGCAACTGAGTACTGTGGTCTCGGAGCTCCAATTGTCAAGGCATTCTCTACGAGTAATGTCGAGCACATGCACATGCTGAGGAGCATGCATGCAGCACAGTGTGCACGCTTCCTTGATAGAGTTTGCACGCTTGTGAGCCTTCTTGTCTATATCTTGCCAGCGAATGCTATCCCATGCAGTTGGGGGAGTTGACAAGCTGCTAAGTTTGAGCCAAGACTGTGAGAGAAAATTTTGCAGAATATCATCGATGGCACTTCCAGTAGCAAGTAAACTTCGGCTTGCTGCATGTACAGGCAGCATTGTTGCAGCACATCAGCGCACCTGCGCTTCAATGTTGCTTTATGTTACATATGAATCAGCTTATACACTACTTTCAGACCAATTGGTGACTGTTGCATGTTCCACCTGCAACTGAAGAGCATTGGCAACGTGTTCAATAGCAGCACTGAATACTCTTTGAGCAGGCTAACTTGTTCACATCATTACAAAGCAAGTACTAGTAAACACAATGCATCAGACACTACAGTGCAACAGCAGAAACCTGCCGGAGTAACTAGAAGCTGCGTTATGGTACAGAGGGCTTGAGTGTGCATTCTGCGAAATCATGCTTGATTTGAACCACATTTATTTGTGATCATTTGCATGATCTGGACTTCTGAAGTACTAGCCCTCAAGATAATCGCAAAGGCACATCTTTTAGCACATCAAGCTTGGTTCTGCCATCGCTAGTTCTGCGATAAACAAGAGGACCGGAAGCAGCTCGTGACGAGGCAGTCTGCATTCATCAACCTTACTTATGCCGTTGACATGCAGAGGAAAACCTACAGGTTCTAGAAGTGCCACAATAGCTCACTTACTCTTGAGAGTTGCAGGGCAGCAGTATCTGGAGCTGGACCACTGAGACCATGTTGTCTTCCTATAAAACAATTTATTGTAAGGTACATACGTACAAAGACCATGCGCTATTGAGCATTTACAGATCAAGGGGCAGCCAGCCAGCAGTCATGTACCAGTCATGTAGGTAGGTCACTTCATTGGAGCTTTAGGAGTTCGTTTAGACCAGCATACTCACAAAAGCAGATGTGTGGCTCGAGACAGGAAGCGTACCCTTGACTGCTTTTATGTCTATCACTGTGTTTGCAGGGATGATTCTCACTTCTTGCAGAGGTCGCCAGATGGTGCTTTCACCCAAAGGAGCCTTGACTTGCAAACTGTGACCTTTCAATTGAGGTGTCTGCTGCAGCGACATCAACAGCGCCAAGCCCTGCTGACGCGGTGGTGCCGCGCAGGGCTCGATCTCTAGCTCCGCTTTGAAGTCCAGGTCATTAACTTCGTTCTCGATGTTGTCAACTTTGCAATATCTTATTCGTTGAGGCATACTGTGCAAATTCTCAGGTCGCTGTGATCAGAGACAGCGGCAAGGTGTGACGGCTGTTCACAACAGGGTACAGATCAGGTACGTCAAACAAGGCTGCAGCCGACAAGCCAGCGCGGACCGACACGCAAATATCGATGATGCAACAATGTCACACTGAACTTGTGTCGGCTTCGGTGAGCTACATAGCCGCGTGCCAGTCAGCAGCGGTCTGCCATGGCGCAAATTGAGTTGCATTGCAGCAGACACATGTTCCACGTGTTCACGTTGAAGTTCTCCGAAAGCGTTGCCATCCTGGTTCCAGATCTCTGTCTCTGATCAGTACAAAGCCAAGCACAAGCTGACAACCCCTCGTTTTAAAGTCATCGTCATGACGAGCAGCTTGTTGACAGAAAGCTGGTCTTCCGTGCAAAGATTGGTCGAAGACTTGCGACCTTTAATGTCGAGGGTGAAGTTCTCGCTACTCTTTGTTTGAAGTGTACTTGCATTGTCAAACTCAACAAGCATGCCTGTGACTTGTAGATTTGCTCTGCCACAGAGGCTGAAGCTTGTGAATTGCGTCCAGAGTTAGTCAGACGTAAGTAGCAGCAGCAGTGCAGGCTCATGTCCAAGTCTGTCCTGACAGCACCAGTCACTTTGCGTGCAGGGTTGCGAGCTCTTGGACACAACTGCCGTTTGGCAAAGGCTGCCTCTGATGCCCTTACAAAAGGCGTGGTCACAAAGCCTCAAGGTCGCTTGCACACATACTTTTTTTTTCCGGACCAGTCTGCAGCAACCTGCTTCTGTCATTGAGGTAGTATTCTGATGCAGGCAGAGCAGCAATGCCAATGTCAAACCAAGGTAGTGGCGAGTTGCTTCAACAGCAGAGCCTGCTCAAGAGTCTGCCGACAGGGGAGGTCACGGCAACCCTGCCAGTTCAGCAGCAGCAGCAGCAGCGGCAGCAGAGACTGCCTCAAGATCCTGCTCAGCAAATTGCAGCATCAGTCATGCAAGCCCCTGTCACAGACTCAGCCATTGGTAAGTTTTGCCACCTTTATGATCAAGGCTTCATCAGCAAATGCTCAAGCCCCTGTTTCCACCCGTAGTCATGCATACATGTGCCTTACATTCAGTTGGTTAGCTTCGATCAGACGCTGCCAATGGTGCTGTGGCAGCTCCAAGTTCAAATGGTGCATACTCTCAGAATAACAGGTAGCATAGTCACCCATTGTTTTTGTGAATTTTAGGTCAAGGCCCAAGCCCAAAGCCTGCACCAGGCCATGATGAGGTTCCCAAATTCCCATTCTCCATTGTCAAGCCTCGCCCCAGCTCTCATTTTAGGCAATCTGAGAAGAGGCAGCGTACAGCCTCCCCATCAGACTTGCCTATCGGGGCGGTAGCAGTTGCCCCTTCTCAGGCTTTGCCAAGAAGTAGCTTGCCTAGCAGTGACTCTTTAGATGCACATGCACATGCTGAATTACACTCTGCGCCAATGCATCTGACACCCCCAACAGAACAGATGAGTCTGTCTCAGCAGCATGCTGTCCCCAGCACTGACCAGGCAAACATACAACAAGGTGTCACAATACATAAAGTAGGCCCTGCTGCCCATCCAGCAGGCGCCAATGCAGATCAAGCAGGCCCCAGTGTAAGCACTAGTGCTCATACAGCAGCTCTGCACAGCACATCTACACCACATGTAGAGGCCTCTCAGCTGCCGTTAGCCAGCTCTGCCCTGGAGGACACAGCAAATGTTGCTGTCTCAGCACCAGCAAATCACAAAGCAGCAGTAGCAGCTGTGCAAGCATTGCCAGTGCAAACAGCGGCACATGAGCGTCAGCCCAGTATTAGAGACAGGTCTGTGGATGCTGCACAGGGACCTGACAGGCAATATAGTGCTGAACTGCTTGTTGACAGTGCAAAGACTGCTTTGCACAATCAAGAGGGGAACAGATCTGAAGTAAGAGGAGTTGGGAGACTTGAAAACGAGTATGCCAATCAGTTCAAGAAGAGGAAAATTTGTGACACCTGATTGTGCTCTTGTTGAATTTTCAGTCTTCAGATGTTTGTTGACTTTCAGGTTGTTGCTGAACTGCTAGCTGCTTCGTTCAAGTTCGGTTGCAGCCTTTTATACAAGTCACAAAATAGCAATTGGTGCAATGAGGCATCAGCTTTTAAGTGATAACCCGTCTGAAAGCAGACCCAAGCTGAAAAAGAGCATGATCATGTACGCAGCATTGCAGCACATGTGCTGCAGTTGCATTCAGGCAAACAGCCATGTCAGGATTGCTAGTGCTGTTTCATTTGATGTCACAGTTCTTGCATACTAGGATTCTTGCATAAACAGCCGGGCTGCAGCACTGCACAACTGAGAGCTGCACTTACAGAGGGCCAGGCCAAATGCCCTGATCAGTATGTGGGGCCCTGAGGGGTAAACCAGGCCCTTTAGCCGTAGCCTGCACACTGATCGCCACAATGGTCGCTGTCGTCGCATGTGCGCGTTAAACGTTGTCGTCCTGTGCAACCAGCTCTTGAGACTGTTAGCTACTTCACACCGCCTACTTGTTCCGAGCACCGGACCTGACCTTGAGGTGTACCCGCAGTCAGGCTCGATTTCGTGGGAACGAGTGTCCACAGACAGTCGACGGTGCGGCATATTGATACTTCGATTCTTCTGGCCTGCATGCTGGTATTTGTATTGATCCGTAAGGTATTAGTGTACATTGTCCGGGGTCTGTGTGTGGGCAGTTGTGAACCAGTGTGGTGTTTTTGTGCTATTATGGCGTGGTCAACCGCTTACACCACCACCTGTCAAGTGCTCATGTTTCATTGCTTTTCCTACTCTTTGTCGAAAGCGCCGAGCTATCATTCATGGTTACTTGTTAGCTCTTGCGTCAGGCGTGTACATGCAGCAGGATGCAAGCAACGATACAAATTTTGAAGGCAATGAAGGCTTGCAAAGGGTTGATGCTTTATGTTGAGCAGCTCTATGACACGTAGTTTTCTGCTGTACAGAGACATGCTACGCTCGTGTTCATACAAGCTAGCATACTGGGAATGACTGACAGCAGCTATCATGAAGCTTGGACCACTAAACCACACCATAACACGGTGCATAATGATCAACACAGCTCGTACATGTGTGAGCACTGCAGCAGACTGACGCTGCATTCACCCACTGTCAAGGTGCGTCTCACGCTTGCAGCACACCAAATGTTTTTTGTGGGTTGTTGAGCGCTTGCTTTGGATGGCATGCATGTTAGCACCTATGCATGCTTTTCGCATGAAGCTGTGCACTGATTACAGGACGGCTGGGACCAATTTGTCGAGGCCAATTGGGCTCCAACCCTCAGGTCAGCGTTTGGCAACCACTGGAAACAAACTGTGGGCAGCGAGGTGCCGGCCATGCTCCAGATCAGCAGACACCCTGGCAGGCAACTAAATGACCTAGACTCTTCAGCATCTTGGTCAAGGTCAGACCCTACCAGCTCAGCAGGCGGCCCAAGTCAGGGCTCAGCTGCCTTCAAACCCCTGCTGAACCCCCAATTTGGCTCTGCTGGGGGCAACGCAGGACCTATCAGCTCTCAGCCCAATCAGCAACCCTCAGGCAGCAACAGGCACAACACCATGGATGAGTGGGCCGACATCTTTGACCAGTGCAAGACTGCAGTCAATGGGACAGATGCCAACCAGGGCTCTAGTCAGCAAGGGGAGGCCCCAGCTCAGCCCTTCATCAACCGCATGGGTGACCAGCAGGTCTCCTTCACAGCTGCAACAGGGCCGTTTGAAAGCTTCAAGAGCATGGGCTATGCAGAGGCTGAAGACTGCATGTTTGGAGAATCTGATGATGAAGGGCCGCCATCAAGCAGTAATGGCAGTCAGCGCTTGCCATACTTTGGGGCCATTGCTGACTGGCCCCTCAAACAGATGCCTCACTTGCCGGTGAGCCGTCAGAATATTTGCTGTCACCACACTCTCATGCCTGCATATTGGCATGTCAGCATCAGCAGGTGGGCAACATGTTGTCAAACATGCCAGGTATGCATCAGCATTGTTCATACTCCAGATGCCCAGCTGCATTGATTGAGTCCTGTAAGGCAATGCAAGCGCTGATCAGCAATCACATGAAGCATCATCACTTTCTGCATGCAATTCACAAGATCATGTTCATCATCTTAACCAGCAGAGCAGCATTTCCCAGGCCCTTGTTGTGCATTGTTGCTGTCACTTAACGCCTAAGATGCTGCCTTTTGCTGTCCTTGCTGGGCATGAGCACACTGCATGCATCTGTCAGCTGACTGCTCAGCTAGCCCTGATCACGGGTCTGATTGAATCTCTCACCATGCCGTGTTTGCTGCAGCAGACTCCACCACGGCGTATATACAGACGCATCAAGAGGGGCAATGCAGCTGGCAAGGCCTCTGCTCCCGCTGCTGCTGCTGCTGCTGTGGCGTCTTCTCAAGCAGCTACCGCTTCAAGCGCCTCACAGATTCCCTCGCAAGCGCCTGCAGTCCTGGACTTTGATGTGACAGAAGCCAGGAAGGCAGCTGCCAAGTGGGGCCAGATGGGGCCCCAGTCAGCCCCCCTCATGATCTGGCCCCTACACTCAGGGGAGCCCCTGCAAGCTCAGGTGATGAGGGCTGATCAAGCACAGGACAGGAGGCCAGATGCAGAAGATGCTAGCCCACCTCTGCTGGAGGAGACCAGTTCAAGCTCTCGGGTCAACACCAAGAAGCGGTCTGCTCCCACTACGCTTGTCAACACTCCGCAGATGCTACACCAGTTGGCCAAGGAGGGTAGCAGTAGGGACAGCACCTGCAGTAGCAACTCTGATGACACAGGGAGTCGAGACAGCGACGACTCGGATGAGTCTGCGCCTGATGTGGTGTTTCGTCAGCAGCATCCCTTTGGGATGCAGAACGGCGTGGCAGCAACAGCAGACAGCCAGAAGGGGATCCTGTCACAAGGGCAGGGCAGTTCAGCCACAGGGCCAGCCCATGCTGCCCTGCCCAGGTCATTGTCACCCGTCCCTGTGACCGGCGTCATGACTGCGTCACAGATTCGGCAGAGGCGACAGCAGGAGATGGCTATGCCTTCCACTGGCTATCACGTACCAGGCGGTGCACCAGTTGCACACAAAGCAGTGCCCCCCTCTGGTGGAGCCAGCATGCAGGCAGATCCTGTGCCTGTGCATCTGAAGCATGCCCTGATGGGCAAGCAGATGTTGGACATGGTGGATGGCTTTGGGCGAGCTCCCTTGCATGTGGCTGCCGCTGCTGGCAGAGTTGATGTGGTGCAGCAGCTGCTGTTTGGCGGCTGTGATTACACTAAAGCCCTGCAAGCGGATTTCAGGTGCATCAATTTACTCCAGCAGCTCAAGCTTGCACTGGCGTAACACATAATGCAATCGTTCAACAAACATTCCTTCACGCAACAGTGAAGTCGCATTTGGCAAGCAGGCCTCTTTCACCTGCTGTGTTTGCATGCCACATGCTCAACACAATAGTCAGTGGCACAGTGAGATTGAGATTCAGATGAAGGCTTGACACGTGATTTAAATTTTGTTTGCTTGAGCTGCCTGCAGAAGGCAGCTTGCATCAACGCTGCATACAGCCTACAGTACTATTTGCCTGTCTTGCCTGTCCATATCACACATCATGTCTGGCCTCCTGAGCTGCATCTGCTGATTCTCTTCAGGGAGTTGGAAAACATGGCCCATGGGGGCAGACCCCTCCCCTCCAACCCAGCCCTAGCGCGGCCCCCAATCCTGTGGGCCGAGGACTTTGTAGCCATCGCCGGTTCCCTACCCCTCATGGACCCCCAGGGGGGCCTGAAGCCCCTTCCTGAGTCTGGACCCTATGTACAACCAGTCAGCTTCCAAGGGGCCACTGCCCTGCACCTGGCGTCCTTCTACGGTCACTTGGGAGTGACAGATCTGCTGCTGGCAGCTGGTGCATGTGATGTCACTGCCCCCAACATCCAGGTCAGCATCCCTATTGTCAATGCTGCTGCCAGGTCAAACATTTTCACCTGTTTCCTGCTTTGTGTCAAGTTGGCAATTGCCACCGAGTCATGTTGTGCTGCTTGTCAGCAGCATGCCTCTGGATTGTGTCTGCTTGGTGTGGTTCAACAGCAGTCTCTGCCAGCTTCCAGCTGATGTGACTTTGCCAGTCTTGCATGCATTGCATTGACAAGTACCTAACTCTACCCACCTCTACTGCAGCATTGGTACCATCAAAGACAGGAATGGTCTTGCCACCATCAAAGCAGTTGCAGCTGTATGGTGATGTATGACATGACATGCAGGGGCTGACAGCTTTGCACATGGCAGCGCATCAGGGGCACTCTGTCATCGTGAACCAGCTATGCAGAGTCGCCAGGGTTCAAGTCGATGCTTTGGACAATGCTGGATGCACACCGCTGCACCATGCCACCGCCCTAGGCCATGATGGTGTTGTCATGGAGCTTTGGTCCAAATCTGCCAATGTGGACTTAGCTGATGCGAATGGCTGGACAGGTAGCTGTGTAACACTTTGGTGACCACAGTGTGGTCATTACTAGTAGAGTATTCGTGACCATTACTAGTAGAGCTTCTTGTGATCACTACTAGTAGAGCATCTTGTGATCTTTACTTGTAGAGCAACTTGTGATTTTGGCAAGGCTTGGTCTTGATTGGCTGCAGCTGTGTATGGTCACACAATTTGGTTTTTGTCAAATAAATTTATCATCAAAGCGCGAAGTGGTGTGATCGATGGGTCTCCAGCATGCAATGCAACTGTCCTTTGCACCCTCTGGTATTGTGTATGATAGGGGCACCAACCAAGCAGTTTGGCTCCTTACGCTGCTTGTTTGATGGCAGCTCTACATGATGCACACAGAAACCTTTCTTTGTTTTGGGTGTTGGCGCCATCAGGAGGTCAATGTGTTGACAAATGTCCCGCCAGAAGCCAGACTCAGATATGCAACCCCATATGTTCATGTACAGCTGTATATCACGTCACATATGAAAGGGGATGTGCAGCTGTAGAAGCTGGTCGGCTCTCTGCACAATGTCCATAGCAGCATATGCACGATCAGGACACAGTTGTATTCTGACTAGTGTGTCTTTCCTGATGCAGCTCTACATCATGCAGCCGAAGGTGGCCACCTGGATGTGGTGGCCAAGCTGGTCATAGCAGGCTGCAACGTGTCACGTTACGATTCCCAGGGCATGTCGCCAGGGCACTTGGCAGCTCGGCATGGCTACCATCAAGTCATGGATAAGCTGCTGCTGGCTGGGTTCGGGTTGGACATGCAGGGGGGGCTCACTGCCCTGCATGGTTCTGTGGGCAGCACTGCGCTGCACATTGCTGCCCAGCATGGACACCAGCAGGTCTGTTCATACCCTTTCATTTTCATCTTCTAACTTACAGTCTGGGGTGTGGAGCCAGTTGTGACTCATCAGACATCCTGGCTTGAAAGCACAGGTCTGTTCATACCCTGTTTGGGAATGTTCAACTGTGCACAGGACTACATCTGCATGGCTGTGTGGGCAGGACTGTTCTGCTCATTGTTGCTCAGCATGAATGCCAACATTCATATCAGGAAAGATTTGGTTGTTTTCTGGTAATTTGAGTGGTATGCCTATGTGATGGTGTTCTTGTATCTTTCAAGCTTGAACCCCACTGCACATTGCACCTTAGCAAGGATACATGCAGAGCTCCTGCCAATAGCTCCTTCCACCTCCTGCGTGGTCTGTGCATCAGTGCTGTGGGAAAGGCTGCACAGCATATCAAGCCCTGCAGTATAGCTGCTTGTCATGCTGTTGGTGCCCCTCTTTCGTAGGTCTGGTCAGGGACACAGATTGGTGCAAAATTCCCACTCATGTCTTTTGGAATCTGCTTGTAATGCAGATGGTTGAGCGGCTGATTGAGGCAGGAGCCAATGTCCAACTGGTGGATGTGCGAGGCTACACAGCCCTGCAGTGCGCTGCTGAGGGCGGTCACATGGGTCCCTTCCGGAACCTTCTGCAGGCGGGGTGTGACCCAATGGCTCAGGACCATGCTGGGGTCTCGGTTCTGCACAGCGCCTGTCAGGGGGGTTGTCTGGAAATCATCAATCATCTGCAGTCCCTGGGGGCTGACCCCAGTGACAGGACTCTTCAGGGCAGGGACTGCCTGCATTATGCTGCCCTGGGTGAGACACCACACCTCCACTTGCTGACACACCAGCCTCTGCACTTCAGAGCAGCAACCATGTGTCTGCCAAGACACGCTGTGCCTCTTTGCAATGAGGCACACCCAAGAGCATGTAGTAGCGTGCTATGCTCACCTCCTGCCACGATTTACATGCAACTTTGTGAACACAGTTGCATGCAGCAGTGTTTCACTTCAGTATCACAACAGATGTGACCAGATTGGACTCAAACTGGAGCAGTGACCTGGGCCATCCATTGTCCACCCATTCACCATCCCACTGTCACATCCTGTTACTCACCCCATGCGCGTAATTGTGGTACAGGTGGGGCGTGTGCAGCCATTGATTACCTGCTGACCCCAGACAGCGAGCAGGGCTGCAGCCTGGAGGTGACAGACAACGATGGCAACACAGCCTGGCATGTGGCAGCTGAGGGCGGGCACCTTGAGGCAGTGCAGTGCCTGCTGAAGGAGGGTGCATCAATGGAGTCCACCAACGCTGCTGGCTGCACAGCTCTGCATATTGCTGCTCGCTGCGGTCAGAGCCTGCCCATCCACCTGCTCTTCCCAATGCGCTTGAACGTGTCCTGTTCATATGTCTATAAACTATGGTTGCATTGCTACCCTTCTTATGATGATTACTTCCTGTATTCACCCCTGTTTACAAACTGGCACCTTCATCTGTTACTTTAGGCTATGTTTGTGCAATGAGTGTAGGATGATTAGTTGCATGTTACGAGATTGAGCTGCTGCTGGGTGTGATGCGGGGTTAAGCATCTGTGGGTCAATGGTCATGCATGGCTGCTGGAGGCAACGCTTGATCAGCTGTGGCTAGCATGATGCAGTCTGTGAAGCAGTTACGTTCAGTGAATCAGGCACTGACAGAAGCTAGTAATGCAGTATGGCGGCAGTCCTGCCCCAACAACTGTATTATGGGATCAGAAAGCCCTTAGACATGTCTAACTATCCTAGCTATGATGTCCATGACCTGTAATTCAGCCCATCATCGAGCATAAGGGTCTCCATCTCTGCCCTAATACGACAGATACTGTTCACACTGCCTTCCTCACTGGTCAGGCTGGTTGCTTGTCGGTTGAACGGTGCTCATCCAGCAGTAAGCGAATGTGTGCAGCATGACTGACACTGTTGGCACTGTTTTGTATCATGGCCAGGCTGGTTGCCTCGGGTGGTGAGGATGCTCATCTAGCAGAGGACCAATGTGTGCAGCATGACTGGCACTGTGTTTGACACTGTTTTGTGTGTGATGGACAGGCTGGTTGCCATTGGTGAAGATGCTCATCCAGCAGAAGGCCAATGTGTGCAGCACGTCCAAGAGCCTACAAACCCCCCTGCATTTTGCTGCTGAGATGGGCCATGTGGACGTGGTTGCATCCCTTCTGGATGCTGCTGGCAAGCAGCTGATTGTGATGAAGGACCAAGGCAACTGGACCCCACTGCACCATGCAGCAGAGCAGGGCTCAGTGGACATTGTGGAGCTGCTCATCTTTGTAAGGCCCCTTTGTGACCCCCTTTGTGACCCTCCTTTGTGACTCTGCACCAGCACCACTGCCACCAAGATTCCCCTTTTCCGCAACTGCTGCATTGCAGCCCTGCTGTTGACAGAACCATGCATCTTGCTGCTGTGATAATGGTCAAAGCTGCTAGTTGAACCTTTTGTTTTGGCATTTGCCGCACTTGACACATCCACGAATGCTAATTTCATATCGCACAGCACGCAAGCTGTTTCTGTTGACCAGAGCGTAGAAACTACAGAAAGACTGTTTGCCTGTGTTTCCGACACAGAAAAAGTTTTGGTTCAGCCAAAAATCTACAGAGAATCTGACCGTAACAGTACTTGTGCTGGGTTTGCATTCCAGCGGTGCGTTGCCGTTTGATCTAGGTCATGAAACAACTGAGCGCCTGTTGTCTGATGCTGTGCTTCGCCGTTTGATCTTGATCATGAAATAAGTGAGGACCTGTTGTCTGATGCATTGCAGGCAGGAGCAGAGGTGAATGCAGGCACGGATCAGAAATGGACATCCCTCCACCTGGCTGCCAAGGAGCAGAACACGGGCGTTGTGCGTGTCCTGCTGGACAATGATGCTGATGGTGCTCTCAAGGATAGCTATGGTGCCACACCTCTGCACTACGCAGTGCAGCTGGCGGACCTGAACCACTTCAATGCTTTGCACAGTGTCCCGCGCTGCATTGTGAAAGGCCCTGACAAGAAAGGTGCGGTTCCAAATCTGTTGCGACTGCTCAGGTGTTTGCACGATTCTGACCAATGTTTGCACGATGCTGACCAATGCTCTGCAAGATCCATGTCACCAGAGTCTGTATGCTGCGTGCTTGGTACAAAGAAATTTAAGGAGCTCTGCCGACCTGTGCTGATTCTCAGCTGCTCCCAATGTCAAGCAAAGGGCAATTGTGCATGTCTTCAGTGCAAGCGACTCCCAAGCCCACATCCAGTTGAGGAATGCGCAACATGGTGGACACTTGAAGTGGCTGTAGTTCCGGGTGTCAGATCTTAGACAGTCTGCTTCACAGCAGCCAGCAGCCAAGCCAGTGGTGGTGTCTTTGCAGGCTACACAGTGTTGCACCATGCGGTAGCAGGAGGCAACATAGAGATCGTCAACACCTTGCTGCGCACCGGGCATGCCACACCAGACACGGAATCCAGCCGCAACCGCATCACACCCCTGCACGTGGCCGCCAAGCATGGGCGAGTGGTGCTGCTGCCGGTGCTCATGCAGGCTGGCTACAAGGCTCAGGCCATCACCTCTGATGGAAAGTGAGTACCATGGCTTTATCGTGCTCATGCCCTTCAGGAGCTAGGCTGCCTTTGTGGTGCAATCAAGCTGTCATGCTTTTCATTTTATGTCACTGGCTCTTTAGATATCCTGTGTTCAGTTTTGCAACCTTGCTGTTTGATGTGTACCATTGCATGCATGGGTTCCATGCGTGGTGTACTGCAACTGTGCGCTGACAGCGTCCTGCATTGTTTGTGTGCAGGACAACCCTGCATTGGGCAGCTCTAGGGTCAGCTGTAGAAGCCTGGCCCTCCCTAGTTGGGGCCCGCTATGGCAGCAACATGGAGTCTGCCCAGCTGCTGCTGAAGGCCGGAGCTGAGGTCAAGTCTAGAGACGATGCCGGCTGCACCCCCATGCACTATGCTGCTGGTAAGCACTCACTTCAGTTCATGTTATACCTTACAGTCTGGGGTGTGGAGCCACTTGTGACTCATCAGACATCCTGGCTTGAAAGCACAGGTGTAATGTACTCTGCTCTTTAGTCACTACAGCTTGAGCAACATGGGTCACCTGCCCTCTGCAGTAGAACAGAGACCTAACAACACATAGCAAAGGGGACAAAAAGGCTAAAACAAATACAAGTTTAAGAATGACAAGAAAATAGATTTGTGCAGCCAATGCATCTTCTGCCCTGCTGTCATTTCAGCCTGCGGCGTTACTCTGGCTGGCATGGGCCAGCAGAGCACTGAGTTTGTGTTTGTTGCGTCCAGACACAACCAGGACCAACATGCCTGAAGACGTTCAACAATCCATGTAAGAGAGGCCTGCAGCAAGCAATAAATACTCTGCCGGGCTCTCACTCAAATCAGTAATCACCAATGCACATTCTTATTGCTGCTTGTCTCCCTGGAATTGTTCAATACCACATTGAGCACATCTTTAACGCACTAATGCAGGGTCCGGTGATTTGGAGCTGGTTGAGCTGCTGACTTCTTTGGGGTTGTCCATTGCCGACCAGAGCCGCAACGGGTGGGATGTCTTCATGTGGGCTTGCCTGGGGGGCCACGCTGCAGTGGTGACCAAGCTGGTGGGGCTGGGCAGCAACATTGGGGTGAAGGACAGGGAGGACAGGCTGGGCCTGCACTGGGCTGCTGAGAAGGGTCATGCTGACGCTGTGGGGGTGCTGGTCAGGGACATGCTGCAGGCCAACCTGGACATCCAAGCCACGGTGAGACTGTCGTGCTCCAGTGGAAAGAAAGGACACTGAAACCACAGGGAAAGGCAAGAAAAGAAATCTGGGGTCCTGGTCAGGAACATCCAGGCCATGGTGAGACAGTGTTGCTCCACCGCAAAAGCAAAAAAAGGGAGAAAACAAAGAAAATAAAGGAAAGGACAGAAAAGAGACGACTCAATCTTTTGGCCTTGATTCAAAAAGCCCAAGGGCTTCCTGTATCTGCATGTAGGGACACCACATAACAGCCAACTACTTGCAACAGTGGCTCTCTTCACCATGCAGACACCCAACCACGCTGTGCCACATTGAACTGATAGTCTGTTTCTGGCAGGCTCCCAAGGGGCTATCACGCTGCAGGTCAAAACTCAGTTCATTGTGCATGAGAACAGTGGTCCACCATATCCAGCAGCCACACGCATGAGGAAGAGGACCACACCGCATCTTGCCTTGCACCTGCTGCTGCTATTTGCTCCCCTTCCTCCCAACACTCTTCACCACACAGCGTGCTTGTGACTACAGGACTCCAAGGGCTTCACACCACTGCAGCTGGCAGCCAAGAACCGGCACATGGAGACGGTGGCTAAGCTGCTGGACAGCGCCGGGACCAAGGAGGAGAAGGGGTACACAGCGCTCCACCTGGCAGTGCAGGCTGGCAACTCTGACCTTGTGCGCCAGCTGCTGCCTCTGCCTGCCTGTGACCCCTCAGCCAAGGATGTTGATGGTCTCACCGCCCTTCATTGGGCTGCCTCCAAAGGCAAGCTCATGTCTACCAACACATTTCGCAGTGACAATCTCTGCGTACACACTGATCTCGGCAGTTCACCAAGCTTTGCTGAAGAGTGCACTTTTGGGAATTTGTCATCGGATTTATACCACTAAGAAAAAAGGCGGTGGCACTGCCTGCCACCTCTCCCCTCTGTTGATGTCATGTCCTCTACCACGAGTGTAATGTTTGCCTTACACACCAACAGGCTTTGCTGGCAAGCATGATGTTGCTGCCCACGCTGAGTTGCAGAGGCTCATGGTCACAGTACAGACATGAGGCAAGCTTGGAAACAGCTTCCTGGATTTTGGTTTGCTGCTGTCTTTGATCCTCTGCTGACAACCATTGCTTACCTGCACTGTACATGATCTGGTGCTATGCAGCAAATCTGTCCAGACCTGGTCTGCTTTGTCTGTTGCCTCACAGTATGTGCCTCCGAGAGGTGAGCTTGCTCCTGACTCAAATAGTGCTCTTGATCATTGAAATGGCTGGCGTACAACTTGCAGGGCAGCTTGGAATGCTGGCAGCCTTGTTGAAGAGAGGGTGTCAGGTGAATGCTCCCACCAATGATGGCTGGACAGCCTTGCATGAGGCAGCAGCCAATGGCCATGCTCTCATTGTGGACAAGCTTCTGGCCTCAGCAGCTCAGGTCAGCCATTCTTTCCATCTTCCATTCCACCGACTGCCACTTGTCAATGCTGTGCTTGCCTTCCTGCTACTTTACCTGGTGTGTGCATTCATATGTTTGCTTGACTCATTCTTGTTGTGAGGAGTGATGCTCTTCTGCGGTGTAACCTTGAGTTTTAAATGCAAGTGGCAATGTTAATTTCTGCCAATACTGATATGTTATGATTGGTGAAATCCAATTCTGTGTTTCCTGCATCACATGCCACTCTTGGTCATATGGGTGCTTGTCGGGCAACAATTTCAGAGAGGGGCAGGGCACCAGCTCAGCACTGCCCTCAAACAAGAGGATGGCCTCACACACACGTCCTCAAGCCCACTGACTTAAGGTTCATGGTGTTATTCCTTGCAATGGAAACAAAGCCCTTTGGAATTGTGACACTTTTACCAATTCTGGTGATACGCAGGTGGACCTGAAAACCTCCAATGGCTCAACTGCCCTGCACAACGCCGCCAACTGCGGCCACTCAGCAGTCGTGAAGCAGCTGCTACAGGCTGGGGCAGGCGTGGGGCAGTGCGCTCTCACTGGGGCAAATGCCCTGTTCAATGCTGCCACAGCTGGTCACACAGAGTGTGTAGAGGTGCTGTTGGAAGCCGGCAGCATCGTGGATGCTGTGACGACTTCTGGATCTACGGCGCTGCACAGCGCTGCCAGCAATGGCCACGCTGAGGTCGTGCAGCGGCTCATAGCTGCTGGTGCTGACGTGGATGTGCAGGTATGTCATGTTGCTTTTGACATCAACACCATGCTACTGCTACTGCTGCTGCTGCTGCTGCTGCTGTGTATTTATTCTACTGACTCATTGCATGTCCATATTAGTCATGTATGCCAGGCATCACGGCTGTATCTGACTAACAGGATTTCTTCACCAGTCTCACCACATCTTCAAACACTTCATCTCACCTGTTACACATCATGCCCACAGATGTGTTTTGCATTGCAATTTTGCCAGACGCCGACTTGTCTTGCATCTGGCGTAATCTAATTTGTGTTGAGAGTTCGAGCCCCATCGTCAATGAACCTGCACTCTGCAAACAACATGGGCAACAGCATGTCAATTAAAGTTTCTTTAGGTGCAATTGAGACCCTGAACTTTTGACTGCATTGCACAAAATTATGCTGTTTCTCAGTTCGTCAGGGTTGGACACCACTCAAGCTTATTGCGTGAGGTGATTTGTCTCTGTTGCAAGAGCACATTTGCAGACCGGTGCTTGTCCCACGCAGGCTCAGAATGGGTCCACAGCACTGCACAATGCTGCTGCCAATGGGCATGCCAAGGCTGTTGAGGCCCTGGTAGCTGCCCCCTCCTGCGACTGTGATGTGCAGAACTCCAACGGCAACACTGCCTTGCACCTTGCAGCCTCCAAAGGTAATAAGCAACCTGTTCATACTGCAACCTGACCATGCAGCCTCCAAAGGTAATAAGCAACCTGTTCATACTGCAACCTGACCATATGCTGCTCATCAGCAACCAGCTGAACTCAGCATGGACAGTCTTTCTACATGTCAAATCTACATCACCTGCCGCCTCTGCGCATTGATGTGATGCCACTTGTTGCCTGAAAGCATTACTGTAGGTCAGATTATTCCGTGGTACAGAAAATCAAGGCTGTTTGACGAGGCAGCAGAAGGTATGTCTTGGTTTGCCTGGTTGTCCCTTGAGCATTGCCTGCACTCATACATAGCTTTTGCTGTAAAGCTTGGACTATTCAGACCAATGTTGTTCAGTAGAAGCACTACAGTTGTGAGTGCTCAGAAGAAGCCTGCCTGGAGGGAGCTGACTTGCATCGCATGCACCTGGTGCCTATTGGCTCAGGCCTCGTTTTGAATGTTACCATTGTTGTTATCACATGCTTGCTGGCAGGGTGATGCAACGTGGTGTCCTCATGCATTCAACTTGCACAAATGTTGTGGCAGGTCACAATGATGCTGTTGAAGCGCTCCTGGTGGCGTCAGCAGACCCCAACATCCGCAACTCCAAGTCTTGGACGGCGGTCCAGTCAGCTTCTGCCAATGGCCACTTTGAGGCGGTGCTGCGCCTGGTGCAGCATGGAGCCTCCTGGCGCAACAAAGCTGACTGTGACGTCATCAAGACCCTCTGTCGCAAATCCACCTTCAAGTAAGCACACTTGCCTTGTCCCTTTGTCATTCCCCATGACCAGCTCTCATGTCACTGTATGTTGCTTTGCCTGATGTTGGCCGGATTCCTGCTTTCTGTCTGTACGCTCACATCAGAGACTCCAGCACAGCTGTCGCTACATTTGAGCGCAAGAAGATGCCTCAAGAACAGCTAACGCTACAGGCCTTGAATCTGCGTCTCGCTTGACTTACACAAATGGTCATCAGCTCTGCCAAAGTCCCCAATGCTACACCACTCTTTTGGACAGGAATTGTGATGCCTGCCACAATGTGGTTTTCCCTTTCAGCTGATGAAGGCTCTTGACATGTGCAGGCCCAGCTACATCGAGGGCAGGTTGAGGTTGGCAGAGAACAGGGAGAGGCAGAGGGGCAAGGGAGCAGCCCCTGCAGCTGGTGCCCTCACCGATGGCCCCCCCACAGCTGAGGAGCGTGCTGCTGCTGAGAAGGCAGCCGAGGCCAACATGGCTCGCCTTCTGCAAGAAGAAGATGCTGCCAAGGTCAGTCTGTCATGCAGTATCTCACACTGTACTTTGTGTTCTTGAGCCAAGGGTGACTAACCACGACCATCATCAGCTGCCATCTGCATGCTTTTTGGATTGCTTACCGTACTGGCACAAAAGCGGTCTGCACTCTAAAATTTCGACTTTTTTTTTGACAAATTTTGGCCTGGTTTGAAATTAGTTACGTCCTGCAAGGCACTATTGAATTAGTTTTGCGGGATGAATTCGTGCCAGTACGGTAGCAGTAGCTTTCTTGGTGCTTACCATATGGTACTGCTTGAACTGGCGTTAACTGGCGCTAACATTTGCAGCCCCTTCACCAAATTCATAACACTGCTTTTCTCTCAGTACAGTCAGGTATGTACAGTCCTGAGTAGCTGCCTGCATGGGGTCCTGATTTTACATTCCGCATGCCAGCAATGACATGATCTGACAGTAGCAAAACACCCACAGAAGTACTCTCAACCACGCCAGAACATGGCAGCATTCTCCCCCTCACACATATGTGGCCTCTACAGGAGATGCAGGAGCGCAAGAAAATCAAGAAGAAGGAGCGCAAGAAGAAGAAGAAGCCAGAGAGCGAGGCAGACCCTGACCCCGACCCCGAGCTTGATGCTGTGAGGGCTGACACGTCTGAGGCCGAGGCTGGCGAGCCTGGCGAGTCCAGCGATGAAGCAGCTGCACAGGCAGCCAGCCCACAAGGCAGCGCAGAGCATGTGGGCCCACACCCACAAGAGGCAACAGATGCTGCTGCTGCTGCTGGACCTGCTGCTGCTGCTGCTGCCACTGCCGCTGCTGACGGTGAGTGGCCAATGTGCTATGTGTCATTGCTACATGGCACGGCTGTGCAGTCATGGTCAGCAGACTCAAACCTTGTTTTGAGCGTGTACACGACTGCACAAAGCTGCTAAACCTGACTCAGAATGGCTCAATCATCACTCAGGTGCTCAGACTGGTCTGTGTGCGCATTGCACACTGCTCTGTTCTGGTAAGTATAGTATCGGATGTGAGCCAGATGGAGGGAAGTGATAGTACCAACTATACATGTCGTGTAAAAGCAGCTGATGAGTGATTGGTGGTGCAGGCACGCCAGCAGCAAAGGCTGCTCCCAAGAGGAGGCGTGGTGGCAAGCACCGCAACAAAGGCTTACTTGCAGCAGAAGCTGCTGCAGATGACAGTGGTGAGATTGCGGCTGGTGCCCAGTCCAGCAGTGATGGCCCTGCAGAGGGTGATGCTCCTCACAGTGTGCCGCCCCTTCAGCTAGAGCGCCTTGCCAGCAATGGTGCAGCAGGTGAGCTTTATAGTCTATGCCAACATACAGCTTAGGCCGTAACACACCTGTGGTGTTGACAGGGTGTGCAATAGGCTGCCTGTTCAGCTTGTGCATTGCCAACATACACCAGCAATGTCTGGAATGCATGGAATCAGTGTGACACAATACATGACCATGACGTCAGACATCAATAATACTCAGAAGAACGCCGTGTAGCCCAATCAGGCACAAAATTCTTGTTCCGACGCCGCGTGCTTTCTGCCACTGCTCAGTGCATTTGCCCCTGCCTTTCTGTTTGCTTTCCCTTTTGCAATCAAGTACAGCTGCTTGACTGCTACTTTGTGTTTCAGGGGCTTCAGATGATGTGGCTGAGCCTCCCAAACTCAGCAGGAGGCGCAACAGGGGGCAACAACCAGATGCCCCCGCACCTGCCCTCAGTCCTAAGGCCTTAGGAAGCACAGCTGCTGCTCAAGCACAGCAGCCCATCAGAAAGCCTCAGGCAGCTGCATCAGCAGCTGATGCCTGGCAGCCTGGCAAAGCAGACAGTGCTGCTGCTGCCAAGGGTGGTGAGCCTGAAGGCATGGTCAAGCAGATTGCCCCCACTTCAGTGTCACATGCCGTGCCTGACAAGCAGAAGCCTGCCAAGCGAAAGGGCAGCAATGAACATGGAGCAGGCCAGACCAAATCTGGGGAGCAGGGCGAGCAGTCCAAACAGCAACAGCGACAAGCTGATGTCAGAACCAGAACAGCACCTGCCGCCTCAGCTGCTGCTCAGGGCTTTACTAGGAACGGCCCCAGTCATCACCCTGCACCCATTCCTCAAGACACTGCTCGGGGGTCAGATGCTGCAGCCCAATCTGAAGCGTTTCCATCAGCACAGCAGCAGCCGCAACAACTGAGCCAGCAGCAGCAACGGCACACACCGGCTGCACAGCCTGGCACCCGCCCAGCACCCCCTCCAGCCAACCCCCCACCCACCCGCACCGCAGCTGCCAGCCGAGGCTCAGCTCGACCCGCCACCAACTACAGCGCTGCTGTCTCTGGCCTGGTTCAGAACACTGCTGCGCTCAATCTCAGGGACTCTGCTGAGCCTTCATCTGCTGCTCAGCCCAATGGTGTTGCTGTCAGTCTGCCTCGTGCTGCCGATCAACCCTCCAAGCCAGCTGCTGCTGTGCCTGCTGCTGCAAATGCAGCTGTGCCTGTTGCAAACCAGGTGCAGTCACGAAAGCAGCAGCAGCAAGCACAGCAACAAGGCAGGCAGCAACAACCAAAGCAGCTGCAGCAGCAGCAGCAGCACTCGCAGCACCTTCAGCAGCCGCAGCTAAGCTTGCCTGGGGCAGACGCCCATGTCAGTGTGCCTCAATTCTCAGCTCAACAGCAGCAGCAGCAGCAAGGCTATGTGCACAAGCCTACTGGTGTGTCCAGGGGGGGTGCTCAGTACCCCTGGGATATGCCACTGCCCCCTGTGTGCACCCCTCACCCAGCTACCCACCTTCACATCCCAAATGTAGACTGGAGCTTCCATGCTCCTGCAGGGGCTGCGGCCCCTGGCCCTGCCCCAGGCTTCTCCAGAACAGCCTCAGCAGGCAACCTGGCAAACCAGAATGCCTGGCCGCAGCATGGCACAGCTCAGATGCTGCCCCCGCCCACACATGCGGCAGCACGCCAAACGCATGCTGCATCAAGCCGAGGCGACAGCTTTGACAGTGGCACGCAGCGTGCTAGCCAGGCGGTGCAACAGCCGCAGCAGAGTGGCAACAGGGCTTCCACCTCAGGCTTTGTGGTGGCCTCCCCTCCAGGCAGGCCAGGGCAGAACGAAACCAGGGCAGGGCAGACAGGCAGTAGTGTACGGCCTAGCGCTGGCATCTTGAGCGTTCAGATGAACACTGCTGGTCACTCTCGACCCCCGGGCTCACATGCTCAGCCTGCATCTGCAATGCCACAAGCTGGCGGGCAGCAGGCACAGGCACAGGCACAAGCACCCTACTCTGCTATGGGTTCATCTGGGCAGAACATGGGTCAGGGGGTCTCTTTGCCCAGCTCAATAGCCAACAACATTTGGGCTGTTGGTGAAGGAAACTCAGATTCTCAGGGTACCAGCGCAGAACAGAGACCCCACATGTGGGCCAGTCCGTCCCGGAACAGCCCACTGAGAAGGGCTGGTGAGTTCAGCGGCCATGGCATTGCCAGACAGCCCTCTCTGTCTCAAGCGACCGAGATCAGAAGGGTAGCTGAAGCCTCTGGCCTGTGCTGTCCCATCACTAAGGATCTCATGAGCGATCCAGTTGTCTTGATCTCAGATGGATACACATACGAGCGGGCTGCTATAACGAAATGGTTGGAACGCAATGAGACATCGCCAATAACCAAAGCGCCATTGCAGCATAAGGACATGGTCCCCAACCTGACCATGCGCTCTGCTATTCAGCTGCTCATCCCATCTGCCAATAGCCAGAGGTTGTTTTCCTCACAGTTGGAACGTAGGCATATTTGAGGGCATTTGTTGTTTGTGCCCTGCTAGAGTCGCCTTTACTGCAGCTTGAGCTTGTAGTGCAGCACAGTTCACAGATACTCCAACGCCTTCACAGCTAGATAGCTGCTTCTGAACAGTGTAGGCAGTTTTTGCAGTTCTTTAGCATGTTTATCTGTAAATTACAGGGCATTGTCGGTGAGCCTAATGTTAGGGAAACTGCTACCAAGCGCTTTGCTACTTCACTTGTGATGTGTGTTGAACTTCCTTGTTGAAAAGCTGGTAATAATGCATATGCCTCGCGAGCATCGATCAATTACAGTGATGTATGGTGCTGGAACGTCTTCTCGTCAGCATCAGTACAATGTACATGTTGTGCATCATTGCTGGGCAGACTGCTGCAAACATGTCTTTAGTCGGCTTGGAAGCAGGCCGTCTTCAAGCACTGAACATTGAATGCTGTGACCTCTCTGGTCCTCTTGATAACTGAATCTGAGATGCTGCTCCTTGTGCACACCTGTACATCACAAATGCTGTTGAGCAGAGCATGCACATGCCCAGGTCGTTCGTGTGACTGATGCAAACCATGGGGATGCAAACCATGCGTCAAGGCATGCAGCATGTGACAGAACAAGCACCAATCATCATGTTGACAAAGGTGCCTGCAGACCTGTCAGTTGCTGCATCCATGTCAGCACGTCATTCCCAAAATGGATTTGCTGCCAGGTGTCAAAGCCTGCATTGGCGTTTGCTGCCATGTGAGGTAGCTGTCGTGTTGGCAGCACCTCAATGCTCTGGAGTATGCCCTGGATTAGCAAGCTGGCAGAAATACACACACAGATCAACTCCTCTTGACAAGCTAGCCTACACTCACAACTCTTGCACATAGCTCCATGTGCTTTTTACCATAAATGCCCGGTGCGGTTGCAGACTTCTTTGCAGTATGAGCAGCATCATCACAGCTGCAAACGTACGAGACACAGACATATTTGTTCTTCAGCTTGATTGATGACGCTAGTATGAAAAGCTACCATGGAGAACAACTGCAGAAGGAAGCCTACCTGCTTGTCTCTGGCCCCAGCCACAACTGCAGGGACACCAGCCAGCCAGCTTTGTAACCACCACCTGCATCATCATCCTCATCATCATTTGCAGCACCTTCACTCAGCCAGGTGCGCTTACAGCAGTTGGATGGAGTTGACACATGTTTGCATCCAACAACTGTTCATGTAAGCTGTCAACAGCAACAGCATCATCATACTTTACAGGTCATATTTTGCATGACCATTTACTGGACAAATCTTTGGCTTGTGCCTCACAGATGTACAGCATGTAATAACAAAACAGAGTGGGAAGATGTTACATGCTAAAAGGGTAAGTCCAGTCAATACAAGCCAAATTGTGCCTACTTGGGGTACTTGAACTTCTTGATGTTGTTTGCTTTCCACTGATTTGTAGGCAGCCTGCATGAGCAAAGTCAGTTCCGGCAAGTTCCAGCATGGGTGCTCCTGACTATTCTCAGCAGCAGCAAGCCTACTGGTATGTCTTCAGCTCTAGGTATGATGCAAGGTCAGGCTTGGCCCCTGCTTGACATTTCTTTGGATCGAAGCAGTCGATCTCAGCAGCCAGCAAGATACGCAGCTTGTCTACTCTCAGGCGGACCAAGGCAGCGTACTCGCTGGTTGCATCAACCTCAGATTGCTGTGTGCTCAGAGCTTCAAATCTGCATATTGTCAGACAAAAAGTTTTGCCAGCGCAGGATTACAGTGTACAATGTTGAAGTCACCTGCTTGTACAAGAGAAATTTGTGACAGCAGCATAGTGTGTGTCAGCTGTAAAGTGTGGCCAGTATCTCGAGCATGTAACATGTGTATATGGTGCAAAGGGCCATTGGAGAATGCGTACTTGTAGCCATAATACTGGAAGAGATCTGCGTCGGGGTATGTTGTTTGAGGAAGTTGATGGATGTCCAGGTACATGATTGGACCAATTCTGCATGCATCCACTGTCCATGAGCTTTTGAGCTCGAGTGGTGTACCAAAGATTTTGTTCAGGTTGTTGCGAAAGGTGCAAACATCACACTGCTCTTGCATGCGTGCCTACGCATAGAATTGGCTGTTATGACTGTTATAGGCACAAAATCACAAGCATATACTGCCTGCTCCAGGATGCTGTTGCTTTGTGTAGAATATTAGGCTCACCCTTATGACAGCCTCTGCCACAGGCTCAACACCTACAGCTGCACCATCTGCCTTCTTGATGTATTGCTCAGGATAGCCTAGGCCAAGGTCTGCTGGCAAATCTGGGAGACAAAAAGGGTGCAGACCTGCACAATAACAAATGGTGTCTACTGAACATCATGTGACATTTAAATTGCCAAGGCTTTGCGCCAACAAACGTCGTTCGAGGTGTGCAGAGACCAGGTCAAGGTACCTGAGTTGTCGCCGTGTTGCACACCGCCTCCATGTCGTGCTGAAAGCTTGGACCAACATCCAGTCTGGTAGGGCTGTGAAACATGCAGCTCTGCAGGGCGTTGTTGTTGTAGCCAGCGATCAACGTCAAAAGTAGCCAGCATGTCGGTCAGGTGTCCGACTCGTTCATGGTCACAGCAGGGCAGAGGGAACACAAAGACGTAGACAGCTCGAGCTCCGCTGCAAGCTTGCCGTTCTAGCTAGGTGACAAAAGCGACCAGCCCAGCGCAGCGATTTTGTAGATTCATACACCCGTTTGACCATTGACCACAGCTTGTGCTTGTGACCTAACCAGCATGCGCATACTGTACGCAGCTTGACGTTGCGTCGAGGTCGCAGATCGGCTGCACCCTCCCCCTGAAGATGCTCAGTATCTCATAGCAGCACTGGACACGCCACTCTGTCGCAGTTGCAACCCTCTAAAAACAAATCACCGCTGATCAGTCGACAACAAACTCTGCTTTGCTGAGATGTCACGTTGGCTGTGAACATGTGTTCGCGGTACTCTTAGCACAAGCGCTTATGCACAGCCTGACGTGCGCATCGAGGTGCAGAGCAGGCTGTACCACCTTCAGTGGAGCACAACTGCCCAAGCGTGGTCAGTACACACCACGCAGGCCAGGTAATTTTGAGTTTGGTCAGCAAAGACTCGGTCTGCACATATCAAGGTCCGCCCAGTGATGTTGCTCATGCAGGCAACAGAGCCTCTGCCAGCAGGGCAGCAGAACAGCAAAGCACGACTGAACCCAGGGCTCCTGTTGTTCCTGAACAATATGCTGGCACATCACAGCAAGCATATCTTGCTGGCTTCAAGGTGACATGGTGTGACGTGTTCCTGGCAGGACAGAACAGCAAAGCACCAAATTCTTGCAGGGTGGCTACGCTGCAGGTGTCCAGGTGACAGTGAATGTCAATTTAGACTCCAACAAGGGACTCAAAGCAGTTGAGTTCAGCGGGGGTGTACAACAGGTCAAACATGTCTAGGCATACAACTTTAGGGGCCTCAGTGCTTCAAACAAACATTGAACGAACAACAAACACGCATGTTGCTGCAGGACTCCCTCCTGCGTAGCGTGCTCAAGGGATTGGTGTGGCGGGTTTTCTCCACAGCCTTGACAGTCTCCATCATTCTGGTTGTGTTTCATGACACTGTTCAGGTAGACACGACACGCATGCAGTTCATTGATCCATTTTGATCTGTCTGCTTTGCTTGCCAATATTTCACGCAACAGCAGCAAACAAAGTCATTCCTGTCAGCTGCTTTGGACCACGCTGACAAGAGATCTCAGATATCTCTTGTGATACAGCACTTGACAGCAGCTAGTCATGCATCTGTTGTTTGCAGCTGGAGCAAGCTTTGAAGATTGGAGGCCTTGAGTTTGTGCTCAAATTCTTAGTATACTTTGCTCACGAGCGACTCTGGGTGCAAATAGGTGACAATATCAACTGAGGACCGCTGAATCATCCTGCTTGTTTCTTGCGATGCAATATATAGTGCTATCATGAAGTGTAACATCCTTGGCATTGCACGTGCATTTTTTTAACATGCAGCTGTACACAACAGAGACAAGACTTGTCTCACACGTACCTAGCTCATTATGAGCTGGAAAGCGTACTTATTGTTATTCATATTTATTTATACAAGTTAGGTAGCGGCAAGCACAAAGCTTGCTGAAAGCAGCAAGTGACATGTGAGCAATGCATGAACAGACAGCTCAAGGAAGGCTCAAGCCTGACTCCAGCTGTAATTGTCAAGCTGTCTGTGAAGGACATGAGTACATGCAGAGAGCTAAGTCACCCCAGCAAGGGCTGCATGCATCCTACATGCAGGACTGAAGGCATCAACATGTTGTTGCTCAAGACTTGTGTGCTCTTGCATGAGATGCTGCACAACCAGCTCAGCTGTGCCTGGCGCCATAGTCAGCCCTGCACCCTCATGCCCAGCTGCCAGAAACAGCCCTGGAACCTCAGCAACGGGGCCTATGAAAGGCAACCCACCAAGGGCATAGGGCCTCAGCCCCACCCTCACCCCTCCACTGGCACTGCCATAATTGCTAAGGCCCGGCAAGAAGTGTGCAGCCCTTTGCATAATAGCCTCTTGAATGCTATGCGATGGGTTCACGTCCCAGCCGCTAAACTCCCGCGCACTTCCAACTAGGCAGGTTCCTGATGCGCTGGGTGTGGCTGTGAAAGCTATGTCAGCCCCTGTGTCTTCAAGAGGGCCAGACTTGTGCAGATGCTGCAGTCACAGTCACTGTCACAAAGCCATGACCACAAGTGTCTTTTCACAAGTTTCATAATCAACAGGAGGCATTGATTATCTGTCAACATACCAAACCAGGTCACTCAGAACATCACGAAAACCTTTTTTGAAGAATGCTGAAACAAACAAGAGCAGCACTGACATACTATGTAGCAAGCAAACTGTGCTGCAACTCAGGTCCATGTGTATTCACTGTGTCATGCAGCACAGCCAGTATGTGCACAAAGCCACCAAGTCAGCCCAGGAAAGCAGGTGTATGTGACCTGGGTGTACCCCATCTCCATCAGGCCATGGCGCAGGGGTGGCGTGCCTGCAGGCAACTGCAGCTCAAGCAGGTGGCCCCTGCGTGGCTTGAACACCTCTCGCCACTTGTCATCACCAGTAGCAGTGCTCAGCAGATGCCCTGACCAGGCTCCTGCTGCTAGGACCACTCCTTTGCGTGTGACAAGCCTGAAGGGCCAGCAACACAGCACTTTTTGCATGTTGGCAAGCATGATGGAGTGCTTATCAAGTAGCAGCAGTCAGCAGCATATGTGTATTTCACACCCTGTGGGCATGCTGTGAGGACAGGTGCCTATCTTGCTGTCCTGTCTATATGCGGTCTGAGTTCTTCTAGGTGGAACAATTCCGCTGCCATTCAAAGCCTGCTCGTGATGCGCTCACTCTGCACTGTTTCATGCATTCAACTTCACAACTTGGCTTGTGTTTTGCTTGTGAAGATGAAGACCATAGCTTCAGAGTCTGACATGCAAACCCAGCATACAGGGAGGCCAGGGGCTGCAGTAGCAGTAGTGTCTAGCATACTTACTGTCTAGATGCGGTGGAGATTGCAGTGACAGCGCCTGTCTGGGGGGATAATTGCACATCTTGTACTGGCTCGTTCATGTAAGCCTGGAAGCGGCCTGAGGGACCAGCAGCCTCATGACACCTGGCCAGCAGCACCTCTGCAGCTCGCCGGCCACTCTAGCACCAGGACAGTGTTGACACTTAAGCCAAACAGAGAACTTGCATAGGATGCACATGGGCACCATGTATTGTATGAAACAGCACAGGTTTTGGGAAAGAGGGAGCAGGAGGGGAAGAGGGTTGGGCAGGGTTTGTTGTTCACGCAAGCAGCACAGGGAAGTTGAGGTAGCATTCCACGGGAATGTGGAAACATCACTGTCTACTGAAAAGTAATGCTTTGTTGCTATACTCTGAGCAATGCCTGGTGAATGTATCAGGTGTTTTGGATCAGGCAGATTGTGTGGCATCAAGAAAAGTAGAGCGCCCATGGACAGGCATGGTTGCAGCATCTAGCATGAAGCAGTATAGACCATGTGGCCAGAAGAGAGAGTGAGCATACACTACAACACCAAGATAGCATCACAGTAGCATCAAGGCCACGTTTGAATGACAGAGGGGTGTCGGCAAGTGATGCTTTGATTAGCCTAACTTTGCATTGATGATGGTGTGAGGGTGTCTTACTAGCTGGGCATCAGACTCAACAAGCAGTGCTCCTCCAGAGTGTGGAAGCTGCAGCGCTGGCTCAAGTTGCGTCACTGCAGCTCGGCTGTGGTATGCAGCTCTGATGCCATTCTGCTGAAGCATTGCAGCTCTATCTTGAAGGTCTTGCCCTTCTTGAGCAGTCAGAGCCAACAGCATGCTCCCATTTTCCTGCAAGGCATAGCTTCTTTCAGCACGTCAGTGCATGCTGGACATTCGTGATTGTCTAAATGGACGCAGCATGTTGATCAGGATTGGCGCTCAGTTGTGGACAAAAGCCGACAGTGGGGAAAGTCTTCTTGGCATGCGACGTCCCAAGGCTGGCTTGTACACACAGTTTGTGTAGAGGGAAATCACCATGGCAGGCATCAGGGCGATCACCATAGCAGTCAGCAGGGCAATCACCATAGCAGTTCAGCAGAAACAGCATTCCAACGTGTAACCGCAAAGCTTTGTCTTGAAAAATTTGAGACTTCTTCGCATGATCAATTGATAGACTACTCTTGTGAGAGACAAGACAACAGCACCTGTGTAGCTGCTCTGAATGCAAGCGGGCAACAAAGCTGCATAGTACAGAGCCATATGCTGCAATGCATTGGGGTCACCTGCCATTCAATGTCGGCCTTCCTACCAAGCTTCTTGCTGCGATGTCCATTCGTGGAAGGCGTTTCTGTTGCATCTATCATGTTTTCCCATAGCTGTTTGCTGCGCTGGGCAATTGCCCATCTTGGTGAGTTTGGTTGCCTGTGAGCCAGCCAAATGTAGCCCTGACCTGCATTAGCAAGGAGATGTAGCAATAACTCTGCACTGTTAACAAGATGGGTGCTTTCATGTGTGGAAGGTGCATCTGATGCATGAGGTGATGCTTCTGGCTGTGCGTGCAACACACAAGCAGCCTGCCACAAGGCCAACAAGCATAGAGGATGCAGGACAAAGGAATGACAGCACGTCCGCAGGCTAGCAGGCCCACATACAAAGCAGTATATGGTAGCACCTGCGCCAGTAGCTCCTGAGCAGGGAACCTGCCGCTCTATCAGGGCAACCGATAAATGAGAGGCATGACTCAAGAGCTCCAGAGCCACACACAGCCCAATAATGCCACCTCCTATGACTGCCACATCAACTTCTGTTGCTGCAGCTTGTGCTCCAACCTGGGCTCTGGGGTGCAGTTGGTATGTCCGATGCTTAGGCCGGCAGCCGTGAGATGGCGGTCGGCGTCCTTGGCCATGGTTCAAGGCTGCCGGAGGTGCTGCCAAAGGCAGGAGCGGTTGCAGTTGTAGCCTGCAGCACCCAGGGTTGCATAACAGACCAGTCGTCGTCTTCACATTGGCTGAAGGGCTTTTGATGACCCCGATGACATATCATGTGTTTGCGTGTTTGCTGTGTCCCTCAGGGCGATCATGTGCGTCAAACAGCCGTGAGAGTGCCACTTGGTAGCAGAAAAAGATGTCACCTGGAAATGACCAAGCCGCCGTGTTGCTGACTTAGGGCTGGCATGAAAGCACAAATCATCTAATGAAATCTCGTCGCGGGCTTAGACGCGCTCTAACAAGTATACCGGACGCATCAGCTGCTGACTGCATGCTATGCGAGCTGCGTGGGTGACTAATGGCAATTTGCCAAGCAAGCTGCATGTCAAGCTCAGTTTGGCTATTTAGACTCGGATAGACCTGCCTGGATACCTGTTACATAAGACGGGACGTTGACTTTCTATGCTCAAGTTCTGTCCGTATGAGGTAATCGGTTGTGTCTACTTCTTGTGAGTACTCCGGCCTACATAGCAGAAAACAGTGATCCAGAGTTGTTGATCCTCATTTTGCCATGAAAATCGGGCGCTTCGGGAGACTTGTTGGACACTGTAATAGATCTAGGAGCAACTGCCCCAATCAAAGGATCGAAGTGTTAGCATGACCAGTCAGCAACCACCCAGTCCTGCTGAGGTAGTGAGCCAAGGCATGTCTCAGCAGATGGCCCCTGGCAGGTCGGTGGAAGTAGACGTGCAGAGGCTGGCAGACATACGAGCTTCGCTGCAAGACATCCAAAGGCGAAAATCAGCCCCAGCAGCTGCAGCTGGCACTTCAAAACTTTCTGCTGTGCGAAACAGCGTTCACACAAGCTCCTTCGCTGCTACTCAGCAGAGTACAGAGAACATCTACCAGCCTCTACATGCTGCCAGCTCTGCATTGTTTCCTGCTAGGCAGCAACCTTTTGCCCAAAGAGACTTGAACAAGGAGGTCAAGGTGTGTTGTGTCAGGCTCAGCAAGTTGTACACTGCTGCTGTGCGAAATCGTCATTGATAAGCAATTTAGACAACATGCTATGCACATTGAAGGCACTGCTGTGCATATCTGCAGACTGTGAAGCACGCTAGCAAGCCCCTCACGCCATTACTAAGCCAGAAGCCATGGAAGTCCAACTCACCTGGTCCTGCTCTTGCCAAAAGTCCCAATTCCGCAGGCATGCCATCTTTTCAGGTGACACCTGTCAGACCAGCTGTGGCCCTGCATAACCAGTCTGTAGCAAGTTTTTCAGTCTTTGACTGAGGTGAAGTTGTTTTGGCAGGTGCTAGCCGATGTTGCAGCAGCTGATGCCTTTGCAGCCAAGGGTGCTTCAGATATTGATGCCAGGCAGATGCAGGCAACACTGCGCTCTTTGGTGGCAGATGCTGTCAAGAGCAGTACTGCGCAAACTGACGCAAGTCCACCTGCAAATACACAGCAGGCAATGCTGCGCTACGCTCTAGCCAGACATGGTAGGAGCGCTGACATGCATGGCCTCACACAACAGCATGTCAAATACTGAAAAGCATTGCTACTCTGACAAGCTTTCAGCAATGACATCTTGACAGTCCAAAGATTGCAGCTCAGTCATCGTTGACCTTATTTGTGCAGATGAATTCGTGATGCGTGTTTGCTGTGTGCTTGCCACGTGCCTGTCTATGCATGAGTAGCATCTGACAGTGAGATGCTGCTATCCGAAGATGTGAAACCACTGCTCAAGCTGAACGCCAACAAATCAATGTTCATGGCTGTTTTCCTGATGCCGACTCTATGCAGCATGTTTGACCATGGTAGCGGTCAGCACCAAGATGACTTGCTGCAGGTGAGGTAGCAATAGACTTGCAGCGAGTTGGTAATCACTGCAAAGACATTGCAGCAGAGTTGCACAAGGTGAAGGCTGACATAAGGGAGCGCACTCCCCCCAGCACAACCCTGCAGCTCAAGCAACGGAATGCTGCTTTGTCAGATCAGCTGCAGCAGACAGCCACAAGGTGTGTCTACATCCACTTCACTCAGCCAAACACCTTCAGCCTGATGCGTTTTGCCCTTGCACATAATGAGCAGCAGGAGGCAATCTTAGCTATGATGTTGCTCATGATGCATCAAGCACCATGTTTCTGCTGTTGTAAGCATCAGCAATGCAGCAAGCTTCCTTGCAGAGAAAGTGCAGCACGACCCAGCAACGATTTGTGGTTGTTTTTCTCCTGATCCCTGCAGTGCAGATCTGTTAAAATCCAAGTAGTTCCAGCCATCAGCAGCTGTGCTTAGGAACACGACATCAGTTCAAGAAAGAAGTCACTCAATGTAACATGTGAATTATAGCAAAACCATTCAGCACATATGCTTGCAGAAGAGAAGCAGCCCACAGCAGCACAGACTATACTCTGTGCTGTCATGTATACTTAGGCTTAACGGTTGAGTACATATGACTTGGGTGCAGGGAGCGTGCTTTGCACGAAGAGGTGAAGCAGCACAAGGCAGCAGCAGCCAATGCCAGGGATGAGCTGCAGCAAGCTCAAGAGGTATGTCGGGAGATGCTGGCTGCACGCCGCAGTGCCAGAGAGGCTCTGAGCGATATGGCACAGCAGAACGCGCGTCTGGTCAGTGCCTATGTGGAGAAGAAACAGGAGCTCAGGCATCTGCAAGACAACATCAGAGAAGAGCGCCTGCAGTGGCAGGTACAGCAATCTTTCCTGTTTGGTATCTGTTTGGTATAGTCCGTTAGAATGATGGCCAAATGCAGCAGACAACCTATTTCTAACCTTGGTTCAACCAGTCTGCAAGTCTAAACAGCCGACAATGCTGCACACATAGCAAAGCCCAGCAGAACAAACTGCAAACTCCATACTTATCTGTTTGCCTACCAACACAAAGTTGTCCTGCATGCTGTAGTGGACAGCAGAGCTCTGCAGCAGCTGCTGAAGTGAGCAGGGCTGTGTTAAGACAAGGATTGCTTGCTGCACCGTCTGCCAAAATCGCTGCCTTTCTGTCTATGTGCAGATGCGTGTGGAGGAGCTAGAGGCAGTCTGCCATGCAGCCAGCTTTGAGAGCTCCTTGCGTCGGGCAATGGCCCACACGAGCCCAGTGTGCAGCGTCAGCGCCAGCACAGACAGCAATGATAGCTCGCAGTCTTTCATCCACGCTGACCATGATGCAGACCAAGCAGATGCTGCAACTTCAAGCTTTCAGGCACACAATTTTGGGACACCGCTGAGGTCTAATGGCACAGATCATCAGAATAGCTTTGGCACAGGCTTCAGACAGACAGCACATGGTCAGGATAGTGGCAGCCTAGATGCAGATGAAGAAGAGTATCTCAGGCGTGATGCTGATAGTATGTCACAGTCTAGCTCAGAGACTGAGATCAGCGGCCTGAAGCAGCAGCAGCGTGAGTGGGAAACAGAACGAGAAGAGCTGCTCAGAGAGATGAGAAACCTCAGGTCTGTGCACTCTGACAATGCCATTTGTACTGCCCTGCTTTGCTTTGACTGCTTGCAACCCCATGCAAGCCAGCACAGCCAACTGGCTCAATTCAGCATCCCCTTGAAATTGTATACATGGCTTGACAGGAATGCATAGCCAATGGCTTCCGGGTCACACTAGTGCATTGTGCACATAAAAAGAACAGGCGCAGGCCACTAACACCTGCTCAAGAACGTCTCATGTCTGACATCTGCGTCACAAGAGAGAGGTCCATCAAGACTATAATCTGAATAGCAACAGTGTGCTGTGCAGGTTTCAGGTAGAAATGAGCAAGGTCTACTCAGCATCACCCAGCAGCCACGCCCCAAGCACTTCCCAGCAAACTGGCATATATGCAGAAGGCTCCTCAGCTTCGCTAGGCACCCCAGGTCTCCAGCAGCATGCCCCTACACCCTTCCCAAAGGCTGCTTACGCCCCTGCAGATCACTTCACCTCATCCTCCAACCAGGCACGTGAGGACCACCATGGCTTCAGCGCCTTGTACAGAGGGTCACAAGCTGAGGCCAGGCAGGCAGCCACTGCAGGTGCTGAGCCCTCACTACAGACCAGAGGCTTGCAAGCAGAGCTCAGCCCTGCTGCTGCTGCTGCTGCTGGTGGTGATGACGCTGTGCCACCTAGGCAAGGGACGGGGGAAGCCCAGCGTAGTGGGGCTGGACAGCCACAAAGCCCAAGGGCAACAACAAGCTCAGATACAAGTGGGGGTGTGGACACACCAAAGACCCTGCGGTTGAAGGCCATGGCGGCTCAGACTGAGCGGCTGCAGCAGGTGCAAACTGTGCTCTCCAGAAGTGGTGATTAGTCCCTGCCTGGCCCTGCTGATTGTGATGGCAGCAGGAGGTGTGAACAGTCCACAATGGAAAAGTATATAGCAGTCCTTAATTCAGTGTTGTGACTTTTGCAGCCATGCTTCAGGTGCTGTTGGTCAGGCAAGCTTCCAGCAAAAGTGGCGAAGCAAGGTTGCAGTGAGGAGGGTATAACTCTGCAGGGCAGGCTTCAAAAGCTCCTTGACACCTTAAAGCTTTGACATGATCATGAATTTTATGTGCAGGAGAATGCTGCGCTAAGACAGCAGCAAACAGAGGTGGAAGAGAGGAGTCGCAAAGCTGACGATCGTCAGAAGGCGGATGCATATAAGCAGGTAAATTGCAGAATTGCTGCTGCTGGCTCATTTGACTCTGCACGCTCTATGCTCCATGCCCTCATGCTGGCTCAGTCTTTGGTTCAAAGCTTGTTGTAAGAATATTTCCTATCATCGCACATCAAAGCAAGGCGTAGTCAGCTTCAAATTTTGTCTGAGATGGTTCTCTTTGGGGTTTCACAGGCTGGTAATGCGTTTTTCCAACAGCAGAGGCACCAGCAGGCAGCTGATGAATACAGCAAGGCTGTTGAGGTGAAGGTGGAAGACCAAGCCTTCAACGCAGTACTGTATTGCAACAGAGCAGCGGCGTACCATGCTATGAGCAAGTACATAGATGCCATTGCTGACTGCTTCACGGCATCAGCTCTGGATGCATCCTATGTCAGAGTCCTACAGCGCAGAGCAGATGCATATGTGGCCATCGGCGACCACACAAATGCTGCTCAGGTTACAATGCTGACTGTTCTGCTCTGCACAAGGCAATGGCACTGTGCAGTCCAACTCACAGGAGTAGATGGGGATGATTTGGCATCTGTGCCTGGAGTGCTGCCTATTTCACCAGTTTATAAGCCAACAGAATGGTGCCTTGTGCATGATTTGGCTGTTGAATTCGCTTGGCTGTTGAATTCAGAGGCACAGAGTAAGGCGCATTGTTGCAGGATCTTCTGCTCCTGTCTCAAAAGGGCGGGGGCAATGTGAGCGCTGAGCTCATGGAAGTTCAGCGCAAAGCCAAGGCAAATGGAGCTGTCAATCATTACAGGGTGTTGGGACTGCAGCAGACAGCCTTGCCGACTGAAGTCAAAGCTTCCTACAGGTGTGGTGCTGGACACTGTGCAAAGCTGCTGTGCAGTGTCGCCAGACCTGTTTTTCCGGGAAGGTCCTTTAGGATGAATAATTGGCTGAAGGGTTGTGTCTCTCATGCAGGCAGCTGGCACTCAAGTATCACCCAGACAAGGCCACCACTGATGCTCAGAAATCTTGCGCAAGCATTGTGTTCAAGCTCATCTCAGAAGCAAACTCCACTTTGTCTGACACAGACAAAAGGCAGCAATATGATGCATCACTGCTTAGGCGGAAGTATAGGACTGCTCGATACACAGCATATAGGTTCTAGTCGGGTTATTGAAAATGGAAGCAACAATGCCCTGCATGGCACATCAGTACAGTGGTAAATGCTGTGCAATTTGTGCCTGTAGCAGGAAGTGCTGCGAAGTACTATAGTAGCATGCAATAGGTCTGTGCGTCCGTGGCGCCAGACCTGCCTATACCTTGAGCTCACCTCACGCAGGACCATGCAAACTCTGGTGCATCAAACCAACACATTCCTAAGTGTTTGCGCACTGCAATCCTCGCAGCTGCGTCTCTTCGAAGCCATCGTTTTCGCTGACAGGTTGAGCCCCATTGATCAATCTACGATCGAAGACTGTTCAAGTCGCATCGTGAACTGATACTGTCTCATCTCATGTACGAGCTCCCACCAGAAGTTGCTCAAGCTTTTGTATGAAGTTCAGAGGGACTTTCTCAGACCGGGGGGTCCGAGCTTTAGAGAAAAGTAACGCTGCCTCTGATATTGCTGTCCTCTGCTTTGCGTTGGGTGCTTCAAAGTACAAATTTTTCCAGGTCTATTGCCAACCCTCGAGAAGTTTGGTAAAACCTGCCAGCTGTTGCTGGGTCCAGAGGACCTGCACCTGGTACAAACAAGCCAAGACACAGATGGCATGCAAATCACTGCCCGTTGGGCTGCGGTAAGCTGCTTGCTGCACATCAAAGTCTGCTTTCTCCTGCCATGTACAAGCAACACAGATGTTTCACCGTCTTCAGGGAGTTCTGTTTGAGCCTGAGACTTACAAACCAATCAGCAAAAACCACAACTTGATTGCCTTTGTGTTTGAAGTGCCCCTGTTGCTGCGTGTTCTCAAAGCAGCTGGCAACAATGCAGCAGACAGCCTTGAGGTCAAGCTTGCAATGCGCACCATGTCAGGTGGTCCATCCTCCCAATCGGTATCTCGGCCATACCTTACCTTTGCAAGCAAGGGTCACAACTTAAACATGACCCAAGATCTGCCTGTCAGCAAGCCCTACACTGCTGCTCGTAAGCCTTTTCCTCCCACCCAGTTTGTAATTCAAAGGTCAGAGGATACACGTGGCACTGCATGCGTTTCTGGCAAGACAGACACATATATTTACATGTTGTGTTGCACAAGCCTTCGATCATTGACATGTATTGCTATCTGCTTGCAGAGATTGACGAGTTAAACAGCGTCAAAGAAGTGACACAGCTCTGCTTGTTCTACGTCGACCTGCAAGGGGAGATCCTCAGACTACAGGCAAGCCCTGTTGGATGGGCATGCAAAATGTTGTACAAGCATGGAGCCTTTCTGACCAAAGTAGCATGCAGGCAATTGCAGAAAAGATGAAAGGCATCTCCTCAACGCTCACCTTGACCATTACACGAACAGGGGATCTGCATGTACAGGTAAACTGCTGGTATCTCACATCAGGCCATAAGCTTGTCAACAAGTATCATCATTAAAGCCCTGCAATGTCCATCAATATGCTGATTGACCTTTGCACACTTCAGCTGTTCTGCCCTACTCATGTGCAAGCACAGCACATTGCATGCAGATTTCTGTTGCAGTCAAAGCAGCCACTCCTTGATTGCTATGTTTTCAATGTTCATGGTTGTTGTGCAAGTCTGTTCTGTGTTCAGAATAGCCAAATAGAACTCCAACCCTGTCTTGGTGATCTTGCTGTTCACCTGCACGGTCACATCAGTGATAGCTGGCTACACACCTGGCTGCAAGCGGTTTATTGGATGACATCAGACCATGGTGATGCAGGTGTCAGGAAGCAGTGTGCAATTGGGAGCTGAGGTGCGGGGCCTGCCAGTTGCCCCATTGAGTCAAGGAAGCAATGCCACTCGCCTGAGGTGAATCAAGCTTTGTCACCTTGCAGAGACAGCTATGTGTCTGAATCCAAGCGTGAGGACAGAAGCTGCTCGGATCTTGACCACATCATTGCAGGCGATCCACAGCATGTGCAGTGCTTGGGCATGCAATGATTTTTGTACTGCATCTGGTCACTGCTGAGTCTTGGTACTGCGTTTTGCAAGCTGCAATCCACAGGGCCACATTGATGACAGATGCTTTGTTTGGCCTGATGAAAAACGACTTTGGATGGCTGTGCAGAGCTAATTCTCCCGAAGAACGGCTGAAGGAATCTGCCCAGAACAATGATGCCTTGACAGCTTGCATACAACAAAAGCACTTTGCCAAGAGCCTGCAAAGCAGTCAGCTAACGCAACCTGCTCAGCTGTATTGTGGTATAGCTGAGACTGGCTATGTGCATTTCATGTTTGTTTACAAAGATCCAATGAGAGACGCAGGCTTTGATGATGACATCAGTCTTAGCTATCAACTTCCAGTAAGAGATGCATGATTAGGACAGAGCTTGCTGAATTGAGCACCCTCCAAGTGGATGCAAGTGCCCAAGGGAATGTGACGCAAAATTTGATGGTGCCGAAGATCACAGACAGATCGACGTGAGGTGATGAACACAAACCAGACTATACCTGGTGTCTTGCAGTACCCCCAGGTGTCCTGGTTTCAACAAGCCCTGTCACTAAGGAGCTAAAGCCAGTATGGGAAGCCTCCAGATGTATAAGCATCATAAGTGGGTGACACCTTGGCTTGCCTGCATGCTGTGTCACCATATGCAGCTCTAACACAATATCAAGAAATGGTTAACACAAATGCTGACTGGTCATGACAGTCAACATTGTCGACAGCTGCTAGGTGCACAGGATGACATCAGCTGTGTCAGTCTGAAGCTGGCATGCGCGCCGTCCCCTTCAGCGCGTGTGTGTTATTGCGGGGCAGTACCTGTAGGTAATCTGCAGCCAGTCACACCCCCTGCAGATCTGATCTCGACAACATGGCTTCGTTGACTGCTGGCTCAGCGTCATCACTTACTTCATCTGAAGATGCCTCCAAGTCAGGAGCGTCTCTTGTTTTACAACACCCCAATGGTGGTCAGGTATGTTGACGTAGCTTTGCTGCACCGCCCTGCGCACTTGTGCTATAGGCATGCCGGGTAAACGAAACTTACACTTACGGTTGAAGGTTCCAGACAGCGTCTCAAAAACTTGACATCATGTGATTGAAGAACTATGCCGGTGCAGGTGTACTTGGTGGGTGTGGCGCATGTTTCTGGCCAGGTGAGCACTGCCTCTGATGTGCAGACCTAAGATGCACACTGTCAGTCTTGAGGGTCTGATGATGGTTTCTGCAGGCTGCACAAGAAGTCAAAGACGTCATACAGACTGTCAGCCCAAGAGTTGTGGTGCTTGAGCTTGATCAGGCAAAATTGTCATTGCAAAAAGCTATTGGCTGAATGTTGTTGTCCAATGGATCATTGATATGCAAATGCAGGAGCGCTTCGACAAGCTACAACAGAGAGCATCTGACGGAGATGAGTACGGATTAAAGAAGCATTTGCAGTATGGATTCCTGCAGGTCGATGCTGCTTGCATTGAATCAGTTAGCTTCTTTTGCTATTGTGACATGACGTGTGACCTGTCTGCGCACATTTGCAGCCAATAGTGGTGGCCTTATCAGGCAACGCTCTGGAGTACATGCTGTCACTGGCATATGTGGTCGGAGGTGCTTTGCTGGGTACACCAGCTGGGGGTGAGTTCCTAGCAGCCAAACATGCAGCTACACAGGTCAGTCACTGTCATCAGCACTGACAAAGTCTATACATGGACCAGCATGCACCTGGCCTGATGTGGGAAACCAGCATCGTCTTGCAAAGCATAATAAAAGCTTTGTTTGCCTGTTGGTCAGCGCAATACTTCAACAAGAGATGTTGGCTTCACAAGATTGACCTGCTTGTCATGGAGTCAAAATGACACATGTATTAGGCCTGATTCACTGTTTGCTTACTCACTTGCTTGATATTTTTTGCTCACAGGTGGGTGCAGAGATTATGCTGGGGGACAGGGATCAGAGGATGACCATGCAGCGAATGGCAGCTATGGCAGCGCAATATCGCAGAGGCACATCAAGGCAACCTACTGATCAGGCGCAGCTCATACCCAGACACACTCCCTCACAGGGTAAGAGGCCTCAGCACAACCTCTGACACAGTATTTTGTTGGATGATGGGCCCCCTGTCAAGCCAGGTCCTATGAGGGGTCATTGACCATGTATACTGCTGGTAATGAAGCCTGGCTGAAGGCACCACTCTGTGTCTCTGCTGCCAGACGTTTTCACAGTGCAATGTTACTGTTCTAGACATGTTGTGCATGCATGGCGCACCAGGTAATGTCACCCAGCACTTGTCTTTGTGCACATGCAGAAGGAGCTCTGCAAACAAGTGGGTCCCGCAGTGACAGGTCCAGCATGGAGTCAGCATCAGATCTTGCAAACAATGCCAGTGACATGTTAGGTGGGGCAGAGCAAGGCAGCAGCAACCCCAGTGAAGCCTGGGGAAACTCTGGTGCAGACAAGCAGAACTCTGCAGGCAACATTGTACAGGACTTGATGAGGCAGCCTGAAGCTGCTATGGACCTACACAGATGGCACAAAATCCTGGAGGTGTAGTCTTGTAGTCTCAGTCACCATGACCTGATTGCCTGTCGCTTCTGCTTTTGCACGCGTCATATTGTCTTGTTGGCCAGAAAACAAACATCGACACTATAAAAGCACTCCTGCAAGAAGGTACCCGAACCAGCTGCAAACCCATTGTACCTGCTCTGATTTGCTGCTGGCATGTTTCTGAAATGTTTCAGCTTGGTTGTGCAGAAAGGAGGATGCGACAATGGCCAGGCAGTGGTGGATGCGTTTGGCAGGATGCTGAAGCAAGGTCCTCCCCAACTTGTCATGCTGCTCTTGCAAAGTTGCATGTGACAGCATGATGGCAAAGTCATGGTTTGTTGGCATCTTGCATCCGTGTCAAGATGCATTGCACAGCAAGACCACTTGCAGCTGTAGACGCCAAAGGTAAATTCCTACAGTGCACGTACGGATGCTGTGGAGATTGCGCAATGTTTACTTTGTCTACATTTGCGCTCATATTGCATGCTTCTTACTGTCAGCGTCAGCCTCAGCAACCCAGGCATTACAGCGTTTTTTGCATGTAATTGAGTGACGTCTTGGCAACGGCATAATTTGTGTCAAGGCTGGCACCCTGTGCTGAGAAAGCATCGTGTTTTGCAGGGTCTACCAAGGGGGCGTCCATAGAGACTCAAGACCTGTTGACTGTGAGGAACTGTGGAGTCAAGATGCTAGAGAACTTCAGGCAGCAAGCACTGCAGGTCGGCCTCTCTCCCTCCCTTCTTTTCCTTCTAGCCGTAAATTTTGCCAGACTCAATATTGTCTCTCTATCTTTCTGTGTGTCTGTCTGCGTCTCCGTGTGTGTTGGCTGTTAACAACAATAATGATATTAATGATAATCATTGTGATACATAAATACGCTTTCCAGCTCATGATGAGCTAGGCACGTGCAGGACAAGTCTTGTCTCTCCAAAGCAGTCTGTCTTGCGCATCTCTATAAGGCCTACTAAATTGCTGTTGGTCCATGTCATTCCAGACAACTGCCTGGATCATGCATGCTCCCTCCTGTTGTGAAGCGTCAGCACACTGGACGTGAAGCAAGGCCACTGCCTACATGGATCATATTTCAGATATACAATTAGCCCTGGATGTACTGCTGTGCAGAGCCTGGTAAAATGCCTGGATTATAGAGATGTTGCATCAAATACAGTACCTAGTCAAGCAAGGTTGTATCAGATAGCTCGATGCATTGAAATGCATCTTGCTGTATATCTTTAAAGTCATTCAATTTGTGAGGAGATGCTGAGTTTGAAGCAGCTGAGAAAAATTTGTAGCGTCTTCTGCTGCTGCACAAGAGGTTTTGAGTCCCAAAAGCTATATATAAATTTTTCTCAGCTGCTTCAAACTCAGCATCTCCTCACACATTGAATGACTTTAAAGATATACAGCAAGATGCATTTCAATGCATCGAGCTGTCTGATACAACCTTGCTTGACTAGG
>JAABUP010000755.1_pt1 | contig 69762 bp, 111 predicted proteins | sample 5559201 | NCBI WGS metagenome assembly JAABUP01 (sample SAMN10711887, study PRJNA513373) | rock metagenome | isolation source: Antarctica rocks | place: Antarctica | reverse complement strand
TGCCAAGACAGGACTCCATCAGTCCTGACACCAGCATAGCGCATCAGTTTAAGCGGAAAGACTCATCTTTGCAGGAAGCAGCAGCTAGCCATTGATACCAAGCCTGTGTTTATGTTTTCAGCCATTTGATAGCAGAAGCATCACTACTGTCACACTACCCTGAGAAAACGCCTGGCAACAATAAGCAATCTGTCAGCAACGCTGCTAGCAGGTGCTTCAGAAGATACTTACTGTGTTTAAATTTGACGTGTGTTGGTACGGGCTATTCCAAATGAAGTGAAGCATTCTTTGATCGAGACACAAGTCCTTGTGATTTTAAAGCCTGGAGTACAGTGTGACTTTATAGGATGCAAATCATGCTGACTACAAAGACATGCTGTGTGCTGCTAACTGGAGCACATCTGTGCGAAGAAGGTTTAGATGATAGTGTCAGTCACGTGTGAAGGTAGCTGCCTGTGTCACCATATCAGTCAGCCTGCTGAGTTTACGTCTCAATACTATGCTGGTAAGGGACGCCGCAGTCTGCTCATATGCAAAATTTCGAACAACACAGCATACTGCTGTGGGGCCTTTGGACCCAAGTACAAAGACTTGTGCATCAGCCTCATTTTGCTACTGCTATCAAGGCCTCTGCTGCCTGAGAGAATGCTCCAACAAGCGCTCCCAACTGCAACTTCTCACTGGTTCCATAGGCAAGTCGATACTCAACATCTGCCATGCTATCTATCAGTTCTATCCGAATTTTGCTTGGCATCTCTATCCTGAATACCCATCTGCAAGAATTACACCACAGGGTCAGTGACAAGCTTTCAAAGCACGTGGCCTGGCTACAAGTGTCTATTTTGAGCGTGCTGGTGTTTGACTCTGCACAAGCAAAGACCAAGCAAGAGTTGGCCAACGTGGACAGCAGCTTAAACAATAAGCGCTTGTCACAAGTGCTGGGCCAAAAGGACATAGTAACTCACGGATGCAGTTGCTGGACAATGTCCAGCAGAGCAAGCCCCTTTGTGACTTGCATTTCAGAAAGCTTTTGGAACACTGTTGTGAACGGCTCATTGAACAGCCAGTGAGCGCATGTCTCTATGTCTTGTGGCAGGGGATTGCCAGTGTTCATATACACTGCATTCTCATCCACTGTAGGTGACGCCATGTGCGTGGACTGCAGTCAGAATCCAAGCTGACGCAGCAGTTCACAGCAAAATGAGTCATTAGCAGAAGACACACAATCCAGATGCACTGACTGTACTCACAGTCCAAGCCAACATAAGCAGAGCAGCTTACATCGACAGCAGAAGAAGACAACATGTTTGTCCCAGCTAAGTGTGTAGAACAGCTTCAGTTTGGCTGGCTGTATGAGAAAACTGACAGGTACCTGAAGAATATTCAGAGTGCGCCGCATGTCACCAGCACCAAGGGTGATGAGAGCCTCCATGCCCCTCTCACCCAAATCAACACTGCAGTGACAAGTACAGTTTCGGGAATTGGTCATCGGATACATACCACTAAGAAATCAACACTGCAAGCACTTGCTGTGTTCACAAAATTTGCTGCCAGAGGAGATGCTTATCTCAGCAAGCGCAGCTCACCTTTCACAATCTATCACATGTTGCAATCTCTCTCTCACATGTTGCTCACCCAAGGGTGGAAACCTAAATCTAGTGCACCTTGACTGCAACGCTGGGATGATCTTGCTGACGTAGTTGCAGATGAGGCAAAAGCGTGCATTCCGAGTGTACTTTTCAATGACTGCATGCAGTATCAAAAAGCTGTAAGAGCTATATTGTACAGCAGGTCACTTGCTTTGTTGTAGCATCAATAGCTCACCTCGCCTCAGAGCGAACTGTGCATCCTTTGTCATTGCATCACACTCGTCCAAGATGACCAGCTTGAATTTTGTGCTGCAAACAAAGACTCATTTGTCAGCTGTCATGAGGTTACATACTGTATGCTTCAAAGACACTTTCTGTAGTAGGTATACCTAAAGATGGTCCTTGTGCTGACAAAATCCTGGATTTGCTGCCGGACAATTCCAATGCCGCGGTCATCAGATGCATTAAGCTCCAGCACCATGCTACCCATGCTCCCACCGTACATTTGCCTTGCCACCGCAAGTATTGTTGAGGTCTTGCCAGTTCCAGGAGGTCCATACAGCAGAAGATGAGGCAGCCGATTTTCGTTGACCAGACGTCTTACTGCATCACGATGGAGCGATGTTCTGCCTATCTTAAAGCAGCAACTGTGACACAAATGGCCATGTCTCACTTGTATCAATGATCTCTTTGTGAGCAGCAACCTCATCTAGCGACTTCGGCCTGAACTTTTCAACCCATGGAGCATCTTGCTTCGAGTGAGAAGTAAGTCGAGGCTTCTTGTCGGTATGTTGAGCCATCGCAAGACCAGGCTGACCCGATTTCACTGGATCGGTGTTAGCATGCCTTGCAAGTCACAGATCAGGCGGGTCGCACAAAGTTGGCGTCTTTTACAGCGCTCGTACTTGTTTCAATGCAGCTGCAGGGACGAATGCCGTGACTGACCAATTGCACACGATCTCGCTCTGTGTACCGGGTTCCCTCTTCGAAGGGCGATGACAGACTTAGCCATGTGCATGTCATGCACATTACTGCACAGGTTACTGCATGTAAAAGCTGGTCGTTTGCATGTCATGCAGCTTAGCTTGGCGAATGGCTGACTGTCAGGTCTAGACATACAACGCATATGTTTTCAAATCTGTTGTACAGCAGCTACCACAACATTCAACGATACACTACAACTTGCGGCCCATCTCTGCAAAACATGTTCGTACAAACTCATTTGCATTCACCCGTATGGGTGGAGCAGAAAGACTGGCCATATGCTGTGGAGCAGGCGCAAACGCTTGCACACTGATTGCTGAAAGCAATGCAGGATGATTCAGATTGTATTGAGCAGCCATGAGCAGCTCTGTCTTGGCCGCCTCGGCGCCTACATTCTGAGGGCCAGATGCCTTTGAAGTGAACAGATGTAGCTGATCCATGAGCTGATCTGATGAAGGGTTGGCGCCCAGTGGTGGCACATCTAGCAGCAGAGGACCTGCTACAACCTGCTGCTCTCGGACGTTCGAACGGAAAAGTGGTACACTGCAGGTAAACATGTGCTTCAGGTCTGCACAACTGCAACCATAAAGCATTCACACGGATGCCGCTGGTCACATCCAATAGTGAATGAATGAAGTGTGTTGTACTGCACCACCAGTCATGGCAGGCCTTTGATATGGAGTAAATGCACACGCTGCAGTGCTGTACTACCACACCCATTACAGCCGTGATGGTCAGGCCAGAGTGGCTATTGCGTGAGGCTGATGAGGATGGCTGAAAGCAGCAACAGGTACAAATGCAGCATTCTTTGATAGCATGCTTACATGGCTCACCTTGAAACATGATGCTGTAGATGAGTCTTCAAAGCCACAACTCTTGCCAGTGAGTCCACATCAAGTTGGCTCCTTACTGGACTGTGGTACCAGCCCATGATGCTGCTGACCCTTTCAGCAGAAGCCGCATGTGGTACAATGCTACACATGAACACCGCCAGATTCGGCAACTCAGCACATGATGTGTGACTGGACTCCACATTTAGCCACCATGCCTTGGCTGATGTCTGGGGGGTGAAGGGTTGGTCAAAGGGTGGGGACCCCACCAAGTACAGCTGCAGCTGTTGGCTCAATCTGTTACACTCTTCAACTCCATGTCCTCCGTTCTGGAACACTGACCTTGCCTGCATCACAGTCCCTACTCTGGATGTGGCTGCTGTGCAATTGCGTGCTGGATTGTCGCCAATCGCACTTGCTTGATCACAGTCAACCTTGTTTGTAAACTTCAGACATGACATGTATGACTCAGGTGACACATGGTTTAGCAAGCTCATAACTAGTCAGCAGTGATGGCTTACATACGCTTGCAGGCTAGCATGTTTGCCATGGTAGGCATGCGGTGGCAGGCCTATCACAGCAAACATTCTAGCCTGCAAGCGTATGTCAGCCATCACTACCATGGCCAACATGCTAGGCATGCGGTGGCAGGTCATGTTGCAACACCTACACATCTGTTGCAGCCGTAGTGCTTGCTTGCACTGACGCACTGGAAATGTGGCTAATCTACAGTCAGTTGAATGCCAAGCGGACAAAATTCAATGTCTTGCTACAAACCTTGTCAAGCAACTTGTCTGGGTTTGCTTGAGGTACTGCAAGGTCCTTGTATCTGGGATCAAGAAACAAAGCTAGCCGGCAGAGGTCGCTGTCCAATTCAGCTGCCCTCTGGTTGAAGCCAGCAAAGCAATGTGCAATGACGTCTGCAGACAGCAACAACCAACTGCTGGAGCAATAGCTTGGATTGCTCATGCATGCAAGCCACCCTTCTGCGGGTGAGTTGCGGTCGCTAGATTTCTGTGTTCTGAAGAGACAGCACTCAATGCAGACAGACCACGTGTTGCATATCTGATAGGCATAAAAGTCTGCAGCAACCACAGTGTGCTGCAGGCATGCCGCTGACATGGCTGCTTAGGTTCAGCCAATGTAGGGCTGGTATACACAGAAGGCACTTCAGAACCATGGCCAAACAGTTTTCTTTGACACAAACCTTCCATGCAAGACTTGCAGATGCATCATCGACACAAGTGCTCAGACTCTCAGAGGTGCTGAAAGGCTGAGCTGTCAAGAAGCTCACCAGGCGGTAGATTGGCTCCTGTTTCAGCAGCTTGCAGATGCCTTGCCAAGTGCAACCAGTGTAGTACAACATCTGCCAAGCTGGAGGTTCTGGACATACTGCCTCTGACTACATCAGTGATGGGAGCTAGGAGCTTGCAGAACTCTGCAATCTGAGACCAAAAGCTGACTCTGTTCACACATTCACTCACCTGGAACATGGAAGAGAAGTCTGACAAACACCAAGATATAGTTTGTCTGCGCTGTGACACTATGGAGAGCTGAGCATGAAATACCAGATCATTGATGGCCAGAAGGCACATATGCGAGTGCATGAAAAATACATACCGCTTGATTCATGGGGAAGTATGGGTGATTTTGCACCATCTGTTTGATGGCAGGCTCCATTTGGACCAGAGACTGAAGGCACTCATGGACGGACTGAACTTGACTCAGATTACACGGCAACAATTCAGCATTGATCCCCAGCTCCTTTGCCTCATCTGCCAGGAAGGCAGAAGCTGCACTGCTGGCGTGGAAACGGCTGGCCATCATGTGAGCATTGCAGATCAAGGCATTCACAGGCTCAGAGCCAAGCATGGCCAGTACAGCCAGACCCAAAGCATGCACAGGACACCTGCAGCCCAAACAGGAGATCATGAGACAGCCATTGTCACAGCATCTGGACAGGCAGGTGCTGGTGTTTTTGCTACTCTCACTTGACTCCTGATCTATTGACAACAAATGCAACCAGTTGATTGCAACCATCAAGACGTGAAAAGCGATGTTGGGAACAGCTCAGGGTCCAAGCTACATTGCAACATGATAAGCACACATTGGTCCAGTTAGACATGAGCAGCAAATTATCATTGCATACGACTTACCGGAAGTCTACAATGTGTGTGAAGCCTGGAGTTGACACCACAAGATGCCGTGCTTCTGTCAAAGTGCCTCTCTCATCTGTGGACAATGATCCAACCTTTTCAGGCCCCAGCAGGTTAAGCCACTCCTTGACAATCACTGCAGGAACAAATTGAAATTCTCTTCAAGCAATAGTAGCCATTACCTAACAACAAGCACACAGAAGGCCCAACCTGCAACCTCTTCAGCTGTGCCAGCAGCACCTGGCAGCTCCTTTGCACCCAGCAGAAAGACACTGCCATCTGAAAAAGCAACATTGCAAGCATAGACAGGTTGATCGCTGTCACTTCTCCACAAGTCTATGCTCACTGACAAAGCGTGCTCTTGCACTAGCCGTGCAGTGAATGCTGTTCTACTCTTCAGATATTCCTGTGTGAGGACGGTGGTCTGAAGCTTAGGAGCCCCTGCAGGACGCAACAGAGCAGGCAGTCAATGCAGGATTTCCGCCACCCATCAGCAGTAGCCTTCGAGGCCACCCTTATATGACAAAGAAGCATGGCAATAGGCTAGCACATGCCTGCTGGTACATAAGATGGCTTCAGGCTGTGGCAAAAATCTAGCATCCAAGGACTCTCCACAGCATCAAAGGGCAGGCTGTTCATGATCAACAGGCGAAGTAACTTGACATCCAGCTCCTCCTGCTCTTTGTCGTTGATGGGTCGAGCTGCAGGCGCACGCGAGGCAGGCGGTATTTGCCCTTGTTCCCTTTTCTGTTTCTTGTTCTTGCCTGTACGTTGTTCATCAGAGGCCTTCTTGTCCAACTCTGCCTGAACATATTGTTTTATGTCTGTAGTGGCGATTTGGCACACATATAAGATGTGCTTGTGCAAGTTCTCCACACGTCCGTCCTCGACGACTTGTGAGCAGAAGTTGCACTGAGCTCGATATCTGTTGGTCTTTTTGTTGTTTTGCTGCAGCTTCGTAAAGAATTTCCAAATAAAGCTCGGAGGGGCACCTCCTCTGTTCTTTGGAACGGCCAATGTTGAGCTTGTACTCGAATTTGTGCTCACATCCGTGCCAATAGACTCCATGGCACAACGGCAAAATTGTGGCAGAAGTTGCGAAAGGCAAGATCACAGGCACAACCTGGTAAGGGTTTCAGTGCAAGAAATTACCCTACGGAATCGGCTCACAAGCACGTAGCAACTGAAACAGGGGATGCGCAGTGCCAGAGCCTGTGTGATGCCTGCAGGCTAATATTCTTCCTTATAGCATGCGGTACGCTGACTGTGCGACAGAGGGTGACAAAGGGGACACCTTGCAATTGTTATGCATATCTCGTGCACCCCATGCACAACGATGGTGCACTGCTATCGACTGGAGTCATGCAGTCAGGGCTCAAAGTGATAATGCACATCTGAGGAGTTACTGTGATTTGGAAAAAAAAGTCACCTCAGATGGCGTTGCTGGCGCAGAAGCCTGGCCATGGTGTGACAGCAGCCTCAGCCTCTAGCAGCCTAAGCAGCTGTAATAATTGCAGCTTGCAACCCTGGTCTGCCTTTTACTTCTCCAGGCAACCCAAGCCAGAGCAAAGCACGAGCCAGCCTGACCATTTATTCACAGGTCACCTTTTCCAGGCAACGGAATCTCATGCTGGCAGTGGCATTCTGTACAACAGGCCTGCTTTGCTCTTGTCATAGCTGCAGGGCTCACAGAGCCTGCATAAGTGAGCAACCTGCCAAACCAAGTTCAGCCAGATACAAGCAACATACAGTGGTACAATTACCTAATATCTACTCCAAATCCAGTAGACAAGCAACTGAATCAGCATGACTGCTCAATGATTGCAACAACTTTCATCCCACGACGTCCGCCTATAGACTTAGTTAGAGACTTAGTTTATCGTTAGTCAATTAGTATCGTTAGGTTTCACCCCTAGTTTATCGTTAGTCAATTAGTATCGTTGGGTTTCACCCCTAGTTGTCGGTACATTTGGAAATCTGCCCCAGTGAAAAATAAAATCCTCAAAGCATGAAATCTTGTTACAAGGGCACATCTGTCATCATGATGCTCACCTTTAAAATAAATATTAAAAAAACCCAACATTGTGTGAATTTGGCCAGAACAGCAACTAGGGATGAATTTGCAACAAACTCTCAACCAGACACAACTCCCCACATAGACCTTCTGAAGCAGACACAGTAATCTCATAAACAGCAACTTGGTGGGCCGCGCGATGCATTGCTTGGCATGTCGGAGGCTATGTTTACAGTTTGTTGAGTGAAAGTGCTGACATCCACTGCAGCACCTCGACAGTCGGTCAGGCTATCTCCGCTGCTTGACAGCTTCAGTCATCCATGAGTCCAAGAGTACCTTTGCGCACGTCTCGTGTTCGTAATAGCCCGAAATCGCTGTCGAACCAAGCCTCTTGTAGCGCGGGGACATGCAACTTAGCTTCAATCAGCACGTCAGCCAAAAACCTGCGCTGCGCGTGTTGCAGCCTGAGGCTGCTGGCGCTTCGCAGCTCTGGGCGCCAAAGCCAGAAGGCATGCCGAGATGCCTTGTGTCGCTTGGTCGCAGGAAAGCTTGCGAACTTGGAAACAATTGGCATGGGGGTCTCAACAATATTCAGTCCCCTGATCCTTCTAGGGTTTGGCTCGATGCATTACATAATTTTGGAACCCTAAACAAATGAACTCTTCAAAAAAGACTTCATGTGCAGACAGGTTGCGTGGGGAGGCTGATGTGGTGAAGAGGGAGCAGAAGGTGGCAGAGGCCCTGGCAACAATGGCTCACCCAAAAACCTGGCCCCTCTCCAATGGAGCCCTTTTAGAGGTCCATACCCCTGCGACTACCAAGTATGCAGCCCTTCATTTTCTTCTGTGAGATCTTTATACAGCACTGTGCTGTACTATGACGAGATGCAGGCACCTGCGTTTAGCAAATTGCCTTCAACTTGTGTGGAGGGCAATGATGCACGGACATGCAGCTGCAGCTTTGTAGCTTGCTTCATTGCAAGTTATGTTACATACATGCAGACAGTACATGCATTACTGACCTAGACCTGTAGTCCAACACTACCAAGCCCTGAACATCAGGGCATTCGCCAAAACGTGTATCTCATCAACATTTGGTGATGCAATAAGATGTGTGGGTGCAAGGCAGGTAAGTCGCTGGATTGTACGCAAGGCTCACCTGCAAGGTTTACCACATCCAGTAAGTTGGCACCCGCTGCCAGAAAGCTCCTTGCCCAAATTGCATGTTTGCGTGCAGGGCTGGGGAGCTGAGGGGCCTGTACAGGGGGTTGCAACTGCAGGGTCTGACTGCAGGGGAGCGCCTGGATGTGCTGCTGCATGTCAAGTTCCGGGCCAAGGAGTTTGACTGCAGCCTCACCCGTGAGCTGGTACAGCTCATTGACCGAGAAGCTGACCTCATCAACAGGTATGCATCTGTCAGGATGAAGATATTGCATGCGGGCCACGTAAAGGTACATGATACAGGCCCGTGTTGACTAAAAATGATACATGCTGAGTCTGGAGGCATGTTGTAGATCAAGGGACAATGGTTAGAATGCAGTTGTCAACAACCTGCCAGACCCATGCACAGTTGCCAGGTAAGTTGCTGATGCTAGTCAGTGTGCTTTGGCAATGAGCTGGCCTGCCTTGCACATGTTGCTTTGGTGTAGATGCTCTTGGCGGTGTGCCTGCATATGAGGCTATGCTTGTGGTGTTGCAGGGGCCGCAAGGCAGGCAGCATGGAGGGACTGCGCAAAAGGATCAGCACCCTGTTCTTGCAGTTCATTGAGAACCCCATGTTCAACCCAGAGGCAGCCAACTTCTTCAATCTGGCTGTCAAAACATGCTCAACAGAGACTTACATGTACTCAGACATGACAGCAGCTGACTCAGCCACCATAGCTGCCAAGTCTTTGTTGGTGTAGCTTGTGAGTGCATATTGTGAGCAACTTAGTTCTAGTTTGCCTGTACGACGCATGAATGTAACATTTTGCTGAATGGGTCAGCAGCCTGGTGTATGTGTCATGTAGGCATCATGCAAGCTTTCATTCAGCAACCCTAGAGATTCCCTACATGAAAGTTGCTTGTCAATCAAGGCATTGCTTGTGCTGTTAGGTCATGGAGCATGTCTGCGTGCCTGTGGCAAAGCGAGGTTCAAGCTGCGCTCTCAGTCTTGGTCCTGCTTGCATTACCTGAGAGCTGCAAAATTTTGAGTAGGCTTCCTCATGAGCATTGACATAGTCTTATTTGGGATGCAATGCACGGAGGCTTGCGCTGAATTCGTCATCTCGGAAGCGAAAGTATGCGTGCATTCAGCTCCACAGGAGCATATTTCAACCAATCCATGTAAGGCCCTTACACAAACAACAATAGGATATGCGTACGCTGACATGCTGTATATTTCCTGCCTCTCACATTGTGTTGGAACAGACCTTTCACAGCATGCGTTCGCTAAACCACTACCTCTTCAAACACGACAGTGTAACGTCAGATTGTGTACTTGCACAACTTTCACTCTGCTTGATAATGCACACCACACATGCTAGTACTCTCACATGCGCCCAGCCTGAAACTTTCACCACACAACAGACAGCAGCAACACACAAAACAACGAAAAAACAGTTCTTGAAGAGACAATGGATGCCAAATTGGCAATATTAGCCTTGGTCATTCAGTAGTTTTGACTAGACCAGCCAGCCCAACCAATACTGGTGTTGTGATTTGATCACGCAGAAGGCTCAGCTTCCTCCATAGCTGCTGTGTGTGCTGCAGCTGCCTTGGCATGGCGGCTGATGAGCACTGCAGACCTTGCTGCACTGGCAATACCATACGTACTCTGCACAACACCAACAAAAGCTAGCAAATGCTGCATGTGTCCTCAGCACGCACTGCGTACACAAATGAAATCCCAACCAAAATGTAAGCAAAAAGCATTGCTGGCTGGCTTTGTGGGTATCACATTGAAACTGACTGCAATGAACAAGACCTGTATCAAGCATGATCAGACATATCATGCTCACTGCAATGCAATCATTGCATTATGATGTGATACTTCTGATCACAAACATCACATCATTGCATTGCATTTGACATGATATGTCTGATCACGCTTGCTGCACACCTTTTGCAATGCAATCAATATCAACATGGTAGCTTCAAAGCCAGCCAGCAACTGTTCTATGCAACCTTGTACAGTCATGCATCAAATGCACAGCAACTTTGGGTCACTCAAGCCATGCGAGCAAGTTTGGGTCACACAAATTATGCAAGCAAGACATGCGGGCATGAAACCAAAGAAGTGCATACCCTGTGAAGAGGTCGGCGCAGGTCACGCAGCTTCTGCACTGCACCTGCACCCACACACTCATGTCTCCAGCCTGTCACATGCTGTTGCACTGGCAACTGCATGCTGTGTATCATGCCTCAGATCTGAGACAGACATGTCCAGCTGTGCAATGTGATACAATTTGCACATGTTGCAGGCTGCACAACATGCTGTCAAACCAGATGTAGACCAGGCAACAAAAACGGAGGGCAAGGATGCTGACAGTCTGAGCATTGCAGCTCTGCATGATTAGGCCAGCATCTGAATGACTGCATCAGTGAAGCTGTCTTGCAAGGCAATGGAGGGCTACACGGCATGCATACTCTGCAGCTTTGATCCAATGAAGGGCTGCACTGCATGCATACTCTGCAGCTCTGATCCAAACCAGAAGCCACAGCGTGAGCACGGCTCCAACCTTAGTAGCACACATGACGAGGCAAACACAGTCAAAGCTTTCTGTTCATGCCTGCAAAGTCAGCCTGTTGCATGCATCAATGAAAGCAATGGTGAGTGAATGGGTGGGTGAGCGTAGACAGGAAGGTGTGGACAGTCTAATGTGTACCTTGCCAGTGCAGATGAGGGTGTGTGGATGTGATTTGGTTCTTGTGAGATTCGACGTGCTGCTCATCACCACGCCCATACACCACAGTACCAATGACCAGGATCACAAACCTGCACTTCAGCAAACAACAAGTTCACACTGTCTGTCTCTGGTTTGTGGAGTTTACAGGCAGACTGGATTGTCCACAGCCAGACTGGTTTGTGAAGTCTACATGCGATGACTGGGACATTAACATACAATCAGCACTAGACAAGACAGATTTGTGGTCAACATACTACTCAGCTCAGATAGCACGGCCGCATGGCTGGCTGTGACAGACCCTCTCATGTCACAATGCTTGTGCAGTCAGATGTGCCACATCATATGCTAATACACTGGCATCAATACATAGACTTACATCACACAAGCATGCATGCTGTATGTGCACCTCCATGCAGTCTGTGACAAAGGCACAAACACTGGTTTTGAGTACAGCAGATGCAATCAGTGATTGGCTGCGTTGCTCACCCGACCAGCTGCAGGTAAGAGTAGTTGTCCCACTTCTCTCCCAGGCGACCAAGGCCCAGTGGTGTGTACCACAGTACCAAGTCCACGATCCACACAAACAAGGTTCTCATGGTTTCCAGCACTGTACGGGCCACCGCGCCAATTTCATCAGTCACAAACATGCCAGCAATGTTGTAGCACAGCAGGGACAGCACCAGGGTGGGGACCATGTAGGGTAGGGTGGGGGAGTGGGTGATGAGCTGCATGACACATACAACACCGTCAGGTCTAGATGAGCTGCAGCACCACTTGTCCATGTTATGCACACCGTCTATGTGTGATGAGATGGGGAGCTTGGTGTTGCTTGAAACCCAAAGCTCACGTGATGGAGTGTATGCTTGCCTTGCCCAGCTGCTATCTGCTGAATGACATGTGCAACCGGCAAAGACTCCAGGCAACAACAGCAGAAATGAACTAGCAGGCTCATTTAGCATATGCAGCTGAGATAGCACCAAGCAAGGACAGCCAGCATGAGTCCAGTATGGACAAACACCTGTGCTTTCAAGCCAGGTTGTCTGATGAGTCACAACTAGCTCCACACCCCAGACTGCAAGGTATAGAATGAATGAATGAATGACAAAAGAGCACGCAAGCCTACATGCCAAGTCTGATGAGTCACAAACGGCTCCACACCCCAGACACTAGAGTATTACATGAACAACAAAGAGTGCGCGAGCCTACATGCCAAGTTTCCCAGGAGTCCTCATGGAGGCCAGAGCCATCCTGCCCCGGGGTGTGCTGCACTATGGGGAGCAGCACACAGAACATTGCCAGGCAGCCGAAGATGCCCTCATAACCCACCACCTGAAGCGGAGCTGTTCCAATATCATTCATCACTGCACAGCATGAAATTGTCCATTCACACAAAGCGAGTGCCTCCATGTAGCCGTCTCATGAGCTGATGTAACAATGGGTGTGTGTAGTTCACACCAGTTCACAAACAATGACCTATGACATGAGCGTCAACAGGCATCAATTACGCAAGCTTTTGGGCCTATTGCATGCTGCACAACTTGGGGGAGCAAGCAATGCAAGACTAATTTGCTGCCTGCAGACTTGTTTGCTGCAAGGACAGTTGCAGGAGCCGTGCCTCAGAAATGTGAAGCATTGACGCAGTAGCAGCATGCAGATCTAGCTTGTCAACAAGGACACCTACCATAGTCCTCGACTGTCACTTGTGCAGCTTGGACAGCCTGCAAGACAGGATTACAAGTCAATGATGTAGGTGGTTGCCTTTAGGAGAGGATTGCATTTTGCAATCATGGGGTGCTGGCATGCAACAAGATGTTCTTGCTGTCAGCTTGTGGTTGCAGCAGGGGCAGTACAGCACATTTTTTGTCTTTTTTTGTTTTGTTCAGTCCTAGACAGCACAGTGAAACATCACAGCATACAGCTCATCATGTGCAAACTGGTCCAGCTCAGGACCTATCAAACACTCCCCTGCAGGTCAATACAGTGTGCCTGTTGCAGCTTTTGTTGTCATGCCTTACCTGAGAGCAGACAATAAGGGCCATTCCCAACAGAATTTGTGACTGGGTGACATCAGAGGATGCACTGCCCTGCCCAGATAGCACGCTGGATATGCCAACGCCACAGATTCCGACCTGTGCACAGGGGGTCATCCCATTACTGAGCAGTGTTCAGGCTTTCAGTTGTGTGCTACAGTGCAGCACTGCCAAGCATTGTAGCCAGACTGATCAGGAACAGTTGTGCTAGACAGGACAGAGCACTAAGTTAGTGCTAGGCTGCCATCAGCACAAGAAACTTACCAAGCAACAGATGATGCCAATGTAGTTATACTTGTTGAGGGTCCTCTTCAGGAACACCACAGAGAATATTGCAGCAAACAGCATCTCAGCTCCACGCAGCATCTGCATCCAGAGCAAACCTTCAGGGTCCAAGCATGTGATAGACAAATGGAGCATTTGGGGCTCGCATTGAGAACTTAGCACACATGTCATCAAATGACATGTCATCAAACAACATGTGTGCTAAGCCAAAGTTGTGGCCTCAGCTGCTGAAGGCATTGACTGGTAATCACCTGGTAGACTGAAGCTGTGACAAACAGCAGCCCAATGCTCATCAGGATGGTGGCAGTCAAATCAAATGCTGTGGGGATGGCCAACAGCAGGGTGTTGCGCAAACTACTGTGCTGGGTGGCATGGTCCCCAGATGCTGTTTGAGCAGCCTGCAGACACCAAGTAGTCAAGGATGTTCAGTTAGGGGTTAAATTGACAATAACGAGATCATGTTATAGTAGACAATTTGAACAGGATTTAGACACACTGTGCAGGCAAATGCAGGCCTCAATGCCAAGCTGAAGTTACTGTTGTATTGCACACATGTACTGCAAGGCTTGCCTGGTCATGCTCCAGAAGAGGCTCCGTGTCGGACGATTCTGACTTCTTTTGACGCTGGAAATAGTCAACTGCCCAACCAATAGGCAGACAGAAAGACATGCCGATGAACATAAAGGTGGAGGTCGCCCAAGGCTTCCTGAAGCAGAGGCGGCGGAAAGTTTAACGGCGAAGCGTGCTGTATGAAGCCCGTGTCATGCAGGTCGACGTAAAGATCCATACGTGCATACATGCATACACCTATGTTCACCTGAAGAGCTTGTCGTTGCCATGGAAGTCCTCACCCGAGAGTTCGTAAACTGCAACATACAAACCAAAGCATCAAAACAAAATGGTTTGGCGAACAGGGCTATTTCCTGCTTCTCGCTAGGTGTCGGCGTTTACCGATTTTGCCAAGTAGGGAGGCGAGAGTGCCAAAGACAATCAGGCCTAACACGCTCGCAGTGGCTGCTGTACCCGCCATGATGATCAGCGATCAGACTGTGGGGCAAAGGTTCGCAGATCGATTGTTGCGCCGCTTTGAGGTCATCTGTCGAGCATCTGCAAAAATCGAACGTGCACTCACACGTGGATCCATGTGGCAACGATTATGCCATCAATTGGTCAACGTTCTTGATGGAGCTAACTGCCAACACCTACTGCAGCAGCGGAAACTTCTCAGCAGCGAAGTAGCTACGCAAGAATTTGAGACAATTGACAGAAAAGGATACAGGGCGCCTGCCATTGGGATATCTGCATTCCCAACTTGGCAAACTGGTCAGCATTTGCACGGAATGCTCACAAGCCAAGCGTCTCATAAAATATCAAACGTTCAACTCTGCAACTTCATGCATTGCAACTTCTGTGCATAATTCTGGATCGAGGTGAACAAGAGAACTGTGGCAATATCACCGTGATAAACATTACCATAGGCTACATGTACGTATATATATATATACATCAGACTTGTAAGATGTAAATTTCGCTGTTACTGCTTGTCATTGAATTGAGTAAAGCTGAATGCTTGTTGATCAGCCAAAACAATTGATACGGGAAAATCTTTGCAGCAACAAGAGTATGACTTAAATCGCTTTGAGTCTTCTGTGGTTGGTATACACATGTGTTCTTGGGAAGAGTCTGACATACATGGCACAATGGGTCAATTCTAATTGAAAACACACCTGCAACCTCAGGGTGAACGCTGTCACGTTGGCCAACCAATCTGGGTAGCAAACATGGATATGACCAGCAGTCATTTATTTGTGTTGTACGAGCTTTGAATCCATTGTATGCAAGTCTTAGGCAAACTTTATGCAAGCCCTGAGTTAACCACACCCAGCGCTGACATTGTAAACTTGTGCAGCATACACATAGTCTCGCAACTTTGGTACTAGCTCAGCTGCGGCTTGCAGTGCTGATTGGCACATTGGAGTGGGTAAGCTGACGTGGAAAACATTCTCGAGATGTGCTGACTCAAATGGTGTATGGCTCTAAGGGTTGTGTAGCAATGACCTGCTCGCGCTGCTGCCCCAACAAATTCACACACACCTTACTGGTAGGCAGCATGCGCCCTCCCTTCGACGGGCACGACCTCTTTGTCTCCGGTCTGACCCAGGGTCTTGTCCCCATTGGCCTCCGGTCAAGGTGGCATTCCCGTTTATCCTCTTGATGTGCATGCTCGCGCGTGATGCCTGCTGAGGAGTCTGCGGCCTCGTGACACGGCAAAGTGGCGTGAGGCTGCCGGTCCGTCGATGGAGGTTCTGTTGACTCCTGTCGTCAACAAAATCCTCAAGAGGTTCATCAAGAGTGCTGAAGGGCGATCAGGCTCGAGTCTGCGTGTTTCGTTGTCTGGCGACTCCGTGGTATTACACAACCTGGAGTTGAACTTAGAGCCGCTGCTTCACAATCTGCCTGTCAAGGTCGAGAGAGCGTTTGCTAGGCAACTCAAGCTGGTGATCCCCTGGACCTCTCTTGCAACTCAGCCAATCCAGGTAAGCAACAGAGGCGGTTGTGTGCGGCAGCATGATCACTCGTTGACGCTGTTGATCACCAAAAGTTGAGATCACGCCACCGTGGAATTACACAGGTGCTGCTGGACACTGTTGAGGTAGTGCTGAGCCTCAGCGACAAGCAGAGTGGCACCGGGGTCGACAGGCTAGGTATAGACAAGTGGCTGTATCTGCAGCCAGCTTTGCTGCAATGGGTTGCCCAATCGCCAAATCATGTTGTACATGAACCACAGGTGGTGCTGATAAAGTGTCAGCATCCAGAGGATGGATGGGCTCATTCACTTCACTATTCATGCATGCTCTCTTCAATGTCAGCATCATTGTAAGCAATGTTGTGGTCAAGTACACAGCGCCAAACACCACCACTACCATGACTTGTGGCGCCATCAAGTGCTTGACAGCCACGGACGCATGGAGGTTAGACCTTCCAGTGAGTCAATCTTACTGCCTGAGCTTCTTGGTCACGCATATTTTCAAGTCAAGGTGCTATTATGAGATTGGTATGATATCGTTGACAGAATGGTGCTCAGTTGCAGCCTTTCACAGTGTTGTGCCACGCATATGATGCTGAACTCTGTACCATTGTTGGTTTTCATGTATTCACAACTTGCCAGCTCTACAGCGTTTGCAAACTGACCTTTCCTATCTCATGCAGCATGCTAATGATTGGCTGAAGAAGCAGCTTGAGCTGGAAAACATCACTGTCAGCATACAAGCGCAGCACGTAGCATCAGACAATGCAACAGAAGCCACACCTTTGTTGAGGTTGAAGAGTCTGCGGGTTGCTGCTTTGGCTCCAGTTTTTGCTGTGCTAGCTGACAGAAGTGTTGTGGGCCAGACTACTGCAGTCATTGACATTGACCTACATCCTGTGATATGTTGCATCAGCAGTCAACAAGTAGCTTGGCTCAGAGTATTTGCCCAGGCAATCCCTACTGTCCTTGCAGCAAGAGGTGAGGTTCCAGCACTTGTTCGTCTGGTGACTAGCCATCTTGTTTGCAAATTGAGGATTCAATTTGCAAACAGCTCTGGCTTGATCACATGCCCATTGTAAATGGCACAATCAGTATTCTTCGCCATGCAGGCAGGGTGTGACTGGCATTGCATTGAGGCAGACTCGCTTGGCGGCAAGTGTCGTCTTGTTAGAACATGTGTACTAAATCACTTTGGTTCACTTGCAGCTGGCACGCAGCAATCGCCCCCACTACAGCAGCCTTCAGAGAGCAGCAACACCCCGGCACGCAAGAGCAGTGTTGTGGGGTCTGCCGTGAATGTTTTTGGTCAGGCCTGGATGTATATCACTGATGAAGCCGCAGCAGTGGCTGCTGAAGGGCCAGATGGCCTGGACAAGGCAGCACAGCACCACATGCCTATGGCAAAGCCACATTTGCACTTCAATGTTACCAGTCAAGGTGTGCTTAGTGTGCTAGATGGATGTTCCTTCTCTTGATCTTTATTGTTGATCATGGCCCCACTGGTTGTGAAGCGTGGCACAAATTTGGTGGGCCAGCAGCAAAGTACAAAGACATGTAGTTCACAACATGAATAAGGGTGCAACATGTTTGAGCTGATGCACATGCTAATCCTTGCAGCTGCTGATAGGCTCGCGCTGTACTGCAGGTGGCTCAGTGACATGCACAAATAGCACGCTGTCCTCTGCTTCATCTGGTCCAACTCCAGCTAGCAATGATGGCGTCACCAGTGCATCAGCAGTCCAAACCCTTTCAGCAGCCTCACCCCAGCAAGCAGCTGCTAAGTTTGCCACTAACGCCGTGCTGCATCCCAAGGGCGCATACTTGCAAGAGCTTCAGGAAGCCGCGTCAGGGTTGACGCCCAGACATGCTGCGCCTGAGACCACTTGCTCCTCGGCCTCTGTTTCACAGCTCCCAAATCCCTTTGCACAGACATCTGCAGCTGCAGCCCCTTCAGATGCAGAAGATCTGGGGAGCAGCCCGCCTCACGCCTTTGCCACCTTTCAATGGCAAGGCTTGCACACAGTGCTTGCTGCAAAAGCAGGCAAGCTGGATTTTCTCAAGGTGTGGCTGCAGGAAGCTTCTGTGCAGCGCCCTGTGCCATCACCCGCTCTGCAAACCAGCCAGCATGGTGACCAAGCAGCATCAGATGCAACCTTGCAAGATGTTTTCAGACTGCAAGCAGCGCATGGCATTGAGCACAGTGCATTGCAAGGCAGGCAAGGGCAGCCCTTGGCCTGTCACATGATGTGGAAGCCGCAGCATGGTACTTCACCAGAGCATCAAGTCTCTGTGCATGTGGGCAGCATCACTGCTGTCCATGTTCCAGGCCTCATAACCAGCATTGTCACATTTGCTGGGCTTTCAACTCACAAGCCTCAGACAGCATCAGAAGCAGCAGCAGCAGCAGCAGCAGCAGCAGCTGCCTTGAAGCCATCCGCCCCCAAAGCAACTGCAGGTGAAGGCAGCTCGGCTAAGCTGCTGGGTGATCAAACAGCTGCAGACACCACACGAGCAGAGTCATCATCTGGCCTTAGCCTGAGTTTGTCTGTGCTGGGTATCGGCATTGGTGCTTTGTCATCAGCAGAGCCATCCTCGCATGCTGTCTGGCTGATTTGCTCGAAGCTAAGTGCTCACTTGGGGCAGATCCGAGCCAGGGGCAGACCAGGGAGCCTGGTAGCAGGCTTACTGTCCATGCAGAAGGGTCCCCCGCCTCAGCATGGGTTGAGGGTGTCTGCAGCAGGAGTACAGCTCGGAATGATCCCACTGTGGTCAGGTATCACAGATGTCAGCAAGCTGTGGCCAGCTGGTGTGCAGGAAGTCACAGAGCCTGTGGAGATGCAAGCATTGCTTCAAGGCTTTGAGGTGCTTCAGACGCCAGCCAAGCAGGGCCAGGATGCACAGGCAAATCAGCCATCACGCGCATCCACGCAATCAGCAGCGCCTCAGCTTTCTTGGCCTGCAGCACCGACATGGCAGATTGGCCAACCCACCAAGCCAGAACAGCCTGAGTTGTCATCAGAGCAGCTCACATACATGCCCAACTCAGAGAAAGGTTCCATGCGGTTGGTCACAGCAGCAAGTAGTGCTGTCAGCCTGAAGCTGACAGGCATCCAGCTGGCAATGCTAGCCTCAGTGGCTGAGGCAATCACTGCAGAAATCAGCAGGCGGTTCAGGCAGCCCCTGCCACAGCAGGCCATCTCACGAAGCAACTGTACAGATGCGGGCAAACAGGCATGGCTGGGGCTTCTAAGCATACAGACTGCCCCAATCTATGGTATGCTAACATTGGACCGGCCCCTGCAACATGTCCTGGCTGTTGTGCCCTCTGGAGTCAGAAGCACGCTGGCACACGATACTGAGCATCAAGTCTCAGACACTGCAGTCTCCAGGGAACGATCTACACCAGCTGTGGCGGTCTTGACTGACAAGCTCAGCATGACCCTGGCTGTTGGTCCTGCTGCTGCTAGCATGCCAGCTGTCTGTGTGACTCTGGTGAAGCCTCATGCATGGGCTAGCCCAGCAGTCAAAGCTTGCGTCCCTGCTTGTGAGGTCCACATGGCATCAGTGGCTATGCAGTCAAGTCAGCAGACAACTCAGCGGTCTCAGGACGCTGCGTCACCTGACAGTAGTCCAGAAGCTTCCAATGCGTCACGTGCATTTGTCAGTTCTGAGCTGGCAAGCCAACAGCTGCAGTCTGTCTCCATTGAAGTGCTAGGCGGCCCCTTGGCTATGATCAGTACACTGGAGATCGCTGTGACATCAAGTCAGAGCAAGGGGCAGTCACAAAGTGGCTCTACAGTCTTGGTGGGGGTGCAGAGTGTCGGTCTGGAGCTAGAGCCAGTGCATATCACAAAGCTGGTCCAGTTTGTGCAGTGCACCATGCTGGGTCCCACCATACCTGTGCTGCCCACGTATCCTCCACCGGTGCAAGCCTCAAGTGGCAGGGTCAAGGTACAACTGCAGGCTCAGATGGTGTTTGGGCAGTTGCAAGTGGGCAGCGCTGTGGATCAGGGGCCTGAGGGTGCACCTCCCCCAGACCTGGCTTTCTGGATGACATCTCCTAGCTTCTCCTGTAGCAAAGCCACTGCTCAGGTATGCTGCTGAGACAAGTAAAAGAAAATTTTATGCTTTTCAGCAATCATAACGGGAGCCTCCTAATGCAGCAGGCTGGAGCTTATGCTGCTGAGACTGTACAACTATGGCATGGTGAGACCATGAACATAATGTTGTAGGCTATTGACTGACTTTTTTGCCATGGCAACTGGATTTGTATCTGCAATATGGACATTTCTGCACCAGCAATAGACCCACAAGCATCAGCGCGAAACCTGATGCGGCATGCTGTGTTGTCCAGGCATGTATCGACTGCGCAAACTGATGCCAGCTGTAACTGCCTAGGCCTACTTTGTGATGTCCCTCATGTAGCCCAAGACAAGCCTTGCATTGTACATGCTGGCACTGGGTCATGGGGCTTGTCTGTTGTGCAGGCCCCTGGTGCCCACTGCAATGACCAAGGTTTCTTTCAGCTGCCAACCACAACCAAAGCTTTGGTTCTTTCCCTTCCCAACTTTACACTGGCCACTGCAGCCGCTGACTCACAAACGGTGGCAGAAGGGGCTGCTGCTCAGACTGAGGGACTGCAATGGGTCTGCAGGTCAAAGATTGCAGCCTTGCATGTTGCTTGACTTGTCTACTAAAGCCTTATCAGCCTTGTCTTTTGGCTGTAAATATGAGACTGCTAGCATAGCGAGCTTTGCTGTCGCCCAAAGCATGCAGCCCTGTCACTGTTCCTTGATTGTATGCTGCTACACATTGGAAACACAGGTCTGAGTCCCAGCAACATCTGGAGACTTTGACTTTCAAAGAACTGCAGAACATTCTGATCATTCTCCAAGTTTTGACAGCTCATTCTCAAAAGCTTTGACTGCAAGTCAGAGACAGTGTTGTAAGTCACAACCTCTGCCCTAGGCCGCCCCTCAAGGGCTGCCCTCAAGGGGGGCCTCCCTCCCGTAAAGCAAGTTGTAGGAGCAGCATGAACTCAGATGAAGTATTGAGTGCAGGGTTGCACCCAGTCAGGGAGAGGACCAAACCCAAGCTGACCCCAGTGCACCACATGACAGCTTGCTGAGCCTGCACTACACCAAGGTGGAGCGACCAAATGAGGATGACAACATGGATGTGGTTTTGATGACCCAGGCGCTGCACATGCAGATACTGCCATCCTTTGTGCAAGCTGCTGTTGGCTTGGCTACATGCTGCTCACATGCTCTGAAAGCAAACAAAGCACCAGGTAAGCAACAGCTTGTGAAACTTTACGGTCTGCTGTTGTACAGGTCAAATGCAGCTATGGCTGAGGGTTGTGTACATGTACTTCCTAAGTCTGTATGTGATCACCCACAGTGCAAGCCATCTGGATTTGTTGATGTTGTGCACCTTTTGTGTGACGGCTTAAAAACCAAGCTTTGGACAAGAGTGCACTGCTGCACTGTGCGCTAGTTTCAGCAACACCTTCGACCAAGGGCAACTTGATTGACAGCTTTGATGCTGAAGTACAGGACACATCCGATACCCTTGCAAACTTCAGCATATCATAGTTGATTGTGTGCATGACAGATTACATTACATGACCACATCAATGCATGGCTAGACATGCATCCAGGGCTGACAACTTGACACCGGTGGTCACATCTGTAGATGCACCTCATGCAGCCGCATCTGCATGCACTTCTGTGGCTGCTGTCATTTTCAGCCGCTTGCCACAAGGTGAGGAGTCTGCTTCATGATTGTAACGGTTGACCTCTTTTCAATCACGAAATGTCTATTTTAGTTCAGAAAAACAAAACTCAGAAACGCCTGGGGACATTGTGGAGATGTCTTAGATCTGCTGCAGATCCAGGTCCATCAGCTGCGATCACAATGACAGCCAAGGTAACCATACAGGGCCTTCACCTGGGGCTGCTATCAGGGACAGGTCAGCAAGCACAGTTCCAAGCGGATGACATGATCCTGATCGTGCACAATGCATTCGGCGCAGAGGCACAGCGCCTGGGGCCTCAGGGTCTGCAGCTTACCACCATGGACCTCACCCTTGCAGCAGCCAAGCTCACTGTCATGGGCACTGGTAAGCTCTTTGTGTCAGGCTTTGTGCGTACATGCTGTGGGTCCATATGTTTTGTTGGTCGAAGAAGCTATACATGCTGTGGTCCATATGTTTTGTTAATCAGAGAAGCTGGGACAACTGAAGCTAGTACTGAACTGCTGAAGCCACAGAAGCCAATCAATCTTGTGCTACCCGTTCTACCTCCAGCTTGGAATCTGCATGCATTACATGCTCAATGTTGTCTGAATCGACAACCCTTGATGGGATGCTCTTTGCAGGTGCTAAGAAAGGTCCTTTGCATGCATGCAAAATAGCAATTGGTGCACATGTGCATAGCTTCCTCATGTTTTCTGTAAGATCCAGCATGAAAGCACTTCATATGTCTGTGTGTCTTCCTCTTTTGAGTACACGCGTTCCACTGCTCGGCATATATTGCATCCTGCCATATGCATCACATGTGCAGTATCTTGGCCGCCTGCTCGGCATATATTGCACCCTGTCATAACCATCACACTGTGCAGTATCTTGGCTGCCAACTAGAAGACATACGTTGGCTTGCTACCATTGCCTGTGTAGCAACCTACAAGATGCTGTGTGCTTGCACCTTCACCACAGTGTGGACTTGCAGCTTTGGCCAGCATGCTCTTGCCCCTCGTAAGCCAGCAAACACATTGTTGCGTAATGCACGCCAGCTGATGTGAATTACATACGCAGGTCTGCCAAAATTTTGGCTGTTGGTGCTGATGCCAGCCGACATGCACCTGTCTGTATCCTCCTCCCGTCCCCCAACTGCCCTCACAGCAGCCTTGTCAGCTTCTGCCCTGCCTCTCAACTTGTCACCGGCAGCTGTCTCATCCCTCGTGGACATTGTCAACACCATGAGCGCTGCAGCATCCCTGCCTCACGACAGCAGTACTGAGTCCCTGCCTGCACAGCCTTCGTTTACTGACAGCCTTTCAGGCATGAGTGTGCCGAGTGATGAAGAGCAGAGGCATCTGAATGGAGATCAGGCACAGCCATCACGGTCATCAACAGATGATCTGCGATGTGGTTTGTTCAGTATGACGCCTGTGCTGGCATCACGCCCAGGTAATGAGGTCTCTGTTTAATGCTACAGTGGCATCTGCTGTTGGCATCCATCTACAGTGGCAACTTTTCTTCGCCGCTGAGCTTGCTTGACAGCCGCAAGTCAGTATGTGTCTGGTGGACATGTATGTTTCTGGTGGGGATTACACCTGGAAGTCATGGGAACCAAAAACGTAGAACCTGAGAATAACCACAAGTGAGATCTTGCACTGTGCTCACAGCAATCAACACAAGATCTTTGCAGTTTTGCTCATTCTGTGTATGCAACCTGCCCTGCTCTAGATCCCTGTGCATGTAGGCAGGCTGTGTCAGTGATAGTGTTACAACGCATGACGATGGCTGCTTACTCACTGTGTGGTGAGTGCAGGCCCAATGCAAGTGAGTGTTGGGGAGGAGGGCCCGGGCTACATGCCATGGAGTGACAGCAGTGAGAGCTGGGTGGCCTGGTGCTACCCCTACCCTCGACCTGTTCAGGTGGTCAACATTGCTATGGCAGCAACGCATGCATTGTGAGGGTTTGCTTTGACGCTTCATGTCTTTTGACCTACTCCTTGCCGCAAGATGCCCTTCACCTTGCACCACTAATTGATAGCTGTTGCCCTGATGCTGTGGAGCTTTTTGCAACTCCACAGCACAAGTTTTGGATCCCAATGAAGAGATTCAACGCAAGTTTCATGCAACTGGCATTGACAGTGTTTCTTCGTTGACCCAAACCCCAAAACCAACACTTCTTGATGGCCACATTTTGCAGCAATGTCACAAATCTGTACTTATGGAGTAAGCAAACTCATCATGTATCTTGCATTGGATCGTACAGCATTGGCATGTGAACATGTCCTGTCAGGGCCATTGTGCACAAGCTGATGCCCTTATACACACATCTTGGACTCAGAGACAGCGTGGCTGTAGGTCTTATGCATACAAGGAGGCGTGGCTTTGCTGGGAAGGGCAGAGGTAGAGGTGTGTTGCTATGTGGCGGATGTGGATGAGTACACGCCACTGGCTTGCACTGTTCACTCTGATGCCATCACTGGAGATCTGCTCATCTTTGTGGTATGCCATTGCTGCCACTGCAAACTGATAATATTGGTCTCAACATGAAGTCAATATCTGAGCCCCTCTTGCCAGTGATACAGATGTTGAAGCAGACAAACTTTGCTGAGAGACAGTCAAGTTGGTGCTATGCAGATGCTGCAATGTCCCCTCTGCTGCATGATGTTAGTGTTGTGAGTTCTTAAACAACACGCTTATTGTTTTGCTGCACAATTCAGCATACTCCTCCAGTGTATGATGCCACTAAGAAAGATCATCGCATCACAACTGCCTGAGGGTCACACCTGCTTGCCACATGTGCGACCTCACGCTGGTGTTACTGTGTATGACTGTCCTTTGGCACAGCAACATGCTGATGTGTCATGTGCAATGCAAGCTACTCCTGTGACTGAGTGCAAACCATGAGCTGTATTGCAGCATGCTGGCCTCCGGTCCCTCTCTCCCCTCAAAACTTTTGAAAAGGCAGAGGGTTTGGACAGGCAGAGAGAATGAACATTATCCTATTCAAGATGGCTTCTTGTGATGTGCTGAGTTCAGACTGGGTTGTGTAGGCAGAGACAAGGCCAACGTTGGAGTGGCAGTTGGTGTATCACAGCCCCTCCAAAGAGGGCCCTTGCACCGCAAAAGCCCTGCTACGCCACCTGCTGGTCAATCCACCCTCCCTCACCACTGACTTACCACCTCTGCAGTCAGTGCCGCTGACCGTCACTGTGCAAGTCAAGGACATCCGCGTCTACTTATTGGTAGAGACTGTGGAGGCAAATCATGACAATACAGCACCAGAAGAGCTTGGGTACACTGTAGGAATGTTATACCTTACGTCCCTGCAGGTAGAGAGAGCGTTTCTTTACCCACTGTGCATACATGTGCTCAATGGCTGTTACCCGGTTGCCTGTGAACACAATTTCAATCTGCATGCACAGCTCTCATCCAAAAGAGCTTAAAAAGGGGATGACAAGATCTCTAATCAGGCAGAACTCTTTCACAAAGCAGAGTCCAAATCTCTGATGCTCACCATGCTGCCACAATGCTACCAAGCCATTTGTGCAGCGCAGCGGCTCACCTGAAGGCGCATGCTGATGCAGGCAGTTCTACACAAGTGGTCAGAGTCATATGCAGTCACCTTGTGCACTCGCCTGGCTCTCAATCACACTGATGACTTGACACTGACTGAGGAAGAGCTTCTGGAGCCAAGCACTGTCTCACTGCTGCTGGAGAAGGGTCCACCTGGTAGCAGCAGTGGTACTGCTGCTGATGCTGTCAAGTCAGGAGCCGGCAGTGTCACATCAGGCATCCAGGCTCACTCACTGCCTCTGAGAGTGAGTGAGAAGTACCTGAGCCTGCCTCGATCATTGCCTGCTGCTCCAGGCTTGACTGTGCGTCTCAGGTAAGCGTGACTCATTCAATAGCCTGAAGTATAAATCAAAGCTTACAACGTTTGCCACTGTTCTTCTTGCTGCTGTTCTTCTGGCATCTCTGCTTGGGTGTATGATCTGCTGCCATGAAACAGTGAATGTTTTACACTACAACATCAGCATGTCTGTGTATGAGCTTGTCTGAGGCACAACTCGCCAGTGACAAGCAGTGGTCAATGTTGTTGGACATTTGTAATGTAAATGTCATAGTGCTAGCATTGCCTGGGCTCACTTGCTTTCCTGTGACTGTTGAAACCTGAGGGTTTTCCAGAGGTAAAAAGCTTGCGTGTTCAAAGCCATAACAGCGCAAAATGCCTGTTGCTTCAATGCCGCATTGGTCAGTGCCCATGGGGTGCCAGAGGACCATGTCTGACTTTGACAGAACTGCAACATTGGGAGTGCTGCAGTTGTCAGTGTGATGCTGCAGATCAGGGGATGGCCCCCTGGTCCTACGCATTGGTCAGCTCTCTCTGGACGCTCTGCGTCGCTCAGTAGCCCTAGCCTCCCAGTCCATCAGACAATATCTCTTGCCATCTGCAAAGCCTCCGTCACCGCAATCACCACAACCACCTGGGTTAGCTTCCTCTCAGACCACCCCACAGCCAGTCATGAGTACCCCGCAGCAGCAGCAGCCGCAGCAGCCGCAGCAGCAGCAGCAGCAGCAGCAGCAGCAGCAACCAGCGTGTGGCATTTTGATCAGAAACATGTCTCCCTTGGAGCTAGTTTTGGGTCAACTGGGCACGGATGAGATGCTTAGGTTGCCTGCAATGTCTGACCTGGCCTACTGCTGGCACACAGCCCCAGGCATGACTCCTACAGCACAGCGACTGCTGCACATTGCTTGCAAGCCGCCCGACACAGCTGATACGGGTGAGGCCACAGACCCTTTGTCATCAGCAGGCTTCAGAATGATGACCAGTCCACCATCAAGTGCAGCCCCCTCTTCCCCTCAGTCGCCCTTGCCCCAAGTACCAGACTTTGCTTCAGGGCCTGATGCTGCCACAGACACAAAGACTGGGTCTGTGCTCTTTCCTAATGAAGGCAGGCCGCAGATGCAGAGCAATGCCAGTGGCAGTGTAAAGTCTCCTGGGCGGCATCCTTCTGACCTTCAAGCTCATTTGACATCATCACAAGACACACTGCTTCATGGCAGCAACAGAGCTCTGCGCCTGAGCAGCTCAGATCATGCCCTGGCATGGAGCGAAAGCTTTGACTGCACTGCCAGGAGCTCTTGCCAGCTGCAGCTACAGCTGGGTGGTAGTCAGCGCTGCTCTGTTGCCCTGTGTGTGCACAAGATGGGCCTACAATGGCAGGTGCAGCTTCAGCCAAGCTTTGTCCTGGTGAACCAGACAGCAAGGACTGTTCATGTACATTATACTGGGCAATTGGCAGACGTGTCAGTGTCCAAGATGTCTTACAGAGGCTTCAAGGCTGGCAGCCCGTTTGCTCTGCAACCCAAATCAAAGGTGCCCGCTTTCCTGCTTTTGGCAAGGCTGCACTGTTCAGGCTGATTTTGAGACCATGGCATACAATGGCATAATTGGCATAGTATGGCACAACAAAACCCTGTTTGCCATGCGATCCTTGCAAAGGTGCACATGCCGCTGGTCTGCACTGTATACAGTACGTTAATATGCAGCACATATGATGCAGACACCACATCAGTATGCATAAGGTGCTGTTGAGCCTGCGCAGCAACATCCAACATAACTAGCACAATACAAATACAATTGCGCACAGGCAACGCAAAGCAGCCGAGTCACATGAATATTCAAGTCATAGTGTACAGGCTCCATAGGCACACACTTTTGTTGCAGGAGGGAGAAAGTGGAAGCTGCAGTGTAGAGTTGGTGCCTCTGACAGCAGCGTCAGGTAAAGGCCACCTGCAAGTGTGGCTAGGTAGCAGTCAGGGCTGGTCTCTGCCTGTGTCACTCATCCATCCCAACCCTCAGGTGTGTCTCAGTCTTTGCACTGCAGTATGTACTGGCATATCAACTCCCCAGGCACTTTCTGCAAGCACACAATGTTTCTTCGCCCTTTCCTGCTGCCAATTTGCCTTTGCCCTTAATCCCCCAATCTTCCACCCATTGCCCCGGAGAAATGAACCTGGCAAGTTGCAGCACAGCCAGCTTGTTGCACAGCATTGCCATGCAGATGTGTCAAGGTCCAGTGTGGAAGGTCGGCTGACACTGCTTGCAGCACAGCAGCATCTTGTTGACCAGGGCAGTGTGACTGAACGCATCTGTATATCACAGCCCCAAAACAGCAAGCAGCTTGAGACTGAACCTGCAGGTGGTCCTTCTGCGCCCTGGCGGCCTTGGAGAGGGCTCCCCCAACAGACCCCAGGGGTCTGCAACTGCAGCACGCACCAGCCCAGGCATGTGGTGTCAGCTGTCTACACCTGATGCAACCTCAGGCCAAGTCAGCATTGTCATCTGGCCCCTGTACGGCATCTTCAATGCCCTGCCTGTACCTCTGCACTGGCGTCTGACAGCAGCACCTGCTGACAGCCATACTGCACAACATGCTAGGAATGATTGGAACGGCAGCCCTGCAAGCTTGCCTCAAGAGGACCGTGGCGTCTGTCAGCCAGGCGAGGAAGCTGCTCTAGCAGTTGCTGTGGAAGCTGATCAGTCAGTGTCATTCCGCCTTGACGCAGAGCATAGTTCCACCTCACAGGTCTCATCTGCTGATGACCCTACAGCAGTCACTTCCAATGAGACTTGGTCCAATCCCCTGATGACACATGCAGCTGGCAGCAGCAGCAACAGTGCCAGTTTCCCAATGGATCAATCAAGTGCAGTGCCAGCTGCCGGACTCTGGCAGCCCATTGACATTCCATCTGGTCAAGGCAACATCTTGTCTTGCATGCTGGTAGCTCAGCCAGGAGCATACCAGAGTCCAATGGTCACACTGTGCCTGGTCCCTCATGCGGTGCTGCACAACAGCCTGCCCTTCCCAGTCTGCCTACATGTCTCACCAGATGAAAGGCAGCTTCCAGTCGCAGCAGGCAGCAGTCAGGCCCTTGACTGGAGCTCCCTGAGCTACAGACCCAAGAGTGTTGCACTCGCCGTCACAGAAACACAGGGCAACAGACTGGTGTCACAGCCATTTGCTCTGGATTCTAATCACGACACACAGCTGACCTTTGGTGGCAATGCATCATCCACATCCCAGAGCGCAGCAGCAAGCTCGCAAAGTATCACCTTCTATGCAGCAGCCAGGGTGCATAATGAACCATTTGAGATTAGGCCAGGGAGGGAAGGAGATGGAGAAGGGCACACCATGGAGGTGACTCACATAAGCATCACGCCCGCTTGCTTTGTCACCAATCTCACTCAGCACCAGCTGGACCTGCAGTTGCAAGGGCAACAGCCCCTCTCACTGGGGCAAAAGCTTGGGACACCAATTCAGCTGCCATCTACACGACAGGCAGAGTTGTCCAATGATGGTCAGATGCAGGTTCAGCAGCAGCAGCAGCAGCAGCACAAACCATGGCAGCTATATCTGGTCCCAAGCCAGACCATGCCTGTGCTAAATGCCTGGCAACATGCCTCACAAGGCTCTTCCCATCGCCCCCAGTCGCATCCCACTGCTGCCACCCTTGCTGTCTCTGTGCACCTACGCCCCGCCACAGCTCCTTCACAGTCCACCCCCTTGCCTGCTGGCCACCGTCCTGCTTCAGACTACCCTCATGCTGCACCTGACATTCAGACCACAGGCGCTCTGCATGCTGTGGATGTCCCGCCACCGGTGGATTCAAATCAGGCTGAAGGCGCTGACTCGGATCTCGCTTCTAGCATGACATCTGTAAACCTGATGCAAGCTTCCGGCAGGCGACATCTACTACTGACAAGCCCCCAACAAGAGCAGCCAGTACTGGTAGCCTGCCGGTCCATACTGAATCAGGGCCGACTGCACCTGGTCTTCTTCACAGACCTGCAGCCTCCTTGTGTGCTTCACAGCACTGCTGCAGTGGCAATGGCCATCATGTGGTGCAGTCTGCAGAGGGACAAGCAGGGCGTGCTGCAAGAGCAGTGTGCCCAGCAAGTCATCACCCTGCCTGCTGGAGGGAGCCTTGACTGCAGCCCTAGGTCTATGCATCCAGGTGAGCATCAATGATGGGACGCTGGTCGGGCTTCTTGACCGTGCATCTGTGCATGGTGACAGTGAGGTGCACTGTCATATCGATCAACTCCATGGATGTAAACAATTGTTATGAGTGGTCTTTTGTGCAGTCGTTTTCTCAGCAGGTTGTGTACCTCCAGTAGGTCTACATATATGATTGGATTGGATACCAGGATTTGGAGACCAGTCTCAAGACCAAAAGGGACTCTGCATGTATTTTATATAAGCACCGTTTCCTCTTGTCTGTAGGAGTGGGACTGGCAGGTGAGCAAGAGGATGAAGAAGCTTTCTTGGAGGGTATCACAAGCCCCAGTGGGCCCCCTCTACCCCAGCTAGCCCTCAAAGTCAAGCTACATACAGCTGACCATTGGTCACCTGCTCTGCTCATCAAGCCGGGTCAACATCAAGCAGGTCAGCAGCAGCAAGCGGTTCAAGGCTGCCTGCTTGACTGCTCGCTTCAATCTGAAGTGCTGTAGTCACTGGGAAGCCTGGCAATGTGCTTTAGGGCTTTGGTGCTCCTACCCAGATGCTCTGCTCAGTTTGACAGCCAAGGAGTCACTAGATCTGCTGCTTGCATGTTGTTCTGTCTCTGCATGCTCACCATAAAGTTTTTGTATACTTGCTGACTAGTTACCTGCCCCTTGCAGCCAGCCACCAGCAGACGATTATCGGAGGTCTTATTGATCTTCTCTGCCATGGATCTCCTTGCTTGTGGCTGGTGCTATTGTCTGTCGACATGAGCTCGAGTATGCCTGTCAAGCTTGGTCAAGAAGCACAAGCTTGGCAGTTTGCATACATGCTTACACTGCTTAGCACCTCCCAGTCATGCCAAGCATGTCCACCAGAAGTGCTGTCTTGGTGCTTGGGCTGATCCCTGCCGTGCCCTTGCAGGAAATCTGGTGATGACCGTAGACACAAAATGCGCCAGTCAGCACGTCACGCTGTCCCTTCAAGGCAGTCATCATCCCTCCTCCTCGACAGACTCTGGAGATGCTGCCTTGCTTGTACCTGCTTGGCCTTCACAGCAGCAGCAGCAGCAGCAGCAGCAGCAGCAGCAGCAGCAGCAGCAGCAGCAGCAGCAGCAGCAGCAGCAGCAGCAGCAGCAGCAGCAGCAGCAACAGCAGCAGCAGGAGAAGGGTGGTGCAGGAATGCAGCTGCAGGTGGCCATTGAGTGCTTGGTCATATCTGTGTGGGATGACGAACGGCGCCGGCTGCTTGGCGGTCCTAGCCAAGGCAGAAGTGGTGAGCTGTGCTGCATCTGGTGGGACCACCTCACCCTCTGCCTCTCCAGGCTTCCCTCTACAGGTCAGAAGCTGCACCCCCACAGTATGCCGTGTCATGTCACACCTTTCTCCTCTGCTTTGGCAAATGAGGAGTCCTAACTGCCTTGGCAGGCTCCTCAGCCCCACTAGAATGACCCCAAATGGGCTAGTAGGTGTCAAACAAGGGATCGAATCGCCCCATTTATGCCTGTGAATGTAGCCTGCATGCATGGAAACTCCATTCTCCTTGCTATGCTTGGACCAGAATTACAGCACTTGGCAAGTGCCCCTCAATTTTGGCAATTTTGAGTTTCTGCATGCTCCTGTCCTGTTGTGCTAATCACCTGTTGGCTCAGGTGGCAAGGGTCACACAGCAGGCGTGAAGACTCATGCAGAGATGACAGCTGAAGGCCTTCAGATGGACTCCTTCTGTGCAGACAGCACGCACCCTGTCATACTACATGCTCTTCCCACCTCAGATGCTCACACAGCAGCTGCCAAGCAAGGCCATGGGACCGGCTTTGCTATAAGCTTGCAGGCATGGCGCTCATCTGTTACAAATGCGGTGCCTGCATGTGTGATTGGCATCACGTGTCTGTCTTCCCAGTCAACCCTCATTGAGATACGTTACTCCTGCTCCGTAACAACACTGCATGCGTGCATTGACATTTCAAAGTGTTGTCGTTTGGGTTGGCGCATTCTGTCAATGCAGGCAGGTTTATGCACCAGTGGGCTGTGTCAAAGACCATGACTAATTGGTCACACACATCCGGACAATCCAGCATTTCATCAAGATTCAGCCCTTGGTGAAGAGCAAAATGCCACAAACCTCTTGTCGTTGTGTGCATCTCCAGGAAAATGCTCATTCTGTGAAATGATGCCAGCATAGCATGCAAACCTACAGCTCTGCACTGCAGAAAAACCCAACAATCCTCGTGCCATGTCATCAGTGGTGAAAATAATTGTTCTTGCAGGTCTGTGAGGCTCCACACACGCCCGACGGAGATGCTGTGTCCAGGTCCTTCTGTAACACCTGGATAGAGCAGCTCGCCCTGCATCTTCCACCCCTAGCAGTGGCCATTGACGATTCTTTCATGGCTCTGGTAGAACGGTGTGTCCATCATCTGGCATCTCCTGCCTTGCCGTCGCAAGGGCTTGTGCAGGCCACAGGGCACAGGCATGGGCCTGCCCTGGTGGGCAGGGCTGATCCTCGCAGCCCTGTCCCCTCCTGGACGCCCTCTGCAAAGAGCCCTATGAGTCTGTTGGAGCAGGCACGTCAGGCAAAGCAGCTGAATGATGCACTGGACAACTTTGGTGCTGGTAGGCCAACTGGTGAGCCTGTCTGCTGCTGCTGTGTGTGTTGACAGTTGCCTACAACTGCATCGCCACTGTCGAAATGGAGGATTGCTTTCCAGGCAAAGTTAGAAGCTGTGTAGTGCTGAATGATATTTGACCGCCCTGATGCTCACAAGCAGTTGAAACTGCATGTGTCAATTGCAGAAAGGCAAGCAAAATATATACCTTGTACCTAGACAAGCTATCTGACCCTCTCTCCTGAATATTAACAGCTTGATGAAAGTCTTCAGCTTGTGAGTCCACAAGACTTTCTGCTATCAGACCTTATCTCATGCGGTCATTGGTGTCTGCCATTCAGGCACTGCATCAAGTCCCTGGCGCAACACCCTGTCCCCAAGCCAGCCAGGAGGTGCTTCATTAGTCAACGTGGCAGCTGCCTCAGCGGCTGCTATGAGCTCCTCTGCATCGAACCACCTCTCACCTGCCACCCCCACTCCCACCAGACCTTCCAGCCCCCTTCCTGACCCCCAACTACCCGCCCCAGACTTACCAGGGTCCTCAGGGAGGTCTGCCTTATCCTGGGCTGACTCACAACTCAGTGCTGAGCTGCTGGCTCAGTCCATCAGTGCCGCTGCCCCCAGGCTGCTGCTGCGCAACTTCACCATTGCCAAAGTGCGGCTGCTGTTTGACATTCATGTTGCCAATGGTGGCCCCAACATCCCATTTGCGCTGGACACGCACAGGTAACAAGCACAAGTCTGGTCTCATATCCACAACATGGAGCTGAAGCAGGTTTTATGTTCTAAGGTTTTGGATGTCACCTCAGTGCAGCGCATGGACTCTCACTGTGCACTCAGGCCTTGCTTCCAGCACTTGTTCAGCATTACTGCATTTTGAGGCTGCAACCTGCTGTGACTGACTGTGACTGACTGTGACTGACTGTGCAACAATTCTGGATTCTTGATGTTTGGGATCATCAGTAACCCTACATGCAACATACAAAAGACAATCCCAAGAAAGACAAACTCAAAAAACCTGATGTGCCAAAGCATTTTTTGATAAACGAGTGAAAAGAATACAGCCAAGACAAGTACTGACACACAGCAACATGCCTGAAGCCATCGAATCACATGCACCATCGGGTGACAAAGATTTCCTAACCTTTACAAAAACATTCAAGCTTTTTGAAGGGATACAGACAAAAAATGTAAACAAAAAGCCACCTAACAAGAAAGCTTGTGGCCTGTGCAGGGCGCCCCTGAGTGTGGCAGGGGTGGGGGCAAGCAGGCTGTTGTTCCAGCCCTCGGTCATGCTACATGGCTTGTTGGCGCATGCACTGGCAGAGGCCCTGCTGAGCGCCCCAGGCATGTTGGGCTCCCTGGACCTGCTGTTCAACCCCACAGGCCTGCTACAGTCACTCAGTCAAGCCTGGGGGGACCTGCTGCTGGGCCCCCTGGCCGCAATAGAGGCTCGCTCCCCTTCCCAGGTCAGCTGCCATTCACTGCAGTTCTACTTCCAAGTTTCAGGTCTTTGCTCTGTGTTGTGTGCATGGGTGAGACACAGCAAATTGCTTGAGTGGGAAGTGCTTGTTTGGTGACCGGATGTTGACCTGCATGTGTTAAGTCAATGCCCAAGGAAAGCAGTTCCTGGATACATCTGATGCTGAGCCACACTCTACACCCTAAGTCTGTTGCTGTTGTTGTTGCTAGTAACTAAACAAGAACGTTTTGCACCACTTATAGCTCTGCCGCATTTGTAGTGTTTTGTCATTCAACCCTGTTTGGTTTTGAGCTACCCTTTGCAAGTCGACTGGCTTGTGCTGTTGTGTTGCTCTGAGCTTTATGTCATTTCAAGGTACTGTCCTGCTCTGGAGTACAAATTGTATCAAGCTTGTTGAGCTGTATTAGTTTGAGGTGTGGCTAGACAGCATCCTGCCTGTTAGCACAGCAAGGCTGAATGAGATGGGCCCGAGTCTTTTCACGCAGGTGCACGAAGTACACTTACCATTGTCCATAGGGCTATACACACTTGTGCTTGTTTTGCTTGTGCTGGACATAAATTGGAAGGGAAATCATCAGCCATATGTGCATTCTTGTTTCTGGTGAGCCAATGTAAGCCTGCAGAGCTTGTGCCGGCGATACCACATGTCACACAAATATCATTATCTCAGCCAAGCCTTCAGTCCAGCACCACTGTGTGGCGTGCCCTGTGACCAGCCTGCCATACATGCAACAGCCTTCAACAATTGGATGTGCAGCGACATCAGAACTAGAGTATCCTGATGCAGCTGCCATTGGTTTCAACCATGGTTTCAAACATAGTCATATTTATATGCCATACATCATATAAATTGTGTCATTTGGAGTCAGAACAGGGAGGTGATGATGCAGTTTTTTGTGGGTCTGGGAGCTGGAGGGGCCACCTTTGTGCGACAGCTGTCTGCCTGGACCCTAGGCTCCATCGGCGGCTTCTCAATTGCCTCCTCCAGGGTTTTGGCTAGAGCCCTGCAAACCCAACCAGCAGCAAGGTGTCGTTGTGAATACTCTTGGCAGTTTTGCACAAATGCCCTCCGATCTTGGTTGTGCTGCACTCCTGATCTCTACTGTTGATAGCGGTACAGTCTTCAGATGCCACACAACATCTCAGATGCTATGCATGTGAAATCAGGAGCTGTCATCTTTCCATACATCTTTGTGCAGGCCGTCATTTGATCAGCCAGCAAGGATCAGAACGTGACAAGACAGAGTGCAGCAAGGCAAGGTGATATGATGTCCATGCAGGGGGGTTAGTGAGAGAGGGGGTGTGATGGGGCAAGGTCTGAGGGGTCTGGTAGGTGGGGTGGCTGCAGGGGTGACTGGGGTAGTGCGAGCCCCTCTTCAGGGCTACAATGACGGCACTGGCCTAGTAGCTGGTAGGTCATAAGCCACTGTTTGCTTCAACCATATCAGCCTGTCCTTTGTGAGCCTACCACCATCGCTCTGACCCTGTGTTTGCTGACTTGCTGATAGTCAGTGGCTACTAGACATTGTGCACATCAGCACACACTCCACGGCCATGCTTGCAGGCAGCTTTAGTCCAATCTTGCTGGAACTTGCATTGAGAAGCAGCTAAGCAGGTGTGAACAATTTATGTCCTGAGACTGACTTGGGGCAGCTTCATTCCGTTCTTGCTGGGAGTTGCATTGAGAAGCAGCTTAGTAGGTGTGAACAGTGTGTGTCCTGAGACTGACTTGGGGTGCACAGGTATGGGCAGAGGGCTGCTGGGGGTGGTGGGGCTGCCCCTGAGTGGGGCCCTGGGTCTGGTAGGGGCTGTGTCCAGCGGGCTGGCAAGCACTGCTGGTTTGGCTCCTGCTCCTGCTGTGCGCCGTCCTGCCAGCTCTGCAGGTATCACCCTACTGTTGAACAATGGCCACAACAGCTGCATGTCCTGACAGTCAGAGCCAGTTTGAGCCAGACCACAGGCATCTGCTGCTGAGTCAACTTCCTGCAGCTCAATGAGGCTGACCCAATTGCCTCTTGCACCTTTGGAAAGAACAAACGTCGTACATATGCAGATCATACATATGAGTAATGGGGGGAATGCCCATGTTTCTGGTGTCACAAGCTGGTCAAGCAAACACATCAGCTGCGTTATCACCTTTTCTGCAGCTGCTGGTTCTTGTTGACGCTCTTCCTCCTCCTACATCACCTGGCACTGTCTGTGTGACTCTGCGTATCTGCTGGGATGCAGATGACAGGCCCATTCTTTCACCTGCGGGCGTTCAAAGACTGACCAGGTGCTTGCACAGATGTGGCACATATATCACACATTGTGAGGCGCAACATGTGGCCCTGAGTATGGGTAAGCCAGACCGCCCTGATAGTGAGCAGCCGCCGCTGCAGGAGCCAGTGCTGGTGCTCACCACTTCTCATCTGCTCATACTGGCGCAAAAAGGTCAAAAGCCTGCAGCTGTGCTGCCCCTGCAAGGTATGCATATCCTGACATAGCAAAGCTTGAGCTTTGCTGTCTCCGCTGCAATCTTTTTTGGCAGTGTGCATGTGCAAGCTGAGTGTGGGGTAGCTCTGTAAGGAACCAAAGCCTCAAGCTCAGGCTAATGTTGTGGTGTCATTCATGTACATGGATGGGCAGTCTGCTTGTGCTCGTTTAGGACACCACAGCATATGTTGCCCAGGAAGGCTGTGTGTTGAGCATGTCCATGGGTGCTGTGAATGTGTATGGTGATTGCGCCTGATGATTTTTTGTTCTCTGTGTGTTACAGCCACCTATCGCAGGAACAAACTCCTTGAGCACTGCATTGCAGGTTTAACACAGCAAGTGGGTTCTCAGAATGACTACTGGCAAATCTATTGCAAGCAGGAAGGTGCAGATGGCAACCTAGCAGTAGACTATGCCTTGGTACAGTCGCACCCATGTGACAGGGGCTTGTGGCCAAGGCTGTTACATAGCATGTTGTGTTAGACGTCCAAGCAACTTTTGAAGCACAGTTTCTGCTCGCATTTGGTTTTTGAGTGGAATAAACGTGAATACAGAACAGCTATCTAATATCATCAGCTCTGATCCACACGATATACACAACAAGCAGAGTCAAAAAAACACAAACTGCTACTTGCCAGTGATTTCTGATTTGTTTGCCAACGATAATCTTCATATCTATTGAAGTGGCAAGATACCACACGTCAACAGAAGCTTTGCGCTGGTCATGGGTCATAGGCAGATATATGTTACAGGATTATATAAAGGAAGATGGTCATATATTAATCCAATAAAGAGGACCATTGCACCATAGAGTAAAACAAAATTGAAGCAGTCTTAAGTCATAAGATTGTCAGAATGGCATCATTGTCACAATGAATTGCCCAAGCATGGGAATTAACTCTGAAACTGAAGTTGATGAATGGTGAGCAAAAAGATGACTCAATCTTTGATCGAAGTACTATTGTACAGCAGACAAAGATCTCTTCCCACAGCTGACACGCTCAGTCCGCTACTCTCAGAAAGGTACAGCAAGAGCACACACAGAGTCTCTCTTGCACAGGCATGCTGACAATGCAATTCTCTACGTCTGCTGGCAGAGTACACACAAATCTGCTCAAAAACAGCTGACTACCGTCGCTGTATTCATCTCCACTCAAGGCATTGGCTGTACAGACATGATTGTGCGCTCAGGTGCTGCAGAATACAAAACAAAGCTGGATGGCAACTGATACTTTCTCCCAGGTCCATTTTGTTCAAATGGTGCTGTATGCTCACAATGTGTGCTTGAATGCTGGTTCTAGGCCTTGCCAGTCTCAGCGACCTGCAACCACAAGTAATGACCTAAGTGAGTAACAGCAGCAGTGGTCAAGTCAACAGCATCTTTCAGCATATGCAGCATGCTGAGGAGCCATGTGGGGTGAGCCTCACCTGGTGGGACGTCAAGTGCTGCAGCTTGAGCAACTGCTCATTGGCAGCCCGAAGTTTGTTATTCTCATTCATGAGTTCATTCACACGGACAGCCAAGACCTCGCATTCTGCTTGCTTTCTGAGACGTGATCTGCGTGCAGACTCACGGTTGGACTGCTTCCTTCTCTGCCTCTTCACCTCTCTTTCATCCTGCAACACGAGCAAACTTGCTGCCTTTTGTGACAACACAACCTGCTTTGAAACATCCGCTGAAAGCATGCTTGAAGAATGCCAAGACAAAGTGACTGACCTGCAGCCCGCCAGAATCAGCCCTCTCCATGTCCTCCTCAGAGTTTGAGCGCACCCAGTACTCACCACTGTTACCCCGAGAGTCATCTCGACCCTGACCGTTCACCTGGGCCTGCGCCGCTGCTATGGCTGCCATTGCTGCTGCCTGCCCCTCAGCCTTGATACCTTCAGCATCACTTGCATGCAGAATCTTATCCTTTGAAGGCTCAGCAGGCGGGGGCTGAACAGGACTGGCAGGTGGAGTACAGTTTGGTGACTGCTTAGCATATTGTCCAGACTCTGAAAGTGCTTGCAAGCTGTTGGAGCTGGCCTTGCTGTGCAGGTTGAGCCTCTGAGCTTGTGAGCTTTGGCTACCCTGCAAGCAATTTGGAAGAGAGATCAAACTCCTACATGCCACGCCAGCTTGTGACGAGGACGAGAGCCGGTAGAAACAGATAGCTCACCCTTGGTGGCAAGCTGGCTAATGCTGCTCCAGTGCTTCCGTTCGCAATTGCCATTGGCTGACTGTTGACAGCTTTCTCGATTTTCGCTGAGCTTTCAGATCCTTGCACCCCAGGTGCAGCCGGAGCTGGGTAGGCGTAAGGCACAATTCCACCGTAAAAGGGTGCACCATACATCAAAGGCTGCAAAAGTTGCTTTCAGTCAGCTGACCGTCGCAACAGTATATAGTCGCATACATAACAGCTGTATGACCTCACCTGTCCAGCAAAGAATCCAGCGTAAGGATGTGCAGCTGCAGGATAGAAAGCCGTCTGCTGTCCTTGAGGTTGCTGCTGCTGCTTGTAATAGGCTTGCATGACCTGCTGTTGCCACTGCGCGAGGTCTTGCTGGCTGGCAGCTGGTGCCTCGGAAGCCACAGGCGAAGGATGGTTGACGCCTCCGTTGCCGTGTTGGACGACCTGTTTGACAGCCTCGACGCTGACATTGTCACTCATGGCTGATATATCACGGAGAAAGTCACTAAAGATCAACGCTGACACCCTTCAGATAAGCGCAAAAGCTCAGATGCCGCCAGGCTATGTCCAGCTCGGCATGGGTTGCCAGCTGGGCTTCTTTTCGCATCGAGCTGGCAGTTCGCCTTTGAGATAACGTCCAGTAAAGGCAGCTTCCCTTCACAAGGCGAAAGGCAAATTCGACCGGTGTTGAGCCATTCCGCCGCTGAAAGATTCGCGCGAAAGTCGACGTGGACACGCAGAGCACATGGGCAATTAGGATCTGCCAACTTTTGCGCCTCATTGCAGCCCATCCTTTTGCTCCAGATCGACACCGATTTGTCACATTACAGTCTGGCACGAGCTGTAGAAGAGACTTTCTTTAGTCAACCAGTGCTCAGCCATACACCTGGTGCATGTCCCTTGTCCTTTGTCTCGATCTAATCATTCATACGTGTACCGGCGTGGCGTTGTCACAGCTTGCAATGTCCCGCTCAAGGGCATAGACTGTCAGTATCATGATGGCAACAAAAGCATTTTACGAGCAATATATATATATATGCAGCAGGCAAGTATGTACACGTATCACCTGGTATGCCGGAAAAGCTTGAGACTTTGCACGAGTTGTACACACTAGGCTCACTGTCAAGCATGTTCAGCTTGCTTGCAAAGCATTTGCCACATGCATGGAACTCATCCAAAACCAGATATCATACTGTCTCACCTAAGGTCGTAGCAGCACAATGCATCACAGCATCTGTCTGTAGCTTGCACTCAAGGCTCCTGCTCCTACTGAGCTCGGGACATCTGTGTCAAGGCAGGTAAAGGCAGGCAGGCAGTGTGCATCAATCGATTGCCACCCATCACACAGGTTTGTAAACCCTTGCCTGCTAAACCCTTGCCTGACGCAATTTGAACGTTCAAAGCCGGGCTTGCCAACACACGAGCCCTGCTCACCTTCTGATTGCGAACTTGTACCTTCCTGGCGCAATCTCAATTTGCCATTTGTGTGACAGAAAGCAGCTAGCATGTACAGCGAAGGCAGACTGACACGCAGCAGAGCCCGCTCGCAAGGCAAGTTGATCCGCCATGCAGCTGTGTTAGGTCAAACACACCATCGTCGCGCGCCTTCCTGAACGCCTGCGCGTATTTGCAGGTATTGAACCTGTGGAGGAACTACCTTTCATATCAACCAAGGGGAGGACTACCAGCAAAAAGCCTGGCCGAGCAGCCTTCTTAGACGTGACAAATGAGGTGAATCAGTTAATACGCAGCGAAGACTCCAGTGGCTCGGTCAAGAATTTGTCTGCAGAGTTTGAACCTGCTGAGGTGAGCAGCGGTAGCTGTCTCGCGTTTTTACCTGCACTGAGAGTTGCTTATTCTTCACCCTCTTCTCACCCTCTCACCCTCTGACTGGTCCATAGTCACTCTTGGGGGCAGAACAAAATACCCTGTATGCAGGTGCTTTCAGAATCGAACACAGCTGGAGGCTCAGAAACACTTGCAGTGGTACCCGAAAGTCCAACAAAAACTGTGGATACTGAAGGTGTGGTGCACAGCCACATCGTCACTCTTGGTTTTCTGCAAACAAACATATTTGTCATATGATTCTGCAGATCTGTCTTCCCCGGGAGCAGTGCCTTTGAATCATGAGCAACAGTCACCTGATCTGGTAACTTTGGTATTCTTGAGTCCCCTTTGTTCAAATTATGGAGTGCAATCTTGAAATGCTTTGATTCCTGCCCCGGCCCCCCCTTGTTTGAGCTTTTCAGCAGTAGTTTAGCGACAGAGCATCTCAGGGGCCTCACTCAAGTCTGGGTTCATCTTTGACAGTGTATGTAATCACAGGTGTCTACATCAACAGAAGTGTCAAGCCCAGAGGGTGAACACTCCAAATTGACAGGACTTGATGAAGAGGCAGTGGCTCTTGGCATTGAGAGTGAGTCACACGACATTGAAGGTACATCACAGTGTCTATGAGGTCCACGGCCTGGTATATACTAGCAAGGATGCGACGTGCTTGTGTTTGCAGAACCTTCTGACTCTGGTGAAGTTGCAGCCTCATTGCCCTCAGAGCAATCCCCTTATCTACAGGTCAGCAATCCACACCACGATGACACCATATCTGCTGACTTTGTGTACTATATCCAGCCAAACATGTCTGTTTGTTCATCAACATATCTTTCTTTGATAGGGCTCTGTTACCATGCTGGACTCATTTACCAGTGATGTTGCCATCACATCCATGTCAACACCGCAAGCATTCAATGTGCCTATGGACATCAAAGCTGAGTCCCAGGCATCAAAATATCAAACTCCAGGACACATGCTCACAGCCTCAGATGCAATCGGCAGCGCGGGAGGTGAGCTGTGTGTTCAATTAGCTATGATGCATGCTCTCGGTGGAATTGAAGTAAAATGCCTGCTTGATAACTAGACTCATCTGTTGTGGTATCTGATGTAAAACATGCTTATCTGAAAGCCGTTGACCCTGCCAGCAGTAGTTGGGGCTCAATGCAGTGGTTATTGCTCCTGTGTGCTGCATTTTGACGATTTACTGCACATTGTGACCAACGCTTATGTATGTTGTCTGTTGTTCAGACGGTGTGGTGCAGCACAGTATGGGCACAAATGATCTGCCTGCTTCTGCACTGAAGTCATCACCAATAGAAGAGGAGGTCAGTACTGCTGCTGCAGCTGCTTCTGGACCCTGCTTCAGCGACGTGCCTTTTGTCAAATTAATCCAAGAAACCTTTCTGCAATAGCTTCTCTATTGCCAAAAGCTATGTCTGATGTTTGCATATGTCACGCATTGTGTCTTGAATACCACTGTTTCTGTGGTCTGGCATGGTCGATGTTTGGTGCAGTTGGTCATGATTGAGCTATGTCTGCTTGATACAAAATGCAATACCTATTCCGTTGAGTATGTTTCTGCTTCCTTTGCTACACTGGAGAGCTGTATTACAAGGTCTGTGGTCACCTTGCAATCTCTGTTGCTGCAGGAGATGCAAGACACTGAGAGCTTGCCGCCTGCCAGCCCTGATGTTGACATTTTGTCACGCAAGGATGGTGCGTCAGCTGCCTTAGCAGACACCAGTCTGACACCCATGGCAAAGTTTGAGGGTGTCATCTCAACCCAAGCAGCTGAAACTCCACCTTCCCCGCAAGTACCTGCCACTGTTGTGGCCAAGCTACCAGATGCTGGTCACATCATTGCTGAAGGCCTTACCCCTACACCAGCCAAGTCTACCCCAAAGTCAACCCCTGCAGCAGCAGCAGGAGCAGCACCGTCTGCACTCAAGCAGATCACACCAGAGTCCAGTGAGCCCAGGCCAGACACCTCAGCAGTTGTGGGTGTCTTGGACTCTGTGTACTACTCTGATTCAGACATGGGCAGTCCTGCAGCCGGTGAAGCAGCAGGGCTATCAGGCACCCCTAGAGGCAAAAAGGTCATGAGCCTGAATGAAACGCCTTCACAATCAGTGAACATGATTGGCCCTGTCTACTTCTCTGAGCCAGATAGCCCAGCAAAGGAAGAGCCAGACAGCAAGCCTTTCAATCAGACAGCAGCTCCTATTGGGCCTTCCTCTCTGGTCCAGCCAGCACCAGGGACAGGAAGCACACCATCACAGACTCCAGCTGAGTTGACAGGTGACAAAGGTCTGACTGATTCTGCAGCCTCTGCTATGCTTGGGACATCAGAGGGACTTGCAGGCATGACAGACTATGTTTCCTGCTCTGAGTCAGAGGCAGCCAGCCCAGCACCCTCAGCGTCAGCTTGGCTGCTGCATGAGGAGAAGGATGGAATGCCTGAGAGTAACACCAGGGAGGGTTTGGATGACCGCTGGGAGATGGACTTTGAGGCGCCCACAGCACCTGGCAACACCTATGCTGCCAACATCCCTGCCAGCAATCTGGAATCCAAGATCCATGCTAGTCCATCCTATGACCCAAGGTATGCTGCGCTTGACACGCACTGTTGCTAACATCAAGCAACTTGCAAACTCACTCTGAACTGCAGCTGTCCTTGTTGTCCACTGTTGTGCTCTATAGACAGGATGCAGAGCACATTTACCATAAAGCTGGTCATACACACTCAGCCTTTCTTGCAATTTAAGCACTGCTTATATCTAAGCATGCTGAGACTGTGCAGGTCCTTGCGTCAGCTGAGGAAGGAAGTGGCTACAAAGCTGGCAAAGGCAGCTGCAGTCAAGGTCCAAGCTGACAACTCCCCTGCAGCACCAATGCCAGTGCCTGCTGGACTGTATGAGTATGAGAGCCAATCTGACACGGGCATGAGCCCTGGCCCCTTCAAGGAGTCACACCAGGAGTACATCAAGGTATGACCCAGACTTAGAAGTCCATCATGCGAGCTTCTCTGCCTGTGCTTTTGCAAAGCTGCAGCATGTAGCTGACCATGGCTGCCATGTTGATCATGCTATCTGATGTTGTATGCTTCAATGCAGGAGGATGATGACTTGTGCAATGCCCTTGGCTCCCTGGACATTCAGTCTGCTTCCAAGAGCAAAGAACCACTGAGGGGTCTGCCTGTGCCTCAGGTGAGATATCAAGTGGTGTCGCAACGCTGTTGGCATAATGCACATACGTTGACATGCAGTACTATGTAAATTCTGCAGTAAAGCTGACTCATCTGTCATCAACTGCAGGGCATGCACATCAGATTTGACGATGATGGCCAGGCAATGCCTAGCCCTGGTGCTGGGCAGACAAGGCTCCGTGGTGTACCAGCTCCACGCAGTTCTCACATTCGCTTTGATTGACAGATCCTAAGAGATCAGCCCATGAATGACCTCACTGCTTGCATGCTGTGTCCAACAGCATGACAAAGCTTGCCATACATGGCATGGCACAGACCAAGCAAGATCAGCTTTGTTTTGTATCTTGGTTCTGCTAATGAGCAGACACACTCAGCATGACACTACTTGTAGTCGAAATGTATATATACCAGAAACACAGTGGAAAGAAAACTTCTTGGAGGCCGTTTGTATATGCGTATGCATTACAACACTTGTAATGCATATTGTTGCAAGGTCTCAGCCACAGACACTCCGACACCTGGCTATGTCGCATTGTGCAATTTCAGTTACTGAGGCATCAGTTGCCAACACATTGCTTAGACATTTTTTCAGCTTAAAAGGCTTGCCCTAAACAGTGTCAACGCCCAGGTTGACCGGGCCCACAACTGTGATCTCAATACACAAAATGAGTCTTCAACATAGCAGCACCGCACAATAGTACAGACGCCATGAGTTAAGACACATTAGACCAACCCAATTTAGTGGCCATTCGCCATATGAGATCGCCTGTGACAACCTCATGAGCCTGTACGGCCATCACAAACTTACATCGATACCACTACGGTAATGTCTAAATCTACAGCAATGTGATCTATATTATGCTAGCAAACCAGAATTCTGTTGCAAGCATACAAACATGCTGCATATACACTGAAACAGGCCAGCAAAGCCCGCGCTAAACAGAGAAATGAAATGGAGTCAGAATTTGCTATGACAGCATGACCACGACTACCCTAAGAATGGGTACACATCGGTCATTTCCTAAAAGGTTTCCAGTAGTGTCAAGTTTGCAGTAAAGCACTTAGATGGAACACATCACTGAAACCAAAAGACATTGTTGCCGGCCTCATCAGGCGCAACAAATCGGCACACATTCCAGTCCTTCCACATTGCCACAAACACATTTCGCTTATCCTCCTTGTAGTATTTGCCAAGGATAGGCTTGATAGCAGCAGACGCCTCTTCAGCATGGTAGTGAGGCATGGCTGAGAACAGGTGGTGAGTCACATGGGTGTCTGCAATGTGGTGAAACAGCACATCCAGAAATCCATAGCTCCTGTCTACAGTAGCCATTGCGCCTCTGAGCCAGTCCCACTCCTTGCTGTTGTAGTGAGGCAAGTCTGGGTGTGTGTGCTGCATCAATGTGATCAGCACAAGCCAGTGGTTGACAACTAAGTAAGGGATGATGTAGACCTTCAGCAACCATAACCACCCAAAGCTTTGAGCCAGACTATATAAGCCGCCCATGACAGCCACAAGAGCCAGGTCGCTGATTGCAACCTGCAGTCATACTACTGTATGAACGCGTCTCCTGATGATGTGTGATGAACTCTTTAGACATGTTACGATTTATAAAGGGACAAATGCAAAGCGCAAAATCAATGACGTGGCAATGATTATGCAGAAGTACGTTGGTGTTACCACGACACATGGGCAGGAAGGAACATGCTCAAGTCAGCATGAGCAAGCGGAAGGCATGTAGCTTGCTTACCTCGAGCCTTTCGCGTTTGCTGAAGATTGGAGAGTAAGGGTCAAAATGGTTTGCCCAGCGGTCATAAGGTCTGCCAGACACGTTGGCCACCAGATACATAGGCCATCCAAGGGTCAAGGTAATGATAATGTAGAACAACCTGACAGGAGCTGTGTGCTCGAGGCTAAACTCATCCGCCTCACAGCCTTTCATAGGAGGTACAAACACCTGCAGCAGATAAGTTCAAAGCATCTGACATCATGTCAAAATGTGTCTACAAATAGCATGAACACACACTACTTTATCTGAAAATCAAAGCTGTTGACCAATACCTCATCCTTCTCCAGACTGCCTGTGTTTGAGTGATGCCTCCTGTGAGAATGCTTCCTGCATCATAGCCAGCCAGGATGACCCAGTAGTTGAAAACTTCGGCAGCATCACAAACGTCTGGCGCAGCTCAAAAACGTGCACATATCGCACACTATTCAACTGCACAAGAGTATGCTTACCAGGAGTAGTAAGGAACCAATAAGCAGGAATGCAGCGTGAGCCCGACTGCGTCGTTGACGACCTGCCACTTGCTGAAGGCTTGATGCCCGCACTCGTGGGCGATCACCCAGACCCCGGTGCCTACAGCTCCTTGGAAGAACCAGTATGTTGGCCACAACAGACCATACGCTAGCCAACGAGGCACTGCTGGCTGATCGATAAACGTGCTGCAGAAATACAAGGCCACCATGCCCAGCAGATCGGCCGCAACATATCCAGAAGAGCGCAACAAGGATCTTTCAAAGCAATGAGGAGGTATTGCTCTGCGAAGTGTGCCGACCGTGAAGTCCGGCTTCTCTACAGGTACACGTTTCGACACCTTTGAGCTGGGTCGATGAACGACACTGGCGTCGCCACCTTTACCCATGTTGCAAGATGAAGCTCGAACCCGACGTTTGGCTGAAATGTTAGACACACCTGATTGTAGCCCAAGGGCTTTGATACGATTCTTGCGGTGGGTCGTCTGAGTCGAATCGCCGATGCCCGTCCAGCGGTGCACGTGAGATGACACGAGGCACACTGGATGATCTGCTGGCTTTGTTCAGCGTACAGCCTGTGACATGTGACATCAGGTCACAGCATTTGGACCTCCTGCAGCACTGTTGTACTATTGCAGACTTTATGATTTTGTGTGAACCAAATGCATGTGGTGGTTTTCTTAGGGAATGCTTTGCATGTAGGTAGCAAATCTTGTCTGTATGAATTCACTGAACTGAACTTCTTGTCTGTTGGGTCCCAGTTGCTGGTTGCTGGCGTTACTGACGTTGTTGACCAAAGAGCAAAGCGTTGTGGCAACTCCGGTTTGCCACGGTCGCAAAGCGCGTAAGGAAGAATTTTGTGCCTTCATCGAAGGCAAAGTCAGCGCGCGATGGCGAGCAGTCACATAGGCGATATGGTATGTCAAGATCTTGGGCGTTACACCTGCCTCTCTTTCGACAAGTCCGCTGGCTTTGAGGTGCTCGTGTGCCTTGCCTGTCCGCGACACAAGTTGCCAAGTTATTTCATTTTGCACAATGCTGCAGGAAGCAAGTCTGAGGGAATTTTGTGAGAGGCCAGGAAACAAGAGTATCATTGAAAGAGAGCAGAAGAAGCAAGCTATGAGAGTGCTGCAAGTCAAGCAGCAACGTGATGCTTGGCAGTTCCAACAGAAGGTATTGCTCACGGATTTGACTGTTGCAGAAAGAAAGGATCCCTGACGGTTTGACTTGCTGGCCTGTTGCACAGAAACCCGCATAAAATCTGCCAGTGATACACTTTGGTGAACAAACAGGTGTTGCAATCTGACGTTGAGGCACAGCAGAACCTTGCGCCCTTCCTGAAGCACAGAGTGCTCAGGGCGATTGTCAAATCCTTCACAAACAGCCGCACTGATGACTTTGAGACTTGGGCCAAAAATCAACAGGTCATTGACACCCTGAAGGAAGCCCAGCGCCTGCTAGACAATGGCTACATTTCAGAACAAGACATGGAGCACTCCCTGTTGGCACACCTACAGGTAAGCAGGTCTGAGTATCACAGCATTGCTGAGCAGACCTGCTTGCTGGCCCATGGAGATGCAGCCCATGGAGATGCGCTCCTGCCCATCTAAACCTGTGTCTTGTGTCTGGGACAAAGTACTAGATCGAGAGTGCAGGATGTGTGCAGAGGCAGTCAAATCAAAATGGAAGTTTTGCCAGCAATGATACGACTGGACAAAACATTGGAAGCAACCAATTGGTTCTGGTCTTGAATCAGCATGTGAGTTATTGCGACTCCTGCCACTTTCTTTGCTGATGCTGAATCATACATGCAGCTGTCATGCTGTCTGCCTTTGACTCTAAATGAATTGGCCACTATGCCCTCAGCAAATCAGAGCATGCACAAAGCTAGCCCTGGGCCTAGACAGCAGCATGCGAATGCATGTCTTTGGAGATCCACAACTCAGCTTGCAAAGCAATACTCATGCCTCAGCTTGAGACTGAGCGTCTCTCTGCTCATTACAAGCGTATGGTGATGCAGTTGACTGAAAGGAGACAAGGCAACCAGCACTACAGGCAGAAACACTTTGACATGGCCCTGACTCACTATGATAACGCCAGATCAATCTTGGAGCCATTGGCCAGCAATGCAGCTGAAGAACAACAAGAGATTGACGTGAATGTCGTGAAGGTGTACCTGAACATTGCTGCAGTCCACCTAGCTCAGCAGCTTTTTGGCAAAGCCATAGCTTGGTGCACGAAGGCATTGGCAAAAGATCCACAGAATGCAAAAGCGCTTGTGAGGCGCGCCAAAGCACATATTGGCAGACACAACTATCAGGTATGCCCTTGAACATCTTCTCACCAGAGCTGCCTATCTGCAGGCCTGCTGCAAGTGCTCAGGCAACTGCTGCGGCAAGGCGCATGGCTGGTGCTTTATGAAACTAAATGTTGTCACCTGAGCCTGATGTGTCTGATTTGCGCAGAATGCAGCAACAGACTTGTCAACCTTGGTCCAGCAAGACCCTGCAAACCTGGAAGCGCACAGCCTATTACAAGAGACCAGAGCAAAAGAATATGCAAACAGATGTAAGTAGCACAGCATGCGGCGCAACCACTGCGCAGAAATGTCACCACAGACATCAGTCAGAACACACATTACCTGGTCACCACAAATGAAGACAGGGCCAAGCAGTGAAAGCTTGCCAAGTCAACACTCATGTCACCAGACACCAAATCTCAAACGTCTACATGTACCATGTCATAAACGGCAAGCCTGACTAGCTCAAATTGGATGTAATTTTATTGCATGTTCAGTAATGTGGCTGCTGTGCTGTGTAGTGTGATATCGCATCGATGTCTCACATGTCATCATGTGTGCTAATGCGGACTGTTGTGTTGTAATGACTGTTGCTTTGTGATGTCTTCTGTGGGATGTCTGCTGTGTTATGACTTGAAATACAGTGTGGCCTGTGCCCCAAACGTGAAGTTGCATGTCGACCACAATAAATGCCTGTGTCTCAAGTAACAGAACACAAGCAGACCAATCTTGGTCATCCGAAGTAGGAAGGCTCATGTGGATTGTGGCCTAGACAATAGTAAAGTGCAACAGACTCTGCATGATGCAGTGCCAATGTACTGTGATCTTGCCCACCAGGACATTAAATATATTGATTGATTGATTGATTGATTGATTGATTGATTGATTGATTGATTGATTGATTGATTGATTGATTGATTGATTGATTGATTGATTGATTGATTGATTGATTGATTGATTGTCACGGGCGTCATGACAAAGCGTATGTTTGCGAGCAAAGGGGGGTCAAGGTCAATGCACTAGTGACCTTCAACGGTGATGCCGATCGCTACTGTCATGCGTTGACGCATCATCAGGGTGACTAGTGCTCGAAGTCATTCGGCAACTGTCATACTATGTATGAAGACAGAACGCGTAGGGGTTCGCACAACCAAGTGAGCTCTGGCCTGGAAGCTGATCGATAACGACAAGTGCACGAGAGCGTCATGGCTGATGCATTGAGCGGAATTTCAGCTGTTAGCCGACATGCGCGATCCGTGTATTTCGCTTCGAGCACAAGCTCTACTGACTCTTCAGACGATCATCGTTTGCGAGGTTCACATCGTGACCCACGCTGGAGACAGGGTACTGACAATTCTCTCAAAAAAGCACCCAGCACGTCACAAAGGTCGGCATGCAGGTGCGGTTGAGCTTCCAGCGTATTGGTCGTAATGCATGCTCACGCCCTGTTCAAGTTGTGCTGTCACTGCGCACAGGCTTGCAAAGCTGCACATCTGCGCAAGCCGTGCTGGTTATGCTGAGCCACATATGAGTGTGGGTAGATCTCCAATGCCACCACCACAGGCACACCGGGCTCAGACAGGTGCTGTTTGGACAGCACTCATACTCATCTGTGCAACCTTGACAGCACTGGCAGGCGCCTTCGCTGCCTTCATAATGTACGTGCGCCCTGTCCTCAAGGTATGTTGCTTGTTACATCTGCATTGCAGTAGGTTTGTCTACAGGGAGCGTGAAAGATTGCCATGGCCGCATTGCATACAGCAGTGTGGTCATTGGCACCCTGCAGAAGAGCACTTTGCACACATGCAGCCTGACTGCCCACGTCAAGTGTATGCAATAACAAAGTACTGTTGCGCATTTGTGCTTGGCTGCTACACTTTACAGTGCTTTGATGACATACAAAAGCGGGTGCTGCAGCGAATGGAGCAAGCAGCCCTGGCAACAGAAGTCGCATCCAAAGCGATGGAGCAGAGCGCCAAAGAATTTGAGCAAACCAGCCTCATATTCCAAGCAGACACACCAACAATGATTGCTGAAATTGAGGCTGCAGCACACGAGTATCGCGAGCTTGGGCACACCTTGAATGTCATGACGGCAGGCTTCAGAGGGAAGAATCCTGTCAAGGACTGGTCTCAGCTCAGCATGAAGCGTGTTGCAAAGGACGTCTCTGCCCTTACTCACGTGAGCCACCATCAGCCCTGGACAGCACACAGCATGCTGCTTCCTGGGCAGTGAGCATGTATAGTTGGTACATGTGAAGCTGCCAAACAAGGGGGCATGCAGGTGGCACGGACACCATGCGCAACACTTTGTCTCAGCGCCGTCACGAGAACTTTGCTTGTGTCTGTTTTACCTTTGGTATTTACATCACAGTTTGCAATGCTGCATACTGCACTTTTGAATGTCGTTACTGCTCTGCCAATCTGTGTTGGGACTGTCTTTCATCTGTCTTTGTTGCAGGCTCTGAATCCAGCCATGGTTTGAGCACAGACTGCCTGGGACTGGCATCCCTGAGACTGGCATCCCTGGGACTGGCATCTCAACAGACACCTCTTGTTGGGTCTCAAGCAGATTCAGATTTCTTTTTGAGCAAGTGCTGCTGTGCTTTTGGATGCAGGCCCTGAGCCCAGCCATGGAGCAGTGGCGCAAGCGCATCAGCAAGATTGCCGCAAGCTTTGAAGCCAACAAGGCAGAGATCAGCACAGCTGAGAAGCAAACAAAATCTGCAAGCAAGTCTCTCAAACCAGAGGTGACTTGCGACTGCCCCCCAGCTCTGTGTCTTACAGGAAGAGTCCTACAGTCAGGACCCACAACTGTAAAGAAAGCAATCCATGTATTTCTAGAATCAGCATGCCTGACTCTGGCAGTCTTGTAAGTGCCCAGGTTGATCTTGCAAGTCATCTTTGTGTGTTTGATGCAAGAAAGCAGGCCTGTCTCAAAGATGATGGTGGTCTACATGAAAAAGTTTGCTGAGCACAGCATGTAAAAGCTGTCGAGTTGCAGGAAGCGTCGGGACAGCCGTTTCAGAGCAGTCCAGCTGATGGCAGCAGAGATACAAAGAAGTCTGAGCAAACACCAGCTGGCACGCTCCAGGGTCTTGAAGAAACTGGTAAGCGACCATTTGCATCAGCCCATTCTGAGTGCTGCATGATTGTGCTGCTGTGTGCGGCTGCGTGACATCATGACGCCTCCCAAGGAGCTATTGCATGCATTCCTTGCAGTTGCAGCTCAGCCCACCAAGGCCAGTGTCCACCCCCATCAGCAGAAGGCCCTGCAATCAGGGCTGTTTGACTCGTTTTGGCGCTTGATGTGTCTTCTGCTTCCTTGCTTGCATATCACAAGATGCATTTTTGTGCCGCATATTGACATGCAAGTATCAGCTGCCTGCTCTTTAACTCTGTAAGGTGCTGACATTGCTGAGGCAAATGCTTCAACTGACATTGCAGCAAAGAAGTGATCAGACTCTTCAGCAGTGGGCATTTTTCTACGACATGCTGTGCAGACAACATGGGGGACTTTTGCTGGTTGCTTTCTCTGCCCAAAACTGGTTACTAAGCATTGCACACAGTACCAGATCAGGACCTTGACCATGTTGTGTACATCACATTCTGATAGGTCCAACACTTATGACAGCTCAAAAATCTGCTCCTCCTCAACCCTGCGTGCCAGTCATTCCCCGATCACCCATCTCAAAGGTGGTGATAACAATTTGCAGGCCAACGGTTGGCAAATGCAGCAATCAGCATGCGGCCAGCAGGGGCCGACAGCAAGGCCAGGGGCAAGAAGCAGCCAAGAAGTGCTGATGCAAAAGGCTCTAGTGCAGCGTTGAATCTTTCTGATGCCAAGAGTGTGCAAGCAGGTGAGCATTGTCACGTCCGGTCTGCTATGCGTTCTGTATTACAGGGCAAAGTTGGTTACAGTGCTGTTTGCATCAGGCAGAGAAGTGATTGCAGCTATGTGCTTTCCTGAATAAGATATCAAGCTTACATCATGTACTTTCTTGGGTGCCACTGGCCGGTTGCAACACACAGTAAATGACTCACTAAGCTGTATCATTGATGTGATTGTTGATGTTTCACTGCAAGTACTGTTGCTCGCTTGGACTGCTCAACCTGTTAATTGCATTTTTTGTCTCTCGTTTATTCATATGTTAATTCATACATTCATTCGTGCAGTCATGCAACACGTATCTGTTCAGATGCGTACATTTCTGAATGGGCTCCCTGTATGAGGTCCTGTCTTGCCAGGCAGCATATCAGCCATATCACTTTTCGGATGTGGTGTAAACCAGACTGGAAAAGCCACAGCCGTCTGGCATGCTGTAGTGCTTGCAGTCTTCTTCTCACACACAGGACAGGCCAGTGTACTTTTGTTTGGGGGTACACTTGATTTTGGGGTAGATTTACAACAATGCCAAATGACATAATCTTCCTTTTCTGTCCATTTTGTATCTGCCCTTTGTCTTTCACAACATGAGTCATGGGCTTGCCCTGCAAGGCCAAAGCTTTGCTCAAAGTAAAGTTGCCAGAACGGGTCCAGCTTTCAGAGTTTTGTGACATCAGCAATGCAGCATGGCAGCTGCATTCAGCATGCGACATCACTCTTTGCCAAACATCATCTCTGTCTCCAGCTGTGTATTGGCTTTGCAATCGCCTGACATGTGACTTGTACAGGCGCAGACGAGATCCACCAAGCAGCCGATGCAGCTGAGAAGGTGACCAGTGACGTCAATCAGCTGGTTGCAGATCTTGCACAAGGCTCTCAGGATGGGGACGCTGTCGAAGATGCCTACGAGCAAAGGTCACACGCTTGCAACCCCCAAACCTTACATGCATCTGTTGGCAGCCACTGGCGTTGGTGCACAGTGTGCGCTGTACACCATGGGAAACCCCTGTGGCCCCACCAGCAGTCACTGGTGATGCATGTGGGCAGAATGATACCCGCCTGGGCAGAGTTTAATGATGCAAACCTGCTCTGTTCGTTCAAAACCCCACCAACCTGACCCTGAGGAAGGATGCTCAGCTTGGCTCAGATTGTCCAAAATCATTGCATACATGCCAGAAAGCAGGGCTTTTCCTTGCTTGGCGATGCTGTGCATGATGACGCTGAATGATTCGAGACACAAGACTTTGACAACTGTAGAGTCTGAGAGCTAGGTGTCTTTCGAGTGTCTCTAGTCACTGCACTATGCTGCACAGTCATGCATTACTTGTCTCTTAGAATGGGAGAGTCTGTGTTGGCGTGGTGAACACCTTTTGCAAAAGCTGTCTGTATAGCATGCTTTTACAAACTTGCACACTGCTATCGCTGGCAAGACTCAGCCACTCTAAGGCTGATCTGTAGCGTTGCTGATTCAATGTCAAGAGCATGTATTTTTCAATGCTTTCACTCATCATTTTTGACAGTTGTTGCTTGAATTTTTGCAGTGCGGCGAGTCAGGACCTGCCAGGCATGACTGAAGAAGAGCAAGCCCTGCTGGCTCAGCTGCGTGACCAGAAGCAGACAGCTGAGTTTGTCTACAAGGCTCTGCAGCGAGCCGAACATGCAGCAACAGCTGCTGCAACTGCCTCAGGTGCAGTGTAATTTCATCCACATGCCATGGTCTATGTCACTTCTACTTCTGACAGCTGTGTTGCTGTGATGCTGCATTACTGCAGCTTGCACACAAGCACTTCAATTACTACAGGGCTGAATACAAGCGCTACAGGGCTGCACTGTACTGTACTGTACAGTGCAGCAGGCAGAGATGACCTCCAGATTCTCCTCACAACACATGTTGCACAAGCTTGTGCCAGCTCTGCCCTAACCTGTCTCATCCAAATTTTGCTGTCCCATTGTGCCCTGCCCTAGCCCTGTCCTGTGAACCCTTCAATTTTGAGTACCCCTTTGCAACAAGCCTGACTCAACTCAGCTTACCTCATTGGTGTGAAGGGGCATTGCAGCAGGCTATGCAAGAGGCTGAGTCACAGGGTGTGCTGTCTTCTTCTGATGACACCTCAGGCGCTGCTTCCTCCAGGCGAGGCAATGGCCAAGAAAGCAAAACTAAGCTCAAAGCTCAAAGCAAGAGCAGGCAAGAGCACTCTTCTCAGGTGACTGAGGTTTGTTGATTGATTTGTCAGTGTGGTGTGACCCAGCGGTCAACACTGACACATACAGGTCAATGATGGTTGTAATGTAGCACGCAGATGCTTGACTTGCAGTGGATGCAAGACTGTTGGTTTGTATCAACTGCTTGCAGCACAAACTTTGCAACATTTTTGCCATTATGGTATCAGGCCTGTGCAAGGCCTTGCAGCGCCTTGCATACAATATGCGCCCAGTTGCTTCTGTATTACTGTATGAGGTTTTTTGGAAAGCAATGTGTGTGGCTGCAGGAGACACAAAGTATGGCGGACAGCATCAGTGCAGTTGAAATGGACAGCTCGGCTGATGGGTCACAAACTGGCACTCACCAAAACCAGAACAGCAATGCTGCTGAAGTAATCAGCTAGGCACGACCTTGGGAGTGACTGACATGAGTAATCCTAGGTCGGCTGTAATGTATGATAGCTCAAACATTGTAACAAAACAATGTTGTGGATGTGTATGGGGCATGCGCATGTGCTGCTGATGGCCACCGTCGTCAGCACAGTTTGAGGCTAGAGCGACTCCTTGATGACTTCGCATTGACGCACAAGCATATCAAGCTTGGTATGCCAGCACTATGCTGTTTTGGTTTTGATTGGTTGGACCATTTTGGATCTAAGCGTATACCACTGTAACAACTTATTGCAACTTGCACCGTAACAGTTTATCACCACAGTAACAACTTATTGCTGGAGCACTGTCTAGACACAATCTGCTTGTGCAGGCGGTGACTAGTGATCACTACCACTGCCAGGGTCTGTGGCGAGATCTTTGCAATGCAAAGTTTGCATATGTGCAGTGCCTCTGAAGCAAATGACAATATCAACAGCACTTTTGAGGATCAGTGAATTGTCCTTGTTGGGCAGCAGTTTGAGGATTGCAAACTCGCCAGGGCAGCGCCCGTGGTGAAATGAATGGCTGGGCTTTGCCCAAGTCTTTCAATTTACACAGTTTTGTACAGCCATCAATTTGTAATTCAGCAACAAAGTACCATCAGTGACAGTTTATTGGTGTCTAAATTTGTACAATGACTGTACAACATGCTACAATCATGCTGTAGTGATTATTCACGCACTGCACATAATGTACATGACCACAGGTACCAGAAGAAGACCTAGCCATCTAGCAAGCCCTTGTACTTTTGGCAACATTTGTGGTACAGTAGCATGACTGATTAACTCATTCTATACACATGTTGCGCTTGGCACAGTCTGAGCCTACTTGCTTTGGATAGGAAATCTAGGTTCATTACTCAGACTGCTGGGCTGTGGCATCAATAGCTCAGCGCGCCCAATTATTGGTCTGCGATTGATGTTGAAGAGCTTTCTTGCCAGGCAGGCAGAGAGACCATGCTTCCTCTGCAGTCCTCCACTTCTTTGGCTTGCTGACAGTCAATGGCTTGAAAAGCATCATCGTAGCATATGCGAATCTGCACACCACAGAACAGACTGCATTACAAAAGAATGCCAAATGCTGTCTTGCATGAAATGCTGTACATTTGTGCAGCATGAGTGTGCTTTGCACCAATGCACTCAGTGATGCACAATCTTAACAATGGACAGCACATAGAAAGAAAAGAAAAGACAAGACTACACCTTTCAACGTCAATTTAATGACAAGCCAAGTATTATACCGGGCTGCCCAGGTAACGGGCAGCACATACACTAGCGTGCTGACAGTGCATATAATGCATTGTACAACAATGCATAATGCATGTTTATTGCATGATGTATCATGTTTAATGCATGATGTATCATGTTTAATGCATGATGTCCATGAATCTAGAATCGGTCACCACTGTAAGGGCAGGAACGATTTGTAAACACGCAAGATGATATCAGGAGCAGGTTGCTCAGCTTTAAGTCGTTGAAACTAGAGCAAATCATGTGTAAGCAATCTGGAATCTCTACCTCTTCTGCATCGCTGCTGCCATAGTGGCAAGCTAGTTGAGGGGACACGCCACAGCCTTGTTTGATGGCAGCTATGAAGTCAGAAGCAGGAGCTTTGCCTCCAGGTGTAATGCCTGCTGCAGCCAGAGACTCCTGCACCGAATGGAAGCGTTGTGCTTCATAATACGTCGTCTACCAAGCTCAAGCATGCAACTATAGCTGGGTTGTGTGGCATGATTCCTTTGTGATCATGCATTCATTTGAACATGTGACAGCATTTTGTGCGACGCATCATGCAATACCTTTTTAATACTGCGAGAAGAAGTCCGTTCAAGAAGACTTATCTACACCACTCAAGTCACTGTACAAGCCCCCTCACTGTCAGAACAGCAGCAACTTTTGGCTACTATAGCTGACATGATGCGGCAGGATTGCAAATTTACAGTAGCCGAGAGTCGTAGAGTCTGTCAGCATGCCCAGCCACAATGGCATGTATAGCATAAGCAGTGTGCAAAGCATGCTGGCATCTGCCTGTGCAATACCAATACCAAACCTTTGCATGTCCATCGGGGTTTGACAGACAAAGTATGTTGCGGTCAAAGCGCTGGTGTGTCTCTGCAACACATGTTGCTCATGTGAAGTGATGTGCCTGTATGTACTGTGACAGGTGCATCTGGCTTGTAGCAGCTTACCAGCACATTGCATTGGTCACGCAGTTCCAGCGCTTTTGCAAAGTACTCATGCTCAGTAGTCACAGCACCCCCAATCTCTTCCTCATACGTGATGGCACATGAGCCTACATCAAGAAAGAACTCAACATCGCAATACGTCAAGCTCCTCATCCTTCTGACAATGTTCTTGCACACGACTTGCCAGCATGTCATCATGCAGGCCAAACCAACGCGAGGTGTTTAAAGCAGATAGGCTGGAGTGGTGAAAGAACCCTCATGAGACCATGTAATACCAAAAATACTTGCCATGTTTGTCCCATTCATGCTTCCAGAAGTCTGTATTAGTTTGTCCATAGCTGGGCCAGTTCTCAAGCATGTCACTGCTGAGATCAGACAAGATGCTGGCGTCAAACGGGCAGTCGCACTCTGGAGGCAGATCTGTTGAGGAGTCATCACAGTTCTGTGGCCAAGCGCCTTTCTTGCCAGGGCAGTGTCCCTTGTCATAGTTTGGCCAGAGCCCGTGAAGCGTGAAGTGTGAGCTGCAACAAGAAGCAGCGTTTGATAAACAGCATGAGATTGCTGACCCTGTGGGCAGCTGCTGCAGAGTTTAATAAACAACAGCAATTTTGTAATCTTCCAGGAAGCCACGAAGAGACACCCAGACAGGTATCGAGTCTGAATTCAAGCTGCAGAATGTGAACCTGACGGGCGCCTGGCGGCATGTCTGTCTGTCGTGCTTGCAGAAGGTTGGACCCCACTGCCTGCATAACGCTAGGGGCGACTGGGTGACAAGATCAACGCTAGACAAACGTATACAGCGGGCAATACGGTGACTCACTGCACGAGAAAAAAGAATTCATCGCATGGTGCCTGCGCACGCACCGGACCGCGTGTTGTCAAGGTCACGAAAGTGGCCACAGCAAAGCACAGATACCGCATGATCACAGAGCGCAGAACGCAGGTCACCCCGAGAACTTCTGTTTGCAGTTCATGCAGCTTTGCACAAGATGCTGTATTGGTGCTCCCTCAAGTAGATGCTGTCTTGTATGCCGAGCCACATTGACAAGATTCTGCAACACAACCTTGCTCAACTCAAGGTCTCGAGCAAAGCGAAACGCCAAGCGTAGGCTACGCAGAACGTGAAATAGGTCATCGCTACAAATGCAACTGTTACACGGAATGATTCTATGTCGACTCCTTCCTCTGAGTTCGTCGTTGACAGCTCAGAGATCACAATCAAGCAAGTAGTAGTAAATGGAACAGAGTCGACCATGTTAATAGCAGAGCGTATATGTCTAGATCAAGTTTGTTCCTTTTTGTCCAGGAACCAGTACTTCCTAGAGTTTCCGGGGGCGGTCTGTTGCGGCATATGCAGCAATGTGTTCAGCCTCTGCACAACTCGCAGCTGCTCTGCCAAAGACTATGCCCAAATCAGACATGACAAAAAATGACAAGTCAGTGGCTTCGCCGACGTAGCACCTTGCCATTGGCCTCGCATTTGGCACAAGCATTCACTCAAGTCCACGACGGCAGAGTCCAAGGTTGCTCCTTGGCATTTGTAGATGGTGAGGTGATAGGCAAGCATGAGGGGGAAGGTGCTCTTACTGTACAGCTTCCCTTGATGGTAACGACTGGACCAAAGACTGCGGGTGATGGACTTGACCTCAACTGTGTCATAGATTTGCACCATGATCTTGTGCAACTGGCCACTAGTGTCATACTTGATTTCAATGACAGTGGCTAAAGCAATGCATTAGCAATGTGGCCAAAGCAATATATAAGCAACGCCCTTTGCAACATCTATGTTCTCAAGGACAATGACTCGAGCACCAATGGCAACAAGTGAAAGCCCTCATCGTTGAACGGATTGCCGTAGACGACAGAGCCTTGCCAGACACTTGCTTACCACAAGCAAATCCCCGGTGTTCCTAAATCCCGACGCACCCGACACCTCATCTTCCTTGCCCCAACCAAGCAGACATGCGAGTCATAATAAGATGGAGCTCAGCTTGGACACGGTCGCTCAGCAAAGTTGCGACCTGGGCTAATTTGTCTGTCTGACACAGATACACCGAAACACAAATCAGAAGTCCAGTAATGATGTTTTTGACCAGGTGACTGACAACCCTGGGCACATCTGTACAACCTGATTGATTGGCTGAAGTTGTAAAATCCTCCGCCTCCTCCAGTACCCTTTTCACTAGAATCCGAAATTTAGGTGAGGCCCTACAGATATTCCGGTAAACTCAGTGCACTGAGCTTGTGTTGTGATCAGTGTCTAATTTGACGGCTCTGTCCTGTTCCATACGCTGCTAGAGGCAGGTAGGGCTCACTGTTATCCTTCATGCTGCTGTGGCATACATGTCAGGTTGCAGCCTTAGCATTACTGGGCAGGGCTGCTTTCAGCAACCAAGTCAGAATATTCTTAATACTCACAGCAAGCACCGCAACAGAGTATGCGCTTGACGCTGATGACCAAATGGTGAAAGCAGCCATAACTCATGCCACCTGGGCAGCTGAATGTATGATTTGGATGTTTGGTACTTCTGTCTGTGCAGACTGCAGCGCCAATGCATTAGCTACTCCCGTGCGTGCTGCAGGTTTGCCAGGTATCAGGTTCTAGATAGCAACGCATCTTTATGTGTCCCTATGCTGAAGACAGGGCCCTCACACTCATGTGCTTCCTGCAGGTATGTATGCTGCCTGCACCTCCCAGGCAACGCCCCTCCCAAGCTTCCCTGGCCCTGGCATCCTGCTCACCCACAGTTGGCAGAGCCTGGCCGTCCATGCCTACACCATCAATGGCCGCCACATTGTCAGCGCAGAAGGCATTGAGCAGCTTAATGCCATTGCTGTGTCAGCAGAAGGGCGCTTTGTGCTGACTGGAGGTGCAAAGGGCGTCATCAATTTGCGCTGGATCCACTCTTTGCAGGTGTGTTGTTTGAGGCTCATATAACACAATGCAACCACAGTGTCATGATAGTATGCATTGCAATGATTGTTGCAATACAACTGTAACAAAAACATGATAAAAACAACATGATGTTGCAAATAAAGTATAGTATATCGATTGCTCAGTGTACCAGCTCTGTGTACCAGGGTTGGTCTATCCAACTCAGCAAACATGTTGGCCTAGTAGTCAGTGACACAATGTCTGGTGCTCTGAAGAGCAATGCCTGCTCAACACAGCTGCAGTTCAAGATTGTGGCAAAAAGCAGTGTAGATCTGGTCACACAAAGCGCTCATTGCATGCATAATCAGAGATGTGAACGAGTCGGGCTCAACATAGCATGACATTGTCATGCAGGTGGCTCATCGTCATGAGACAAGCAAGCACGGAGCTGTTGAAGCAGTGGCTGTTACATCAATAATACTGCATGGTGGCTGGGTGCTGTTGAAAAGTGTGAGCGCCGACCGGACTTCAACAGGTGCAGTGACGGTTGCATGCTTGTGTATGCACCCCGTACAGCGTCTATTCAAGGAAGTTCAACTTGGGCGCGGCGCCAATGCAGAGCTTGCAGACTAGTGATCCTTCTACTTGATCAACTACTCACTTCCACTGCAGCAGATCATATGCACATGAACATCACCGACCGTAACAATGTACAACATATGAGTCCCGATACAAGAGCGCAATCCAGGATGACTTTCCTGATCGGACGGAAAGAAGTAATTGCTGGATGGTCGCTGTATTGATACCAAGTACTTTGCTCATGAGCATAGCTGCTAAGCTCAAGCAACAGGCACAACTTTCCACTAATTCCTTCCGCCTCAGGGGCTTCTTGCTTGCTGTGCACAAGCAAGAAGGCTGCCAAAAAGATATTCCTGCCATTTCACCAGCTGCAACAAAGGGTCCAGCGCCAAGTCTCAGACTGGCTTCCCTGTGATGATGTCCACATTTCCAAACATATCTAGCACATCATCAATATCTCTATGCTCCTGCTGCTGATCACTCTTGTCTCATCAGGTCAAACACTACCTAACCTGCTAAAAGCCTTCTTAGCCTTGGCAGTCTGCTTGACAGCATCAGCAACTATGGGATGCTACTGGTCAGATGGATGCGCGCTGTCTCCACTATCACTTTTTAGCGCACCAGGTGCTTGATTGCTTACAGCTCCTAACTTTGCACTGCTCCTGAGACCTTCTGCTAAGTCATTGCTAGTGCCTTCATTGATGCTGCTGCTACCATACCTACGCCTGTCAATACCAGCTGAGCCATTGTCACTGCGCTTTTGCACAACAGGTTGTAAAGGTGCATCTGCAGCTTGCTTCTGCTCAGCAAAAAGAGGCTGTACAGCCAATCTTTTGTTCAACATCGCCCAGCAAACACTGATGTGTTTTTGTGTGCCATTATACAACAATCCAGTTGCAACAGATGAGTCTGTCGGGCTCTTCTGCTTGGTGAAAATATGATGTTTGAATCTGATACAGCGTGCAAGCGCACATGGCAGAGGGCTGTTTACCAGCACATTGTCCATCTGACAGCAAGTGCGTGACCTTAAGCAGGCTGGTTTCAGCTAGTTCTCACTCGGAAATACAAGCTGCAGCTGGCGACTTCCTTCTGCCGTCATACTTGTCTTCTGGCATGCCAGCAGGTCAGCTCCCAAGTAGCATGCATTGTCAACCTGCTTAGTAATCTGCAGTGCAGTCAGAGATCTTACATGGTCATCATGACCAATGGTCTGGGGGTTGTGTTCAGACCAATTTACCTAAATGCAATAATTGTGAAAAACGCTGTATGCAAATCATCACACTGTACAAAAACATGAGAGTTGTTGTTCAGAATGGCAGTCATCCTAAGTGAAGTGAAATTCGTCTTTGAAAACCACACTCTCGTCCAAAGTGCAGCAATGAGCAAACAAACATCCAGAAGAAAAGCTGCAGGCATGACGGCTATGCAATATCTTTGCAATATCATACATCTATGATTTGTTGTTCAGGTGCTAGTGCTGTCTCACCTGAGACAGCAGCGCAGACTTTGTTGCAGTGCCATGACAATCCTGTGCACTGGTCATGCCAGGAGGCGCAGTAAAGCAGTAGCCAATCTGGAACCCGACATTGATCGCATGGCAAACCAATACAACAAGTCATCCAAATTCCACAGATTTAAGGTCGGCCAACATGTGGGCTTGCAGATAGTATCTGAGGTCAGAGAGAAGATGCACCCTAGATTTGTAGTCTGCATGGTCATTAGTAAACAGCGCCATGTGGCTGCAAAATACGCTGTGAGCATGGTTTGGTTCAAGGGGTCATCCGCACCGACCAGCTGGTGTCTTGGAAGAGTGAGCACAGGTTCCCTTTCACTGCAAGTGATGATGTGAGTCAGCTGAAGCAACTATCCATTCCTGCTATAGCAACACTGGGCACCAAGGCCAATGGTGTTCCGGCAAGATGTTCATGCAAGAAAGGCTGCAATACTGGATCATGCATCTGCTGCAAAGCCAATGTGCAATGCACAGCCAGATGTCATGCTGGCAAGAAGTGCAATAACTGGAGTGAGCATTGAACATGGTAATAGAGTAGCTTTGTACTGTGTTATCCATGTGACATGTTTGTACAGCAGAGTTTTCACGTCAGTGTGTTGCTGCTTTGTAAGGCTAATATTGGCATTCCTGTCCATCTTTGAACTCATGTGTTACATTGAAGTCTGACTATGCTGCCTAAGGCGTCTGCTGCACCGTTCTGAGTAGTAAACATCAACAAGCATGACATTTGGAACTTTTGCTTGGTCTAGCATCATCATCATGGAAGCATCTTTGCTGCGACATATGGGTCACTTTTTATGTAGCACAACCACTGAAATCCAGTGGAGTTGAATACTGGAATCAGGAATTGCAGTGGCCTCCACTGGTATCCGAAATTCGCGTACTGAGTTTACAGGAATTCGGAATATCTGTAGGGCCTCACCTAAATGTCGTATTCTAGTGGAAACGGTACTGGAATTCTGGATTTCAGGAAATCCCGTTTTTCCACGTAACCACTGACCACATGCACCATTGGTTTGACGGACGTTTCGGGATTGAGAAGAGCCGTAAGTAGCAATAGTAGTCCTTGTAAGTCATTTCTACTATCTACCTCTCGTCTGTGAATGCGTGCAAGCACAAATCAAATGTCGCCAAGACAGTTCAGAAAGCTCACTGTGAGGAGTCGTGCGTCATAGATACACCAACAGGCAAAGAAGCCTGAAAGGCACTCATGCTGTCATGGTCAACTTGTTGGCCTCCTGGACTACTTTGTGCTTCCATGTCAAAGTGAGATATGCCTTCGTCTGAAGGCTGGCGCAAAGGCTCTTTGTGCTGATGCTGAGCACTATCATCTGCTAGTTGCTGCATGTTTGTACTCACGCTGGACTGTGCGCCAGGTTGCCCTGTGCAGGTGCACTCAAGTATTGCATCAAGACCCCCTTGACAAAAACTCAGACACAGAGTTTTAGCTGTGCTGTCACTGCTGCATGGTCAGTCACATGCACAGCAAATGTCCAGCTATCTACTTGAACGCAGTACGCTCAATTGAGTCCAAGGGGATTAGGCAGTCACTGGCTGTACCAATATGTATGCCACATTACATGTCCAATGGTGCCTTCTGTGCCAGTGTCAAGCAAATTGCAGCATAGCAGCGCAATGAACACACACAGCACGACAAACAGCAGCTTAAGCACAGCCAGACATACTGCTTGTGCACATGCTGGCAACATTTCAGTGCAAGCAAGTGACAGTAAAAATGCCAGAAGGTGCACAGCAAAGCAAGCAGAGCTGATCATGAAGTACCTTGCTGACTGCTAGGCTGCTGCTGCCCACCGCCTGCTGGCTCCTGGCCACTGCCATGACCCCACTGATCGCCAGGGTCCGAGCCATGACCACCGCCAGCAATGCCTTCACCACCGCCAGCTTGCTGTCTGGCAAAGGCAGCACTGCTCAGCTCTTCTTCAGATTGACTGCGGCCATGAGGGTCTCCCTCCAACATAGCACTGTCTGCTGAGGACAGGTCCTGGAAAAGGGAGATGCCTACTGTGCTGTTCTCGGTCTGCAGGGCCAGCTGCTTTTTCTGAGACTTTGTGCGCTCAAACATGGAGCCCTTCTTGACAGCCACGCGTTCCCCCATCTTGACCAACGTCTCCAGGGATTTCAGACTGCAAGCAATGTCACTCAGGTGATTTGGTGCTAGCTGGTGCCCTACAAGCTTTGGTTGTGAGGACCATGTGCAACAGGGGCCGGCTGCAACACAGCCATGCCTGCCGCTGGGGAACAAAGCTGGGCTGCTGAGGAAGCCTTTGGTATTGAGCCAACTCGCTCTTGAGTTTGCTAAAGCCATTTTGCTTGCCAGAGATGTTGTGTTCAGGCTGCAGAGTGACTGTGGTGTTTGCCTGAAGCTTGCTTGATAGCTTGACACTCTCACAAGGCTTACTTCGTTGGTTGATGGATTGCTAGATGATTGATTTGTTAACTGATCAATAGGTCCAAAGAGTGAGTGAGTGAGTGGGTGAGGGAGTGGGTGAGTGAGTGAGGTAGGGAGTGAGTGAGTGAATGAGGGAGTGAGCACATGAGCAGGGAGCATGTAAGCAAGTGTGAGTGTCAGTACAGTAGGCACAACAACATTGCCTCAGCATGGCTCATTGCTATAGCTACTCTTAGGCCGTGTCCAGCTCAGTACCACATGTACAAAGTACCAAGGACTCTCGTCAGCTTGAGCTTGTTGCATACACATTCACTGTGCTTCCAAGCCAGCATGTCTGATGAGTCACATCTGGCCTCACACCCCAAACTCTTCCAAAATACATGCAATGAAATTAAGCATTGCCGTATACTGGTATCACCTATGCTGTCAAGCCAGGATGTCTGAGCAGTCACAACTGGCTCAACGTCTCAGACCATAAGGCGCTAAATGAACAGTGCATGCTGACCTGTTGGAGATGACATCCTCGTCAACCACAACAATGTCCCTTTGGAAGATGGCAATGCAGGTGCTGCCTCCAAAGGCAAAGTAGCCCAATTCATCTCCCTTCTCATAGGTCTTGCCCACCTCTGCCGTGAACAAGATGCTGCCAACCTGCAACATAGCAGATGCTAACGGTGGTCACAGTAGTGGTGTGAGTGTGCTACCAGCCTCATGCACTTGCCCACTTTTATTATGAAAATAACGCTGCCAACCTGCAACTGAGCAGATGCCAGTGATGGTCACAGCAATGGTGTGAGCATGCACCTAGCCTAACGCACCTGCACACTTCCGCTGTGAACAAAGTGTTGCCCATGTGCAATATAGCAGATGCCATTGATCATGAATCATGAACATGGGGAGCATGCTACCAACCTGAGGCACTGCAGAGAGAACTCGGGGCCAGACATGTCTGATCAACATCAACTTGAAGGGCTAGACACATGCATGACATGCTGTTGACGCTGCACAGCTAGACTTGCAGACTGGCGGGAAGCTATTACCATGGCATTGGCATCCACATGCAAATACAAGCATCCTAGGTATGTACAGAACAAACGTGACAGTGGCATTGGCAACCACATGCAAATCACGAGCATCCAAGACGTGTCTACAGTGAAAGTTACAATGGCATTGGCATCCACACGCATGCAAGCGTCCTAAATATGTACACAGAGAACTTACAATGGCATTGGCATCCATGTGCAAATACACACATTCAAGGTACGAACAAACTAAACACACAGTGGCATTGGCCTCCGCATTCCAATTACAAGCATCCTAGACATGTACAAAGTAGAAAGGGCTGCATACCATGGTAGCTCCAATCACCACAAAGGCCACAGGCCCATACTCTGGAGTATCATACATGCAGATGGCCCGCTTGTTCTGTGTGAGCACATTGGCAAAGGGAGAGTTGATGGCGATGGGGTTGACGGTGTACAACCTTCCAGGTACATTAGTGATGCTGATGAGGGTAGCTTTAGTCAGGAAATGAAACCGGTGATAGTCCTGCAACAGCAGAAGGCATCCTCAGGGACTTTCACAATGCGTGCCTGTGGTGTGTGTCTCTTGTGTCAGAATGTGAGGTGATGGCAAGCGCTTGACAATACAGAAAGGCAAATCCAGGTAGTTTTGTGATGCGTGCCTGTGGTGTATGTCTCTTGTGTCAGAATGTGAGGTGATGGCAAGTGTTTGACTACAGCAAAAGCCATCTTCAGGTAGTGTAATGTTGTGTGCTTGTGCAGTATGACTCTTGTGTCAGGCTGTGAACCAATGGCAAAGGCTTGACTACAGCAGATGGCATCCTCAGGGAGGTTCATGAGTGCTTGTGGTGCATGACTGTTGTGTCAGACTAAAGTTGATGGCAACTGCTTGGCTGCAGCAGGCGGCTCTTGGTCAAGTAAAGGCAGTAAAACGTACACGATACGGCAGAGGGCTACTTGTACATATTTACAGATTAGACATACTACAAGTGATGGTCTCGCCCCCAGCAAAGACTCATCAGGCGCCTCCAAAACCTTTGGGAAGTGCATGCAAAGACTGTCAAACAATGCTAGCCGGTGATCCCAGTCAAATTGGGTGGCATACAATCAATCTCTGATTGCATTCTCCACGTCTGCAAACGGGTCATCTTTTGAAATGTATTGTCAGCTTTGAAACACATATTGGTTTCACCTGACTTGTCTGCTGAGATGCAAAGTGTGTAAATCTTTATGCACCTCCATCAAACTGCAAAGCCAGGTGCTGGCTCTCACACCTGCCTGCTGCTTACCTGAGGTGTAAGTCGGTAGATCGTCATGCAGCCTCCATCAAACTGCAAAGCCAAGTGCTGGCTCTCACACCTGCCTGCTGCTTACCTGAGGTGCAAGTCTGTAGATCATCATGCAGCCTCCATCAAACTGCGAGGCCAAGTGCTGGCTCTCGCTCCTGTCTGCCAGCAGGCCTGCCAGGGAGAACTGCCTGCCTTTGATCCAACACCTGGTGGCATCGCTCAGCCCATAGAACGCCGTCAACCGAGCATCACATGCACTTGTCTGCATGGGCAGCAACAGGTGGGTAGACAAATGTCTGCCCTTGTTTCAACACCTGGTTGCATTGCTCAGCCCATAGAACGCCGTCAACCGAGCATCACATGCACTTGTCTGCATGGGCAGCAACAGGTGGGTAGATGAATGTCTGCCCTGGATTCGACACCTGGTTGCATTGCTCAGGCTGTAGAACATCATCAACCAAGCATAACAAGCACTGGTCTGCATGAGGTACAGCAGCAACAAGTGAGTCACACAAACTGCTCCCTGCAGCACTGCAGATCAGCAGCTATGTGGGTGTGACATCAGAGGAGTGCCTGAAAGTCATCCAGCGCTTTGTTGCACTGCTCAAGCCATAGGATGCTGTCGACTCAGAGCCAGAGGCACTTGTGCAGAGAAAGCCAGCCAGCGGTCACAGACAGACTCCTGACGCATGACTGCTGTGGCTTTCTGGTGGCAATGATGACATGAAAGCACATCCTGCCAGTGAAGCAAGGGGCACCCTTCAGACCATGAAGTCAGCATAGCCAGCCTAAGGTCACCCTGTCTATCCTCCAGCGGCATTCCATTTGGACAGCAGCAGACTTTTGATGCAGCTGAGTGCTGCTTATGCACCCACACACAAACTTCAGACGCATGCTTTCACACAGGGCTGCACACAAATGATTGCAAATAGATTTGCAGACCATCTCAGATTCCTTGGCAGTGGTCTATAGCATGACTCGACATAGCTGCCATTGAAGTGACCGCTTTCTGCTTTCTTGTCTTCCGTTTGAACTTTCTTTTTACTTCATGTTGTGGCACTTAGTATTATGTTATTGTACTTAAAAGTCAAATCATGTAGAAGACAATCAACTTACTTCATGTCATTTTATTTTCTTGACAAGACTCAAGCATAAGTTGCAACATCGCTCACCACAACATGGCCTTGAGTTGGGTCTGCAATGGGCCGCGCTGAAGGCTTCAGCTTGCGGTAGAAGAACTGGTTGAAGGTGTTGAAGGACTCCAGAGGATCTGCAATGTCATTTGCATCCAATTGACCACCAAAGGTCTTCAGAAACTTGTCAATCTCCTGCACTCACACAGCAACCTGTGAAGCTCTTCCTCACCTCGGACACTGCTGTGTGGCAAGTCCAGAATAACACGTTTGTTGCATCTCAGGACAGGGCTTGCATACACAGACACAGACACACACAGACAGACACACAAGTGAGCACAACACTTAGACATATGAGACAACGGTGTATCAGCAGCTGCGACACGCATGTACACAAGTGCAAGAACTGAGGTCCAGCATGGCCGTTTGTGCACCACAAGGGTTTTCAACCCCAACCTCCTCCCCCTATGAACCCTGTCATATCCATTGCAGTCCCACCTTGATGGAGGCAGGGCTGTTCATGTAACGCCCTTCCCTTTGTGTCAGGTCCAGCAGGGCCTTATGAGCTCCGGAACCAATCATGAGGCGGCCCACTGGCGTCTGGTACATGTTACGCATGGCTAATACCATGTAAGGGGAGATCGTCTCCTCAATTATGCGCTGCTCATGTCTGTCGTACACCAGAATGTGTGCTGACTTGGCACCTGCATGCATGTATGCAATGCATCACAATGCCGGGGAGCTATTCTCTCTGACCCTAAGCATGCTAGGCATGGTTAGTGTGTCTTACAGGCCAATATAAAGATGCTTCAAGACGTGATGCACTGCAAGTGGACTATGTGATGAAGCAAAGTACAGAGAGGGGAGCAGGGGGCAAGGGAGGGGGGGGGGATGGGGTTGGGGGCGCTGAAGGTGCAGTGAGGGTAGGTCCAGTAAAGGTACGCAGCAAGAGGGCCTGGGCGAAAGACAAATGGGGGCTGGGATGGGGCGCAGGGGGTGTGGACAAGCTGTATGCAAGCAGGGAAAGAAGCTAGACATGTGAAAAGCCAGGAAGGTAGAAGAGTGTGTCAAACATGCACCCACCTATGTTGAGACCCCCTGCTTGGTATTTGTGACCCCAGCTGCCAGCCAGGGGTTGTGTAGCCCACTCACTCAGCTTTAGCATCCAGGACTGGGTTGCCTGCTCTGCAGTGCTGAATCCACCCTGCACAGGCATAACCTCTTTCCTTTTGCATTTTCTTTTTGTGATTCATTTCAGCATGCACCAATGAAATGGGCAACAAGCTTTTGTGCAGAAGGCAGAGCAGCAGGAGCATCTGCCACTCTCTGCTTGAAGAAAGGAAAGAAAACAACACAGTTAACGAGCAAAGAACAAGGACATTCACGCCATTCCTTGAAACACAAGTTGTAAGCTGTTTTTTGAGCACCTATGCATGCATCACGATGGACGAGCAGTGCTCAAAGACTTTTTGAGCAGACTGCTCTTTGCCTAGAACCAAGTATGAAGCAGCTGACACATTTTTTTAATAAAGACACCGGGCAGGGAGACCTTGCAGAATGGAAAACATTGCCTCTTGGTTGTTTGAAGCAGGATATTCTTCCCATGGCAACCGGCCAAGCTGTGCACAATAACTGGAAGACAAGGCTTGATCACAGGGCAATGCAGCAGCTGTATGCTACATTGGCAGGCAAGAGTCTTCCACAAGGCAGAAAGGGGGGCAAGAGATATGGCCATGGGGACTTGAATGGGGGGGGAGGGGCAATGAGGAATTGAGGACGGGGAGTCACAGAACATAGGGAATGAAGGGATTGGCCCTGGGGAATGGGGGGAATCGCAGTGGGGAATGAAGAATGCA